>WNFR01000330.1_pt1 | contig 120226 bp, 87 predicted proteins | sample 5400221 | NCBI WGS metagenome assembly WNFR01 (sample SAMN13153357, study PRJNA577476) | soil metagenome | isolation source: 40 cm soil under Madrone tree | place: USA:California | collected 2016-06-14
GTGCCGCGGAAGACTCGGTAACTGGTGATCGCTGCGCCGCCGTCGGATGAAGGCGTCTGCCAGCCAAGAAAGTTTTGGGTGTTGCCGGGAGATGCTTGCAGGTTCTGCGGCGCGCTCGGAATCGTTGCTCCACCAACAGGTGTGGCGCTGACTTGGTTGCTTGGCGCGCCTTGGCCAACGCTGTTGACTGCGCTGACGATGTAGAAGTAGATCTGTCCGTTGGTCAGGCCCGTGTCCGTGCACGCCAAGGTCACGCCGAGATTCGCGCAACCGCCGCTGGTGACGAGCTGTTGGTTCGAGCTGGTCGTGCCGCGAAAGACTCGGTAGCTGGTGATCGCTGCGCCGCCGTCGGATGAAGGCGTCTGCCAGCCCAGAAAGTTCTGGGTGTTGCCTGGAGATGCCTGAAGGTTCTGCGGCGCGCTCGGAACCGTGGCTCCAACAGGTGTGGCGTTGACTTGGTTGCTTGGCGCGCCTTGGCCGTCGCTGTTGACTGCGCTGACGATGTAGAAATAGATCTGCCCATTAGTCAGGCCCGTGTCCGTGCACGCCAAGGTTACGCCGAGATTCGCGCAACCTCCGCTGGTGACGAGCTGTTGGTTCGAACTGGTCGTGCCGCGAAAGACTCGGTAACTGGTGATAGCAGCTCCGCCGTTGGACGAAGGCGTCTGCCAGCCGAGAAAGTTCTGCGTATTGCCTGGAGATGCCTGAAGGTTCCGTGGCGCGCTCGGAACGCTTGCTGGTGCGGCGGGGGTGACCGTGACCGAGTTGCTGTCGGCCCCTTGGCTCTCTGGGCCGGCGCTGTTTACCGCGCTAACGAAGTAAGTGTAGGCCTGCCCGTTGGTCAGGCCTGTATCAGTGCACGCCAAGATCACGCCGAGGTTTGCGCAGCCGCCGCTCGCGACCAGCGCAGGCGTCGAGCCGTTCGTGCTGCGGAATACGCGGTAACTTGTAATCGCAGCTCCGCCGTTGGACGAAGGTGCCTGCCAGCGGAGAGAGATTTGGCTATCGCCGGCAGACGCCTGGAGGTCCTGCGGCGCGCTCGGAACGGTGGCTGTTTCTTGTAAGCTGCGGGTGCCCGCTCGAACCTCCAGCGAGTAGAAACTCCCGTTCGGGTATTCATCGCCTGTCGTCACCCCATTGTATGCCGTCAAGTTCGAGGTGATCTGGGCGCTGCTGCCGTCGCGAATCCGCTTCGCGTTCGTTAATGTGAACGCGCCGGACTCAGCACCGGCAGCGATAGCTTCGCCTGCTGGGAAACCGAGAAGAATGAAGAGAGCGATCGAAAGTGTGAGAACCGACCTTAGGGCCATCATCTATATGCCACCTTTATGGAGGTCTTATCGAAGAAGCCTGGTGCGGACTATTACAGACGCGGACTATTACAGATGCAGTCGGTGATGTCAACACCGTAAGAGAAAGAGTAAAGCGTAACGAACAGAATCAGCCGTGTCGGAGGTTTGTCGCCGAGCGAGCGGAATTAGGAGCGGTCTCTTCCCTGGTTTCGGGCTTGCCATTAGAGATCGCGGCGCAGGTCGCGGAAAAAAGCCAGGGAGGGTCAGGGTTTGACATTATTGCGATGCTTTTTTGTGGCACGTTAAATGGCAAGAAGCTAAAAATCTCTTTGCGCCACTTCACGTTTCGTTGTCGCCCTCCTTTGTTCGGTTTCTAACACGCGCCCAACGCAATGCGGAACCCGAACCCGTCTACGCTAACTGGGTCATCGGTTTGGGCCGCGACCGTGCAAGCTTCTCAATCGGGGTGCTTTTGCAACACCCAACTCGCTAAAAACTCAAGGCTACTGCTTGTGTCTTCATCAGGCAAGATCCGCAAAACCTTAATAGAGCCTGTTAGTCGTTTCCAACTTCTCAGCGCAGAGGGAAGTCAATGAGGACACCACCCAAACATCTCAATCCTTGACCCATCGAAACACTTCCGGTATTTTTAGCGGCAAAACATAGGCGCCTCACCGTCTATTAGTATCGGGGACCTCACCTCCCGCGAATAAGCGAGCCTCAAACATTGCGATTGCCCTGCTGAGTGGGATTGTCGCTCTTTGCCGAGCAAGCGGTTGGGTGGGTTGGTTCATTTCTGTAATGGGATAGCGTGCACCATCTCGACTGTTGAGCGCGCTCAACAGTCTGGCTCACGAACCCGAGATCCCTCCACACTCCGGCGCTTTGTGCTTGTGACTATGGGTTTAATGCTTTCGACCCAGGGGGAACTCTATGCCGTCTGACGTAACAGTCAACGACGCTATCCTGCAACCTTTCTTAATGGCAGAGGACTCTGACGAATCGCAACGTCAACTCATGATTCTATTGTCTGAATACGTAGAAGCGCGTATCAGAGGCATCATAACGGCCCACCTTCGCTCTTACTTGACCAGTCAAGAGCATGGCGCCGACTTTGAGGATTTATACAGCGAGACGAAGACTAGATTGGTGTCGTATTTGTATGACCTGAAGGCGGGTGCGACGAGTAGCACCTGTAAGGACTTTCGGAGCTACGTCGCGGCTATCGCTCACAATGTTTGCCACGATTATTTTCGTCAGATGTATCCGGCGCGTGCCCGACTTCGCAAGAAGCTTCGAGATCTGCTTGACGCCCATCCTGATTTTGCATTGTGGCAGACCAAAGACCAAAACAAAGCTGAGTGGGTATGCGGATTTGATAGCTGGCAAAGTGGAAAGCTCTCATCTGGTTCGAACGCGTGGTTGCAGCGCTTCTATGAAAATCCAGAGATTGCGACTGAAGGCCTGGCGTCCGGCGGTGACATTCAATGTATGGAGAGTGACGAACTGCTCGCATCGCTTTTCGAAGAGGTCGGAGAACCGATCGCTCTAACGGATGTAGTAAATGTCGTGTCAGACATCAGAGGCGTGAAGGATCTGCCGATAGCTTCCCTGGATGCCGATGGCTCCAGCTTGAGTCTACGCCTGCCAGATTCAACAATTCGGATCGACTCGATGCTCGAGATGCGCGAGCCACTGGCGCTATTCTGGCAGGGCTTGCGTGAGCTTCCCCATGATCAGTTCACAGCCTACTTGCTGTACGCGCGTGACAGTTCCGGTGAAGATCTGATCAACCTGCTTCTGGCCGCCGAGATCACAACAGAGTCAGAGATGGCTAAGCTGTTGGCTATGTCACTCGATGAATTTGGGGATCTCCGATTGAAAAAGTTACCTCTCGACAACGAAGACATCAGCAAGAAACTCGGCGTGACCGTCGAACGCGTCTACAAGCTACGCTATCGGGCGGGCAAGCGTTTGAAATCGCTGCTCGCTGAAATAATTCCGCAAAAGAAATGGACTATCTAGGCAGAATTCCCTTCTGTCACCGTCTTATTAGAGAGGGAAGTCAATAGTCGTTCTTGGCAGTCTCTGGCGGTTCTTATGGACACACACTTGTCAACCGACGAGATAAAGCGCTACCTCGCTCGGACGCTCACGAGGAACGATTTCGATAGAGTGGGCGCCCATGTCCACGATTGCGAGACTTGTTATCATTCCTTTCTTGGTCGATTACAAGAGCGTTTCCCAATTCTAATTGATCTGGATGAACTCGCCGGACTGCAAGGCTGGCATCTTGAGGGAGAAGAGTTGGCAGCTTATCTTGAGGGCCGGATGGATGAGCTCGACTTTGAATGTGCCAGCGTGCATCTAGAAGAGTGCAGCTCGTGCATGGAGAAGACCTCAGCCGCGTTCGAACAAAGCCTCGAGTATCCTCGCTTGATCACTCGCGCACGTCGGAACTACGCGTTTACGGTTCGCAGTTACCTTCCCAGCGTGCAGTCAATCTCCTCGCATCGCTTACAACTAGCGCTCGCTGCCATGTTGATCATTGCATCAGTACTCACCTTGTGGGTGCTAATACAACAGAGGCCAGCAAGGCCGCAGGTTGCGGATTCGTCGCACGAAGAGACGGTTTCACCAGATGCATCGCACCAACAACCGACACCGCCGGTTCAGATAGATCCGTCAGCAACCTCCAACTCTAGCCCGGGGGTTGATGCGTCAATCTCAAGCCGGATGCCTGCCAAAGCAGATTCAGAAAACCGCGAAGGCAAGAGAGAACAGGATGCGATGGAGCGAGTCCTGATCGCAAGGGACCTGGTAATGCCGCGTGCCATCAAGATGCTAGACCGGACACCCTCGATAGCAATCCGCGGAACTCAGCCCTCCATCCAATTCTTCACGATCGTTCGCCCTTTCGCGACTGTAGTAGGCAATGATCGTCCTACACTCTCCTGGACCGCATTGGACGGAGCGACAAGCTACACCGTCTCGGTTTTTGACGCTGATCTCCACCTAATCAAAACCAGTGAGCCGCTTAGTGAAACTCATTGGCGGATGCCAGCCCGACTCGAAGGAGGCATTGTCTATACTTGGACAGTGACTGCGCTCAAGGATGGACAAGAGATTGTCGCGCCGGCGGCGCCAGCGCGCGCTGAATTCAAGATACTTGAAACGGCAGAGCTGATTAAGCTGAATCGCAGGGTGAGTAGAAGTGCATCGCTCGCGGCTCGTGGAATTCTCTACGCAGAAGCGGGACTGCTTGACGAGGCGGAGAAGCAGTTTCAAGTCCATCTCGAACGGCATCCGAGCGATGCTCACGTAAAGACGTTGCTTCATACGGTTCAATCGTGGCGAGTCCGTAGACTCCTAGCCGATTGACGCCGGCAAACCAAAACCGGGTTCCGCTAGTACGCCCTCGTCCTGCCTACGACTCCAAGTTCATTTCGACATGCAGTTCACTTCGGTATGCTCTTGACCCTGACGGCGCTGCGCCTGAAGCTAAGAGGCAATGGACTGGATCGACCGCATTCCGAGTGATCCTCATTTTTTCCATGAGTGCTTCCCGTCGTTTTGGGTTATGGATGACCATAGGTGGGCGTTTCTCGCGTGGGAAAAAGCGGCGCGAAGGGACAATGCGCACAATGGATGCTCATTGATTCATGCGGACTTTCATTACGATGGCTGCAACGATTTCCAGAGTGACGCTGAGATTGATGCCCTTAGAAAGATGACCGATCTTTCTGAACTGGAACGCCTCGTTCACGACGCTAAGCTGATCCGGAAAGACTCGTTTATTGCTCCTGCAATTATTAGGGGCCTGGTGAGGACACTACACTTCTATTGCCTGCAAGAAGATACGGAGCCGGGAATAGATCAAGACCTACTCGCGCAATTCACCTGCGAGCAGTTCTTATATGAGTCGGTGGAGGCGCTTGAGGTCGCCGCAGTGTCGCGGCCGCTTATCTTCGATCTTTGTTTGGACCTCTTCAATAAGTCAGACCAGTGGGAAGAAGGAGTTCTTTGGGAAGAAAAAGAGATCATCGAGTTCCTGGATAAGGTCTCGCAGTTTATTCAACGTGCGGCTGTCGTCACCGTATCACTTTCATTTGGCTACTCTGGTTCGGCCAATGACACGAGAAGGCTCGCGAGACTAGTGTTGCCAAGAATGTTGGGCTATCGAGGCTTGAACGATCTACGTTAGTGTCTATCAGTCTGCCCATTGCAACTCGAACCGCGACTGCTACTATTGAGCTCCATTACCCATTACAACGAACCCAGCCCAGTAGTAAGGCTTTATTCGGGAGCGCGGATCCTTGATCATCTGGAGAGCTGCCTGGCGGAGAGCCTCAGCTTTTGGTAGCCGCTTAACATTTTCGTGAAAAGCCACCATCAGCTTAGCAGTGGTGTTTGATGGCACTGCCCATTGACTAGCCACGGTCGTAGGAACCCCCGCGACAAACAGCGCCCAGGTCATGCCAATCAATCCTTCGCCAGCACCCACTCGGCCTCTAGCGGTGTCGCACGCGGATAACACCGCCATTTCGGCGTTGAGTTCCATACCCATAATCTCCCAGGCTTCGAGTAGACCGTCCTCGTTAGAGTGACCATCTGTTGTCAGCAAGAGGTACGAGTAAAGCGGGTGACGATCATCCAAGACACTGTGCGTTGCGAAATGAAGCACATGGTATTTACTGATCTGTGCCTTTACGGTTTCTTCCCGCGCAGCCGTACCAATTAAGACGCTACTCGTCTCCAAGCGGTACGATTCTGAGGCGATCTGCTTCACCTCATCTTCCGTTTCGGGCATTGGAGGGAGGTCGCCTCTTGTAAACGAATGCGCTTTAGCTAGAACCTCACTGTTCGTTGCGGGATTTGCGACTGCGAGTAACTCAGCCTTGTCTTGGCGCTGCTTGTTTCCAACAGGCGATAAACGGAGCTGAGTCGCTTTCCTCTTCATCTCGTGTAGCACCAAAAGCGAAGGCGCGTAGTAGATCGCGTGGTGTTCAAGTAGAAACTTTTCTTCCGGAGTTTCGAGGGCCTGAAAAGGCAATTGCCACAACGGTCCGTCAGGTACTATGCACAGAGTCGTTTTGTCTTTCAGATATTGGGACGCCGGCCCGATTAGGAGAGTATATAAATCGCGCGACGGCTGTCGGTAACCGGGAAGATTTGTTGCCAGGATTTTCCTAAAAGTCTCGGCCTGCTTAGCCAGAGCTGCGCTAGTGATGTCTATCCGGTATGCCTTGATGTCTACCTTGTCCCCGCTACTTCGCGATATCAGGAAGAGGAGTGTATATGAATCAGCGACAACGTATTCGAGAACCGCAGTACGCTGGTCCGGGACTGCAGCTGCGGCGTCAAGTGTCGTAAACGGGGGTAGTATAGCCCGTTTGATTTTCAACTCAGGGTGAGCAGCGTAGAGTGATGTCTGAAACTCTTCATATGCGCCGCGAGCCCTTTGCAAGCGCGATTCTAGGTCGTTGACTTGACTCGCATCTGGTTTTTCGCGGCCCTTCTCAGCGCGCAGTTGAGTATTGGTCGAAACAAGTTCGTTATGTAGCTCCCTCTCCTTTATTTCTTCGCCTTGAGTGAAGGACTTATTGATATGCACCCTGCCGTCCCTTAATACATCGAGGAGGACACGGGCCTTCACGCGCTCTGAATACGCCAGGGCTTCCGCAGATCGATTCCTGTTAACCAGTAAATCGATGATGCAGTAATATGGAGCAAGCCTATTCTGCAGGAACTTTTGATAGTCAGACTCTCCGCCCGAGACCTGGTCGCGCAACTCCTCAATCGTTGTGATCGCTCTTAGGAATGATTGCTCAGCGAGATCAAGTTGATGCAAAGCTTGTTGAGCTTTTCCTTTTTCAGTAAGTGCCAAGTACAAGATCTCTGGCAGACTGATTTGTGTAGCAATAGCTATAGATTCGTTTGCATACTCGAGGGCCGCCTGATGTTCCTTCGTCGTGTTATGCAAGTCGGCAAGGTGCCAGAGGGTTCCGGCCTTCAACTGCCGATCGCCCGCCTGCTCCGCGTCAGCCAGGCTCTTCTTGTAGTAGGCTAACGCAAGCTGGTACTTACCCTGCAGTTTGTATACGGATGCACAGTTGGTCCGTGCGTAACTCGCAAGATCCGTGAACCGGTTTTCTTCACTAATCTTCAGCCCCTCTTCCAGTTTGTGAATAGCCGTACCTAGATCAGCATGTTCCCGGTGCACTATTCCCATCGTGACGAGTACCGAGGCTATTCCCCTCTGATCATCTGTTTGTTTTGCGATCTTCAGGCTCTGGTTCAAATAGTCGATCGCCTTTTCGTAGTCTCCCTGTTCGGCATATAGAATGCCGAGTTCATCAAGAGCGTCCTCCAATCTGCCGCTGTCTTTAAGAGTGTTGATTATTGCGACAGCTTGATTGAAATGATTAAGAGCTTTGAAGAAATCACCGATGTTGGTGTAGGCGTGCCCAAGGTTCAGGAGCGCATCTGCGGCGTAGGTCTTGTCGGCTATCGTACCGGCACTTGTCAGAGCCTTTTGTAGGTATTCCAACGCGCCTGTGTGATCCCCTTGCTTTAGGGAACTGATGCCCAGGGTAAGCAGCACATTTACAAGCACCAGATTGTTGTCCAATCCTTTCATTGCAGCGAGGCACTGCATTCCGTATTCAATGGCCTTTTGATAATCGGCCATCATTAGATGGATGTAAGCGATTCTATTTAGTATTAGTGTGAGTAACCTATTATCTTGCAGCTCCTCAGCGATCTGTTTTCCGATCTCAGCGAGGAACAAGGCTCTGGGGTAGTCTTCCGAGACAAAGTTCTTGTCAATTTCCTCCTTTAGCATGGCCCACAGCTTCTCGGTCAAGAGCTTCTTGTGCGAGATCACCAGGATTCGCGACTCCTGCGATGACTTCACGGAAACCATGGCCGCGAGCAAGCCATGCTCGTCTTGGAATTGAAGAGTATTGACCGACTGTTCAATCGATGTGCGCACAGCGGATGAAGTGAGAACGATACAAAGCAAACTCAATAGACGACGCGGCGACGGCACCGCAGTGCTACTGCTAGTACGGCAATTTTTGAAACATCGCATGTGCTCGGGTCCAACCAGGTAAGCATTGAGGCTTGAGAAATAACGCCATTACAAGAGGCCGAGCGCCAAGTTGAAAACATTGGCGCTCAGCCCACTGTTTTCTGAGCAGTGTTTCGTGCTCGACCCTACAATCCGGGCGGAATTGGCCGTGGTCGCGGACGCGGTCCGGGACACAGCGGACATTGGTTGTCTCCACCGTTCGGAGTGCTCGGTTGGGCACCGGGGGTAGTCGTCCCATCTCCTGAAGGTTCGTTCTGTGGGACGGTTTGTTGCACTACTGTCCCACTCTGATAGGAGAAGTAGTCAGTGAACAAAGACAACCAATCGAACGGACTGAAACCGAAGAACATTACTAACGACAAGGTAGCTAGAATCAGGCGACAACGTTTAATCTTCATTGCGTCCTCCAATCAGACAAGATTTTCAGGCTGATGAGGATTCGGGGCGATCACTTCAGCAGGTATTCTTTGACGAACAGAACTGAGGCATAGAATTGGAAGAGGCGATTCCGCTCCTTCACAAACCCGTGGCCCTCGTCCTTTGCTGCTAAGTGCCATACTGGAACGCCATTCCTTTTCACGGCGTTCACGATTTGTTGTGATTCGTTGGGGGGAACAAGAGTGTCAGTGAGCCCGTGAACTATGAGGAGTGGTACCTTGATCTTTTGAACATTGTTGGCGGGTGCGATTCTCTCCAAAAACTCTTTCATCTTTGGATTGCGTTCATCCCCGAATTCAACTCGCTGGAGTTCCTGCACCTGACTGTCCACGTTCTGTAAATACGTTGCGAGGTTTGAGATCCCGGCTACAGAGTACACCGCGCGAATGCGATCAACGTAGTTGACGGCGACTGAGAGCGCCAAGAAGCCTCCGTAACTCTCGCCGTAGATCAACACTCTATTAGCATCAAGATCAGACTGAGACTTGATCCAATCGAGCAATGCGCCAATGTCCTTGCGCGCATCGTCGCGCAAGAAGCCGTCATCCAGTCTCAAAAAGGTTTTCCCGTAACCCGACGAGCCGCGATAGTTGGGATAGACGAGAGCGATGCCCAACTCATTAAGGAAATAGTTATTCCGGCCACCAAACGCTGGGCGCGTCTGTGTTGATGGTCCGCCATGTAAGTAGATCATCACCGGTCGCTTCCCGCTAAACTTCGCGGGCGGCCGATAAAGCAATCCAGATATCTTTCGACTATCGAAACTCGCCCACCGAATCACCTCGGCTTCTTTGAACTCGTCAGTGTTGATTCCACCTGACTCGCTGAACGTCCAACGTTCGACCTTGTTAGTTTGAGCGTCGATCGAATAAATGTCATCTGGATAACGAGCGGAGCTAAACCCGAAACCGAGCTCGTTTCCTTTAGGATGCCATTTGATTCCGTAGACAACTCCGACCGGTAGATTAGGCACAGCCTTTTCTTGACGCGTTCGCGTGTCGAGTAAATGAAGGCGTCCTAGGCCGTCTTCATTTGTGACAAATGCCAAAGTGTTTCCGTCCGGCGACAGGTCAAACTCATCTACGTCGGCATGAATTCCGTCTGTCAGAAAACTGTAATGCTTAGTAGCGAGATCGATGTAAGCAAGCCTTTGAAATTCTGAGTCTCGATCCGTTGTGACGTAGACTCCCTTACCATCCTTGCTGAACTGCCCAAACCAATGAGCAACGTTCTCATTCTCTTCTTGCGGTGTAATCAGAATCTTGTTCCCTGTCTTCACATCGATGATCCATAGATTCGTCTTATTGGCGGAAATGTGTTGGTAGACTAACGCTTTCTGGTCGTCCACTGACCAATCAAAAGGTATCCAAAATCCGCCTTCCAGTTGGACAAGCATTCTCTTGGATTTGGGATCGACGGGATTCATTACCCATAGGTCCATGTCCTTCCCGTTGCGCCGGTTGGACCCATACATCAGCAACTCGCCGGAATTCGACCATACAGGCGATTCGTTTCTGGAATGTCCATCTGTTAGGAGAGCGACGTTGCCCGTTGAAAAATCGTAGCGGTATATCTGGTAGAACTGATCACCATCAGTATCCCTGCGAAAAACGAAACACTTCCCAGCTCTTGGTTGAACCGAGCCACCTACGATGTCATCAGCCAAGAATGTGAGTTGAGTCCGGGCTCCTCCAGGGAACTTCACATAGTGAAGCTGAGGCGTGTCTCCGAACTGTGTGCTGATTAACATCTCGCGCTTTGTCGGATGCCAACTAGAAAGCGTCGCCCAGCGCGAACGGGTATATCGCCCAGCCGTTTCCGCCAATGATGTAGGTATCTTTGGGATTCCCTCGACGATGAGGTTATCACCGGGAACGATCTCATTGTTGTCGGCGCTTTGGCCTAGAACGCAATTCACGCCTAGCGCGAAAACTACCAAGATCAGAGTGAGTTGCTTCATGTCCTTTTTAGCACTATCAGTTCCCGGCGGACTTGCCGCTTACGTGTATTAAAGACGGTGACGAGCTACGATTCTTCCACTCAGCAAGAAATATTTTTTCGCGGCCCTTGCTTATGCCAACAAAACCAAGCGCCACTTCGGACAATAATAACTGAAAGTGCTATCCGGCTGTACAGAAGCATTCAAACCGTCCTGTCTGACGACATCCAATTGCGCCTCCAGCAGCCGAAAGTTGAAGCACGTTTGGATAAAGGAACAAGAATTCTGCGAGAAGAGGGAAAACGGCACGGTCCCTCACCGTCTTTAATAGGTTGGAGAGGATAAGACGCTGACACGAGACTAATCGGACTTCGAAGATTGGCGACCAACGAACCGTCAGCGTCACACCGGGGGAACCGATGACACTTCGAACTTACGAATCCTGGCCTAAACAATAGGACGCACTAGACCAGGAGGAACATGCATGGCGAAACACACAAGGACCACCGAAACGCCAGGAAGAATTACCATGCCTGATGAAGTTGATTTGAGCACCTATCAATCGCTACACGTTTCCTTTACGGACGGCAGCGGCAATGAGATCCTCAACCTTCAATTCTGCCGCGATGCCGACCTCTTGCCCCAGTTGACTATCAACGTCATCGGTCCTAAGGGTGACGTTGGCAGCTCCCTGACTCTATTCGATCTCGAACTGTGACTTGCTCGTGGTCCGATCGTCGTAAAGCACTCTGATGTGTATAGCCCTTGGAGGCAACTGCTACCAGTCGTGCGTCGCACGAGGATAACTAAGCTCAACTGGACGCGCAGATCGCGCGCGCTATGGTGAACGTCTCAGGAAGCTCAGATCCAGTGCGGTGCTTAGGTGGGGTTCAGAAGGTAGCTCCGGCGACCGTGCAACCAAAGTCGAGGATGAAACAATTCAATACTGTTGGTGTGACTGCGCGTCGCCGGGTTCGAGCTTAGCCTAGACTTTCATCATTTGCACAAACATCAACTAGGTCTCACGGCGCGTAGGCGACGATTGAGTCATTCCCGACTAATCGTTCGATTCGGCCTTACCGGCTCGTTCGCTCACCTTCACATTCTGCTAGACTAAGTAACCTCGGACGACGCCGCGACACAAAGGAGCAGAACTATGGCGGACCCTGAAACGACTACGTTAGTGGGAGTCGCAAGCATGTATGGCCTCCCTTTGTTCACCGAAACTGTGAAATTCCTATATGGTCTAGCAACCGAAGCTCTAAAGGCACGCCGCGAGCACAAGAAAGCAGCGGGAAGCAGTTTGACTGTTGAACCGCAGGTCGCAGCGATGACACCGTTGGAGCCTCCGGACATCGTTGAAGGAAGACTCGACCCCCTCATCATTGACTTCCACGTACTAGAGCCGCTAGCTGATTTACTGAATGATTTGAGTAACGGTGTCATCACGTATGCGCAAGGCACTGACGACATCGACCTCACAGATCGCGAGATGCTTACAAAGCTCGATGAACTTCGAAATTTGCTCGAAGTTGTGTATTCACAACGTATCACGTTTAAGGGCGAGCAACGCGAAGCCTCGGGACCCTTGGTGAAGGGATCAATTGACGTAAATGAGGTGGCCGGGTACGCCGCAGCCGTACGCGCCAAGCTTGTAACCAGCGGGACAGTAATTGGCCATTCGAAGGTAGAAAAGGTGTTCGCTGGGGGCCAGCTCGTCGGAACAGAGGTTGATACAATCAGGCCTGAAAAATAGGTCCCCCTTAAATTCGATCCGACCGCGCGGCTACGAGGCAAGGGCTAGTCTCTGAGAAACTATTTCACTAGGCTCCGACGCTTCTGACCAGCGAGACTTCGAGTGAGTGACGACATAATAAATGAGCTAGCGAACGATTTCACGGGCCGCGACTGGCTTTTCGAGGCGATCGAAAAATGGCTCCTGAGATCTTCTACCCACTCGATGTTAATAACCGGCGACCCCGGCGCCGGGAAATCTGCAGTAGCTGCTCAACTCGTCCGAATATCTGGCCAGCAAGTGAGCTCTCCGGCATCCGCATCCTCGCTCATTGATTGCGTGTCTGCCTACCACTTCTGTCATGATCGCGATGACGTAACCCTTAACCCGCTACGTTTCGTTAAGCACCTCTCCACCCAACTGGCCTCAAAATACCCTGAATTCGCAGCAAAGCTCGCCACTCAAAGTGATAGCCAAGCGCGTGTCATTATTAATGCGCGTCAGGAGGTTGATACGGTTGGTGGAAACGCGGTGGTTCAAAACGTGGTCATCAATCAAATTGAGTTCGGGGCATTCACGTCAGCACGTGATGCATTTGATAATTTGATCCGACTCCCCCTACAGCAACTTTACGAGAGCGCTCAGCTTCGAGGGCCGTTGCTGATTGTCGTCGACTCCTTGGACGAAGCGCTTACCTATGATCGAGACATCGAAAACACCATAGTCGGAGTCTTGCGACACTCACGGCCCCTCCCGCCTAATGTGTTCTTTCTTCTTACGAGTCGACGCACGTCGCGAATCGATCCAGCTCTACGAGAATCGTCAATCGACCTGATACTGGATGCCCCGGACAACACCGCTGATGTCGAAGGCTACTGCCTCGCGAGATTCGAAAAACTCTTGATCGCGAATTCTGCGGCAGTCGCGAAGAGAATTGCCCAAGCTAGCAATGGCAACTTTCTGTATGCGAAGTTTGTCGTGGATGATCTTCTTCGCAGAGCCACCTTACCGCAGAACATAGACGAAATTGAGCTGCCGACGGGGCTATATGAAATCTTCCAACGCTTCATCGAGCGCGATCTCATAACGGATATTACCAATTGGCAGAAACTCTACAGAAGGCTGCTCGGCTACTTGGCGGTTGCCCGAGGGAGGGGTCTTTCCAGAGATCAGCTGCTTAGCCTCACAGGGCTGAGCGACTCACTATTAGACGACGCCTTGGTGACTTGCCTCCCCTACCTTAGAGGAAATCCACCGAGCGGTCCTTTTGAACTTTACCATCTGTCTTTTCGCGAGTATCTCTTAACCAATCCTGAACACTCCGTATATCCGGCCGAAGCAAATTTCACAACTGCCACATGGCTGTACGACGCTAATCGCGGACACTGGGGAGACTGCGGCGACGAGTATGCGATTCGCCACACTGTTAGACATCTCTCAGAAGCAGTTCGAACGAACTCTGACCCGGAGCAGGTTGGATACTTAGAGAAGGCGCTTGTTGACCTTGCAACTGACTTTGAATATATCCAAACCAAGATTGACCGTCTCGGTGTCGATGATCTCGTGACTGACCTCGAAGACGTTGCAGACGCCCTGCCTTTCGAGAACTCTGCTCGACCGGATGTAATGGCCGTCGAGCGGGTTATTCACCGCGAACGACATAATCTGCGACTAGCAGGCAGTCCTGACAAACCGTTGTCACTGCAACCCTCTTTGCTGCGCCAAGTCCAGTACAGGGCAACTTCACTTGGGCTCACCGAGCTTGCCCTCCGTGCTGAGGAAGCTGAGAACCCTAAGCCTCTCGCAAGGCTCAAAACGACCGCCTTGACGGGCACAGAGGACCCTGCGCTCATTCGGGTTCTCGCGGGACACTCAGATGTAGTTATGGGAGTCGGTGTATCAGTAGATGGCGAATTAGCGTTTAGTGGTGATGGGAGCGGCCTCGTCAAGCTATGGAACGTTTCAACCGGTCGAAGTCTCTGGTCGTCGAAGCGTACCCCGACCGACGACATGGAGGGTCTCTTGACCACTACTATTAGCAAAGACGGACGCTTCGGTCTGAGCGGATATCACGACGGAACGATAGCTATCTGGACTCTTGCAACTGGGGACATAGCTTACGAATTCCATGAACGCGAGAGCCCGGTCCTCGCGTTGAGCGTAAACGAGACAGGCACGCGCGCCTTGGCAGGCTTCGAAGACAAATCAGCGACATACCTGGACCTAGAGACTCGGAGGAGCCTCCTCACGATAACCGGGAGTGCGGCAATTGCTACTGTGTGTCTAAACGACGCTGGCGACTTCGCGATCATTGGCGATAGAGATGGCATCGTCACTGCATTTGATTTCGCTGCGGGGCGCCAACGGTATCGCCATCACCTCCATCGGCAGCAGGTTCAATCCGTGGCATTCAGTAAGGATGAGAGTTCAGTCATAAGCTGCGGTCAGGATGGCGTTGTTCTGATCTTCAGTTCGACAACCGGGGTGATTTCTGCCGAAGTTCCTAGAGAGGGGGATGAGTGGCTTTACCGGGCTCGGTTGACTCATGACGGCGCCCTAGCCGTTACCTGCGCTGAGGACAATAAGCTTCGTCTTTGGGACATAGAAAACAAGAGATTGGTCTATCGATTCAACGGCCACTCGGGTGCTGTCGTTGGTCTTGACCTTTGTGGTCCCTCCAGCATTATCAGTTGCGGCGGCGATCACAACGTCATTCTGTGGGACCTAGAACGCGCACAGGTACTCTATCGAGCGAGCGCATTTGTTCTTTCGCGAGGGAGCCCCAGCCATGATAACTGGGTGCGCTCTATAAGCGTCGCCGCGGATGCTTCAATCGCGGCTAGCGGAGCATTCGACAAGAAGATTGTACTCTGGCGTTTGGAAACCGGAGAGTACGTTGATACTATCGGCCTCTTGCCGGGTGGTGTGCGGTCCGTCAGCTTGAGCAGTAATGGAGACCGATTGCTTGCGTTGTGCCACGGACGGTTCAGTTCAGTTGCGTCCGTGTGGAATGTCCCGGAGAGGCGCGCCGTATGCAAACCCGGAGCTCTCGTTGACCTTTCCCGAACAGAAGGGATAAACCTAACCGGCTGGGCAGGTGTTATTGGGGCTGATGGCCAATACGCGGTTAGTGCCACCCAGGACCTTACACTCAGCCTCTGGGACATTCCAACCGGTCTGGTACGGGCGACCTACACAGGGCATCGAGGCACGATCTACTGCGCGGCATTTGGTCCAAATGATGAGACACTACTGAGCGGAAGTGACGACTCGCGAGCGATTCTCTGGGATACGAGAACTGCAGCGATTCTACGAGACTTCCAAGGTCATACCGCAGCAGTCTGGTCAGTAGCGATGTCTCAGGACGGTTCTCTCGCTGCAACGGGTTCGCAGGATTCTACAGCTCGAGTCTGGGATACCGCTACGGGAAAACTTGTGGCGGTTCTTGAAGGGCATACTGCACCAGTGATGGGGGTTCAGTTCTGTGGCGACGGTAGATTTCTCGTAACTGGATCTGAAGACAAGAGTCTGATTCTGTGGGACGTACGGGCCGGCTCGGCAATCGACAGGCTATTTCTGGATGCCAAGGTCTCCTGCGTTGCGGGAATCCAGAACCTCGCTATGATTGGCGACTACGGCGGGGCACTCTCCTTCTTCAGAATTGAGATTCAGTGAATCAGTTATTCACTACCGAGATGAACGGTCCTATGACGCAAGGATATCTTCTTATCACCGATTTTCAGATCAGTGACCTCAACAGAACTGATTGAATCTATACAACAGAGTATGCGAAAGTGACGCGAGAGAAGGTCACGGGGTGCGCAACATGGAAGGGTACAAATTACTGAAACAGTTGCCAGGCGGTGCATTCGGGGAAGTCTGGGTAGCACGCGATCTATCGAACGAGAAAGACGTAGTGGTGAAATTCTTGCGCCAAGTCTCTTTTGAAAACTTACAACGGTTTCACCGAGAAGCAAAACTATACCGGCAAGAGCAAGATTGTCCGTTCTTCGCAAAGTTGCTCAATTACAACTTCCGACTGCCAAGACCTTTCATAGTTTTGGAATACTACAAACACGGGTCGCTCCGTTCGAGACTAGGAAGCAACTGGTATGACACCGCAATCTGGATTCAACACGCCGCACTCGCTCTGCACTCACTTCATAGTAAGGGCGGAATTCATCGCGATATCAAACCCGACAATCTCTTCATCTCAGAAGACAAGAATCTAGGCCTCATTGCTGTAGTGGGCGACCTCGGTTTTGGAAGAGTGCCATTTCCTTATTCAAACTCTACAATGACTAACTCTCTGCGCGGAACGGAGGGCTACATCGCGCCAGAGCTCTACAAGACAAATCGGTTTGATCCAAAGTGCGACATCTACTCCTTAGGCATAACTGGCATAGAGCTTATCACCGGCTCAAGAGAAAGAGACTCCATAAACCGCCAGTGGATTTCTGCCGGCATCAAGGACCTATTTCTCACAATGACAAGTTGGAACCCGGACAAACGGCCGGAAGCCCACGAAGTAGCCCAAACGATTGGAACGATCTGTCAGGAGTACAAATCGAATTTCAAAACTGCAGCCATTGTGGGGGCCAGCTTAGTTGTATTGGGATTACTGGCTTCGAAAAGCATGAAATGAGCAATTGGTCGAATTCTTGCTGGAAGACCGCCCTCCGGTCCAAGAGGGGACTGTGTCTACTGCGTTCTAGCACTAATGCAATGCTTCCCTCGATACAGCCTATCTCATTCATTAATCCGATCGGGCATCCTTTATGTGGGCCTCAGATATCGCAATTGCCTACGAGATGTTGCTCCCAATCTGAGACCAGACTTTTTCGGGGTTTGATGGACTTTGATGATGTTCGATGTAGCTAGTTGCATTTTCGACCTGGCTGCGGCTCGTATTAGTTTCAGTTAGATGCGCGTTGATGTCGCTTGTTTCGCGATCCACCAACAGGTCTCATAATCCTTTGGTTGGAGGTTCGAATCCTCCAGGGGCCACCAACGAATCAAGTCTAGACAATCGGTGAGATGCTGTCGGTCGGTTCACTATCTTCATAGCGCTAAATTCGGCGATGAAGCGGTCGGAGCGGATGGTGGACGCTAAGCTAACAAGGCAGTCTTAACCTCGGTAAGCTTTAGATTATTGCGGTGAAAAAAATCTCTACACCAAAGAACCGGATATCCAGGAAGGGACCGCCCCAAGACGCCGGGCCCAAAGTGCTTTCTGCCTTTAGTGGCGCGGGGGGACTTGATCTTGGACTCGAGTCTGCTGGTTTTTCCACAGTGGCCTGCATCGAAAGCGACCCAACGGCAAGGGCGACCTTGCGTTCGAATCGACCGCATTGGTGCTTGCTCGAGCCGGAAGATATTACGGACCTAGCAGAGGTCTTGACGCCTGAACGCGTAGGCCTCGAGATTCGTGAGCTCGCCGTACTTGTCGGTGGTAATCCTTGTCAGCCATTCTCGAAAGCGGCACAGTGGTCTAGTAACGGCAAGAGTGGCCTAAAAGACCCACGTAGCTATTGCTTAGATGGGTTCTTCAAATTGGCACGGGCATTTCTACCGAAAGTAATCCTGATGGAAAACGTGCCAGGTTTCATTAGGGGACGAAGCGCTGCCGTTCTGATGATTGCTGAGACACTGAACAAACTCAATGCAGAGGTTGGAACGGATTACGAGCTACATTACCGGGTACTGAATGCGGTCGATTATGGAGTTCCGCAGCGTCGCGAACGCGCCATACTAGTCGCAGTGAGAGACGGCCATGTAATCAATTGGCCGGAGCCAACACACTGTGATCAGCCGGTTCGCGCTTGGGATGCTCTCGCCGATATCGTTGCTGAGGATGCACCGACGGCGAGCGGTCGCTGGGCGGATCTTCTACCTTCTATACCAGAGGGGATGAACTACCAGTGGCACACCGATCGAGGTGGAGGAAAATCTCTCTTCGGTTATAGAACTCGGTATTGGTCCTTTCTTCTAAAACTGGCTAAGAATGAACCGGGGTGGACCATCCCTGCGCAACCGGGACCTGCGACCGGGCCTTTCCACTGGGACAGTCGGCCGCTCACTGTAAGGGAGCTATTGAGGCTCCAAACCTTTCCGTCGAACTGGAAGATTGCGGGCGGGTACCGATCTCAGTTTCGTCAGATTGGTAACGCGACGCCTCCGCTGCTCGCCGAAGTGATCGGTCGTGCAATTGGGGAACAACTCTTTGGACTAACGTACGACCGAAAGCCTGAGCTCGCAATAAGCCGTAAGATGTCCGTACCACGGCCAATCCGGGCGCGACCCGTGGCACCCAAGTATCTTGATCTTGAAGGCAAGCATGCCTCTCATCCCGGAAGCGGCAGAGGACCAAAGCCCATTGTCAAACGTGAGGTCTAAGATGCCCAAGAAAGAATCGAAGGCGCCGCGCACGAAGCATAAGGTTGAGGTCGACGCAGCAATCGGCCAGACGAAGCGGCTGAATCCGCTTGAAGTCAAATTAGATCCTCAAAACCCGCGCCTTAGCAGAGAGCACGACAAAGAAAGCTCTCCGGAGGAGCTACTTGAAATCATGATCGAGAGATTCAAGGTTGAGGAAGTCGCCTGGTCGATAGTCGCGACTGGGTATATTCCTTTCGACCCGCTCATTGGGTGGGAACATGAAGGAGTCACGACGATTCTCGAAGGCAACCGGCGGATCGCGGCAGCTAAACTTCTCCTCGATCCCACGCTCGCGCCGGTGAAGTACAGAAAACGTTGGGCGGAATTAAGTGCGAAGCTATCTGTCGAAAAACGAAAAGCTCTCGAACTCTTGGATGTCACGGTGTACACGGATCGCAGCGCTGCTGACATTAAGTCTTACATGGGATTTCGCCACGTTACTGGTCCGCTTCCCTGGCCTCCACTTGAAAAAGCGGGCTTCATAGCTCAGTTGGTAGAGCAGGACGGCTGGACCTACAAACAAATTGCCGAACGCCTAGGAAGCTACCCGACACTTGTTGAGAGACACTATGTTTGCCTATCGGACCGTGCGTCAGGCTGAGGAAAACGGCTATGAAGGCGCCAAAAAGATGCGAAGTACTTTTGGTGTACTGCTCCGCGCTCTTCAAACAAAAGGTGTCTCGGATTTTTTGGGTGTTAGCTACCCAAGTAATCCAACCAAGTCGAGGCATCCTATCCCACCCAAACGCCTCAGTGACTTTGAGTACTTTATCAAGTGGACGTTTGGCACCGAGACGACAGCCCCAGTTGTTACCGACTCAAGGCAGCTCACCAAATGGGGGCGTATTCTCCAATCGTCCGAGGCTGTTCGATATATCAAGACGTCGCCCGACCCGAGATTTGAACGCGCCTATTTTAAGAGCGGGGGCCAAGTGGACTCGCTGCAAGACGCACTGTACGCGGCCGCTGAGAGTCTGTATGAGGCTGTCCCACTGGTTTCCGAGCACAAGACCAACCGCGACGTGAAGACGCAGGTGCAGAGATGCGCCTCATTCCTATCGCAAATCTTGCAGTACTTTCCAGAGACGGCGCAAAAATACGGGTTAGCACCAGATGTTTGATCTCCCGCACGTGGCGGTCCTCCCAGCAGAACACCAAACCGATAGAGACATCGCTCGGTTTGCGGACTGGGTCGAGTTCTGCACCCTCATCTCGGAGGTGGGCTCCGTTTCGCGAGCAGATGCGGTAGACATCGTGAATGACTCTATGCTCCTTGGCAACCTTGCGGGCGACCTCTATCCAACGGATAAGGGTTTTGACGAGAAGAACGCGTTCTCGCCCCACGACGATACTGAGCGGTTGATGGCGCAGGTGTGGCAGGGACTAAGACTACGGACGGAAACTCTGAGAATGGGCTATCCCATCACCGTGACAAGGCACCGTGTCGATCGGCGGCCACCTGATTGGCGCGAGATACCCGGATTCATGATGCTTCTCATAATGGACCTGTCGCGCTTTTACGATGGTATTGAGGTTATCGCAAAACCCGACACCGCGTTGGCCCGATTATTCGAGAAGGTGGTCGAGGCGTCAACCCAAGGTCTATTTGGTGGAACAAGCGTCCGGTTTGGCTGGCCAATCGAGCCTAAATGGCCTACACCGATCGACGATCGCATTCGACAGCTCGGCGAGTTGTTGAGTCTGAACGTCGAAAACCTCGAAGACAAAACCGGACCGAAGGATAAAGATCGCGGCTTGGATGTCGTGGGCCGGCTGAGCTTCGGGGACAACGGACCCGGTACGCTCTTCTTTTTGACGCAGTGCGCTATCGGGAAGCACTGGACCAAAAAGAGTGGTGAGCCTTCAAAGGGTAAGTGGAAGCACATCCTCAATTGGAATGGTGAATTGATCAGAGCGATCGCCGTTCCCTGGAGACTCGATGAAGACACGCCGCCATTGACTAACTATGTCCGCGCACACGCTCATTTCGATGCCCTGATCCTGGACCGACCGCGTCTGATTTCTGGGAATCCTGACAGATGGCTTAAGGACAAGGATAAGGGAGAAATCACCGCTTGGTGCGAAGCGCAAATTCAGAAGTTTCCGCGGCTCCGGTGATCTGTATTGGTGTTTGTGTGGATGAGTACACATGCAGCGAATCCGAGTACCTCGCTTCAAGACTGCTTCGTCACCGACTTCTAGTCGCATCCTGTCAGCGACCAAATCCATAGACACAAAATGCGAGCTGCAACTGCGCAGTGTGCTCTGGAGGATGGGTCTGCGCTTCAGGAAGAACGTGAGAGATCTTCCCGGCAAACCCGACATCGTTTTTACAAAGCAAAGGGTAGCAGTTTTCTGCGACGGAGACTTTTGGCATGGCCGAGATTGGCCCGCGCGAAAACGAAAGCTGCACAAAGGCGCCAATGCCTTATACTGGACGAAGAAGATCGGCGCCAATATCCAACGTGACAGATTACTAGACCAAGACCTCAAGCGCCTCGGCTGGAAAGTGTTGCGGCTCTGGGAGTCCGACATACTGGAGGATTCCTGACCGATGCGCCCTAGAAATTGTAAGGGTAGTCCAGCGGTGAGTTGACTAGGCTCGCAAGACGCGAGCCAGTACGTTGAGAATCGAATCAAAGGTACGCACCTTTGATTCCGACTGACGTGTGTCTTTCGCTTCGGCTATCCCTTGAAAAGGTTATCACGATGGTAGAGGAGACTTTGAATAGCGAGCTCGACAAGCTCCACGCGGAGTGCGAGCGACTCCGACAAGAGAACGCGGATCTAAGGCTTCGACTCGGTGAACCTGCCGCGAGCTGCTCTCCAATTGTCCCGGGCTTCGCACTCGAGCATAAGAAGGCTGAACAGTCAGTTACTGTAACGACCGACTCTCGGCCTGAACTGAAAGTGTCGTTGTTCAGAAACCTGTTTCGTGGCCGCGATGATGTATATGCAGTCAGGTGGGAGGGAAGGAATGGTCGAACAGGATACTCGCCGGCCGGCATTCGCGAGTGGAGCGGAGGCAGTTCAGTTGGACGGGGCAAGAAAAGATCAGTCAGGCACAGCCAGTTATTCCCTCTGACGGAAGACGTGATCAGAGATCATCTCCTCGGAAGGCAAACTATAGGCGTCTATCCATTACTGCAAGATGATACCTGTTGGTTTGCTGCGGTGGACTTCGATAAGAAAACCTGGGAAACGGACGCCAGTGCATTCCTGGAAACCTGTTATGGGTTGAGCGTTCCATCGGCGTTGGAGCGCTCACGCTCGGGAAATGGCGCTCACGTCTGGATATTCTTTGCTGAGCCGATTCCGGCTGCATTGGCGCGAAGACTCGCGAGTGCACTGTTGACCCGCACAATGGAGCGGCGCTATGCGATGGGCTTGGATTCCTACGATCGTTTATTCCCAAGTCAGGACACCATGCCCAGAGGTGGTTTCGGAAACCTGATAGCGTTGCCGCTGCAGCGCGGTCCTCGAGAGAATGGCAACAGCATCTTCATCGACAATCAGCTTCGACCTTACGAGGATCAGTGGGCGTTCCTCTCTTCGATCAGACGACTAACACAGAACGAAGTTCAAGCGCTCATCCGCGTCGCGAACCCAACCGGCGACATCATCGGTGTGCGTCGGACCACATTCGTGGACGACCACGCGAGTGATCCTTGGACTTTGCCGCCTTCTGGTCGCTCAGCATTAGTCTATCGGTTCCCTTCTGTTTATCGGTTCCCTTCTGACTATCGGTTCCTTTCTCATAAGACATTTCCAGCCACGTCAACGCTTCGTCTCCCTGACCCAGTCCCGCAAATATGAGCGCTATTCCGTCCGCGAAGAATTCACCGGACCTGAATACTTTCTTCAGCTCGTCGAGCATTCGCTCGGCTTCTTTTTTTCTACCGGCCATTGCATAGGCATGTCCGAGACAGGCGATTGTGGCAGTATTACCCGGCGCGGAACGCAACTGGCTCTTCCATACCGCGATGGCCTCATCATACTTGCCGTTCTGCTCAAAGATCAGTCCCTGGTAAGAGTGGATGATCGAGAAACTCGGATCCATCTCCAGAACTCTCCGGCATTGCGCCGTGGCCTGATCGTACTCACCCGTATAGTAGAAGACCAGAACCGCATCCGAATTGATGATCAGCGAAACTGGATCGAGGTCGAGCGCTCGTTTGATTTCAGTCAGCGCACTTTGAGACCGGCCCATCGCCGCAAGATAGAGACCGTGCCACTGATGAGCCGTGGCATAGTTCGGATTCAACTCGAGAGCCCTGGGGAATTCCTGTCCCGCGCCGCTGAAGTCTCCCCAGTTAAACGCTTTGATAAAGGCAAGAGACGCGTGGGCCTCTGCCAGCTTCTCGTCGAGTTGCAGCGCTTGCTGTGCAGCCGCTTCGGCTCGGGCCGCCGCTTCCCGGGATGGCAGGAATTCATAGCCAAAAGCGACGACATAGCAGCCGGCAATGCCGTCGTAAGCCAGCGCATAACCGGCATCCAGGGCGACCGCCTGTTGAAAGTATTCAATGGCACTGTTAATTGCACCGGCAGTCCGCTTGTTCCAGTAGTAGCGACCCTTGAGATAAAGCTGATAAGCCTCCGGATTTGTCGTGTGCCGCTTCGTCACTATCATCTGCTCTGCATCCGTCAGCTTCGAACGCAACTTCTGTGACATCTGCCGCGCAATGTCTTCCTGCATAGCAAGTAAGTCCGTAAGCTTCTGGTTGTACTGCGCGCCCCAGACATGGCGATTGTCCAGCGCATCCACCAACTCCGCGCCGACAATATAAGAGTGACGCCGCGCTGTATTTACCTTTCCGGTGAGCACCGCTCGCACGCCCATCTCTCGCGCGACCATCTGGGGGTCCACTTCGCGGCCCCTCGAGTTGGTCATCCAGGCCGGTTCGGCCCTTGCCGCTGCGCGGGGACCTCTCCTTTCATCGTAAAGAACCTCGTGCTCAATTTCGGACTTGACGACCCGTGCGGCGCCGAAAGCTCTACAAAGTTGCCGGCCCTCCGCATGGAGATTGATCCCGGCAAGACTACTGAACATGTTTCCGCAAGCTGCGCTGGTGGAGCCTCGGCTAATCAAGACTGCCCATCTCCCGGCTTCTGGGGTGGCGGCTTCGCCTATGCCAACGGGATGAGCTCGTTGGGGTTGATAGTGATTGACAACTGGAAACGAGGCAGCGGAAACCTTATCGCGTTTTCTAAATCCCATAAGCAGAAAGACGCACCTGACGGAACGATCCTAAGCGAGATCAGCACCTACAAGATTCGCCACAAATAAGCGATCAAGCGGACTATTTCTAACCACAGATGAACACAGATAAAATGCAAAATAATCGGTGTTCATCTGTGTTCACCTGTGGTTCTTCTCTCTTATGTTCGTTAGAGCGGCGTCATCAGATTTGCCAGCGTTTATCGGATGCAATACCATTGCGCCGAAAGCATCCTCCAATGCGTAACTCGCTGTCGAACTTGCCGCCCGAAATCCCGCGTGAAATCGAGGGACCGTCCGCCTGGTATGGCCCGGACCTGGCGCGACGCTCGGATTGGCTCGAATATCTTTCGTCAAATGACCTCGAAGAGGTCGAGCAGCCGGTGAAGCGATTGGCCTCGGAATCCCGTGAGATCACGACGATCAGCAGTGAGGCTTTTTCTCTGCCCACGCTTGCGCCCCGGCTTCGCCGACTCCTCGATGACGTGTTGAACGGGCGAGGGTTTGTCTTACTTCGGGGTTTGCCTGTTGAAACATGGACGCACCTCGAGTCTGCAATAGCATTTTTCGGAATCGGCACTCACCTCGGCAGCGCTCGCTCGCAAAACGCGCAAGGTCACGTACTTGGTCACGTCAAGGATCTCGGCAAATCGAGCCAGGATCCAGACGTCCGCATCTATCAAACTCATGAACGCCAGACCTATCATACTGATTCCGCGGATATCGTTTGCCTCTTATGCCTGCGGCCAGCCAAATCGGGAGGGCTCTCCAGTCTTGTAAGTTCGGTAACCATCTTTAACGAGATGCGGCGGCTTCGGCCGGATCTCTTGAGAGTTTTGTTTGACCCTATCGAGACGGACCGGCGCGGTGAAGCGATGGATGGACAGAAGCCGTACTTCAAGATTCCGGTTTTCTCCTGGCACGAGGGATTCCTGTCGGCGATTTATCAGCGGCAATACATTGAATCGGCGCGTCGGTTTGCAGACGTCCCCCGGTTGTCCTCTATACAAATCGAGGCGCTTGATCTTTTTGATTCCCTGGCGAATGACCCCAATCTTCATTTGTACATGGAGCTTCAACCGGGCGATATTCAGATCGTTCACAATCACACCATCCTTCACGATCGCACCGCCTTCGACGATTGGCCCGAACCTGAGCGCAAACGTCATTTATTGCGCTTATGGCTTGCGCCGGCGAATGCTCGTCCGCTGCCTTTAGTGTTTGCGGAGCGCTTCGGCTCGGTAATACCGGGGGACCGTGGTGGAGTGGTTGCACACGGAATGAAACGCAGCGCTCCGTTGGTTGCTGAATAGTTGATGGAACAGACAACACGAGAGGGGTTGGTTCGGGGTATCAGGCGATGGGACCTCGTGGCGCTGACTGTCAACATCATCGTCGGAGCGGGTATCTTCGGCCTCCCTGCCAAAATCTACGGACTAACGGGCGCGTGGAGCATGCTCGCATACCTCGTGTGTGCTCTGCTCGCGACTCTCATCATCCTCTGTTTCGCCGAAGTAGGCAGCCGGTTTGCTGAGACAGGAGGCCCGTACCTGTACACGCGGGTCGCCTTCGGTCCCGTTATCGGATTTGAGGTGGGATGGCTACTCTGGCTGGCGCGGCTGACCGGGTTTGCCGCCCTTTGCAATTTGCTGCTTGGCTATCTTAGCTTCTTCTGGCCAGAGTCTGCTTTCGGATTGACTCGCGCCCTGGTCATCACGGTAGTTGTCATCGCATTGACGACAGTTAACGTTGTCGGCGTGCGCGAAGCCGCACTCGTAAGCAATCTATTCACGGTTGGTAAGATAGCGCCGCTACTCCTCTTTGTCGTAGCAGGATTATTCTTCCTCAGTCCTCACCCATTCACTGCGCAGCCGGTGCCAGGCATAAGCGATTTTTCCAGGGCCGTGTTACTGCTCGTCTTCGCCTTCAGTGGGTTTGAGATGGCTGTCATCCCCACAGGCGAGATCCGTAATCCACAAAAGAACATCGCATTCGCGTTGCTGACGGCAACCGGCGTTGTAGCGCTGCTCTATCTCATGATTCAAGTCGTTTGCATCGGAACGCTACCAGAACTGGCTATCTCAGAGAGACCGCTGGTGGATGCAAGCAGGCGCTTCCTCGGCAACCCGGGCGCTGTCATCCTTTCGGTGGGCGCGGTGATTTCCGTTACCGGTACGCTGAATTCAGTAATGCTGGCCGGCCCGCGCATTTTGTTTGCGATGGCCGAACATGGCCAGCTTCCGCAGGCCCTCGCAGCGACGCACAAGCGTTTTCACACGCCTCATATTGCGATTTTGATCTCTGCAGCGGTGATGCTTGTGTTCACACTGGAGGGTACTTTCATGTCCGCTCTCACTATCAGCACGGTGATTCGTCTTCTTGCTTATATCGCAACTTGTATTTCCCTCCCGGTGTTGCGATTCCGAGACAACGCTCCCCTGGCTCGATTCAACGCGCCCGCCGGTGTAACCGTTGCGGTCGCCGCAACGGCATTGTCCGTTTGGCTGCTCTCAAACAGTACGATGAGTGAGGCGCTCGAGGCCGGTCTGGCCGCGGCGCTGGGGTTAATAGTCTTCTTTGTCTGGGGAAATCCCCGGAAGGCCAGTCGCCAGAATGAAGAACTCGATCGCCGTCGCAATGGCGCACGTTGACGTCGTCGTACGATTTAAGCTTCAGCAGCGACAATGTCCGACAAGCTGCCAGCTTGTCGCCGGGTCATGTCCGATCAGGTACGGCGTGCGACAAGCTGCCAGCTTGTCGGACAGAATCCGGCAGAGACTATCGCCAGGTCACGACGTATCGACAGCAGTCCCCGTCTTTTGCCCGGCAGGTTTCTTCGACTATGTCGACGTCTTTGGCTCCGCACATCTTGAGCGCCTGTTTGTACCAACCGATCACAGTCATGCAATCGGCTGCGGAATACGTCTCCGCTTCGTAGGTCGTCATGATGCCCGCAGTCGGTCCGGTCGGTTTGTAGTCGCGCCAGCCCTTGTCGTAGTAGACGTGATAGATCAACGGCGCGCGAAGCATGAAGCCCTGCGGATTGCCGGGGTCGAGGTAGAACTTCTGAATGCCGCTCAGGTTCTGCAGGGCGGACGCGGCGCCCATTTCTTCAAACAGACGAGTGTCGCCTCTGCCGATTACTTCGACGATTGCGTCATCCAGACGCTGGCCTGTTTGAAAGTGATACCAGCCCGCGCTGTTGAGCGGTTTTCCAAGGATCATTTGATCCGAAGCCGGCAAGGCCGACAAAACGTCCTCGACCGCCCTCGGACCGAAGTGGTCCCTCACGAATTGGAGCCGCGAGTCTAGAATGCTTCCTTTTATTTCCATAGTTCTCACCGCCAAACTGCTTCGCCGCGAAACAATTTGTTGTTGGTTTAGAAGTCGGGGCTGAACTTTCTTTTCTTTTTTTGGGGGTGCTGGAGAAGTCGACTGCCGGAATACTAATCGGACGAATGACAGGGGTCAATAATAAAGTCTGAACAACAATCGGTTTTTGCGAGCTTTGCGGTCCTTTGCGTCTTTGCGTTGAGAGTTCTCCGCGCAAAGGCCGCAAAGCTCGCAAAGACGGATTGGCACCGATACGGGATTGGAGTGAGAGCTCACCGCGCATGCGCTTTGGCCATCATTCGCTCGATCTCGTCAGGCTCTGACGGCAGCTTTGCGCTCATCTTCACGAGTCCCTTGTCGGTGACCAGGTAGTCGTCCTCGATTCTCACTCCGAAGCCTTCCTCTGGAAGGTAAATTCCAGGTTCGATCGTGAACGACGATCCGACAGGCAACACGTTGTAGACACCCACGTCGTGCACGTCCATCCCAATCCAATGGCCCAGCCCGTGGATGAAATACTTGTCGAGCGTATTGCCGTGCTTGTCGCGCAGCCGGCTCGATTGCATCACCTCTCTGGCCACGCGCTGAAGATCGGCCAGGGACGATTTGCCGAGCACGAAAGCTTTCTCCGCGGCGCGTTGCGCGTCCAGCACCAGTTGATAAACCTCGCGCTGGCGCGGCGTGAACTTGCCCGAAGCTGGAAAGGTTCGCGTGATGTCCGCCGTGTAGTAACTGTACTCAGCCGCCGCATCGACGACCACCAGTTCGCCGGCTTCGATGCGCTTGCGGTTCTCGTTGTAGTGAAGCGTCGTGCCGTTGATTCCCGAGCCTACGATTGTCGGATAGCCCGGCCGTTCGGAGCCCAATCGAGTCCACGCGGCCTCGAGCGACGCCTGCGCTTCGTACTCATAAGCGCCCGGTTTGATTGCCGCGGCTACGTCGCGATGCCCCTCGATTGATACGTCAACGGCTTTTTGTAACAGCTCGATCTCGGATGGTGACTTCACCTTGCGCATTTCCGCGATGATCCTCGATACATCGGCAATATCATTCTTCGGATAGCTCTGCCGCAGCGTTTCAATAAAGCGGCTCTCACGGCTAAGCTCCGAGCCCGGCCCGGTCACAATCACCGTGTAGATTTTCAGCGGCTTATCTTCGGTCTTTTGGAGCAACTGGGCCAATCGATCCTTAAACGCCGTGGTCGGTGCGACCTCTTCCAGACCGAAAAGCTGCTCGGCCTCCGCGCCCGGACCAAGCTGGACACCGGTCCATTGTTCGTGACGAACATCCCGCGCGGGTATGAACGCCGTCTCGTGTTGCGGCTTGCCGGGAACAACATTCGGCGGCACGAAGATCAAATAAGCAGCAGGAGTCTGAACGCCGGTCAGGTACATGAAATCATTGTGCTGGCGAAAGCGTCCGACTTCGCCGAAATCCTCCTCGCGCGCGCCAACCATCACGACTACGCCGTCCTTAATCTGCGCGAGCAGCTTCTGGCGACGGGCGCGATACTCAGACTGCGGGATGCTCGCGAGCTTGTCGTTATTAACCGTCGACGCTACAAGCACGGGAACCGTAACAATCAACATCAAGGCTGCTAGCAGAAGTCGAGATGGAGAGGTTTTGCGTTTCATGGTCGGAGAGCATAGCAGGACGCCGAACGCCGCGGAAGCCGATGGGCAGCAACAAAGACGCCGAGCCGGACGGCCGCTAAATAACACCAACGCGGTTCGGTGATCGTTCATACTCGACCTACAGAACGCCTCGCAGAACCATTCGTCCCCGAATCCCACCAACGCTTTTGGTGGATTGGAGCCGTGTGAATATCCCGGGTGCGGGTATAATCAAACGAATGGCAAAGAAGCAGTCTGACAAGATAACGATCGAAAAGGACAAGCTGCGGCCGCGTCCTCGCGCTCCAATATTGCCGTCGAAAAAGTTCGAGGACAAACGCCGTCGCGAGGAGCGTCGCGAGAAGCATAAGAAGGACATTCGCCGCGCATTCGACCAGGAATAGTAGTTTGATCGCAAGCTTCGGATAGCCTCAGTTTCCCGCTCACAGTAGCATCAAAGATGTGCCTCATAATTGCCGTAACTGCAGGGGTTCCAAGGCCTGGATTTACCGGGTTTTAACCTGAATCATGCGGAACTGAAGACTGATCTTTTTCGTTTGATTCAACACAGCAATGCCGAGACAAACTCGCTGTTCACACTCGCGAGTAATATGGTTGAACCAGGGTTTCAGGGGGTCAGAACAGATGGCTACACCTCAATTGAATCTTCGCACCGATCTCCTCGATTGGCGCCACCGTTTAGAGTCGGCAATCGACCAGTTTGAAGAGAGCGCGCACCTCGCACCTCTGCTGTCCGAAGTGGACATGGCATTGAATCGCATGGAGACGGCGTCGGCGGGGATTTGCGAAGCTTGTCACGAGATTATCGAGGATGACGCGATCAAGGATCCGATCGCGAGGTTCTGCCTCGAATGTCTGAACGCTCAGGAACAACGCGCGCTGCAGCACGATCTGGATGCGGTTTCTTTGGTGCAACATTCTCTGCTCCCAAAACAAGACCTGAGAGTCGACGGCTGGCGAGCCTACTATCACTACGAAGCCGCAGGTCCCGTGAGCGGCGACTACTGCGACCTTGTCAGCACCGAGAACGGCGATCTTTTCTTTCTGCTCGGAGACGTCTCCGGCAAGGGGATTGCAGCTTCGATGTTGATGGCGCACCTCCACGCGATCTTTCGCAGCCTGATAACTCTGGATTTGCCGGTGAACCAGTTGGTCGAGCGAGCCAATCAGCTTTTCGCCGACTCCACCATGCCCGCCTACTACGCGACTCTGGTGTGTGGCAGAGCAAAGCGATCAGGGCTGATCGAACTCAGCAATGCCGGACACTGCCCTCCGCTTCTGATTCGAAAAGGCGAGATAACAACCATCGAGGCGACCGGGCTCCCGGTCGGAATCTTCTGCCAGGAACAGTACTCGGTAAGCGAGCTTCAATTGGAACATGGTGACAGCTTGTTGCTTTATACCGACGGGCTGACTGAGTCGCGTGATCCGTTGGACACAGAGTATGGGATCGAGCGGTTGAGCGAAATAGCAGGCGCCCGGCACTCACTGGCGCCGCATCCGTTGACCGCCGCGTGTCTTGAAGACGCCAGATCGTTCCGAGCGGGGCAACCAAAGACGGACGATCTGACGGTGATGGTGATCCAACGCACTTTATGAAAATCAGGAGGGTCATGACTTGCAGAGAATCTCAGGTTGTTTTCAAGATCCAGCCTCACCTCAGCACGCTGTGCACGTCTCTCAGAATCGAAACGTCCAGAAGCGTGGGTCCCGCTTCTGCAAACGCCCAGTCCAGCGCAGGTCGAAGCTCGCCGGATTTCATCACACGCCGTGCTGCCAGACCCATTGATTCCGCAAGCTTAACGAAGTCGATCTCAGGCTCAGTCATATCCATCCCAACGAAAACACCGCGCTCGGCAGAAGCGCCGTTCATTGCCAGCAACCCGCCCTTCAGGATCGCGTAGCTCGCGTTGTTGAACACTACAAACTTCGCCGCAAGCCCGTAACGAGCCGCGGTCCACAATCCTTGAATCGTGTACAGCGCGGTGCCGTCGCCAACCGAGCAGATTACCTGGCGGTCAGGCATCGCGAGCTTCACGCCGACCGCCTCAGGAAGTCCCAACCCGAGCGATCCGCCCTTCGCGTAGAAGAACGTGCCGGGCTCGTCCAGCGTAAACAGCGTGCGAACAAAAGCAGTAGACGTTACAGATTCGTCGACAAGCACGGCTTCGGTCTCTGCAGCCTCGCGCATCTGGCGAGCGACATAAGCGGGCGACATCGGACCTTCGGGCGAAGCTAGTGTCGCGCTCTCGGCGAACTTCGCTCGTGCTTCGGCAAGTCGCGCCTTGATGATTGCGCGTCGCTTCTCCAGCAAATCCGATGCGCCGCCGTTAGCAAAAGGAGTCAGCTCGACTATCAATTCTTCGATCGCCGAGCGAGGATCGGCAAGAATCGCTACATCAGCCGAATGAGACTTGCCAAGCTCATGTTCGCCGGGATGAATCTGAATCATCCGAACTCCGTTGGGCATCAAGCTAATTCCGGTGTACACGAGCGGCGCCAGATTGTTGACGCCGATAGCCAGGATCACGTCCGCGCCTTCAAGCAAGCCCTGAGTTTGTTTTGCGTTCGGGAACAGCGGGCCGGCGTAAAGCGGATGGCTCGTCGGGAAAACAAGCAGCGAGTTCAACGGCTCGGCGTGAACCCGCGCGGCAATCATCTCAGCCAGCTTCGCAAGTTCAGCCAGCGCTCCTGACCTTGCGCAGCCGTCGCCGGCGATGATCACCGGATTCCTCGCGCCTGCAAGCATCGCCGCCGCTTCTTTGATCTTCGAGAGATCGCCTCGCACGCGCGAGCCGATCTCCGTCACCGGAGGCAATTCAATTTCAGCCCGCTCTTCCATCACGTTTACCGGAAGCGACAGGAAAACCGGACCGGTGGGCGGAGTCTGCGCGATCTTGAAGGCTCGGGCCATCGCCTGAGGTATCTCCGCCGCGTGATGAACCTCCCAACACCATTTTGTGTGTTGCCTCGCAAGCGCGAGCATGTCGGCATACAGCAGCGGCTCGTCGATCATCGAGCGAGTGTCCTGCTGGCCGGCGGTTACAACCAGCGGCGTGCCCGCGCGAAAAACGTTATAGAGATTACCAAGTGCGTGGGCCAGCCCGGGATTAGTATGAAGATTGACTACCGCAGGTTTGCCGGTAGCTTCGGCATAACCGGCTGCGATACCGAGCGCGGAGTCTTCATGAAGCGCGAGGATGTACTTGATCTCATCACGCGCGGCGAACAGGTCCATCAACGGCAGCTCGGTGGTCCCGGGGTTGCCGAACACATAGCGCACGCCTTCACGCACCATGAATTCGAACATCGCTTCAGCACCGGTCATCTCAGGCATAGGTCTCCGATCTCGCTGGTCGCAGAATCTGAACGATCCGATCTGGACGACGACTTATTCGTCCGACATTCCAAGTAGCTTCTTTGCTCTTTGCTGGTGCGCGGCAGTTTGCGCCAAGGCTTCCCTGATTCGAGATATCTGCTCGTCGTATGTCTGGGGAAGCAATTGTTCAGACCGGGAATTCTGGGCTCGATCCCGGTTCCGTAATAGAAATTGAATTATCTTCTTGATACTCATAGGCGACCATTGTAGCGCCTCGCTATGAGCTTCGCACGCTCGCGTAAGCCCGAGACTCGCGCTTCTTCGCGCGCCCACTGTGATGTATGATGCGCGCGAATGATGGCTTCGAAACAGGAGAAGTCAATGATCAAGTTCGGAATCGCGGCGCTCGGTTGTTACGCGATACACGCCGGCTTTCACATTGTTAACGGGCGGCCGGAGGAAGCGCTCTGGATGTGTCATCTCGGCGCGGCGCTCGTCGGAATCGGTCTCCTCACTTCTTCAACTACGACGAATGGCATAGGCACGTTGTTTCTATGTGTAGGCACGCCGCTCTGGGTGATGTACCTGGTTGGTGGAGGTGAGTTCTATCCTACATCATGCTTTCCCCATATCGGCGGGCTTGCGATCGGGTTATACGGTGTCCGCCGATGTGGACTCCCGCGGGGCACTTGGTGGAAAGCTGTTGTCGCGCTTGTCGTTCTAATCCTGTTGTGCCGGCTGGTGACGCCGCCCACTGCAAATGTCAACGTTGCGTTTGCGATCTACGCGGGATGGGAGAAGATGTTCCCGTCTCACCCAGTCTATCTCGCGGTGATGATACTTCAGGCAGCAGCGTACTTCCTCGGTTTCGAATACGCGCTACGCCGCTGGATGGGTCCTAATCAGCAGCGGGAAGGAGTTGCATGAAAGAATCCATCGCACCGGAGAGGCTGCGTCAAAAGATCCTTATGTGGGCGGCAATCGCCGGTCTGTTCTTCGGGCTGATGCCGCCTTATGTTTTTACGATAGTCGTCGTCGCGACTTGGGGAGTGCCGCCGCTGGAACCGGCGACCGAACAAAGCTTTCGCACGATCTATTTCCTCAGGCTGATTTTGGGGAATGTAGTTGGGCTTACGCTGGGCGCCTTTCTTGCAGCGACTGCGGCAAACTTCGGGCTGCGAATCGCCGGCAAAGCGACTTACCCGCGAGGCGCGATAGGTGGAGCCGTGCTTGGCGCCGTAGTAGGCGCAGTGACCGCAGGCTCGTGTCCGTTGCTTCTGCTGATCAGCTCGCATGATCCGAACTGGGCGTGGATCATGATCCAGCGATCGTTTCTGGTTGGCGGAATTATGGGACTGACCAACGGCTTGTTTGCGGGCCTGGTCATTGTGTACTTCATCAAGCGCCAGCCGGCGTCAGCCTAATCCCACTGACCCGTGTGGAATCCTGCGGTCCGTCACACCACAAACATCGCGATAGCCGCCGCGGTCATGACTGCTGCAGTAATCCAGCCGCCCCATTTCAAAAACCACGGGTTCACTCGCGAGCCCATGACCTTCTTATCGCTCGTCAGCATGGTCACCAAAACGATAAGTGGCGGAGCGAGCAGTCCGTTGATCACCGCTGCATAAAACAGCATCTTCACCGCATTGATTTTCAGATAATCGAGCGCGAGTCCAAGCGCTACGGCCGCTGCCAGCACGCCGTAAAACTTCACTGCGTGGCGCGGTCTGTCGTCAAGCGAGCCGCGCCAGTGCATCGCTTCAGCAATCGCGCAGGCTGCCGAACCCGCGAGCGCCGGGATTCCAAGCATCCCCGTTCCAACCAGCCCCACCGTAAAGAGTAAATAAGCCGCGTTGCCTGCTAACGGCCGCAGGGCTTCTGCCGCTTCCCGCGCGGTCTCGATGTCGCGGTGGCCCGAGGGATACAGCGTCGCGCCGGTAGTCAGGATGATGAAGTACATAACCACTCCGGCGAAGATCATTCCGGTTAGCACGTCCGTGCGCGCCGCTCGAAGCTCTTCGTCTGTGGCGCCTCGCCGGGATTGAATTGTGCGGCGGCCCTTCGAACGCTCCTCTTCCACCTCCTGCGCCGCCTGCCAGAAGAAAAGGTAAGGTGAAATAGTCGTCCCGAGTATCGCAACGAAAGTCGAGATGTAAGCTGCGTTCCATTGAATACGCGGTACGAAGGTTGACTGCAACACCTCGCTCCAGCGCGGGTGCGCCATGAATGCAGCCACCACATACGAGAACAGCACAAGCGTGAGCCATTTGAAGATGCGCGCCATCTGCAGATAACTGGACCATATCAGCAGCGCAACTATCGAGACGGCGAAGAGCGGCAACCACACAAAAGACGAGAGCCCGGTCATCATTTCCATCGCCTCGGCCATCCCGCCGAGGTCCGCGCCGATGTTCACCGTGTTTGCGACCGCGAGCAATATGCACGCCCCGAGCAACACCCACCTCGGATAACGTCTCCGGATCACTCCCGCAAGCCCCTGCCCGGATACCAGCCCAAGCCGGGCGCACATGATCTGAACGGCGGCCATCAGCGGGAACGCGAAGAACACCGTCCACAGCTGGGCGAACCCGAATGAGGCGCCGGTTACGGAATATGTCGATATGCCGGAAGGATCGTCGTCGGCCGCGCCTGTGATCAAGCCGGGGCCAAGGTCGGCGAAGAAACGGCGGATGGGTTGCGAGCTGAAGTGCTCGTTTAGAGAAGTGATGGGCGAGCGCAAGGCTTTAGCGATTTTCACGGGATGGTAGCGCAGACTGTGCGGTCTGCGCGTGATCACTTCGTAGGAGTGACATGTCTATAGAATAAGCGAATGTGGAAGCTTGACTCCGTAGGAGTCACCTGATGCTACGGTAACTCATGACGAAGTTCCCGCCGCTTGATTTCGAATGTCCGCACTTCTAGCCCTGGCCAGAGTCCTTGCACTCCGGCTTGCAGTTTTCGGCGACTATCCGCTCGAGCATTTCGATTTGCCGCTGCTGCATCAGAACCAGCTCGGCCCAGTAATTATCGCGCAGGTCGTTGAACTTCTCGTGAAGCTGCATGATTTCCAACTCGGCCTTCATATCGATTTCGTAGTCGTTCTTTGTCTGCATCCGGTCTTTTTCGGACTGACGGTTCTGGCTCATCATTATGATAGGCGCGGCGTAGGCGGCTTGAAACGAGAGCCCGAGGTTCAGCAGGATGAACGGGTAGATATCCCAATGTTTTATCCACGCCGTGACGTTCAGCACTATCCAAGCCAACAGGATCGTGCTTTGAATGATGATGAAGGTCCACGAACCCATCGTCGCCGCAACACGATCGGCGATTCGCTGGCCGAACGACAGGTGCTCTTCAAACTCTTCAGCGACGTTGCGAGCCACACGGCCGCGATTGATAAACCGTTCGACTATGCTGCGCTCATCGGCAGCAAGTTTCTCGAGCTCTTTAGCCAAAAACTTCTTCGCAGTTGCCGTTCGCGTGACAGTCATTGACAGACGTTCTCCTGATACAAGATGTATTACGAGTGTGCGGGGTCCGAATACTATCACCGGCGTTTGAGCAGCACCTTTGCGGTGTAGCTTACAACCACTTCATCTCTCTGATTGATCACTTCGTTGAGCATCGTCACGATGCCGCTTTTTTCGTCGCGTTCGCTCTTTTCCTGAACCTTCTGCCGAACTCGAATCGTGTCGCCGATAAAAGTCGGCTTCACAAACCGCAATCGATCCAGCCCGTAGAACGCGATCACCGTGTCAGCCGTCTGACCCATTCGCACCGACAACCCGGTCGCGATCGAGAAGACCAGCGCGCCGTGAGCGATGCGCTGCTTGAAAGGGCCGCGCTCGGCGAGTTCCTTGTTGGTGTGAATCTCGTTCCAGTCTCCGGTAATGCCGGCGAAGTTCACGATGTCGGTCTCGGTCACGGTTCGCCCGGCGGTCATCGATTCTTCGCCGGCTTCGAAGTCCTCAAAGTGTTTTCCCACGATCATTCCTCATTCAAGCTCAAGGTCGAGCTGTCATCCTTCTTTTCGATTGTCAGTTGGAAGAGCGGATCGGCGGCTTCGCTAAAGACAAAGCATGAATTGCGCAGCTGAGGCATCCAGCCTAGCACCATCTCACGCCGGAGCCGCGCGTCGTCTCGAGCCTCGCGCATCGCGGCAGCGGCTTCGGGCCTTTGCTTCGCCGCGACGTAGTTCATCTGAAAAGCGCACGCTGCCATGTTGGTTATAAGGGTGTGAAGGTGATTGCAACTGGCGGCTCCCCCGACGATCTCGCCGGCTCGCCTGCGAAAGCCGCGTCCGATCCGCTCGCCAATGAAACTGGTGAGCGCTGCGAGCGACCCCTGGCAGTAACCCGGATACGGCATCGCGGTTATGTCGCCGGAAGCGTCACGAATCGTAAAGTCGGGGAAGCTTACGACGAATCGCGCGGCAAGCGAATGAACGTTGTCGTTGAGCGTGCCCCGGATCTCGAAGCTCGTCTCATCGAGCCAATCCATTTCTACGTTTACCGCTCGTGAAAATGCAGGCATTCAGTTTCCACACTTGTAGGGGCGGCTCTCCGTGGCCGCCCCCTGCGTTATGATGAGTATCTTGTTCAATCAATCAGGGGCGGCCACGGAGAGCCGCCCCTACATGCTATTCGTGACTAGTCCGTTGCGACGCCGCTTGACCGAGGGTTCCGAATATCGTTCGCGCGAGACTCGATCGTCTTGAGCAGCTTGTCGAAAGGTTCGACGAACAACCGGACGCCGTCCGCCAATACATGAGCCGTCACCTGATCCAGACTAATGCCAATTTCCTCGAGCCGCGACAGGACCTCGCGCTCCTTATCCAGAGCGTCCTCGATTGTGATGCGCGCACGGCCGTGATCGCGGAACGCGACGATTGTTGCAGGCGGCATGGTGTCTACTGTCTCCGGGCCGATGAGTGCTTCGACGTAGTAAACGTCCGGGTACGCCGGGTTCTTCGTCGAAGTCGAAGCCCACAACGGACGCTGCAACTGCGCGCCCTTTTGCTTTAGCGCGCTGAACCGCTCGCCGTGAAAAACCTTCTTGTATTTCTGATAAGCAATCTTGGCGTTTGCAATTGCGACACGGCCGAGGAGTGATTTGAGCTTGGTTTTTTCTTCCGCATCACCGCCGTTGCCGATCCGCCGCTCCAGCTCCTTGTCGACCGCTGAGTCGATCCGGCTCACAAAGAAGCTCGCGACGGATGAGATCTTATCAACCGGTTTGTTTTCGGCGGCGCGGCGCTCGAGCCCGCGTATGTAAGCTTCCATAGTTTGTTCGTACGCGTGAAGCGAGAACAACAGCGTGATGTTGATATTGATTCCTTCGTAGATGCATTGCTCGATCGCGGGAATTCCGGCCTCCGTGCCGGGAATCTTGATCATCACGTTCTTGCGATCCAGCAAGCCCCATAGCCGGCGCGCTTCTTCAATCGTACCGGCGGTGTCATTCGCCAGCAGTGGACTGCATTCAAGGCTTACGAATCCATCGGCGCCACCTGATTCGTTGTAAGCTCCCGCGAGCACATCGGCCGTCATTTGTATGTCGGTGATGGCAAGCGCTTCATATATTTCCTGCGGGCTGGCGCCCTTCTCAGCGAGATCGCGCAACTGATCGGCGTATAGATCAGAGCCGGCAATTGCCTTCTCGAATATCGCGGGGTTTGAGGTAACGCCGCTCAAGCCGTCTTCATCGATAAGCCGTTTCAATTCACCGGAGGTGATCAGCTTGCGCTCGATGTTGTCATTCCAGACCGACTGCCCCAGCCTCTTAAGCTCGATTAGTGGATTAGTGCTCATGGTTTGTTCTCCCTGAAAGAAGTATGCAGCGAATGTGGGCGCGCGCGCAAAAAAGAGAAGGGGAGGCGCATCCGAAGGATTCGCTGGCGAACCACGCGGCTATTATGTGCATCACGCGGGCCGACACGCAACAGCAAGAGGACAGGAGTCAGAACGCAGAACGCAGAAGGCAGAGACGGGTATGCCTTCTGCCTTCCGCCTTCTGCCTTCCGCCTTCTGCCTTCTGCCTTCCGCCTTCCGATCCGTTCGCTTCTATTCGAGACGCCCTGGACTCAGTTCGCCCAGCAAGGCCCTGGCGTCTTTCAAGGCAGGCGTATCGAAGCCCTCGGTGAACCAGCCGTAAACACTCTCGAGCAGGTGATGAGCGTCGCCTGTCTTGTCCAGCTCTTTCCACAAGCGCGCAAGACTCATTACCGCGCGCAACTCCAGCAATTTCGCCTGCTGTTGACGCGCAATTTGAATCGCCTGGTGAAAGCACCGCTCAGCTTCCGGGGCCGAAACAATTCCGGTTTTCAGCAATGACTCTCCTCTCAGGCGGTACAGCTCCGACTCGAAGTAACGCTCATCGTTTTGGTTCGCCAGGTCCAGCGCTTCAGTGAGTGCCTCGTGTGTTTCTTCTGTCCGTCCTGTATCCCCAAGAGCTTCGGCAAGCAGTCCGAGATAATACCCGTACTGATGCCTGGTTCCGGTTGCAAGATACCCCGCCAGGCCTTCGCGGATCAGCGGGATACCTTCGAATTCCTGATGCTGAATTGCCACTGCCCAACCACTCATCATCGCCGCGATTGCGGTGTAATACGGCAGCCCGTGCTCTTCCGCATGCCGCTTGATCGCCGCGGCCGTCTCCTGTGTCGACTGCGCGTGACGATGAAACGCCGACAGGTGAGCCTTCAGTGCGAGCGCATCGGCCAACCCAACCGGATGGCGCATCCCTTCTGTCCTGGCAATTGCCTGATTCATCATCTGTCGTGATTGATCGGCAAAGCCCAAATAGAGCAGCGTGCGCGCCAGGTGCCCGCGGCATATCACCGCGCCATACACGGAAACTGGAGAGACAATATGCTCAGTGTCGTGGATCGCGATCGCCTGTTCGAAATTAATTCGGGAGCCCGCGATCTCGCCCATATAAAACTGGCTCAGCCCCAGCACCCAGTGAGATTGCATAAGCATCGAGGCGTTCTGCTTGCTCTCTGCCAGGCGCAGGCATTGTTCCGCCTGATCGACGGCGCGCTGATGCTCGGCACGGACCAGATAGACTATCGCGAGGCCAAACTGCGCTCGGAAAAGCTGAACGTTGTCGGCCAGCCGCAAGCAGAGCTCCCGTGCTCGAATGAAAGCCAGCTCGACTTCCGGATGAGCATAGCCTTTGGTCATCATTAGCGAATGCCCGACCATCGATTGCAGCGCGAGTTCCTGCTTTGAGCAATCAACAGTGTCGGGGAGAAAGCTGATGGCCTCCAGTCCGCGATGCGCCAGCGCGCCGGCCTCCTGATTTGCGAATACTCCCGACGCATGGCTCGCCGCAATCAAGTAGTAATCGGAAGCCCGTGACCAATCGCGCGCTGCCTCGAACAAGAAAGCCAGTTCCGACGCTACCGCCGCGTTCTTTTCTCCGTAATAACCGAGCAGCGCTTCGGCAATCGTCGCGCTCAATTGCGCCTTTCGCGTCGGCCGCAACGAAGCGTACAACGCATTCTGATAAAGCACGTGGACGAACCCATAACGCAGGGTCAGCACGCGACCGGGAAACTCCGCTTCACGGACGAACCGCACCAACCGATACACTCGGTCGAGAGCTTCCAGGCGCTCTTCAACTTCCGCCGGGTCAAGGTCGAGCGCCCTAGCCACGATTGCCGAGTCGAACTTATATCCCTGCACGCTCGCCGCCACCAACAATCGCCGATCTTCTTCGCTCAGTTGCGCGATCTTGCGTTCGATCATCGCGCGCACCGATTCCGGCAAGTCGCGCTCGATGCTGGGCAGCGATTGCGCGAGCACCCACCGCCCCTGCTCCAAGTCGATTACCCGGCGATCGCGAAGGTAGCGCACCAGATCAGCCATAAAAAGTGGATTGCCTTCGGTCTTCGCATGAATGAGCCTGGGCAGTTCAGCTGGGAAGCGATGGTCCGGGAATTCCAACGCCAGATACTTTTCGATTTCCAGATCAGACAAGAACTCGAGCTCAATTTCGCGGCAAACCCCGCGCGCCTGCAGGTCCGGTCTGATCTGCAGAAACGGATGCTTCGCAAGCAGCATATCCGATGGGCGATACGTCGCTATGACCAGCACTCGCATCGCATCGAATTTGCTCGCCAGAAAGGCCAGCAGATCGATGGTTGAGACATCCGCCCAGTGCAGGTCATCAAAGAAGAGCACGAGCGGCCGTCGTTCCGTCACCTTCTCCAATAGCGCGCCGAACTCGCGCTTCATTCGTTCTTGCGAAGGAGCGCGCTCCGCCATTAATCGATCCGCCGAGGAATCATCCGACCGAAGCGGCATAGCCTGCGCGTACCAGGTGGGCGCAAGGCGCTTCGTCGTCTGCGCGATTGACTCACTACCCAATACCGTCTTCGCCGCCGGCCCATCCGCTTCAAGTAACAAGCTGTCGAGCGCTTCGAGCCACGGCAGGTACGCTTCCGTGCCCGCAAGGCGCTCGGAACAGCGGCCCCGCGCGATGATGCAAGAGTGATTGCCGGCGCGCAGATCACTCAGGAAGTCTTCGACCAGCGTCGTCTTTCCCATTCCCGGCTCGCCCCGAACACACATCAGCAATCCCGCACCGGCAAGAACGGAAGCGAGAGCTTCACCTAATTCCGCATGCGCATTATCCCGGCCAACCGTATGACGAGTGCGCGACCGAATGCTGGACAGGCCGGTCCATTGTGTAACCTGGGTAACCGCGTCTGATTGTTCCGGCGCCAGGTCGCCGATCACCCTTGCGCGAACTTCGGCCAAAAACCGTTCCGCCGAGCCGCTGTCAATCCTTGCTTGAACATCGAGGTCTTGCTTCAGCTTTTTCAGATCGTCCAGGAACTCCCCCGCGGTCTGGTAGCGGTCAGCCACATTCTTACGCAACGCCTTATTGATGATCGACTCGATTTGTGCCGGCGCCTCGGCTGCGGATGACGAAAGCGGGGGTGGCTCCTTGTCGAGGATCGCAACAATGACATCGCTTAGAGTCGCGCCCTTGAACGGCGGACGTCCCGCGAGCATCTCATAAAACACGACGCCCAGGCTGAATAAGTCAGTTCGCCCGTCCATCGCGAGCCCGCGTGCCTGTTCAGGCGACATATAGGTCACCGTGCCCATCAATATTCCCGGGTTCGTTTCTACCGCGGTAAAGCTTGCGCCGGTGTCTTGAATGAACGTCTGCCGGTCGCTCAGCTTTGCCAGACCGAAGTCCACGACTTTCACGTAGCCGTCGGGTCTGATCATTATGTTCTCGGGCTTTATGTCTCGATGTAGGATTCCTGCTTCATGCGCAGCCTGGAGAGCGCTTGCTACTTGAATGACAACGTCAATCGATTCATCGAACCTCATTTTGCCGCTCTTGATAGCCGCGCGCAGCGTGCGGCCTTCGACAAACTCAGTGGCGATGAAGTGAGCATCGTCTACATGACCCACTTCATGGATGGTGATGATATTAGGATGATTGAGAGCAGAAGCGGCGCGGGCCTCTTGCTTGAAGCGGCGCAGGCGTTCTTCGTCGGTCCTGAAGCCGGCGGGCAGCATTTTGAGAGCAACCCGGCGGCCGAGTCGCGAGTCCTGCGCGAGATAGACTTCGCCCATACCGCCACGACCAAGCTGGCTTATGATCTTGTAAGGGCCAATTGCACGCCCTGTCCTAACCTCAGACTCTTGTGTTGCCGGCAGAGGCGCGGCTACTTCGAGCACGGGCTTATCGATGAGGCGGTCGGGCGGTTCGTGAGCGGCAATAAGAGATTCGACTTCGTTTCGCATCTGCTCATCGTCGCCGCACACCTCATCCAGAAACGCGGCCCGATTGCCGGCCCCGCGCTCAAGTGCCGCGTAGAACAACTGCTTTGTTTGAAGCCAGCGTTCTGCCGGCATCCGTCCTTTGTTATCAGTCATTGGTAACTAGTGGGCGGCGATTATAGCACCAACCGTGGAATTTCCAGTTGCGAGAGCGACTGCAACAGAATTGATGGACCGTGAGGGGATTCTCGAACGTTCGCGCATTAACCAATGAAGGCAGAAACGAGCTGACATGAATTAGACGAAGAGAGACTTGGCAATTAGGCGAGCATTCGCTGAGAGATGTTCACTACAGTCTACTTGGGCACTATTCTCTTCACCTGTTGCTCTTGCCCATCGCCTTGACGATCAGTGAATGACAGTCCGGTCAGTTCGTCGCGGGGCGGGGCAAACGGCTGGAGCAGTAGAAACCAAACCAACATCCAAAGGGCAGTTTCAGTAAGGACCGCAAGTAGCCAGGGCGCCCCGATGAAGTTCAAAAGGATTGCCGGATAGTGCAGAATCACTAGAGTCCGTGGAAAACCGTCATTCGACCCGCGAGCGGCAATGAACCACGCGACGGTAGCACTCTCGGTGACAACGCCGAGTATCAAAGCTTTGTGCCAGATTTTCATTCGTCTCTCAGGCGGTCTTGCAATCAATTCGACTCGGAACTTACCGGCGTCTCCGCGTTTGGATCGCCGATAAACTCGCCCATCCGTTGCCGGTATCGTTGATACAGGAACGACACCGCCAGAAGAATCGCTCCCAGGACGATGAACGATATTATGCGGTAGAGCTTCTCCAGCGACGACAGATCTAACAGGAAGACTTTCAAGATCGTCAGCCCAAGCAGCAACAGCGCCATTACTCTGAGCAGCTTACTGCGTCGCACGATTCCGATTGTAAGCATCGCTCCACCATAGAGCGCCCACACTACTGATAACGAAAGCTGCTGGGCCAGCCGCAAATCGCCGAGCGGTCCCGACGTCACTGCGCCGGCGCTGATCCTGGCCGCGAATGGACCCAATGCTTCGGCAGAAAGCGCCACCAGAGCCAGCAGATTCGCGCCCGCCACCAAAACCGGCACTATGGCCTTGCTCTCGTCCTTATCGACAGATTTATCCGCAGACTTGGCGCCCGAATAAAACCTGGCGCTCGACGCGAGCGCGTACACCAGCAACGCGAACGTCGCGAAAGTCTGGTTGAGAATCAGCGTGTGCCACTCGGCGTTGTAGTACGACAGGTCGACTATCAATACCTTTCCAATCGTGAGAGCGAGCAGGAGCAACGCGCCTACTCTGAAAGCCTGCGTCCCGCGCTTGATGCCTGCGAACAGCGCGACCGCGCCATAGATAGTCCAGACCACCGAGAGAACAAACTGCTTTGTGTTCTCGAGACGCAGGTAATCTATGCCCCGTGCGTCAAACCTGATCCTTGTGAAGTGTCCCCACACTTCGGCGCTGAGCGCGATGAGCGCAAGCACGTTGGCTGCGCCTATCAGCAGTGGAAGCATGATGTCGCGCTCTGGATCGTCAGCCTCGAAGTGGCGCGAGTAAAACCATGCTCCAAGTGCAAGCGCAGTGACGATCAACCCGAAACTGGCAAAGGTCTGATTCAGGATCAGCCAGTGCCACGATGCCGCGTAGTAGTTCAGATCAACTACCAAAACCTTCACCGTCGCCCCAGCAAGCAAGAGAATCGCGAGAAATCTCAGCGGCCTGATCTTGCGCGTGACCCCGATAAACAACATTCCGATACCGTATGTCGTCCATAACGCGGTCAGCGTCAGCGCCTTCGTGTTGCCGAGCGAGTTCGCAAAATCAATTCCCGAAGCCAGCGCCTTTCTCTGCTCGAAGTAATCATTCGCATCGATGCTCAGCAGCGCGATGGCCAGCGCGTTGGCCGCCAGTAACAGCAACCCCCCGAAGCTCTTCCGGTCTTCACTCTTATCGCCATACCGTTTATAGAAGAACGCGCCCGCGACGAGCGACGCTATCAGCACCGCGCACGACAGCGCGCGCTTGTTCAAAAGCGGGACGAAATGAGACGGCGCTGCGTAAGCGAATTCCTCCACGTCTGAGAGCGCCCAGTGCGTGATGGCAATCAGGAACACTACCAACGCGCCGTTCCGTGAAATTCGATCGTTCGCGCGTAATCCAATCCAGGTCATCACCGCGCCTTCGATCGCCCAGCCCATCGTTATCCAGTGCTGCTCGAATTGAATCGGCACCGCCAGCACCGAGAACAAGAATCCGAGCCCAAGAAAAGTAAACACCAGCAACTTGTCTTCGCGGTCGCGGCGATATGTGAAGTAGCCCAGCCCCAGGTAGAACGCGGCTACAAGGACGGCGAAAAGGCCGAGCCTGCTGTGATATTTATCATCGAGCAATGCGTAGCTCGTGCCGAAATAGAGCAGCGCGTTCGAGAAAACCATCGCGAGATCCAGCCATCCGGTGGGCCTGCGGTTCACAACATTGTAAAGGACTGCGAGCAGCGCAAAAATGATAAAGAAGACGGACAGGAAGATGATCGTCGTTTGCAGCTTTGACGGGTCGTACCACGTGTCCATCCACGCCGCAAACATCAGAATAGTCGCGATGAACGACAAGTAATTTAGGCTGCGCCATTGTTTTGAGTAGGCCAGCAGCAACACCCCCGCGTCGAGCACCGCTATGTACCCGAACAATCCGGTTTCATTGTCGACGCCGGTGGAAAGAAGTATAGGCGTCAGGAAGCCGCCGATTAGCCCGAGGACCGCGATCGGCAACGCGCTGTATCTCGCAGCTAACAGTGAGGCTGTAACCGTAACTACAACCATGAAGGCGAAGGCTTCGGTAGTAGAAATCAGCCCGTAGCGCTTGGACGACGCAAACCATATCGACGCGTACAGCACCGCGATCCCTCCGCCGGTCAGACCGTACGCGTAGCTCGCGTAGCGTTTTCGTAACCGCTCGCCGCCACCCAGGAACAGAACGCCGATGGCAACTCCTATCAGCACTCTCGTCGTGGGGCCGATCCATTCGTTATCGACGGCGTACTTCAGAAAAAACGCGACGCCGAGAAAGATAGCCAACACGCCGATTCGATTGAACCAGTTTCCGCCGATGCGAGATTCCAGATCACCGCCCCTGGACCTTGCCGACGCGGCAGATCGGGCATCCCAATGTCCGAGATGATCAGTCCCAGCAGGCACCGAGTGCTCGCTCGAGCGCGATTGCGTTGCGCGCGCCAGCGGAGCGTACGTCGCCGGCGGACGCGGCAACGACGTCGCAGCCGCATGCTCGCTTGATGGATCCGAAGCTTGCGGCAAAGAACTGGGTGGTTGGCCGGCGGGCGCATCGCTGGAAATCGTCTTCTCGATCGGCGCGCCGGGTCGTTCGTGATGCACCGGGAGATCGCCCGCCGGTTCAGCAGGTTTCAAATCCTCATCGCCGGAATGCACGTCTTCGTGCTTGCCTGCCGAAGCTGCCTTCAAGTCACGAGGCACAGCGTGAAAGACGAGGCCAAGGTGTTTTTCAATTTCATACAGTCGCGCGGCGGTATCTCGCGCCACCAATTCGAGGTAGCTTAAGCGATCGTCCAACTGCTTCGATTTGTCGGGTGAGGATTGGTCATCAGCCATAAGGGGCCTCCGTAACTGTAACGCTCGTTCGTAGAGTCTACAGCGCGCATTTGGGGGCTATAGATGAACCGGCAACCGCTCCGGTTGCATGCCATCCGGGAGGGCGAGCGTTCAGAGTACCGGCTTTAGTCGGGCAGTGCCGAACATAACCCAACTATTGTGATATTCAAGGCACTGCCCGACTAAAGCCGGTACTCTGAACGCTCGCCCTCCCGGATGTGAATCACGTTCCATTATTGCCAATGTAATCGCGTATCCTTTCCATCGCGCGAATTACCGATCTCTTCTCTTGAGCCGACAGTACGTTCATCATCTTGTCCACTTCCTTGAAGTAGAGCTTCTCGATTCTGGCCTCGAGCTGCTCGCCCTTTGAAGTCAGCACGATTTGATTGAATCGCCGGTCTGACGGATGGGCCTCACGCGTGACGTAGCCACTTCGCTCGAGCCGATCTATCAACCCAACGACGTTCGACTTGGTAACGATCAAGTGCTCGCTGAGCTGCTGCTGGCTGAGCCCTTCGCTGCGGTGCTCTTTCAGAATCATCAGGATATTGAACTGAACATCGGTCAGCCTGAAGCGCGAAAAGAACCGATCCGAGAGCTTTTGCATGAGCGATGACGTACGCACCAGGCTCAAGAGCGCCTCGTGATTATCACTGGCCAACGGCTGTTTCAGTCTCAGCTCCTGGTGCAATTTCATTCTTGTCGCTTTTCGTCCCTTTTCTCGAAACGATAGTTTATATATGAACTATCTCTATGTCAACCGTTTTTCCCGTATTCCTCTGCGTCCTTGCGGTTGATTCTAAACACTGACAAAGAACAACCGCGGAGGACGCAGGGGGAAATCGAACACACAAACCAAGGCGCAGAAAGTCCCGGGCGGAGAATTATTTTTCCCGATGATAGGTTTTCTTCTCGGCCTGCGTATTAGAAAGTGCGAGGCATTACAAGCTCAAACCGATTCAGAATTTGCCGCAAGGCAACTTTGCCACAGGTCTATTGTCCACCGGGCTTACGCCCCAAGGAGGCACACCATGTTATCACGCAGAATTCGACTGTCTCTGATGCTTGCGCTTATTGGCGCATGTGTCGTTGCTGTCATTCAAGTCCGCAGGGGACCGTCTGCTCATGCGGATGCGGCGGCGCCGGCAAACACAGCGACCCCGCCTGCATACACACTATTCGAAAGCGGTCAGGTCCGGCCTCTTGCATTGTCGCCCGATCGCACTCAGCTCTTTGCTGTAAACACGCCCGATGGGCGCCTTGAAGTCTTCGACGTCGGTCCTCTCGGGTTGTCTCACCGGACCTCGATACCGGTCGGTGTTGAACCGGTTGCGCTCGCGGCGCGAACGGATTCCGAGGTCTGGGTTGTAAATCACGTATCGGACAGCGTGAGCATCGTCAACGTAAGCAAGACCGAGCCGAACAGGGTCGTCCGCACTCTGCTGGTGGGCGATGAACCGCGCGACATCGTGTTCGCCGGACCTCAGAAGCGCCGCGCGTTCATTACTACCGCGCATCGCGGCCAGAACTCGTCCATAGATCCACAGCTCACCACACCCGGCATCGGCCGCGCTGATGTCTGGGTATTCGACTCGAACGACCTGGGCAACTCGCTGGGTGGCACTCCGCTGACAATCATTACTCTGTTCGCGGACACCCCGCGCGCGCTGGCGGTGACTTCCGATGGCGCTCGCGTGTACGCGGCCGCGCACGCTTCTGGAAACCGGACGACAACGGTCCATGAAGCCTTCGTTCCCAATGGAGGTGAGGCGGCCGGTGGAACTCCTGCGCCGAATACCAACCACGCAGGAGTCCCCGCCTTTGAGACGGGTCTGATCGTCAAGTTCAATGGCAGCCATTGGGTGGACGAGCTTGGCCGTCAATGGGACGACAAGATCAGGTTCAGCCTGCCGGACAAGGACGTCTTCGTAATCAATGCGATGGAAGCAACGCCCAAACAGCTTCCGGGACCGACTGGATTCTTTTCCGGCGTCGGCACGGTGCTCTACAGCATGATCGTCAACCCGGCTAACGGAAAGATCTACGTGACGAACACCGAAGCCCGCAACGAGAAACGCTTTTCCGGGCCGGGAAACTTCGCTCACCAGACGGTGCGCGGTCACTTCGCTGAGAATCGCATCACGGTGCTCAGTCCCGGGTCTCAGGCGGTTGCCCCGCGTCACTTAAACCGTCATGTCGATTACAGCAACTGCTGCGCTTCGATTCCAAATCAGGAAAATGAATTCAGTCTTGCGCTGCCGCAGGGCATGGCCATCAGCGCGAATGGACATACGCTCTACGTCGCCGCGCTGGGCTCCGACAAGATTGGGGTCTTCAACACCGCCGCTCTCGAGCAGAGCACCTTCACGCCGCGCAACTCCGCGCGAATCGCCGTCAGTGGCGGGGGTCCTACGGGTCTGGTGTTGGATGAGCAACGCGACCGCCTTTACGCACTGACTCGGTTCGACAATCTGTATGACGCCGCGAGGACTTCCAGCCACGGAGACTCCGCGTGCGCAAGCTGCCATGTGTTCGGGGACACCGATCACCTGGCTTGGGACCTGGGCGATCCGGACGGCGACTTTAGAGCTGCCCCCGGTCCGTTCCGCCTCGTCTTCGATCCGACTACCATCGACATTCACCCGATGAAGGGACCGATGGGGACGCAGAGCCTTCGCGGGATGGCCAATCACGGGCCGATGCATTGGCGAGGCGACCGCACCGGCGGCTTCAACGAACCGAGTGCCCAGCCCGACAGCGGCTCGTTCGATGAGCAGGAGGCATTTCGCCAGTTCAATGAAGCCTTCGTCGGTTTGCTCGGACGTTCGGGTCAGATAGCGCCGGCCGATATGCAGGCGTTCACCGACTTTGCGTTACAGATCACATATCCGCCTAACCCGATTCGAGCGCTTGATAATTCACTTACTCCGAATCAGCAGGCGGGCCGCGATTTGTACTTCAACAAGCCCGCTACGCTCGGCATGCAATGCGTCTTCTGTCACGTTCTCGATCCAACGGGAAACGCGCAGTTCGGTGTCAGCCGTCCGGGGTTCTTCGGCACGGATGGCCACTACGTCGGTGGCGAGTTGCCGCAGACCTTGAAGATCCCTCAGCTTCGCAACCTGTATCAGAAGGTCGGAATGTTCGGGTTCCGGCGCGAAACGTTTCTCAATCCGGACCATCCGGATAACTTCATGGGAGATCAAATCAGGGGCTTCGGGTTCATGCACAGCGGTGCAATACCGTCGCCCTTCCAGTTTCTCAGCGCGCTGGGATTTGTCTTTGACGATGTGATTCTCCCCAATCCCGGAGGGTTCGGTCGCAACGAACAAGGCATCATGGAACGACGCCAGGTCGAAGCGTTTTTGATGGCGTATGACTCGAACATGGCTCCGATAGTCGGGCAACAAGTGACCCTTCGCTCGGACAACGCGGCGGTCGCGGGTTCGCGTGTGAATCTGATGATAGAGCGCGCAGACCATGGCGAATGCGATCTGGTGGTTCACGGTCGAGTTCTCGGCGAGACCCGGGGCTACCTGTATCGCAACGGTCAATTCATCGGCGATCGCGCGAACCGGCCCCCGCTATCCGCAATAGCGCTGCGGTTGCTTGCGATGTTGCCGGGTCAGGAGCTGACGTTCACCTGTGTTCCGCCCGGTTCAGGCGTTCGCATCGGAATAGACCGCGATCAGGACGGTGTGCTCAACGGAGACGAGTAGTGTTCGGTAATTTGGTTGCTGGCTTGTAACGTCCCGGGGCAGCCCTTCGCGTGCTTTGCACGCGAAGGTTATTTAGCAACGCAAGCCTGCTTGTCGTGACGCGAACCGCAAACTAGAATAGCTGCGAAGCGCGCCTGGTACCCGTGATCGATGTGTCTCAGTCACGTCAGGCGCCTTTGTTTCAAGCGGGACCCCACGTGCAAGGTTCGAATGGGATGAAAAGGAGATTCCACATGTCTCGATCAGATTTCCAAAGAACTGTTTCGACTATCGCCCACGTCGTAACTCTCACCGCGGTTGCAGGTCTGCTTGCGAGTGTTCCGTTGGTGTTCCCATCCTTCGTCCACGCTCAGACGTTTAGAGGCTCAATCGTCGGAACCGTGACCGACGTTAATGCCGCTGCGATCCCCGATGCCTTAGTCGGCGCGCGCAACGTCGCAACCGGGCTCGCGAGAACTTCGACTACCGACTCCGGCGGCAACTACTCGATCCCCGAGCTCCCGATCGGCACTTATGAGGTGACGGTTACCAAAGCCAATTTCACAACTGCAAGGGTGACCGAAGTCCAGGTCGCGGTTGCCAGTGAGCGGCGAACAGACGTTACTCTGGAAGTCTCCGGTGGCGCGCAGAGCGTTGATATTCAAGCCAACGCCGTTCAGGTTGAAAGCACGACCAACACGCTCGGTGGAACAATTGCCGCGCGAGAAGTAGCGGATCTTCCGATCAACGGCCGCGACTTCACAAAGTTCCTGGTGCTGGTTCCCGGCGCGACCGGCGACCCTTCGGGCGCGACCGATTCGCCCGGATCGTTCGGGTTGTTCAGCGCGAATGGAAATCGCGGACGCGCGAACAATTACCTGCTCGACGGAACCGATATGAATGACGGCTATCGCAATCTGCCCGCGATCAATGAAGCCGGTGTGTTCGGCACGCCCGCCACCATTCTCCCCGTCGAAGCAATCGCCGAGGCCGCCATCCTCTCGAACTTCGAAGCAGAGTACGGCCGCAACTCCGGAGCAATCGTAAATATTGTTACCAAGTCCGGAACCAACAACTTTCACGGCTCGTTGTTCGAGTTCTTCCGTAATAACTGGCTCGACGCGCGCAACTTCTTCAACCCGAAGCCCGATCCGCAGACGGCTTTTCGAAACAATCAGTTCGGCTTTGCCGCCGGCGGGCCTATCGTAAAAAACAAGACGTTCTGGTTCGCGAGCTACGAAGGTCAGCGCGAACGCGTCGGCTTGAACTCAGTCGCGCGAGTGCCCGATCCGCGTGAGATTGCGGCGCTCGGCGGCCCGCAGAATTCAGTTATCGCCAAGCTGCTCGCGCGAAACCCCTGGCCGGCGCCCAATCGCCCAGTCGCGCTGTTTGATTCGTCGCCGAACCTGTTCGTGACGACTCCCGCGCTCAATGATGTAGACAGCTTCATCGCAAAGATCGATCATTCGTTCAACGAACGTAATCAGATCACCGGACGTTATTACTACGGCAACAGCGATCAGTCTTTTCCGCTGGCGATACTTGCAGGCAACGTGCTGCCCGGCTTCAACACAATCACGCCGACTACGGTCAACCTGCTTTCGCTTTCTTACGTGAAAGTCGTTTCCCCGAAGAAGGTCAACGAAGCTCGTTTTGGTTACAACCGTTTCGACGAGGGTTTCTTCCCCGAAGACAGCAGCTTCGATCCGCGTTCGATCGGATTGAACACGGGCATTGGGGGCGCGCAGGATTTCGGTCTGCCGTTCATTCGGATCAGAAACGATCCCAACTTCGGCTCATCGATCGCCTCGCTTGGAGCAACTCTCTCTGTTCCGCGCGCTCGCGTAGATACGAACTGGCATTTCATCGACAACTTTTCATGGAAGCTCGACCGGCACGAGATCAAGTTTGGCTACGAGTTTCGCCGAACGTTCATCAACGCGTTCTTCGACGCCGGCTATCGAGGGCGGCTGGATTTCGCATCGCTCGAGGATTTTCTTAGCGGCACCCTGAGCGGCGGGCGCGCGGCGATGGGCGACTCGCGGCGCAACACGTTTCAAAACTCACACGCCGGGTACGTTCAGGACAGCATTCGATGGAACCGCAATCTGACCATCAATCTCGGAGTGCGCTACGACTACTTCGGCGAGATTGGCGAGAAGCACGGCTTGTTGAGCAACTTCGATCCAACGCACGGTTTGAGGCTCGTCGGCGCCGGCGGGCTTGATCATTTGTACGATCGGGACCTCAACAACTTTTCTCCCCGAATCGGATTGGCGTGGGACGTCACCGGCAAAGGCAAGACCGTGGTGCGAGCCGGTTGGGGCATGTTCTACGATGCGTTCTCTCAGGATTTCTTTGTAGGCCAGCTTCCATTCAACACGTTCAATCCGGGGCCTGCTTACAATCCCGTCGGACCGGCGCCGATTCTGTTTTCGTTTTCGACCGTGTCTCAGATTCAGCCCGGCGTTCCGATCTTCACCGACTTTCTGGATTCGGATGTCTTCGCGGTCGATCAGCACCTGCGAACACCCTACGTCCAGAATTTCAATCTGAACATCCAGCAGGAGCTGTTCAAGAACGTGGTGTTTCAAGTTGGCTACGTGGGCTCGCACGGGACGAAGCTCTTCCGGTATCGCGATATCAATCAACCCGTGAATCCCGCGGTGTCAACGGGGCGGCCGTTCGACAACGGTCCGTTCGCGCCGTCGGGCGGAACGTTCTTCTACGTTAACAACCTCGAGACCACCGCGAACTCCAACTACAACGCTCTACAGACGAGTCTGACGGTGCGAGATCGTCGTGGCTTTACTACGATGGTCAACTACACGTGGTCGCATTCGATTGACAATGCATCGGACGGGCAAGACTACGTGGCGAACGCTACACAACCGGACAACAGCTTTCGACCTGACCAGGAGCGCGCGAACTCCAACTTCGACGTGAGGCATCGGCTGGTGTGGTCTTTCAGCTATGAGATTCCTACTTTCCTGAAGAGCTATCCAAAGCTTGGAGACGGCTGGCAATTGAATGGCATTCTTACGCTGAGAAGCGGGAGCCCGTTTCACGTGAATTTGTTTGACGACTACAACGGCACAGGCGAATTCTTTCCGCGCCCCGACATCGTCGGCGATCCTTATGCAGGGACTCACTCGCCGGACAATTTCCTGAACCTGTCAGCTTTCAAGGTCCCCTGCACTTTGGATCCGAGCGGCGACGGCAGCGCCGGGTCCTGCATACCGGGCACTCAGCACTTCGGCAGCCTGGGCCGCAACTCGCTGATCGGTCCGGGCTACGCCAATCTGGATCTGTCATTATTCAAGACGACGCCGCTCGGCGAGCAATTGAAGCTGCAGTTCAGAGCCGAAGTTTTCAATGTGCTCAATCATCCAAACTTCTCATCGCCTTTGCTGCCGGGATTCTCAGCGGACGCGAGCTTCAACGGAATCGACCCGATAACAGGCAAAGGCATTGGCTTCCTTCCTATCACGGTTACACCCGACGTAGGAATCGGCAATCCGTTCTTAGGAGGAGGCGGTTCGAGGAACATTCAGCTAGCAGTGAGGCTGACGTTTTGAATTAAATCTGAGAAGTTAAAGTTAGCACCCCGGTGGGTCGATCGAATTTAAGGGAGTGTGATCGCTAAACAATATCGACGCGAGGGACTGCCCCGTAAAACCCGCAATGGAGGACGCGATGACCGACGAGCAGTTCGATGAATACTTAAAAGATCGCTACCAGGACCAGATCGACTACTACGGTTCGAAGGCGGGATGGAACAAGAGAACCTACAACTGGTTCCAGTGGAGCGTCATTATAGTTTCGTCCCTCTTGCCGGTGTTGGTTGTATCAATCGATGCAAAGTACAAGTTGGTCGCGGCCGGGCTCTCGGTTGTATTGGCCATTGGCACGTCCGCGCTCAAGGCATTCAAGTTCCAGGAGAACTGGTTGAACTACCGCCAACTGGCTGAAACGCTCAAGCAGGAAAAGCATTTCTACGATGCGGAGATTGGCGCATATGCAAACCCGCCCGACAAGCACGCGGTCTTTGTCGATCGCGTCGAGTCATTGATCTCGCGCGAGAACGCGATTTGGACGAACGTTCATCAGCAAAAGGAAGAACCCCCAAGCAACGCCGGCAAACGCTAAGCGACCTATTCTTGACGGCTGGATGCGAAGAAGGCGCCAAAATTCTTCTTGCCTTCCTCGCGGCAAGAACAGACATAACCAAATCGCACAAAAGATTTCTGCCGTAATCGACGCACCCACCAACTTCTTGCTACTTGTTTCTCTGAGCGGTCACGTCTTCATCCGTAGCGGCGTACCACAATCTCAAATTGCCATCCATCGTCCCGAAGGCCAGCATCTTGCCGTCACGGGAGAAGGCGATGGAAGTAACAATGGACAAATCTCCAGCGAAGTCCCTTTTGAATGTGGCGAGTTCCTGCCCTGTACGCACGTCCCATAGCCTCACCGTACTGTCATATCCACCCGAAGCCAGTGTCTTGCCGTCAGGCGAGAATGCAACGGAACTAACACCCGAGGAGTGTCCCTTTAACAAGACAATTTCCTGCGGCTTGCGGGTGTTCCAAAGCTTAACGTCATTCAATTCGGTAATGGCCAGTACCTTGCCATCCGGAGAAAACGCCAGGAAGTTCCCGGAAGACGACACCTGCGGTATCGGCAGTTCTTTTCCCGTTTTCAGATCCCATAGCTTCAGACCTTCATTGCATGCTGTCGCAAGCATATTGCCATCAGACGAGAACGCCGCGGACTTGACGGACCCGCAACCTTTTAACCCCTGAGACAGTGTTCCTGAGTCCCGGTTCCACAGTTTCAAATTCTCATACTGGACACCAATGGCAAGAGTCTTGCTGTCGGGCGAAAATACTACGAATTGGACGGGGCGTTCGTTATTGACCGTGAATAGCGGCTTCTCCAACTTGTCCGTGTGGCGGATGTCCCAAATCTTCATCGTTCCATCATCGCTGCCCGTAGCCAGCACCTCGCCGTCGGGTGAGAACGCTACTGAGTGCACATTCTTCGCGTGTCCTTTGATGGTCGCCACTCGCCGACGCGTGTGTGTGTCCCAAAGATCGACGGCATTGTCTGTTGCAGTGCTGGCCAGCAGCCTGCCGTCAGCGGAAAACGCAACAGAGTTAAGGACGGCCCACGAGTACTTCGCCAATGGCAATTGATCCTGCCGCCAGCTTATGTCCCATAGCTTCACGGTGCGATCAGCGCTCCCAGTTGCCAGCGTCTTGCCGTCCGGCGAGAATGCGACTGAGAAGACGTAGCCTGAGTGCCTAATGGATGTCGGTACTTCCTTTCCTGTACCGATGTCCCACAGTGTTGCAGTAGCGTCATCATTTCCCGTCGCCAGGGTCCTGCCGTCAGGTGAGAAAGCAACAGCTAAGACGAGGCCTCGGCCCCTGTCTAGTACTGTTTCTGTCGACGCACTCGTATCCCATAGCTTCACGATTCCATGACTTGCTACGGCCATCATTTTGCTGTCAGGTGAAAACGCCATAGCATTTTGAACGGTCATCTGCACCTTGAGCGGGGATACCGGCACTTCCTTCCACGTCCGCTTACTAAAGAGTTTTACAGTCTCACCATCTCTGACAGCCAGCGTTTCGCCATCCGGCGAAAACGCGACTGAATTGCAAGCGGATTGCAGAGGTGGCAATTCACGATTGTTGGCTATGTCCCACAGCTTTACGCTATCGCCGCCTGCCACAGCCACCAATTCGCCATCAGGAGAAAAGGCTAACGATGGGTAAGAGGAATGGGGAACTTGAAACTCCCCCTTTTTTACTCCGTTAAGATCCCATATTCTGACCATCCCTCCACTCAAGGTAGCCAACGCTCCGCCTCGCGCGAACACCAGGCCATGAAATAAGCCTTGTTCGACCTCGAGTACCACTGGCTTCCGAGTTCTGCCTGCGTCCCAGATCGTCACCGTCTTATCACCGCCGGCGGCAATGGATTTCCCATCCGGGGAAAACGCCAAAGCGGTAACATAGTTTGAGTGCTCGTTTAGGGTTACCGGCTCTTTGTGATTGAGATGCCAAAAGTGGTGCCACTCGAAGCCACGCAGATCGTCCTTTGGCGTGCCGGTTGTGGGCAGATTGGCAACCAACAATTCTTGCATTCGGGAAAAGTTGTTCTCTTCATACGCGCGTTGCGCAAGATTCGTATTGGCTACATAGAAAAGTTGGCGAGTGATTCTCTCATTCTCCTGAGCTATCTCTTGCTGCTGGACTGCACTCTGGCGTTGTTTTTCTGCTTCGGTCTTCGCTTTCTCAGCTTCCACTCTTTGGTGTTCTGCAAAGGCCGTTGCTGTCTCAGCCTTTTGCTTTTGTTGTTTGGCAATTGTCGCTTGTTCTTCTGCATTGAACCGGGCCTTCTCTGCTGCGTCATTTGCTTTTTCAAGCTTAGCTTTTTGATCGAGAGCGTATTGCTCGGCAGCTTTGGCGGCCCTTGTTTGGTCGAGAGCGAAGACGTTTGCTTTTTCAAGCTCAGCTTTTTTATTGAGAGCGTCTTGCGCGGCAGCTTTGGCCGCCTTTGTTTGGACGAGGGCGAAGCCCGCGGCCCCGACGGCAAGCAGAAATAAAAGGATCACGGCCGCTACTACGCGTCGAAGTCGTGATGCTGATTTGGCAGCCTCCTCGGCGCGTCGTTGTTGTTCCTCTGCCAGCGCCTGAGCTTGTTCTAACTCACGTTGTTGCTGTCGCGCATTCAGCTCGACTTCTGCCGCACGCTGCGCCTCGCTGTCGTCGAGAAACTTCATCGCCTGATTGAATGCCTTCTCCATCTCAAGCTGTCTTTGATTCGTATCTATGCCGGCCAAGAGAGTGCTGCTCAAGCCCGGATGATAGCGCCGCGCCCACGCTGGATTCGGCCTACTCTGCTCGCGCCAATTCAATGCTAACTGCAAGTCTGGATCGCGCCAGAGCCCGGCTTCTCCCTTTTCGTGCAGCATCGCCGTCTCAGCAAGTCGCTGGTACTGCCGAGCGGAGCGCGCCTCCTCGGCTACCCACTGTCTCAGTCTCTCCCAGACGCGGATCAAACTTTCGTGCGAAATGTCAATCAGTGATTTGGAGTCGAGGGGCAAGCCGGCGGGCGGCATCAAGAACGACCTGCCCGTTTGCCGGAAGGTTTCAATGACCACGATGACTTCGGCTGCGGTGGCGCCGACTACCGCGCAGATTTCGCCCAGCGTGGTCGGCCGGCGGATTTCGCGGTTGTCGGAGCCTTTCTCCGTCAAGCACTTGAAGAAACATCCCGCCACCTCTCGGCTGCGATCATCGGGCAATTCATTGAACGCTTCGTCAGCATGCCGCGAGAGCGCTTCGGCCATCCCGCCGATGACTTGGTAACAGCAGAGATCGAGCGCGTCTTCTTCATTCTGAGTCTGGTGATCGTGGCTTCTGCGTCTCCACTCATCCCAGCTACGCATCAGCGCGTGCTGAAGAATGGGCAGTTGGTCCTGGTCGTCGCCGACGTCGTTTAGCAGGCGATTGACCAGACGCGGCGTGATTTGTCCGAGACCGACCGCGGCGGGGCCGATGATTGCTTCGCGAAGCTGATCGCGAGTCAGGCGCGGAATCAGGTACTGGCTCTCGTTGATCGCTTCGGGCAGGTCCCAGAACTGTGAGCAATCACCCAGATAATCCGAACGCATCGTCAGCACGACATAGATCGGAACCTCGCGTTGTCGCGACGCTTCGAGAATCAACTTGACGAAGGCCGCCGCGTCGTTGTTATAAGACTCACCTTCAGACACCCTGGCAAATCGGAAGATCTCCTCGAATTGATCCACGACGACCAGAAGGTTTTCATTCTCGGGCATCGCGGCTTGACGAACCGCGTCGACCAGTCCCAGATTGCCGCGCCGCAGCGTCGCTTCGGCGATCGCGGTCTGAATCGCAGCGTTCTCTTCGATCTCAGATCCGAACACGTCACAAGCATTCAAGGCCTGTGCAAGATTCCCGATGGGATCGCTGCCGGGACGCATGATCGCGATCCGCCAATCGGAACCGGCGCTGGTCATGAAGCCGCCAAGCAGCGTGGGTAAGAGTCCCGCGCGCACAAGCGAGGATTTGCCGCTGCCCGATGTGCCCACGACGGCGAGGAACCGCGTGCGGCCGAGCTTGCTGATCAACTGCTCGCTTTGCCCGTCGCGCCCGAAGAAAAGATGGCTTTCGTCAAACTCGAATGGCCGCAAGCCGGGAAAGGGATTCGCGGGCGTTCCGATCTCCGCAAAAGTCTCGGTGGCTTCACTTATCATCGTGACCCTCCTTTGGCTTTGCCGATGTGCGCGAGGAATGGCTCGATCGCGCCGGGACTGAACTCACCGTAGTTCTTGATGACCAGAGCTTCGAGAGTCTTGAAACGTTCCTTTGCCGGAAGCTCAGGTGCGGTAATGTAAACCGCTTTCGCCAGAAGCGGCGCGGTGCGGCCATAACCCGGAAGCTTCAGTAACTCCCGCAGCTTCATGCGAAGCCAGCCTTCGCTCGCGCGGCCCTGGAAGATCAACAGGGCGTCGCACAGCAGCAGGTTGTCTTTGTGATCCTGCAAGACTTCGGCTTCGCTTCCATCCAGCAGCGGCAGCGTTACCTCGATTCCTCGCTCGAACAAATAGTCTTGCAACGGGTCGACCGCATTGATGTCCTGCTGATCACAAATCAGGTATAGGCGCGTTGCGCCGCCCTCTTCGCCCGCGGCAGGAGCCTGCTTCGGCTTCTGAGTGAGTTTAGTCTGAATAATAGTTTTGAGGTCTTCAAGTTTGACCTGGAGCAGTTCCGAACCATTGTGAGAAGTGAAATTGTTCTGCAAATCGGAGATGAATTTCTGCTGGCGTTCGTCCTTCGACTGCAAGCCGGGCGGCATCCATATCAACCTCGAGAAGTCGGCGTCATCGCCACGTTCGATGGCCAGCTCCTGTTGCAGACGGACCACCGAACGCTCCGTTTCCATTTCAGGAATGATGCCGTAGTTCTCACCAACCAGGTGGACCGAGAGCCGGCTGCGCTTTAGATACTCGCGTACGGCTTCCTCAAGCGCGGGGGCTCGCAGGGGAAGTTCCTTGTCAGGCAGTACCTGATGACCACGTTGCGTTAACTCCCGTTTGATCTTGTCGCGCTGCTCGCTCAGGTCATAAGTTGTTTCGGCAAGATAGACGGCGGGGACGTTTGAATCGTCCTGGGGAGTTCCCGCCGAAGTCTCGTCCTCCGAGCGCAGCCGTTCAATCTGTTGTTTAATGTCCCAGGCCAGGTCTTCAAATTTTTCCCAATACCTGGCGTCGCGATTGGGATCAATCTCCGGGCTGAACTCCCGGGCCTGCCCGGATGTTTCGTCATATTCATAAAACTCGTAGCCCAGCAACCCTTGAACCTGGGACGGATGACCGGTGCGCGGAGTGAAGGTCTTGGCAACCTTGAACACACGCGACTTGCCGCTCACCGTCAGACCTCCGTGCGACGCAGCGTTTCGGCAAAACTCATCAAGCTCTCTCACACACCATTCGGATCTGAGATAGCGCGGAGAGATGATGGAGACCAGAAGAGCGACGTTTGAAATCTTGTGCATCAAGATCTCGGAGAACTCATCGTTGCCCTGCAGCTTCGGGTCACGCCATACCCTGGGCGGTTCGCCGAGGAGCTGAGCGAGGCGTTTCCTCAACCTCTCATCGAGCAACTGGACCCATCCTCTTTGTCCCTCTGCAAGAGGTTCATTGTCGATGTGAGCGTAGCTGATGAATATCTCATCTTCGTATTTCATGCCTCTCTCCACGAGTCCGGCAGTGGCAGCCTAGTGTAAGCGGAGCCTGATGGGACCCGAGCGCCGAGTCCAATTCAAAGTGAGATGATTCTAACGTTTCTCGATTAGATTGCAAGGAGACACGCGGCGTAGTGACACCACACTATGCGTTGAGCGAGACATAACAAAGTTGTTGAGTTTGAGTTGAGACAGAGCATGCCGTACGAAAAGAACTTAATACACGTCTAGCCCTTCCAGAACGGCTTCGCTACTTCCGCTGCGCGCTTCTCGATCGTTGTTTCGGGCGATGTCAGTTGACGATGGTACTGCAACCAGTCGCACGCTTCCCGGAGAAAGGTCTCGAGGCCGATTTGACGCAGCGACACCCTCCCTGCGGAGTCGCCACTGACAAACGTCTTTCCATCGCCGCTAAAGGCGACCGATGTGATCTGGTCCTTTCCTTTGAATGGATGACCGATGGGTTTGCCGTGCCGATCCCACAGCCGGACCGTGCCATCATCGGCGCCGCTGACGATCGTCTCACCATCAGGGCTAAAAGCAAGACAGCTTACGTTCTCATCGTGCCCTTTAAATGCGCGAATGGGCGCGCCCTGCCCATCCCATAGGCGCATCATCCCGCTCTCACTGCCGCTTGCAATGGTCTTTCCGTCCGGGCTCACGGCTACAGCCTCGCCCTTTCCAGATGAGAAGGAGGCGCCCAACGGTGGCCAAACCGGGGAACCCTGCAGATTCCACCGCAAAACTTTCCCATCAGAACCGCCACTAACGATCGTTTGCCCATTGAAGCTTAGGGCGACCGACACGACGCGCCCATATGATCACCACCGAAGGGCTGATCCCTGATCGCGCCTTGCTGTTTTCGCAGGAGGAGCTTCCCATCAGCGCGCCCTATTACAAGGAGTTTGGCATCGGGGCCTAAAGCAGCAGTCACTGTCACCGCATCCGTGACCTGCAGATCATCCGAGCCGTTGAGAGCATTCTTGACCGGCGCTCCATCCCGATCCCACTGCAAAATCCGCCCGTCTGAGCCGGCGGTGATAATCGTCTGGCCATCGCTGCTAAACAGTGCCGACACGACCGGCCCGGCATTGCCCTCGGAAGGCTCACTCGGTGTGCGCTGCTCCCACAACCGCACCACGCCGCCGTCACCGGTGCTGACAATGGTCTTACCGTCGGAGCTCACGGCGACAGAATTGACTCCGTCATGTCCTTTCAATGGCCGCCCAATGGGTTTGCCCTGGTGATCCCAAAGACGCACGGTCCCATCCGACCCGCCACTCACGATCGTTTGCCCTCCCATAGGCGTACCGTCCCGTCATAACTGCCGCTGACAATCGTCTGGCCATTGGCGCTGATCGCGACACAACCAACATCTGCGTCATGCTTCTCAATCGTCTTCACGATGAGTTCGCCTTGTCGATTCCACAGCCGCACTCTACCGTCCGCGCCGCCACTGACTATGGTCTGCCCATCGCGGCTCAAGGCGATGGTAGGGAGTTGCGCCGCCTCGACGCCAACCCATTTCTTGATCAACTTGCCATTCCGGTCCGCGAGCCGAACACCGGAACCGTCGTAACTGAGTACGGTTTGGCCATCAGAGCTCAAGGCGACCGACGAGAACATGCCCTCCGCAGCCAACTGGACTGGCGCGCCGCCGCGCCGATCCCAAATTCGAACTCCGTCAAAGCCCGCACTGACAATGGTCTGGCCATCGGGAGTCAAGCCAACAGATCTGACTCTGCCCACATGGCCTTCGAAAGGGTCACCCATCGGATTACCGTGTCCATCCCAAAGCCGGACCTTCTTGTCCCAGCCGCCGGTGACAATCGTCTGCCCATCATCGCTCATCGCGACGGAAGTAACGATCTCTCCGTCATGTGCAAACCAGGCATTGCGCTCTACGCCGCCCTCTCGAAGGAGTTGTAAGGCTTCAATAAAGCTGGACCGGACCTCGGGAGGAATGTCATTTGATGAGAATTGCCTTGCTTCCCCGCTGCTTACAATAGCCGCAATCAGCCCCTCGGCAGGCTTGGTGGAAAGCAGATTTTTCGCTCCTACGGCAAGCGCGATGCTCGCTTGTTTCTGTGCGTCTCTTTTCGCCACCAATGCCCAAACGAGAAGTCCTGCCAGAACCGCGAACACGAAGAGCGTAAGGCCTGACCGCGTCAAACGTCTGCGCAGGCGTGCGGCTCCGCTCTTCTTCAAAAACCCCATAGCTCTCGTGAATTCGGGATGGTAGCGCCGCGCCCACACCTCGTTCGGCCGGTTTTCTTCATGCCACTTCAACGCCACCTGCAAGTCCGGGTCTTGCCAGAGCCCCGCCTCGCCTTCCGCATGCAGTACCGACGTCTGCGCCAGGCGACAGTAAATTTGCGCCGACTCGGCTTCCTGATCTGCCCAGAGTTTCAAGCGCTCCCACACCCGCATCAAGCTTTCGTGCGAGATGTCGATCACCGTCTCAGTCTGAAGCGTGTCCTCTGCGGGAGGCATCAGAAAGGAACGGCTCGGCTTGCGGAACACATCGATCACTTCCGTGACCTCTGCCTGTGTTGCATCGGCAAGGGCGCACAATGTCCCAAGAGTAGTCGGGCGCCGGACGCCTCGCGGGTCTGTCGCTTTGTCGGTCAGCGCCTTAAACAGCTTCTGGCAGATCTGACGCTGTCGCTCCGCCGCCAATTCGGCATAAGCCTTCTCCGCATGCTGATCCAGCGCGTGTGCCATTGTGCCGATGGCTTCATACTCCGTCAGGTCCAGGACGTCGTCGCCTCGACCCTCGTTTCGCCACCGCGCCCAGGTGCGATTCAAGGCGTGCTGCAGAATCGATAATTGGTCCGGGTTGTCGCCGACGTCGTTGACCAGACGAGTCAGCAACACCGGAGATATTTCCGCCCCTCCAACTCCGATAGGCCCACTGATAGCCGCCCGGCGTTCATCTCGAGTCATCCGGGGCACGAGGTATTGCCCCGCGTTGATGGCCTCGGCCAGGCCGGTAAACTGGGCGCAGTCGCCAAGAAAATCCGAGCGCATTGTCAGGACGATGTAGATCGGGTATGTCGTCTGATCCCTTGCCTCGAGCAGCAGATTCACAAAAGCGGCGGCCTCTTCCCTCACACCGTAGGCGTTCTCTTGCTGGCCGGCGCCCAATTGCCGGTAACGAAACAGCTCTTCAAACTGGTCCACCACCACCAGAAGATTGACATCCTTGTCCAACTGAGCTTGTTCGTAGATATCGATCAAACCCAGCTTGCTCATCCGCAACGTGGTGTCAACGATTTCGGCCAGCGTCAAGCCTCCAGCTTGATAGTCGCGGAACAATACACCGTCCTCGGCCAACGCACGGGCCATCGCCTGCATTGAATCGCTACCGGGCCGGAACTGGGCGATCCTCCATGTGGTGCCGGCGCTGGCCATCAATCCGCCGTGCAATGCCGGCCGGAGCCCGCAATTGACCAGGGAGGATTTGCCGCTGCCCGACGTGCCGACCACCGCCAGGAAACGAGTTGCCGCCAGTTTATCGACCATGGCGTCGACCTGGTTTTCCCGGCCAAAGAATAAGTACTCCTCATCTTCTCGGAACGGCCTCAGCCCTGGAAACGGGTTCCTGTGAATCGCCACGGCTGATGTGCTCATCTTCTCGCTCCACTCAAGTTCATGGCCTCCACAAATGGGGCAATCCGCGCGTCCGAAAAGTCTCCTAAGCCATTAATCAAGTTAGGCTCTTCCATATCAATCAGGTCTTCTTTATCAGTTGTCCTGGGATCGGCCACGTATGTATAGCTAGCCAATAAAGGCTTCCCTCCCCGGTAACCCGGCATCTTTTTCAGGTCATTGTCGATCGTGCGCTTCCATGCCTCATCGCCCACCCCGTAAAACAGAATGACCGCGTCAGCGTTCGTCAACAGCTGCTGGTGGTCCTCGCGCACCGCGGAAGCGTCGCCTTCAAAGACCGGGATGGCGACTTCGAAGCCCTGCGCTCGGCAAAACTTGCGAAGCGGAACCGTCGCTTTGCGATCCTTCTCATTGCAGATCAGGTAGATCAGCCTGGCGCTCTTCGCGGCGGAGGCTTGCTCCTCAGGCAACTGAGGCTCAGGCCTTTCCAGTTTCTTTAGCGTGGCGTGGATCGAGGCTTTCAGATTCTCGAGGTCCCCGGTGATCAAGTCCGCTCCGACTTGGGCCTCGGCATCCTGGTGAAGCGCGTCGATAAACGCCTGCTGCTGCGCTTGCTGGGACCTGGTTCCCTCGGGCGCCCAGATCACGCGTTTCAATCCATGGCTCTTGCTCCGCTTCGCCGCAAGCTCATTTTGAAGCACCGCTGTTGATTTTTGGCTGGGGCCGTCGGGCACGGCGCCATAGCTGCCGCCAACCAGATGAATGGAAAGCTTGCAGCGTTCCAGCAAGCGTTCGACCGCCGCCACATAGTCCGCCTCGTCGCGGGGCAACTGTTGATCGGGCAGGACGGTATAGCCGTGCCGTCGTAACTCACCTTCCAGTATCTCTCTGGCCTGCTTCCGGTCATAGCTGCACTCAGCCAAATAGACGGCCGGTTTGGCCGTGGCTTCTACATAACCGCTGTCGCCGTTGCCGGTCTCCAGTCTCTTTAGCAGTTGTGAGATATCCCACGCTATTTTTCCGATCTTCCGGTTGTAGTCCTGGGCGAACGTCTCCCCGTAGGCCGAATCCAGTTCCAGCGGCGCCCCGTCTTCAAACGCAAAAAACTCATAACCCAGGACGTCTTTCACCACAGTTGGCAGCGACTCCTGCGTGTCCACCGGCGCTTTCAGCACCTTGAAGACTCTGGCTTTGTTGTCGACCACAATCCCGCCGTTCCGTTCCGCGCTCTTGCAGAATTCAGATACTTCCCTGTTGCACCAGATGGAATTGAGGTAGCGGGGAGTCAGCACCGAAACGAGTATTGCCGTGCGCTCGAAATGTTCTACGATTTCGTCGGCAAAGACATCGTTCCCTTGCAGTTTATTGTCTCTCCAGATCCGGACCTTGCCTCCCCTTCGCATGCTCAGGATCGCCTCCAGCGACATATGAAACCGAGTGATCCACCCCTTCTGTTCGGGGGTTAATGGCAGGTTGTCGATATGAGCGTAGCTGATGAATATGTCGTCTTCATACTTCATATCAGCCTCCTATTGGCTCGAACGAACCGGGGTTCTTAATGGAGCGGGTTTTGATTTTACCTGAGCGCCAAGTCCGATTCGAAGTGAGATGATTCTATCGTTATTCGATTAGATTGCAAGCGAAGCACCGGCGACGATAATGCGGCCGGCTGAACTGTCATGTAGGGGCGGCCCTCCGTGGCTGCCCCTCTTACTTATGACGCTATTTGGCGGAGGAGGGGGCGGCCACGGAGGGCCACCCCTACATTAATCGCGGGTTCAAGACTCTTCAGCGGCTGCAATGTGCCGGCGCTTGATACAGAACAGAAAAGAATCAAATATCCAGATTCTTCACATCCAGCGCGTTGTCTTCGATGAACTTCCTGCGGGGCTCGACCGCGTCCCCCATCAACACCGTGAACATTTCGTCGGTCTCGACCGCGTCGTTCACTTGCACGTTCAGAATCGTTCGACTCTCCGGGTTCAGCGTAGTCTGCCAGAGCTGCTCGGGGTTCATCTCGCCCAGCCCTTTGTAACGTTGAATGCTCAGGCCGTTTTTCGCCGCGGACATTATGTGTTCGAGCAACGCCGGGCGCGAATCTACTATCGTGTGCTTGTCTTCTTCTGTGATGGTAAACGGCGGACGGCCAAACTCCTGAAGCTCCCCGTACAGCTGGACGGCTTTCTGGAACTCGACGTGAGTGGCCAGCTCCCAGTCGATAACGATCGAGCCGTTGCTGCGAGAACGCGCCACCGAGATCGAAAAGGTACCGTGCTCCTCGTCGGCTTCAATTTCAGTTTCGTAGTTTTCCGCTTCGAGCGCGGCCGTCACCTTCTGCAGGAGCTTCTCCTTTTCGAAGACCTCGTGCAATTTCGACGCCGCTCTTGTCGTCAGCAAGCCTTGTGCTCCCGCCAGCGTATCGATGACCGTATCAACCACCTTGCGATCGTGCATGCGCCGTTCGAGCTTGTCGAGATAACTGTCCAGCTCGGCGAGCTTCTCGAGCTTCTTGCGAAGATCGGCCCCCTTGAACTGCGCATTCGTAGCCTGAACCGTGACGGTGATGTTCTCGGTAGCCTTGCGCATTAAGTACGTTTGCATATATTTCTCGTCGTTTATGTACTCTTCGTGCTTGCCCTTCTTGACCTTGAACAGCGGCGGCTGCGCGATGTAGATGTGACCGCGATCGATCAGCTCGGGCATCTGGCGATAGAAAAACGTCAGCAGCAGCGTGCGTATGTGCGACCCGTCAACGTCAGCGTCGCACAGCAGGATTATGCGGTGATAGCGAAGCTTTGACACGTCGAAATCATTCGCGCCGATACCGGTGCCGAAAGCGGTGATCATCGTGCGAATTTCGGAGTGCCCGAGCATCTTGTCGTAGCGCGCCTTTTCGACGTTGAGGATTTTGCCTTTGAGTGGAAGGATGGCTTGCGTTCGCCGATCACGTCCCTGCTTGGCCGAGCCGCCGGCTGAATCGCCCTCGACAAGGAATATCTCGCAAAGAGCGGGGTCTTTCTCGGAACAATCCGCGAGCTTGCCCGGAAGCGACGCCGAATCGAGCGCGCCTTTTCGTCGAGTCAGATCTCGCGCCTTGCGCGCGGCTTCGCGAGCGCGAGCCGCATCGATGGCCTTTGCGATGATCTTGCGCCCGACGGTCGGATTCTCTTCGAAGTAGTGGCCCAGGCCTTCGTTCATGAACGCTTCAACCTGGCCTTTCACGTCAGAGTTCAGCTTGCCTTTTGTTTGTCCTTCGAATTGCGGCTGGGGCAGCTTGACGCTGATCACGGCGACCAGCCCTTCGCGAACATCTTCGGGAGCGAGTTTCTCGTCGTCTTTCTTGAAGAGTCCGGATGATCTGGCGTAGTTGTTAATCGTCCGAGTGAGGGAAGCTTTAAACCCGGTCATGTGCGTTCCGCCGTCAACGGTGTTGATGTTGTTGGCGAACGAATGGACGATCTCGTTGTAACCGTCGTTATATTGAATTGCGATTTCGACGGCGAGCGGATCGGCAACTGTCGCCTCCCTTTCGAGATGAATCGGATGCGGGTGGAGCACGGTCTTGTTCTTGTTCAAATGTTTTACGAACTCGGCGATTCCGCCCTTGTAAAAGAATTCGTGAGACTTCTCGGTGCGCTCGTCGTTGATGCTGATCCGAACTCCCGAGTTCAGGAATGCCTTCTCCCGCAACCGCTGCGAAAGAGTATCGAAGTTGTATTCGGTCACTTCGAATATCTCAGAATCGGGTTTGAAGGAAACCTTCGTCCCACGTCTCTTGGTCTTGCCGGTTGGTTGGAGCCGCGCGGCTGCTATGCCGCGAATGTATTCCTGCTCATAAGTCGTGCCGTCCCTCCATATCTCGAGGCGCAACCACTCTGACAGGAAATTTACGACTGAGACGCCGACGCCGTGCAATCCGCCCGATACCTTGTAAGCGTTTGAATCGAACTTCCCGCCCGCATGAAGTTTGGTCAGCACGACTTCGGCCGCGGATATTTTCTCCTGCTTGTGAATATCGACCGGGATGCCTCGGCCGTTATCGATTACGGTAATTGAATTGTCGATGTGTATGAAAACTTCCACGCGATCGCAGTAGCCCGCGAGCGCTTCGTCTATGGAATTGTCAACGACTTCGTAGACCAGATGATGCAGGCCAAGCTCGCTGGTCGAGCCGATGTACATCGCCGGTCGTTTTCGCACGGCCTCACGGCCTTCGAGGACTGTAATCGAAGCCGCGCCGTACTCTTGTTGATTTGTGCTCACTCTGATCTCCTTGAAAAGTTGTCCGACAAACTTCAGTTTGTCGTTGTTTCCGAACTTTCTGCGATCGACCCCGCGACAAACTGAAGCTTGTCGGACTTCTCACTTATCGCCTGTCCGCGCTCGACGCGATGAACCGAGGCCCGGTCACGATAACGATTTGCGATTGCCCGGCGTGATGTGCTGACGAAGGTTTGAGCTCGTCCTTCAATCTCCGAAAGCAGCGCTTCAATGCGTCCTCTGTCGAGTTCTGCGTCGATGTCATCGATCAGCAAAACGGGGCTTTCTTCGTAAAGAGAATTGTAAATGGAAACCTGTGCTAAATCAAGCAAAAGTAAGGCACTTCGCTGCTGCCCGGCGCTCCCGTAGCGGGACACTTCGCGCCCGTCTGACAATATCTCCAGATCGTCCCGATGCGGCCCGATCAACGAGTGTCCTGCAGCCATTTCCGCAGTCAACCTCAGGGCCAAACGCTCGCGAAAAAGATCGGCGTAGCGATCTAAATCACCTTTACCCTCGAGCTGCGAGCGGTAGCGCAAGGTTATTCGCTCAGCGCCGAAAATCGCGTGGCCGTGATCGTTCTGATCGAGCACCTTATTAATCTGTTCGACATAGCTCGAGCGCTGATCGTGAACCGCAGCGCCAAGCTCGACCAGTTGCTCGTTCCACGCTTCGACCTGGCTGATGTACCGGACGGGGTTATCGCTCTCGCCGGCCTCGCCAAGCAAACGGTTCTTCTGCTTTATGACCTGGTTGTAACGAGAGAGCGTATTCAGAAATCGAGGACTGACGGCGACTGCGCCGCGGTCGATAAAACGCCGCCGCTGTCCGGGCTCGCCCCGAATCACATCCATCTCTTCGAGTGAGAACGCGAACACATCGAGGTTGCCAAGGTAGCGCGTCAGCGCTTCTCGCTTGCCGCTTACGAAAAGCTGTTTTGAATCCTGGCTGATGAGCAGTTGAATCTGTTTACTCGAAGAGCCCCGCGAGGTTTCGCCGCGCAGGATGGCTTGTGGCTGATCGAACCGTATGCACTCGCGAAGCTGGCTTGTACGAAAGGATTTCGTCTGGCCCAGCACGTAGATTGCTTCGAGCCAGTTTGTTTTTCCCTGAGCGTTATCGCCGTAGAAGATGTTGAGCCCTGGCCCGAAATCCGCGAAGCCCTCGAGGTTGCGAAAGCCTGAGGCTTCGATCCGGGTGAGCAGCATGATCGGATGTTAGCACAAAGCTCCGACCGCCTTCATGCAGACCCAACTAATGACCCGTTCATCCCTGATTCAACGGCGTAGCCAGGTAGGGCATACCCAACTCTTGAAGCAGGACTTCGGCTAGTGCTTATTCGATTGTTTGACAATGAATAACTCCTGATATAGCTTTGGTCCGCCTCAGGAAAGACTTCTGAGTGAACAAGATCGTGGAGCGGCAAATCAGAGTAGAAATCAAAGGCAAAGACGAGTTCTGGGAGCGAGCTTTTCACGTGGAGTGGGAACACCAGTTTCCGGGTCGAGCGTTGACGCCGAGTGGCGCGGGACAATTCATGGCTAGTGGCGAATGGTTCGAGGATATGGAACGCGTCGCAGCTCAAACGTTTTGCAGAATCGTGCGCGCCCCTGAGAATCCGCAGCGCAGACGATGGCTGAATTCACTCATTCCGCGGCGTAGTTGATGAATTGACTGATTCCTATGAATTGAGGCCGTAGGGGAGACTCGATGATGGCAAACGAAAAAGACCAATTTACCCGTCGCGAAGCAATAAAGACGATTGGCGCCGGAGTCGGCGTGATAGCCACCTTGCCGGTGCTTGGGGGCTCGGCGGGTGCTCAGGAGATGGCTGCCCACCAGCATTCGCATAACGTTGGTCAGGCTACAGCTCCTGCGAAAGCCCTCCCTCTTAAGTTCTTCACCGAGGAAGAAAACAGAACGGTGACCGAGATGTCCGAGCGCATCATTCCCGCCGACGAGAACTCGCCGGGCGCAAAGGCCGCTGGTGTTAGCGGGTACATTGATCTGATCGTCAGCGAGTCTCCGGAGGTGACCAGGCAAACGTGGCGCGAGGGCCTCGCCGCAATCAATAAGATGAGCCGCGCCAAGTTCGATAAGTCCTTCGCCGAGTCGACGGTGGATCAACAGATCGATCTTCTGAAAGAGATCAGCAGGAACGAGCGCTCACCGCAGACAGTTGAGGAGAGGTTCTTCCGAACCATCAAGTACGCGACGGCGGACGGTTACTATACCTCCGAGATCGGTATTCACAAGGAGCTTCACTACAAAGGCAACACGTACTTGAAAGAGTTCACCGGCTGCACACATCCCGAGCATCAGCAATGATGCACGAGATCGCCCTTGTTGATGTGTCTTTCGCCATCGCCACGAGGTACGAATCCGTGTGAATCAGTCAAATTCGTAACATCAGTGGTCTATTCTGAACGCCAAAAAAGGGAATAGACCGCGGATGACGCTGACTCGCCGGGTCTGCGCGGATACTACGACTGAGTCCACCGATGCAACTCCCACCATCAATCAAATCTCAAGGAGCTGGTTCATGAAACGCGTCATTAGATTAACCGCCACTTCGCTGTCATTATTTATTCTGCTGCTATCAACCGTAGCCGTCGGGCGGCAAGCTGAAGGCAAGCGCGGCGTCACTCCTGAAGATTACTTTTCGTTTGAGTTTGTCAGCGATCCGCGCCTCTCGCCCGACGGCAGGCTAGTCGCTTATGTAGTTACCACGGCCGATCAAAAGCAGAATCGCCGTCACTCCTCGATCTGGATGACCGCGGTTGATGGAAGCCGCGCGCCGTGGCAATTCACAACCAGTCCGCAGAATTCCAATTCGCCGCGCTGGAGCCCGGATGGCCAGTGGCTCGCGTTCCTCTCGTCGCGTCCCTCTGCAGAAGCCGCCGCACGCGCGACAAATGAAAGCGCCGCGAGCGACCAGAGATCTCAGGTTTGGGTCTTATCGATGAACGGAGGTGAAGCGCGCCGCATCACTAGTCTCAAGAACGGAGCGAGCAGTTTTCAATGGTCGCCCGATGGAAGGCGGCTTGTTTGTCTCAGCCGTACGGGTCCAAGCGACGCCCGCGCGGAGAATCGCGATCGCAGCGACGTGCGTCACTACTCTCACATTTCTTACAAGTTCAATGACACGGGTTGGTATGACGATCGCCGAAGTCATATCTGGATCGTCGATGTGAAGTCGGGCGCCGGTAAACAAATCACATCGGGCGATGATTGGAATGATGCCGATCCACAATGGTCGCCCGACGGGACCCGCATCGCTTTCGTCTCCAATCGCACTGGCAAGGAATATGAAGAAGATCGCAACACCGACGTGTGGGTGATCGCGGCAGAAGGCGGAACGCTCAGTAAGATTTCGGATCACAATGAAAGCGACAACAGCCCACGCTGGTCTCCCGATGGCAAGACAATCGCGTTCGTCGGTAGAGTGCGCGAAGATGAGCACCCGAAGATCTGGCTTGCGCCGAGCGTCGGCGGCGCGCCGTCATTGCTTGCAGCAAGAAATCTCGATCTCATACCAACCGACCTCGACTGGGCCGAAGCCGGCCGCACGCTTTACTTCCAAACTGGTGTCAAAGGCGAAACGCACCTGTTCCGAGTGGATCTCGCATCAAAGGAAATCGTCAAAGTAACCTCGGGCGCACGCGCGGTGCGAGGCGTGGATCTCAACGACAAGACCCGAAAGATGGTCTACACCGCAAACGACTTCAAGCACCTGGACGATCTCTACGTTGCGGAGCTTTCAGGGCAAAACGAACACAAGCTGACAAAACTGAATGAAGCGCTGTGGCGCCAGCTCGAACTCGCGGACGTCGAGCGGATCACCTACAAGAGCGCTGACGGCTGGGATGTCGATGGCTTCCTGGTTAAACCGATCGGCTGGCAGGAAGGCAGAAAGTACCCGATGATCCTCAGCGTTCACGGCGGACCAGCCGGGCAGTACGGCGTCGATTGGTATCACGAGTTCCAGGTGTATGCGGCGCGCGGATGGGCTGTGTTCTTTTGCAATCCTCGAGGGTCGACCGGCTACGGTGAAAAGTTCGAGCGCGGGATCGTCGGCGAGTGGGGTGGCAAAGATTACCAGGACGTAATGAATGGAGTCGACGCGATCCTGAAGAAGTATTCGTGGATCGATCGCGACCGGCTGGGCGTGACCGGCGGAAGCTACGGCGGGTTCATGACTAACTGGATAGTCGGCCACACTAACATGTTCAAAGCCGCGGTCACGCTTCGCAGTCTATCCAACTTCATCAGCGATGATGGCACGCGAGATGGAGCCTACGGTCACAAACGTGATTTTGGCGGCGACATCTTCGAGAAATTCGACATGTTCTGGGACCGCTCGCCGCTCAAGTATGCGAAGAACGTTAAGACGCCCACATTGATCCTTCATTCGGATAACGACTTTCGCGTGCCGATCGAGCAGGGCGAGCAGTGGTTCCGTGCGTTGAAGCATTTCGGCGTGACCACCGAGATCGTCTTCTTCCCGCGCGAGAATCACAACCTCACGCGCACCGGCGAACCGAAGCATCTGGTCGAGAGTTTGAACTGGCAGATTTATTGGTTTGATCGGTTTATTAATGGCAACGCCGCCGCCGTAGCTCCGGATGCAAAATGAATCCTCAAAAGGCTCCAAACCAGATTTGCGCTGACTGCCGGCTGTTGCCGGAAGCGAACGTGGGGCGTTATATTCACTTCGCAGTTATCTGAGCCAGAACATGACTCGCGATCACGAAATCAACAGGCTGCTAGAGCAAGTACCCGGGCGATCCAGGAAACAGCTTGTCGCATTCCTGCGCGACCTCGCTCGCACGCCTTCGACCGTGCGGATTCAACGCGGTCGACGTAACAGGCAGGTCAGCGTAGCCGACCGTAGCTTTGGGATGATTCAAGCTGATGCTGCGACGGTGCGCGAGGTTCTTTCCGACGAACTCTATGACGTTGAATGACCTTCCGTCAGGCGCCCTTGTCTTCATCGACGCAAACATCTTTGTCTATCACTTCGGCGGCGTCTCGGTTGAGTGTCGAACGCTGTTGAAACGAATAGAACGAGAAGACATTCGAGCCGCAGCTGGCGCTCACATTGTTCTAGAAGTGCTGCATCGACTCATGATGATTGAGGCCATATCCAAGGGCCTGATTACCCCCGGACAACCTGCGAAGAAACTCAAAAAGAATCTCGACGTCATCAAGAAGCTAAGTGATTACGCCAAGTGCGTAGCTGAGATTCGCGGCTTAAACATTAAAGTTCACGGCGTGACGACAAGACAGATTCGAAAAAGCGAGGGAATTCGCAACTCGTACGGAATGATGACCAACGACTCGGTTACGGCCGCGATGATGTCCAGCTACGGAATCACCAACATTGCCTCGCTCGATTCGGATCTGCAACGAGCGCCAGGGATCATTCTTTATCAACCAACCGACGTGCCTTAATCGCACATAAACAGTCACGAACGTGGTTTCGTTTCGAGTTCGAGGTCCCCATGTTCCGCTCCAGCGCGGCGCGGCCTGAGCAGGGACCACAACTTCACGATCACTCCGTGCGACGCGTATGCGGTTGAGATCACCAGCAGGAAATACTGCGAATAGAACCAGATCAACATCGCAACCAGCGCCAACCCGATGATCAGGATTCGCGGATTGCGATTCCCTACTCCCGCGTTCTTGAAGCTCGAGTAGCGTAGAGTCGAGATCATCAAAAAGGCGAGGCACACAACCAGCACAAGAAGCGCGGTCGCATAAAAGTGAGGACCTATCGGCAAAGACCAAAGATGAGATTCGTTGGCGTAGCTAACCGGCTTGGGTCTGAAGTGCACGATCGAAGCAATCATCGCCGCGCCGACCGGTATCGGCATTCCCACGAAAGCCTTCTTGTCGACCTTCGGGTTCTTGGGTGGGAGGTTTGAGTGGGGACGCCGAGCCTGAACGTTGAAACGCGCCAGCCTCAGAGCGCCGCAGATAACAAACAGAAACGAGGCGGCCCAGCCGACGTTATGAAGGTCCGGCACTCCTCCATAGCTCCAGGCGAACGCAAGCACTGCCGGCGCTATGCCGAATGAAATTACGTCGGCTATAGAATCCAGCTCGAGTCCAAACTCTGACGTAGCATTTGTCATTCGGGCGACGCGGCCGTCCAGCAAATCGAAAAGCGCTGCGAGCCCGATCGTGATGGCGGCGCGATCGAAGTGCTCGGTAGCTAAAGCGATCGCGTTGGTTCCCACCGGCTCGGAGCCGTTGTTCAAACCGACGAGGGCAAGCGATCGAGCGCCGGCGAGCGATTCCATCACCGAATAAAATCCACAAAAGATGTTCGCGGTCGTCAGCAGGCTTGGGATAACGAACACGCCTTTGCGAAATCGCTGTCGCAACCGACGCGCCTGAGCTTCGTCAACCGTTGAGTTGGGTGTCCGGCTGGCCATCGCTTCCTTTACGCTCCCGAGATTCGAGATCTCGATAGTACGACGACGTACGCCACTAGTCCAACTGAACGGTAGTGTTCGGTCAAGTCCTTAGCATGCTTTGCGGAGGCTGAGAACGCCGGGGACGCGCAGGGTTGCTCTGCCGCCGATGCAAATACATCAGTGCGGGGGATGCCGGCCCTGCTTGACACTTTCCGAGTCGGAGACTTATAAGCCTACGCATCAAACAAATCAGTGCCGTTTTCAATCCTGATCGGAGGATCTATGAAACACGCTCGACCAATCAGCATCAGTTTATTCTCGCTCGCGCTTGTGATGTTAGGTGCGTCGCTGGCGTGGGGCAACGGTTTCACCCTCGAGCAAGTCTTGAGCTCGCCGTTTCCTTCCGACCTGATCGCTTCGAAGAACGGCGACAAGATCGCCTGGGTATTCGACGCCGAAGGCAAGCGCAACATCTGGATAGCCGAAGCGCCCGCGTTCAAAGGCCGGCAACTGACCCGCTACGACAAAGACGACGGGCAGGAAATCACCGAGCCTGAATTCTCGCCTGACGGAAATTGGATTGCCTACGTGAGAGGCGGCCCTCCGAATACCGATAAGGATGTTCCCAACCCCACGACCGATCCGGCCGGCGCGAAACAAGAAGTATGGGTCGCCAATGTCCATACCGGAGCACTCATGAAAGCCGGCGCTGGCACTCATCCGTTCTTTTCAGTTCGTAGCGACCGGGTCCTGTTCAACAACGAAGACCATTTGTGGTGGGTTCCAGTTGCAGCCGCTTCTTCAGCAAGAGGAACCGCCGCAAAACCTGCCGTTACACCGAAAAAGTTGTTTGAGATTCGCGGCGATGTAGCGTCGCCGGCGTTGTCGCCCGATGGCTCTCAACTCGCGTTCGTCTCCGGCCGCGGCGATCACAGCTTTATTGCTATCTACGAAACAAGCGCGACGCGCATTCGCTTCCTCGAGCCGAGCACCGATCGCGACATCGAGCCTCGCTGGTCTCCCGATGGAAAACGAATCGCCTACATTCGTCTGTTCAACATCAGCGATACGCCGTCCGCCGATCGAGAAAGACTCCTTCCGTGGTCGATCAGGGTTGTAGATGTTGCTACGGGCCAGGGCAAGGAAGTCTGGCGCTCCGGAAACACCGCGATGGACTCGTTCTCGCGGTTACCTGTAGGCGAGAACACATTGCAGTGGGCTGCGGGTGGTCAACTCGTGTTTGCTTCAGAGAAAGACGGCTGGGCTCATCTCTATTCAGTTTCTTCGAGCGGTGGATCGGAAAACGCGCTCACGCCGGGTAGCTACGAGGTCGAGAATGTAGCCTGGTCGCCCGACCGCTCTTACGTCGTGGTCGCCTGCAACAACGGAGACATAGATCACCGCCACCTGTGGAAGGTGAGCATCGGCGGCGGCGCCCCCGCACAACTCACAAGCGGTCCCTCAATCGAGATGTATCCGGTGATCGTCAACGGGGGACAACAAATCGCGTTCGTGCGCTCGACCGCAACCAGTCCTCTCCTTCCGTACATCTCTTCATCCGACGCAAAGGCGCCCAGAGGCCTTGCGCCACAAGCCCTCTCGATCGACTTTCCATCCAATCAACTAACCGCACCCGAACAAGTCATTTTCAAAGCCGCGGATGGCACTGAGATACACGGGCAGTTCTTCAAGCCGAAGGGCGCTGCGGGCAAATCACCGGCAGTGGTTTTCATGCACGGAGGTCCGATTCGTCAGATGCTGCTCGGTTGGCACTACAGTTACTACTATCACAATGCGTACGCTATGAATCAGTACCTCGCAAGCCGCGGCTATGCGGTGTTGTCCGTCAATTATCGAGCGGGGATCGGCTACGGCCGCGCATTTCGCGAAGCGAAGCATCGCGGCGCGCGCGGGGCTTCGGAGTATCAAGACGTCGTAGCCGCGGGCAAATATCTCCGCTCTCGAAGTGACATCGACGGCAAACGAATAGGCTTGTGGGGTGGTTCCTACGGCGGCTTCCTGACCGCTATGGGTTTGGCTCGAGACTCGGATCTGTTCGCGGCCGGAGTTGACCTCCACGGCGTTCACGACTGGAGCGCTCGCGTAGGTGGACGCGGCGCCGCCGGGGCGGGTTCTCCGGATCTGAACAAGCTGGCTCGCGAGTCTTCGCCGATCGCGTCGGTGGACAAATGGAAATCGCCGGTATTGTTGATACACGGAGACGACGATCGCAATGTAGCGTTTAGCCAGACGGTGGATCTGGTTCGCAAGCTTCGCGAACATCATGTGGAATTCGAAGAACTGATATTCCCCGATGAAGTGCATGACTTCCTGAGGCACGAGGACTGGCTGCGAGCTTATCATGCGGGCGTGGACTTCTTTGATAAGCACCTGAAATAACCTGTTTTCTTCAACTTCGAATGCTAGCAGGGTACTAAAAAGCTTTTCGCCACCAAGACACAAAGACACGAAGCAGCACCAAGTCAGTGAATGCAATCTGTTGTCGGCTTGGCGCTCCTTCGTGCCTTCGTGTCTTAGTGGCGATTGATTCGTTTTCAACGTGCCTCTTCTCTTTTCCAAAAAAGATCTACCCGAATGGAAGGAATTGACCCGCCTTGTGTCTAATCATGGTGTAGCACTAGTCTAATGCTAATGAATGTCCGGGAGAAGCAGCCTGATTCCGAGGAGCGCGAGCTTGTCGACGCGGTTCGCCGTGAGGATCGGGGTGCGTTCAGGGCACTTTACGAGCGGTATCGCGACCGAGTCTACAACCTGGCGTTCTATTCGTTGGGCGAGGAGTTGTGGGCCGAGGATGTGCTGCAGATTGTATTCTTGAAGATCTATCGCGGACTGCCCGCCTTCCGTTATGAGGCTTCCCTTTCGACGTGGATCTACCGAATCGCGGTAAATGAATGTCAGAACCAGCTCCAGAGGCGCGGCGCGAAACACGTTCCGCTCGACGCGATACTGGGCAGCGACGAGGAATTCGATACCGCCCAGTTACCCGATACCGAACACCTCGAACGCGAACGCCGGCAGATACTCCGGGATGCCGTGATGGATCTGCCGCCGAAGCTCCGAGGAGTCGTGGTGCTGAAGTACGTTGAGGGGCTGTCCTACGATGAGATCGCTCGAGTGTTGGAGTGCGCTCCCGGAACCGTTGCGTCGCGGCTTAACCGCGCCCTTGCAGAGTTGGAAACGCGACTGCACCCGCTTAGAAGGATTCTTTGATCAGTAGTAGCGAATTCTCGTGGTAACGAATTTATTCGTTCAATTTATTCGTTCAATAGTCACAGAACGAATGAATTCGTTACTACGAGGAAACGCGGAATCAAAGCGAAATACATTCCTTACTACGCAGCTAGAGAGGTAAAAACAAATGAGATGCTGGCGTGTGAACCTTCGGCCAAAGTTCTCGCTGTATTTGAACGGTGAGCTCTCACCATCCGATGTCAAGCGTATCGAAGACCATCTGCTTGACTGCGCATCTTGTCGAGCGAGCTTTGCGCAGCTTCGCAGCGGGCATCGCCTGGCGCAGCAGATACCGCGGTTCACCCCGCGGCGCGATCCGTGGGCTTCAATTGAAGCCGGCTTGGAGTCCGAGCAATTGGCGCCTGCGCAAAGGCCGCGCGCGATTGCCCAGTGGCGCGGTCTGATGATCAAGCCCGGCTTCGCGCTGGCTTTCATCGGAGTCGCCGCCCTCGTAGCCGCGGTGTTCGTTGTGTCCAGCAAGCGCTCACCCGAACAGGAACGCGCGGGATCTCTCATGGCGGAAGCGCTCGACCTCAAGGAATTTCACCTGGTGAATATCGCGGACATCGAGCGCAACCATCAGCCGCACGTCGTTGCTGAAGGCTTCGTGTCGGAGATTCAAGTCAACGACGAAGACGGCGACCTGAGTTTCAAACTGGTCGACGAGCTGGGCCGGCCCGGACCGTTCATCGTCTGCGAGATCATCGATCCAATTCACCTCGCGCCGCCGTCTGTCGGAAGTCGCGTGCGAGTCTACGGCGTCAGCCGCTATGACGGGCAGGTGGATCACAACTGGTACGAGGTTCATCCGGTGCTGAACATCGAGGTGGTGAGGCGGTAAGTGATCGGTGGCCGGTGGCCGGTGATCGGCATCAGGATCGCAAAACCGATCACCGGCCACCGATCACCGACCACCGACCACCGAATATCCGGCACTCAAAATAAAAACACCAGGTGGCGAAAGTCGATTTCGCTCGCCTGGTAAAACTACTTCAAGAACCAACGAGGTGATCAAAGTGACAACGAGGTATCGATTCCGCTTGCTTATGCTTCTTATCGCGCTCTTTGCTTTCATGGCGGCGACAGTCGCCGCGCAGACTCCTAATACGTCGACGATGATCGTAACCGTGGTCGATCAAAGCGGCGCAGTGGTGAAGGACGCAAAGATCTCAGTAACGAATACCGCGACCGGCACGGTGCGCGAAGCAGTCTCAGGCGACGAAGGCTCGGCAACTTTTGCGGCGCTCTCGCTTACCGGTGGGTACAAGGTGACAGTCGCGATGATCGGATTCACCGCCGGGGACGTAACTGGTCTCATGCTCCGTTCCGGTGAAACGGCAACTGTTGTGCCCGTCCTGGTGCGCGCGCTTTCCTCTTATGCTGCTGCGCAAACGTCCACTCCGCAAAAACCGACTCAGCCCACACCGCAGAAGGTTCCGACCGTGGAGGAGCGGATCGAAGTCACGGCCACGCGCTTGCCTGAAGATCCTGAGAAGGTTCCCATCGCCGTGGAGGTGTTTACAGGCGACGAGTTGCGGGCGCGAGGGGCAGTCGATTTGCGCAGCGCGCTGACGCTCTCAATTGGCGTGGAGATTGCGCCGGGCGGCGATGGCGGTCCCGCCAGTTCAGTCCCGGATTTCTGGGGCCTGAAGGAATTCGACGCATTCCTGCTCGTCGTGGATGGTGTCCCCTGGGGCGGCGCCTTCAATCCGGCACTGACCTCACTCAGCCTGACCGACGTCGAGCGCATTGAAGTGCTGCGCGGCCCGGCTCCGGTGACGTATGGCGCTACATCATTCGTCGGCGTGATTCAAGTTGTCCATCACGAGGCAAGCGCCACCGAACGGACCCTGACCTTGCGCGGCGGCGCTTTCGGTAGCGGCGGAGCGTCGCTGTCGATACCCGTTCCACTGAGCGGTAAATGGGTATCTCGCCTCACCGTCGAAGGCGACCGGGAAGGCTTCAGCGATGACCGCACTTCCTTTCGGCGCGGGCACGGCTTGTGGCGCGTCGAGAGGAAGGGCACCGAATCGAGGCGCTTCTGGTTCAACGCAGATATGAACTGGCTCGACCAAGACCCGGCTAGTCCGCGACCGCGAGAGGGACCGACACTTTCTCCGAGCGTGCCTGTCGATGCGAACAACAACCCGGCAGGTGCATTTCTCAATGACCACCGAGGAACCCTGATGACCGGTTTCGACCTACCGGCAGCCGGCGGGAATTGGTCCACGACTGCGAGCGTATCGCACAACCGGAAGGAAAGCTTTCGTGGTTTCCTGCAGGAGCTGTCGAACACGCCAGACAATGCCCGCGGGCTGCGCGAGAACATTCAACTGACCGATGTCTATTTCGATTCGCATCTCTCGTGGAAGCTGGCTCGTTCTGTCGTGTTTTTGACCGGCGCGGATTATCTGCATGGCACCGGGAATGCCCAAGGCGCGGATTTTGATTACACCGTCCCATTGAACGGGTCCACAGCCGTTCGCGTAACTCCGCCGAGCGATCTCGATGTCCATATTCACGATCAGCGCAATTTCTTTGGCCCCTACGCTTCGGTGGAATGGACACCGTTGGAACGACTTCGCATCGATGCCGGCATTCGCCTGAACGTTACGCACGAGAGCCGCAACGATTCCGACCCCGGCGCAGGAACAGTTGACACTGACGAGCGCACCGACACGCGTGCCGGAGGAAGCGTTGGTGCCATCCTTACTGCCTGGCAGCACCAGCAGGACTCAGTGCGCCTCTACGTCAACTATCGTGACACATTCAAGCCCGCCGCGATTGACTTCGGCATCGGTGAAAGCGAAGGCGGCGAACTGCTGCTGAAGCCGGAAACGTCTCGTAGCGTGGAAGGTGGAATCAAGGGCAGGTTTTTGAATGGGCGAGTGGAAGCCGAGGCTTCGGGCTTCTTGATGGATTTCAAGAATCTGGTTACCGCCACGGTTGTCGACGGCCTGCCCGCGTTGATCAATGCCGGAAAAGAGCGGTTCAAGGGCTTTGAAGCCGGGACAGCACTCTTCCTTCGTTCCGATCTCTTTGCCAGGGCGACATACAGTTTCCACGATGCTAGGTTCACCGATTCTGTGCAGGCATTCGATGGGGTGCCGACGCAATTGGCGGGCAAACGACTGGAAATGTCCGCCCGCCACTTGGCGGCGTTCGGTGTGACTTACATTCCTACGCGCGGTTTTCTTGGTGGAGTCGAAGTCAATTACACCGGGAGCAGGTTTCTAAACAAGCGCAACACCGCTCTGGCGGAAGGCTTCGCGACCGTCGGTGTGAGTGCGGGATATCGGACACCACGCTGGGAGTTGCGAGTGGATGCTCGCAATCTTGGAGATCGCCGCGATCCGGTGGCGGACAGCGAATTGGGCGACGCGCAGTTCTACCTGATGTCGAACCGCCGAGTGGATGCCACGTTTCGTCTTCATTTCTGACGTTTACTGGTTGCGCAACATTCCAGAAAGGTACTGGACCGGGTGAACTTCAAGCGTGCGTTCATCAAGCCCCATACCGTTCTGGACTTCTCAATCGGCAGAGACTTTCATTTAAACGAACACGCATCCGGCCAAAGGAATGGAAGGCGAGAGGCCCCGCACGTCGAAGCCTCTCGCATCAGGGGTCAAGGACAAGTACGTGCTCTTGTTCTTGTAGCCGATAGCCACTCTCAACCCGTGCCCGTCGGTCGCCCCTTTTTTGCCCGCCCGACTACGGCATCAGGACCGCGTTCCGAGAAGCGAATGCAGCGGGTTAGCTATTCAGTGCAGGCTCGGTCAAAAGTTTGGTCAACATAGTTGGCCCTCCTTCTACCGGCGACATAATATCGCGTGGTCTCCTCCGTCAGCAACGTGCTTTAGATTACTTGGTCGGTTTCTCTTGCGCCACTCTCTGACCATTACCGCCCTTTCATCGCGAGGACGCGCTTTCTGTATTCAGACGGCGGGAAGCCAAAGCGCCTTTTGAACCGTTGCGTGAAGTTGCTTTTAGTATTGAACCCCTACTAACACCATCACCTCTTTAACGCTAAGCGAAGGGTTACTCAGCAGTTCGCGAGCCTTTTCTATCCTCAGCCGGATTAGATAATCTGCCGGGGAAAATCCGGTTTGGGCTTTGAATACGCGACAAAAGTAAGATTGAGAAGGTTCGCCACGTCTGCCAAATCTGGTAGAGAAATAGTCCGTTGAATATTGGTATTCATGAACTCGACCACGACCTGGATGCGCGGGTGACTAATCTCGGATTGTTGCGGCGATGTGACTGCAACAAAAGATGGGCGCTTGCGTCTCGATTGGACCTCTGACAGCGTGTGTTGCCATTCACGGTAATGGTTAATAAAGGGGCTCGCCGCTACGATATTCCCCACTTGTTCCGCTTCTTCGGTTCGTCCGGCTTCGGAAAGCTCTAACGCATAGCTGTTCAGAAACGCAAAGTAAGAAGGATGCCCATGCTTCCCAATGATACGCGCAAGCGGCACGAGCCGTTCAAGGTCGCGAAGCGCAGCTTCATGGTCGCCTTCCAAAGCTCGCAATACCGCGATGCCTCGTTGAGCCTCAATAAGAGTCACCGGGTCATCGCATGTTGACGCAGTCAGCCGAAGCCTTAGCGATTCTTCAAACCGTCCAAGACTTTCCTTAACTGCGCTCAGGGAAAGCAAGGCTTTGGAGCGATAGCGCGTCGGGGCGGATTCTGCAACGCTCTCAAGAAGTCTTCTGGCCTTGTCGAACTCACCAGTTCGATACAGAAACACACTCTCATAATATTTGCCTACTTGATTGAACGGATAGGCGAAGGATTGAAGCGCCAATCCGATTTCATGTTGAGAGTGAATATCGCGAAGACAATAACTTGCCTCTGCGGACTGTATGAGTTGATACAATTGGCCGCGTTCAATTTTGACTGCGGAGGATAAGGCCGTGAGAAAACGTTTAATCGCGTCCGTGTTCATCACGTTCCTTCTGTGCGTTCCCGTACTCGCGGGGCATACAGTTGCGGGTGGCGGATGGTGCGCATGTGGACCGGATTACTGTGTCTGTGACCCCGGCGAAACCCCTGGCGGCAACAGAGCGACCGTACCGGAAGAGTCTAAGCCTAACGATTTAGGCGCAGAGACGCTTTTGATATTCGCCGTGCTGCTTCTAGCACTCAGATACAAAGTCTGAGCACGTAGGACAATTCAATTTCGTGTCGCTCTCGTGGCGACTAACTATCTGTATGTCGCGCCGCATTGTATCAAACAATACGAATGTTGCAAGCGGAAAAAGGGACTATATCTTACTAAGCGGACTATATCTGACCCAAGCGGTTGGAGGATAAGGAAAACTATCCTGTGTTTTGGCCGTAAGGTGACATCGCTGCCGCTTCTCAATTCGGCGTTTCGACAGGGTAAGGGCACGGGGGATCTCTTCGTGAACGCGACGTACTTTATCACCGGCGCGGGTTCACGCCGTACAACCACCTTCACAATCGACGGCGCGAACAACGATGAGGGATGGGGCCGCCAAACGGCGATCGCGACCGTGCCGATCGGCGCCGTGCAGGAATTCGCGGTGCTGACGAATGCGTTCTCTGCCGAGTTCGGCTGGACCGCCGGCCCCGCGTTAAACATCGTCACCAAGTCCGGCACGAACGTTTTTCACGGCGAGGGACTATTCCTGGTCCGTCCCGGTGACTGGCAGGCAGACCGGTTCTCGACCAAAAACTTCTGCCCGCCATCCGTATCCAGTTGCGTGACGCCCACGACGCTCCAGGCTATAAATCCTGTCGACGTCCCCGATGCGCTGAAGCAGTACTCCGGTTCCTTCGGCGGACCGATCATCAAGGACAAGACCTTCTTCTTCGCGACGGCTGACTACACGCGGCAGGATCGAACGACGTTCCTCTCGCCTACTCTGCCTGCCTTTGTATTACCGGCGGATGGCCATCTGGACTACACGGGTCATTACCGCCAGACGCTGGTCGACGCACGGCTGGATCACCGGCTCACGTCGAACCAGACGTTGATGTTTCGAACGAACATCGATCGCTTCGACGACGACAACCCACAGGACGCAGTAGGCGGCACGAGCGCACCAAGCGTCGCGCGACGGTATTCGCGGCGGGCATGGACGGCGCAGCTTAATCACACAATGGTCTTCAATCCGCATCTTCTCAACGAGGCTCGTTTTTCCTACCTGCATGGCGACCCCGTCACGCTGTGGGAAGCTCAGGTCCTCTCGACCACGTACACACGCAGCGGGAGTGTGCCGTTCACGATTGGACAGTCGCGGTCCTCCAACATCTTTAGTCACCAGTTTCAGTTCTCGGACACGCTGTCGTGGACGCTTGGCAGGCACTACCTCCGCCTTGGTGGAAGTGTGGTTCATCACACCTCAGGCGGCACCGGGAGCGAGCCCGATACAGCTGTGCTCGGCACCTTCACTTTCAAGAGCACGACGACCGCGCCGTTCGGTTCATTGACACTCGCCGATGTGCAGAATTACACGCAGCCGATCAACTTCGGGATCAGCAGCTATGATCTGCCGCAGTGGCTATTGACGGGGTTCGTGCAGGATAGCATCCACCTGCACCCCGATTTCACCGTCGATGCCGGGCTCCGCTACGACCGTCAGACCCTGACGGACGCGACGAAGAACTTCGCGCCGCGCGTCGGCTTCGGTTGGCATCCGGGTGGGCATTCGCGCGTGTCGATCCGCGGCGGTTACGCGATGTATTACACTCAGATCAGGTCTAATCAGGTTGCCGGCTATCTGGTCAACGGGCTGGACGGATTGACAACCTACACCGCGACTCCCGGGCAACTCGGTTTCCCGACCTGCCTGACGGGATCATGCCTGCCGGTGAACGTTGACCCCAAGACGCTGCCGGCTTCGCAATTGCCTGCGCGTGACATCACTATCATCGCGGGCAAGCGCGACTTCTACCAGGCACAGTTCGCGAAGTTAGGATTGGATTTCAGCAAGCTGCCTAACTATCCGAACAGCTTCGTGAATCCACGCAGCCAGGTCGTTTCCATCGGCATGGAGCATGAGCTGGTAAGGGGATTGCTCATCGGGACAGACTACGTGCATCAGCACTGGACCAACCTCGATCGCACTGTTGATTTGAACGCCCCCGATCTGTTCAATCGCACGGCGCCCGGACAAGTTCGGACCGTGGCCGCGGCCAATGCCACACGTCCAATCCTGCCGTCAGCGGGCGGCATTCGTCAGGTCAGCACGATAATGAATCTCGGTGTCGGCGACTACGACGGATTGCAAACGCAGGTCAGCTATCGTGGTTTCTCTTCGCGTATGTTTGCTTCGATAAGCTACACGGTGGCCAAGGCTACCAACACCTTCGAACCGGACGGCAATGGCATCAACCCGAACGAAGCCAACATCGCGCGACTGGGCGAGGACGAACGCGGACCGAGTGTGGTCGATCAACGTCATCGCGCGGTATTCACGTTCAGCTACCGGTTCCCGTACAACATCACTGCCGGCACTCTGACAATGCTCGCATCGTCGCGTCCGTTCAACGCCACTACCGGCGTCGACAACAACGGCGACGGCGCCAACAACGACCGCCCGGTTGTCAACGGACAGGTCATCAAGAAGTCGGCCTTCCGCGGCACCCCGACCTCCGACGTGGCGATGTTCCTCGAGGGTCGTATCAAAACCTCGGAACGCACCGGCATCCTGCTAAGGTTGGAGGGCTTCAATCTTTTCAATCACGGTAACTTCCTTGGCCGAGGTCAAACCACTTACGGTGACACGGCTACCATCAACCCGACGTTCGGTCAGCTGGTGGCTGTCGGCACGTCCACGAACGCGATTCCGGCTTTCGCAAACATCGACCCGCCGCGGATGTTCCAGCTGCAATTGCGGTTCACCTTCTAAAGTAAAGGCCGTAGGGGCGGATCTGTTGGTCCGCCCCTGTTCTGCAGGTCCGCGGGTGCCGGCAAGGTTTTGGGCAGTGGGTCGCGCGCGTCCCTCGAGCGACGCCGACGCGCGAGCGAATTTCGGTTCCCCTGCCGTTTTCGCTTCTAGTATTCTGAAGACGAGTCGCTCGCGACCGAAATTCAAGGGGCAGGACGGAATTCAAGTTTGCTGCTGAGCGTCGAAGGAATCTCCAAACGATTCGGGTCCAACGCGGTCCTCAAGGATGTCAGCTTTTCAGTGCTGGACGGCGAAGTGTTGGGGCTGATTGGCCCCAACGGCGCCGGAAAGACCACGTTGTTTGAATGCGTCGCTGGACTCTTGCCTTCGAACGGTGGAACAGTTCGCTTTAAGGATCGGCCTCTCCCCCTCGCGCGCCGCAAGGACGCGCTGTTCTACATGCCCGACGGAATTCACCCATGGGCGGATCAAACAGTGAAGTGGGCGCTTCGTTTCTTTGAAAAGCTGTACCGCCGCACGAATGTCAAAGCATCATCGCTTACCGAACCACTGAAGCTCGAAAGGTTGATGAAGTCGCGGATCGGTTCGCTGTCAAAGGGCGAGCGCAAACGTTTCCTGCTGGCGCTCGGGCTTCTGACGCCGCATCCGCTGTTGATGCTCGATGAACCGTTCGACGGTCTCGACCTGCGACAAACGCGAGATGTGATGTCGCTGCTAAAGGATCAGGCCCGCCTCGGGCGGACGCTGATGCTTTCTATTCATCAACTCGTGGACGCTGCTCGTGTTTGTGATCGATTGGTTTTGTTGAGCGCGGGAGAAGTAGCCGGCGAAGGTACCATCGCCCAATTGCAATCGAAGGCCGGGATAACCGCAGGCGGGCTCGAGGAGGTCTTCCTTGCGCTCACCTAGATGGTTGCAACTCGCGAGCAAGGAGGGCCGTGAGTTATCGGCATCGCGCGCATACTGGCTTCTGCTGTTGATGATCGGGCCGCTCGTAGGGCACAGCTTCATCACCGCGGTCGATCTCTATGCCGAAGCCAGCGGCATCGGCGGCGGCCCCGCTGCTCTGTCGCAAGGCTTGACTCCGCTGGACGGAATGCTCGTTCCGACATTTGGAGCTTACGACCTGGCGGTGACGCTGCTCTTTCCATTCGTCGCGATTCGCTTGATCTCGGCTGAGAAAGAGAGCGGAGCAACGAAGTTGTTGCTGCAGTTCCCATCGAGCCCCGCGACAAGCGTCACGGTGAAGGCTCTGGTCCTGCTGCTCGGCTGGGTAGTCGCGTGGCTTCCGGGGCTCGTCGCCATCGCGCTCTGGAAATCGTATGGCGGACACTTGTACACGCCGGAGACATTGAATCTTTTGCTTGGGCATTTGCTGCGCGTAGCCTTGAGCGGCGGAGTTGCGGTCGCGGCGGCATCGATTGCCGAGAGCGCGGCGAGTGCTGCCATCGCGACTCTCGGATTCACAGTCGGCACGTGGGCGCTGGACTTCATCGGCGCGGGCCGGGGCGAATGGACGCAGGAGCTGGCGGCTTACACGCCAACAGCGGCGCTCCGTTTGTTCGAGCAGGGGCTGCTTCGGCTCAGCACGTTAGTGGTTATAGCAGCGCTCGCAATCGGAGGCTTTGCGTTGGCAGCCGTGTGGCTGCATACCGGCCGCACGTGGCGCTATCGGGTCATAGCAGCATCCGTGGTTATGATCACACTTGCTGTAGCGGCGGTAGGCGGCGCCGCATTGCGGTCGAGTTGGGATTTGAGTGAGAACCGGCGCAATTCGTTTCCGCCGGCGGATGAAGCTGCTCTTAGGGAAATCAAGGAGCCGCTGAGAGTCACGGTTCAACGGAAAAGAGGACAACCTCGTTCTATGGACGTTCAAAACGGGCAAGCGGAGCTTTGTCAAAAAAGGCTCTGAGAACATGCCGCTTGCGAAGAACGAGTGGCACTCGATGAAAATCACCGTCAAGGGCCAGAAGCTCGAGGGATACCTGAATGGAAAGCTTCTTCTGCAGTACGATCTGGCCGAGCCGGTGAGCGGCAAGATCGGCACCTGGTCAAAGACCGACAGCGTCAGCTACTTCGACGACTACACGGTGATTCCCAAATGACTGAATCCAGATTCACTCGATAGGCGGTTTATCCGAGTCCCGCATTGCAGCCGATGAGCGAGTAGTAACAACTCTCGGCGAGATTTCAGACCATCCGGTACACTGTTGTTATGTCACTTGAACGATGGGTATAATGACGGCGACATGAATCCCCTGATCGTTACGATCATCATCGCGCTTGGCACGTTCATAATCAGTATTTTTGGCGCGAGCTGGCTGAACCAGCAAGCGATGAACAAACGCATTGATGATTTGAAGATGTATCTTGACGCGCGCTTCGTTGGACTCGAGCAGAGTGTGAAAGCGCGGTTCGATGCTGTCGATGCGCGCTTCGATGCAGTAGACACACGGTTCGATGCAGTAGACCAGCGCTTCAGCCGGCTCGAGCAACGAGTTGAACGCATCGAGAGACAACTCGACGCGGTCTTTAAACCGTCTCTGCCTCGTGCTTGATTGCGTTACTTCGCTTCGTACTTGATCACTACTCCGCCTAAGCCTACCGCCCAACCGGTACGATTGTTTACAAACACAAGATCTATCAGTCGCGCGGGAACGGGCGTTCCTGCATCGATCCAGCTCTCCCCGGCATCGGGCGTGTAAAGGATCGCGCCTTCCTCGCCGATGGCCCAGCCGTGATTCTTGTCGGTGAAAACGAGGTCCTGCATCTTGAACTCGTCTTTGATCTCGTACATCTTTCGCCAGGTGCGTCCGCTGTCGGTCGTCCTGGCAATGCGCCCGCTGCGTCCGACTACCCATCCGTCGCTTTGAGTAGTGAAGAACACCGACCGGAACACGTCTTCGGGTAGCTTCGTCTGGACCTTTGTCCAGTTGAGTCCGCCATCGGTTGTCCGGTAAAAGCTCGCGCCCATCGTGCTTACCCACGCGTGCTCGGTGTCGAGAAAGAAAGCGGATGACACGCTCTGATCGAACGGGTATCTTATTTCGTTCCAGTTCCGCCCGCCATCGATCGTTGTGAGAAAAATGCCCGGCTGTTCCGTGAAGTCGTCTTTGCGTCCGCCGCCCCAGGCCCACCCGTGAGAGCTGTCGATGAAGTGGATCTGATCAATCTGCTCCGGCTGTTCGAGTTCGGGCTGGCGCTTGTTGCCCGGCAGTTTGAGCTTGACCTTGCCGGCTTTGCGCTGAAGCGGCCAGGTCTTGCCTCCGTCGGTCGTGCGCAGGATATCTCGATCGATGGTCAACGCCCAGCCCTTATCAGGATCTACAAACCAGACCGAACGAATCTTGTTTTTGAACTGATCGGGCATCCCGTGCCACGTCTGTCCGCCGTCGGTCGTCTGCAGAACCTCGAAGCCCTGATTCGCTTTAAGCGGATCATCAGTTTTTTCGCCGGGCTTTTTGGGTTTGGCTTTCTTGTTAGAGTTGGCGTTGTCGCCCGGTACTTCGAAACTCCGCCCGCTTACGCCGTTGATCCAGCCAACATTCTCATTGACGAAGTTCGCGCTGGAGAATGAGTCGCCGGTCCCGGTATCCTGCGTGACCCAAACTCCGGGAGCTTTGGCGGTCGAGCAAGCAACGCCCGCCAACGTTGCGATAATGAAACAGACGAGTATTCGCGAAGTTTTCATTCGAATCCTCTTTTTGGTTTTCCCCGACCAACGCTGATTGTTCGCTTGAATTCTATCATCTGAATTCTATCGTTTGAATTCTGCGGTTCTAATTCTATCAGTGCACGGCCCTGTGAGTGAAAACCTGGAGTAGAGTTCGGATTCTGCGTTGCTCAATAACCTCCGCGTGCTTTGCGGTTCTTTGCGCCTTTGCGCTGGGTGTTGAAGGAGCAAGACCCAATACTCAACGCAAAGGCGCAAAGGACCGCAAAGCACGCGGAGGATCTCTTCTGTATCGAGATGCGCAAACGCTTGTAATGAAAAAGTACGCGAGCCTCTTCACACAGGACGGTGGTGAAACTCGAATTCTTTCATCGGCTTTGCATAGTTAGCGGCGAGATCCCATTGAGGTCTGGCTCTTGCGTTGGGGACAATCTCAAAACCGGCTGGCAGCACTGCCGTCATTCTTCAAGCCCCGGTGGATGCGATAACCAGTTAAGGTCTCGGAGACAAACTCACTGGATGACTTTTAACTTCGCGGTATTCGACCGTCCGCCGTCCGGGTGCCGCGCTTGAAGCGTAAGCACTCCCGGCTGGGCGGTCATTTCGGCTGGAATTCGAGCGGTGAATGAAGCCTCGCTCACAAATGTCGTGCTTAGCGCGGTTTCGTTGGCAAAAAGCACAATGCCCGGCTTGAAGGCGACGCCGCCGACATCGATCTCGAACGCTCCGGTACCCGCTTTTATCTTCCCGCGCGATAGTTTCGTAATGAGCGGGCCGTTCTCGACCGTCAGCGTCACCGCGTTCGATTGATTGGCGTCGGCATTGACGACCAACAGCGGCAGTTCCGCGGCTCTTACGAAAGAGGTATTGGGTACGATCGCAGTCAGTGTGGTGGAAGATACAAACGTCGTAGAGACCAGAATTCCCTGCACCTTAACTCCGGCGCCGCGTTGAAAACGTTCACCGGTAATCGTGACCTGGAGCTTATCAGCGCCGGTGCCCGTGGTCTGCGGTGTAATCCTGGTGATCTTCGGCGGATCATCGACGATCAACAGCCGCGCTACGCTCGAGAGCTCGCCTCGCGGGTTCTTGACTCGAACATCCGCGGCTCCTCCCTCTGCGACCAGGCCGGCGGTCACCGTAGCCTCCAGCTGTGTGTCGGAGCGGAAGACAGTTTCCACAGCGATGTTGCCAACCAATACAACTGCTCCCGGCAGGAAGTTCGCTCCTGAGACGTTGAGCGTGAACTGCGACGCACCCACTCGAACCGTTCCGGGCGAGAGTGACTGAATAGCCGGCTTGATGGTGAACGTTTGCCCTGCAGCTCGAGTCCCAGGTGAGAACAGCCGGTTCGGGTCCGCGGCTACAATACTGTGAACAGTAAAAATTGCGCCGTCGCCATCCGGATCGCGGTTGAGAGACTGACTGGCCCCGCCTTCTTTGGAACCGAATATGATCTCTTGCAGTAAGTGCCCCTGCGCGTCCTGCAGAATGATCGAATCTCCTCCATTGTTGAGCGAGAGCCCTCCGGTCGACGCTTTGAATACGAGGTGGTTGTCCGCGGCGTTGCCAAAGGCGCCGGTGGGAGTTCCGCCCCCGAATACGACTGCCACCTCAAACGCCGGGATGATCGTCCCGGGAGCGAAGACGTGCCGGACCTCGTCGGCGTCAAACAGCTTATAGCCTGAGATGTCGATCGGGTCAGCCGAGCGGTTCAGTATCTCGACAAATTCGTCTTGAGATGAGCTGCGCGTGCCGTCACCGTTGGCATCGCCGGCGTCACCCGCCGGAGGATCGGCAAGATACTCGTTGATCACCAACGGATCCTTTATCAACACTCTGAAGGTCACGACGTTCGATGTGCCCGAGTCGGGATTCACCACCGCCATCAGGACATTACTTGGATTCTGAATAAGCGCGGCAGGCACTCTCGCCTGAAGCCGCCCGCTGTTGGTAACCGTGGTATCCAGAATCTCGCCTTGTAATCCTGCGACGACAACGGCGCCCGGCTGGAACTTCTCCCCGGTAATCGTCACCGTCAGATCGCCGGTTCCGGCGATAACGCTTGGCGGATCAAGCGACCCGATGAGCGGGGGATCCGGCAAAACCTGGAAGATCACCTGGTTGGACGGCGACTCGCCGGAGCTTTGCGCTGAAACAACGTGAACACCGAGCGTGGATATCAGCGATGCCGGCACATCGGCTACCAATTGAGTCGCTGATGTGAAACGTGTCACAAGTGGGGTTTGATCAAAGAACACCACGGTGCTGCTCTTGAAATTTGAGCCCTTCACCGACAATGGAAATCCGGGACCTCCCACAATTGCATTCGTAGGCAATATCGAGCTGACAATCGTCGTAGGCAAGATCACCTCGAGGCTGGCGGTGCTCGATAGTTTTCCGTCGGGGTTGCGCACCGAGACCAGTTTCGTTCCGGCATTCGCCAGCAAGGTCGCGGGGACGCTCGCCCTGAGATTCTGAGAGTTGGTGAAAGTCGTCGTGACCGATGCTCCGTCGATCAACACCACCGCTCCGGAAACGAAGTTCGCGCCTGAAGCGAAAAGGGTCAGCGCGCCGCTGCCCACCACGACAACTCGTGGGCTGATCGATGCCAGCACGGGCGCCGGAATGAGAATGGTGAGCGTGAGAGCGTTGGAACGATTGCCCCCTTCGTTGCGAACTTGAACCTGATGCGCGCCGCCGGCGGCGAGAACACCGGCCGGGACGTGGCCAATCAACCGGCCCGAGTCAACGAACGCCGTGGTGATCACTTGCGCGTCGATCAACACCTTCGCCCCGCCGTCAAAATCACTGCCTTCGACCGTCAAATCAAAAGGCGGACTGTTCAGGTTGGCGCTGGTGGGACTAATCGACGTGAGCCGCGGCCCCGCGGTGAAAGGCATACCGTTGACCTGAGCACCGGGTGAGAATAAACGTCCTGCGCTGCCTGGAATCGTCGAGTGAGGCGCGAACGTGATTCCTCCTCCGTCAGGGTTGCGATTGAGCGACTGGTTCGCATTACCTTCGCCTGAACCGAAGGTGACCGACTCGATTGCAGCCGCGGCAGAATTCTTCAACGTAATCGTGTCGCCGGTGTTATTGAGCGACAGCCCGCCCGATGAAAAAACGAGCCCGTTTGCGCCTGCGCTTCCAAACTCGCCCTGCGGGTGTCCTCCACCGAAGACGACCGCAGCTTCGCCCGCCGGAATCAGAGTTCCAACTGGGAAGACGAATCGCTGCGCATCGGCGTCGCTGATCGAGAAGCCGCTGATGTCAAACGGCGCGTCGGTTCTATTGAGGATCTCGACGAACTCGTCGTCGGCCGAGTCGCGCACGCCGTCGCCGTTAGCGTCGCCAGCCAGACCGTCGGGCGGATCGGCCATGTATTCATCAGTGCCTGGGATTACCGCGTTCAAGTCGGTGTCGCTGAAGAAAGCGGTGAAGATCGCGTTCCCATCCACTCGGACCTCAGCGCCGCCGTGAAAGTTCATGCCGACTACGTCTATGAATACGTCTCCCGCGCCGGCGATCGCGCCAGCCGGCGAAATTGATGCGATCACCGGATCGGTTGTGGTGAACGTAGCGCCATTAACGCGAGTGCCGGGCGAAAACAGCGCGCCGCCGCTTCCCGCGGCAGTCGAGTGTTCGACAAAAGGTCCGGTTATGTCCGGGCCGCGAGTGATCGACTGATTGGCGCCGCCTTCGGTAGCGGTGTATGTAACCACATCGACGACCGCTCCGAGATTGTCCTTCACTGTAATCGTATCGCCGCCGTTGTTTAGTGAAAGGCCCGAACCGCCGACCGCAAACACGAGCCCGTTCATGGTTGCGTTCCCAAACGCCCCGGTCGGAGTGCCACCGCCGAAGACAACCGCCGACTCGCCCGCAGGAATTATCTTGCCGCTGGGAACAGTGAACCTAGTTTGTGTAGCGTCGCCGATCGTGAAGGAGCTTATATCCACAGGAGCGGGTCCGCTATTGACGATCTCGACGAACTCATCCGCTGTTGCGTCTCGAACGCCGTCGCCGTTGGCATCGCCAGCCAAGCCGTCGGGCGGATCGGCCAGGTACTCGTTGATGATGAGCGTTGCGGCTTCCGGCCTCAGCTTTTTGGTCGTCTTTTGTTTGCCGTCACGAGACGCACGAACAGGAAGCAGAGTGCTCATCGCCCCCGTGATTAGGATGAAAGCTACAATTAACGCGAGGAGTCTTCTGCTAAGCATACCTAACTTCCATTGAGTCGGTTCTCGCTGCGGCATCTGCTCGAATTGACAAGGATGATGCTTCGAGTACGACTTGGGAATCCCCGAGTGGCGGGAGCGATGCTAACGCAAAGGCGGTCACATGTCCATCGCAGAAAGAGGCTGCGTAGTGAAGTATTAGATGTTGGTCAGTAGTGATGTTAAATCTGCGTGGGGTGCGGCTCACTCCATATAGGTACCAAGCCGAATAAAGACATTCTTCTTAGGCTCATATCGGTATTCGTCGCGCACCTTGTACTGTTTCTCGCTTGGCCCTTGATATGTAAGATCGACCGTTATGTCGAGCGTTCCCGTTCCATTCATGAGTTGTGCATAATGTGGCTCACCGATGCTTCCTAACATAATCGCGTCATCGGAAGGGTTGAGCGTAGTTGGCTCACTAGGCACCTTGCTTACCGGCATCGGCGATCCATTGAATCGGGGAATCCTCTCCACTGAGAACTTTGTTGCCGGAACGGTTCCGACATTCTTAACCAACAGCTCAGTTGCAATAGTTCTCCTTGTTTCGTCTCTATTCGGAGTGAGTTTCACGGAGAGATAGGGGCTGTTCGCAGCCTCAAAGATTCTGCGGGTTATATTCGCTGAATCGCTTGTGGCTCGCCATAGTCGGTATGAGACCCAGACATTGGCTGCCGTGGCGAGCGCAATGATCACGGTAGCAAGTACCGTCACATAATCATGCCATCCGGTCTGTTGAATGATTACAGGTTCCACCGCGCGCGGATTTTAGCATCAGAACTTTCAAGCTGCTAGCAGTTCGGCGAACCTTTGGGGTCTTAATTCTGTGTAGGTTTTCGCTCTAGCCGCTCAATCTCACTGGCGGATGTCATGTCCATTTGCTCCTTTCCATTAGGATGCTGCGAGCAGTTCGCTCAAGGTCCAAATATATGATTCGTCAAGCCCGCTTCCATTGCAGGGGTAACTCTTAGGCTGGAGTGTACTTTAGAAAAGTTGTAACAGTTCATATCGAACGGCGGCGAGTTCTCTCTGCAGCACCGTAAAGGTCGGATAACAATAGCAAGATTGATGACCTTTTTCTTATTGTACCGAAAAAGATATCGTGTGATACTGGGCTCCTGTCCAAGTCCGTGTACGCGTTCTTACAAAACATTTGGTTAGGCTGCGTTACCGTTGCAGGCGCGATCCGGAATGAACCTGTGGGCGCGTTGACGAGCGCTTCCTCCGAGCAAGGAACTCATGCATTCTCGAGTTCAGCGAGTCATCGATATTATTAAGGCAAATCTGCATCGAAAGCTGGTGCTGCCCGACTTAGCCCAATTAGTTGGGCTTTCTCGCTCCCGTCTTTGTCAGGAATTCAAAACCGAGATGGGAGTGCCAGTCGGACATTACATCAAGGCCCTGAAGATGCAGAAGGCATGTGAGCTTCTAGCCTCAACTTCTCTTAGCGTAAAGGAGACAGTCGCAGCAGTAGGGATGCGAGATCAAAGCCACTTTTCGCGAGACTTCAAAAAGACCTACGACCTCACGCCATTGCAATATCGAGCGCACTCCTCAAGGAACGATCGAAAGAATTAAGAAGCAGGACGATTGGCCAATAAACAGTACTTTTGGCCAAATGTTTCCTGTTGCATTCAAGAATATGATGAACGATACTCGGCGTGGATCATAAATCACAAAGATCTCTGACAGAAACTAAGCAAGGATACTCTCCAAACCATCAGTGACGTCACGAGGAGGTTTCTCATGAATCGAATGAAAAAACACCTTATGTCAAGCTCACGAATTGTTGGTCTGGCCGCTTTTATCTGCTTGACGCTGCTGGCTGCGGGCGCATGGTCCTCGGTCGGTCAGTCTGGTAAGAAGATCACCAGGCAGGGCAGCCTTCCGAGGCATAGTCCGGACCAAGACGAGATAGATGCGATGGCGGAAAGATTGCAGCCCGATAAAGTACCGGTGTGGAATATGACCAGGCTTGTCCGGCTCATCAAGCTTGATAAGATTGAAAACAGAGACTTGGCGCTGACATTGCAAAACGGCTACGACAAGAAGATAAACGGGTTTCTGGTGTCTGTAGGTAACGTAGGTATTCACACCGAATACATGTACAACCCAGACCAGATGATTCCACCAGGCGGCACTTGGGTCGATCAAGTGCCCATCGAGCCGTTTACCGACACAAAGGGAATAACTCTTACGGCGGTATTCTTCGACGATGGAACCAGCGATGGCGATGAAGCTGCAATAAAAGGGACAGAGGAAGATCGAGCCGGACAGAAGGCACTGATCAGGCGAGCGCTTGCCTTAATTCGACAAACTCTCGGCGCTCCCGACGTTGATTCTGTGGCTGCGCTGGATCAATTGCTATCTGAACTGCGATCTTTGTCTATCGAGCGGGTAAGTGGCCGGCCCAATTTCTCGATGGGCCAACAATCCGCGAAGGATCGAATGATTTCCATCATCGAAACGCTTCGGGAAAGACAGGATCAATCTGCATATCGAACCCAAGGATTTCAGCACCCACAGTCCGAATCGATCAGTACAAAGTTGATGGGTATGGTTGAGAGACACGAAAGAGTTGCTTCCCGTCGCTAGTAAAATTTAGGCAGTGAGTGCGTTCTGCAACTTTGAGCCAATGCTTACCGGAGGTGTAGTCACATTGCTTTTCATGATTCCAAGCGCTCAGCAGATGAGGAGGAGGGGATATGGAAAAGAATCGGAAGAAAACTCTCGGCGTTTGTCTCGGTGTCTTGCTGATGTTGTCTGCATCAAGTTCAGGCATAGGCATAAAGAAAGAAGATCCTCGAAGAAGACAGGTGTCCTCTCAGACAAAGGAGCACCAGGCAGAAGAACAAGCGCGCATCAGGCGTAGTTTCCAGGTCGCTCATGTCTTGTTGAGCGCTAAGAATGTTCCTTTTGAACCAGAGGTTCTCCTTGAGAGAGGCTGGCCCACGAAACTAGAGCCCATTTTTGCTCGGATGCCCGAGATGCAGCAGGTCCGGTATCTTGAAGAGCCGCTCAAAGGTGTTCAACTTGCGGATACACTTTATCTGCCTGAGCGAGTGGAACTAGTGGAAGACTGTGTGATCCTCGTAAGGCATCTGGTGTTTGAAGGCAGTGAAGTTGTCATTAAGGGCAGTCACCACATCTCGATTTTTCCTGCACAGGATATTGGCGTGTTAGGAACCACTCTACGAAGGCATTCTCGGACGGCAAGTGAAAAACAACAGGGACAATCAGGAGTCGAAATACCGGAAACCAAGCCGCGGACCAGAGCGGGCCACATCACTATTGACACCAGCGGCATAGGGTCCAAAGAGTGGGTGGAGAGTATTGGGGGCGAAGATAGGTTGAATAAGTTGGTGAGATCCCTCTATAACCGCGACAAACGGATCAGAGATGAAGCGAACCGAGAATTCGAAACGCTCCGTCGTGGCACGGTCCGAAAACAAGGAGGTATTACTCTGCAGGATGACACTAGTGGCAGCCCTGGAGCCATGGGAGCTACCGGCGATAGCGGAATGCCTGCTGACCAGGCTAATCCTCCGGTTCAGCCAAAAGCGGCAGGCGGGACATGCGGCGGCGACATCAACGGAGCCAAAGGCAGTGATGGCGCGCCTGGTGGTTGGGCGGGGGATGCCGGTACCGGCAGGACAGGAGGGACTGGTGGCAACGGGACTGGCGGGAGCTATTACATACCTGATGGTGCTAGCGGTCCCTTCTCGTTCATATCCCACGGTGGCCAGGGCGGAATGGGCGGACCGGGCGGATATGCCTATCCTGGCACGCAAGGTGGAACGGGAGGCGAAGGTGGTGATGGCGCGACCTGTAACTGTCAGCAAGGCGGAGCAGGAACTGGTGGAAAGGGTGGAACAGGCGGACCAGGAGGTAGAGGTGGTGCCGGCGGAGATGGGGGTCAAGGCGGTGCCGGTGGCACTGGTGGGGAGATAACCGTTAGTCTGCCGTGCCATTGGACCGGTAATTACACCTACAACGTTTTTAAGGGCGGTGTAGGAATAGGTCAGACGGGTTCAGTTGGCGGTGCGCCGGCTGCGGCCGGAAACCCGGGAGCGGGAGGCCATCCTGGAACCAACTTCTATTGTAGCTCTTCGGGTGCTCAATGGGGCAACTCTGGCGATGCGGCGTCGGGGGGCTTGCCCAACGACCCTGGCCACAATGGTCCCAATGGAGTTGATCCGGGCCAAGACGGGCACTTTACGGCGACGGAACGCTCGTGTGGTGGTGGCGGCGGTGGCGGCTGCGTGAACTTGTGCGGTGAGGAAACCAGAAGTTGTGATCCGAGCTGTAATAGTTGTTGTGACAGCCCCATCCTCATAGATGTACTCGGCAATGGATTCAACCTTACCGATGCAGTACGCGGTGTCAACTTCGACATCAACACCAACGGCACAACTGAACGGCTCGGCTGGACCGCTGCAGGTTCCGACGATGCTTTCCTGGTGCTGGACAGGAACGGAAACGGCACTGTAGACAACGGCCTCGAACTATTCGGTAACTTCACTCCGCAGCCTCTGTCGAATAATCTGAACGGCTTCGCCGCACTAGCAGAGTTTGATAAGCCTGCGAACGGCGGCAACGGTGACGGCATGATTGACAGCCACGACGCCATATTCTCTTCGCTTCGGCTGTGGCAGGACGTTAACCACAATGGCGTCTCGGAACCAAATGAGCTCCACACGTTGCCCGACCTCGGTTTGGCATCGATCAGCCTGGATTACAGATGGTCCTCGCGGCATGACGAATACGGAAACGTATTCAGGTATCGCGCCAAGGTATATGACGAAAGCGGCGCTCACCTGGGGCGATGGGCTTATGACGTGTTCCTGGTTAAGCAGTGATAATGACGAGTCGTTTGTGGCAGGATAAAAACATAACGGTCTATCAGCACCTGGCGAACTTCGCACTCAGACAGAGTTTTCAAATCCGACGAACACCGGTTCCACAGCGAGTGCAATCCCGGCCAGATCCAGGACCCGTCTCTGTATCAAATCTTTCAACTCGATTACTTCGCGAGCCGTGCCGCCTCCACGATTGACGATCGCAAGCGCGTGCTTTGTTGAAGTGCCCACATTGCCGTGTGCATAACCTCGTGCAATTCCCGCTCGTTCGATCAGCCAGGCTGCTGAGAGTTTTACGCGATCTTCCGAGACTGGAAACGCGGGCAGGTCGTCGTTGGCGAGATGCTGTTTGATTCGCTCTAACTCTGCAATCGAAACAACCGGATTCACGAAGAAGGAACCGACGCTGCGCGAGTCTGTGTCCGAAGAATCGATGACCATAGCCTTGCGACGGCGGATCGTAAGCACTGCGTCGCGCACATCAGCGAGCGATGGATCGTTAACGCCGCGCTCACCAAGATACTTCTGAAGCTCAGGATAGCGAACGGCGGGTTTGCCATTCACCGACAGGCGATACGTCACTCGCGCGATAACGAACCGGGCGCGATCTCGCTCCTTGAATCTGCTGGTCCGGTAGCCGAATTCGCAAGCTGCAGCTTTGATCTCAACAACGTTCCCGGTGACCTGGTCCAACGCGTGAACCGACGTGAGACTCTCGCTGGTTTCCTGGCCGTAGGCACCGACGTTCTGAATTGGAGTTGCACCGACGCGCCCGGGTATTCCGGACAAGCATTCGAAGCCCGCCCAGTTGCGGGCGACGCAGCGCGCAACCAGCGGGTCCCACTCTTCACCGGCGCCCGCGCTTATTAGCACCTCATCCTCTAACCCGCGAGTCTCGATTCCACGAATGCTCATTCGAAGCACGAGTCCGGCAAATCCTAAGTCCGCTACAACTATGTTGCTGCCGCCGCCAAGCACGAAAAGTGGCAGTTTTAGAGAGCGCGCCCATTCAATGCCCGAGCTCAAGGCTTCAACCGTGGTCACGTCAGCGAAGTAACGAGCCGCGCCGCCGATGCCGAGAGTGGTCATCGGAGCCAGCGGTTCGTTCTCTCGCAACAACTGTTCGAAGTTTTGCTCTTCACGTGGCATGACTTTCAGTACTGCGTCTCACGTCGAACCCTACATTGCCGCGCCGGATCGAGTCCAGTATCATCAGGCATCGGAAGCCATCGGATCTTGGGGGATCTCAGGAGGATAATCATGAAAAACACTATCGCAGTTCTGGTATGCATCTTCTTTCTCTCGGCGCTTGCTCAGGGGGTCACGCCTCCGCGTTCGAGCGATGGGAAACTGACTCCGGAAGAAAGAGCAAAAGCCATCAAGATGCTCGTGGACTCGCAGAACGAGTTCCTCTCTTACGTTGAGAAGCTCAGCGACGAGCAATGGAATTTCCGTCCCGCTCCATTCAAGTGGACGGTCGGCGAAACGGCCGAGCACATCGCGCTCGCCGAAGGTCTCCTGTTCAGCGCAGTCGAGCGCGCGCTTGCCACTCCGGTCAATCCCGATTGGGAGACGAAGTCCGCCGGCAAAGAGCCTCTTCTTGACAACCTCCTCGCCGCGCGCAAAGGCAAGGCAAACGCTCCCGAGCCGATTCAACCTTTCAAGCGAAAGATGACGCGCGCCGAGATCATGACGATGTTCAAAGAGGGCCGCGCCAAGTCGCTCAAGTTCGCCGAGCAAACCGATCTTCCGTTGAAGGCTCACACGTTCGATCACCCGTTCCCGGTCTTCGGAACGTTGAACGCTTATCAGTGGCTGCTCTACATCCCGGCTCACAATCTCAGGCACGATAAGCAAATCGCGGAGATCATGAGCAATCCGGCTTTCCCTGCTTTCTCGAAATAGCCTGTCGCGAAAATGCCTGAAGAGCTTCGAGTCGACATCAACGAGTATCAGCACGTCACGGCGCTGATCTATTCGGCCAAGCCAAAGAGCCGAGCGGGAATTACTCTAATTCTAGGACACGGCGCAGGGGCCGGTCAGATGAATGGTTTCATGGTGAGCTTCGCTACGGAGCTTGCGGCGCGTGGGATTGACGCGGTCACTTTTAACTTTTCCTACACCGAGCACGGCCGGCACATCCCTGACAAGAACGACAAGCTCGAAGCGTGTTACCTGGCGGTGATCGAAACGGTTCGCAAGCATAAGAAGCTTGCGCGAAACAAACTGGCGATAGGCGGCAAGTCGATGGGAGGGCGGATCGCTTCGCAGGTCGCGGCTTCCGGAACAGAGGAAGTGAGTGATATCGCGGGATTGGTCTTCCTGGGTTATCCGCTCCATCCGCCGGGGAATCTTGAGAAAATGCGGTCCAAACATCTGCCGGACATAAAAGCGCCGATGTTGTTCGTACAGGGATCGCGCGATTCGTTCGGAACACCTGATGAGCTCAGGCCAATCCTAAAGAAACTGAAGACCTCAGCCGAGCTTTACGTCGTCGAGGGCGGAGATCACTCATTCAAGGTTCCAAAGAGCGCGGGGGTTGCCCAGGCGGAAGTCTACAAGCGCGTTCTGGACGAGATAGCGCGTTGGCTTACCAAAGGCTGAGCACCGCAGAGCAGTATCAATATTGCATCGCCCCACGCAGCATCTCGGCCCGATCCTGGCTCAGGTCCTTGAGGATCGTATATTCCTTCATCGCGGATTCCTTGTCTCCAATCCTGAGAAACGTGAGCCCGAGATTGAAGTGTCCATCAACAGAATCCGGATTGATTTCGACAGCCCGTTTCAGTGAGTCGAGCGCCTCTTCGTTGCGGTCAAGCTGGCGGTATGCCTTGCCGAGATCGATGTTCAGCATTTCGGCAAAGCCCGGTAGTGATTTCACACTCAATCCTTGCTGGTAGACATCTACGGCATCTACAAAACGTCCCGCGGCTGCATAGGTGTCGCCGAGTCCGAGATATGCCTCAACATAATCTGCCTCTAAACCAAGCGCCTGTCTGTATTCCCCGATGGCGGATTCCAGTTGTGCGTCATGTTGGTACAGCTCTGCAAGCCTATAGTGCATTTCGGCTGAACCCGGATTAGCGTTCACTTTTTCCTTCGCAGCTTTTATCTCATCTCGGCTAACCGAGTGAAAGTTGAACGTGATCGTGCCGATCACCTTAACGGGATCTCCCTGGAGTTTAGTCGGTGTGAAGGTCCATCCGCGCGCGGCGGTTACGGCGGCGTCCTTTAGCAAGGGATGACCGGAAATAACACGCGCCGAAATGACGTTGCCTTCTTCATCAACGGTGACTTCGACTACAACTGAGCCGCTGATGCGCGCCGCTTTGGCGAGCGGTGGATACGCAGGCTCGACTCGCTTTGTAGCCGAGCCTTGAAGCACGCCGCCCGATTTGCGGATTATCTTCGGTGTTTCAGGCGCTCCGCCTCTCGGCTCTTGCGCGAATACGGTTGATGAAATTCCCAGACTCGCCGCAAACAAAACGGAGATCAGCTTGCGCAAGCGACGTGAGATTAATGTCATGATGCGCCTCCTGGGTATCTATTTTGCGCCGCCGATGAACTGCTTGACTTGAGGATAGGTCTCATCAGCCGCGTTAGCGATCTGAGTTACAAGATACTTCAATTCCTCGCCGTCCAACAGTCTCAAGTGCGTGTCCATTCGCAGGTAGGCCATGTCTTCGGAGAGCGCCAGTTTGATCGAATCAAATTTGTGATTGAGCTCAAGAAGCTTTGTCAAAAGCGCGGGCTGACGCTTCAGATCCTTGCGATCCGCGATCTTTACCATCACCAGCAGGATGTCGTCGGCAAGCGCGAGCCTGATTCCAAATTCCTTCAGGTTCTTACCGGTGCCCGGTATTTCCCAGACGCCGTCGCTCACCTTGGTGTACGTGTAACCAGACTTTTCCAGCAGCGCGACGATCTCGGGAGCGCCTTTCGTTTTGGTCTGAGGTCGACCGGAACCGAGCACCGGAGTCGTCAGTAGAACGATTGCGACTATTGCTGTGATCACCGCCACTTTAGATTTTTGCAAGACTTCCTCCTGATCAAATGTTGTTCGTCGATTCGAATATTTGGCTCGCGGAACCCAATCATATCATACGGCCCTGTACGGGCGGCCCTCAGTGGCCGCCCCTCTTTCGTCCAAAAAGTGCGGTATGTAAAGAGGGCCAGCCGCGGAGGGCCGCCCATTCAGGCGAACGTGACTGACTGCTGAAAACCTGGTTTACCAATGCAAGACGATCTTGCCGACGGCTTTGCGCGACGCCAGAAACTCCATTGCGTCGCCCACCTCTTCCATATGGAAGCGGCCACCGATCACCGGCTTCAACTTTCCCGTTTGATAGAGATTCATCAGCTCGTTCCAACCGTGCTCGATCTTCGCCGGATTGTTGTGCCGATAGGCTCCCCAGTGAAGACCAACGACGCTGTAGTTCTTCACCAAAATGTGATTCGCTACAAAGTTCGAGAACTTGCCGCTGGTAAATCCGATGATGACCAGCCGGCCTTCGAAGGCGATGCACTTCGTGCTGCGTTCGCCGATCTCTCCGCCTACCGGATCGTAGATCACGTCGGCGCCACGTCCGTTTGTCTCGCGTTTGACCACTTCCACGAAGTCTTCGGTTTGGTAGTTCAAGGCGATGTCCGCGCCGTTCTCCCGCACCACCGCGAGCTTGTCATCTGAACCCACAGTGCCGATCACCTTGCCGGCTCCAACCGCGCGAGCGATCTGAACCGCCGCGAGTCCGACTCCGCCGGCGGCCGAGTGCACGAGGACGGTCTCCCCTTTTTGCAGTGCGCCTCTGTACGCCAGTCCGAAATATGAAGTCTGATATACGAGCGGGAAAGCGGCGCCTTCTTCATCGCTCATCGAATCCGGCAATGGATGAGCGTAAGACTCTTCGGCGATCGCGTATTCGGCAAAACCGCCGACCGGCACTTGCGCGATAACGCGCTGTCCCTCCCGGAACTTTGTGACCGAGGGTCCGATCTTTTCGACGGTCCCCGCGATTTCAAATCCCGGCGAGAACGGCAACGCCGGCTTGAATTGATACTTGCCGGTAATGATCAGCAGATCAGGGAAGTTCAACCCCGCGGCGTTGACTCGAACCAGGATCTGGCCGTCTTCAGGTTCCGGCAGTTCGATCTCATCGATAACCAGATCACGCGGGCCGCACCACTCGTGCGCGCGAATAGCTTTCATTCTTATCTCCTTCGAGGTTTGTCAGACGTATGCGAGCGCGGGTGATATTAACGAAGACGTTGGGTGCGGTCAAAGAACCCCTGCGAGAACAAACGCAAGCGTCACCCTCATTGAAACTACATCCGTCGTTTTGTTAGTCTTCCCGATGTGAGATGCTTTCCCCCGAGCAGGCGTCGGGCAACCTCGATTAGCGAATCATATTTTCTGCCGGCTCCGTAAACCTGCTGAGACTGTATTCCGGGACGTGCTTCAATCCGTCGACAGTTTGACTGAACGTGCCAACCAATCAAAATCTCAAGATACCTGCTCTGATAATGCGCTACGGCGGCGCGGTGGTGGCCGTGGCACTTGCGACGGCGTTGCGCCTGCTGCTTAGCAGCGCGCTCGGCACGAGGCTTCCGTTTACGACCTATTTCGTCGCGGTAATGCTTGTGGCTTGCTTCGCCGGCTTAGGTCCTGCCTTGCTCAGCATTGCTCTCGGAGCGGCCCTCGGCGCATACCTGTTCGTGGCTCCGACAAATGCATTCGGAATCGTCGACACATCGGGCATCCTCCAGGTGGCAGTTTTCTGCGGCCTCACCATAAGCCTCTCGATCCTCATCAAGATAATTCAGGACGCCCGGAGGCGCGCAGAGCAAAACTCGTCCGCGCTGGCAGCCAGCCGCGAGCAATTGGCGACGATTCTCGCGAGCATCAGCGATGCGGTCATAGCTACGGACACCGGCGGATGCGTGACTTTCATAAACGGGGTTGCGCAATCCCTGACCGGTTGGAATTCAAGTGACGCCTCGGGCAAGCCGGTTCACGACCTGTTCAGGATACTCGACGAAACCACTCACACGCCGGTTGAAGACGTCGTGAAGAGGATCATCAACAATGAGGCCGCGGTCAGGCAGTCGCGCCGCGGCGTGTTGACGGGTAAGACCGGAATCGAAACTCCGATCGAGGACAGCAGCTCGCCGATCAAGGATGAAAACGGAGCGAGCGTTGGCGCCTTGCTGGTGTTCCGCGACATCACCCAACGAAAGCTCGCCGAACAAGCGCTGCGAGAGAGTGAAGCGCGCTTTCGCACCATGGCCAACACCGCGCCGGTGATGATGTGGCTTTCGGATTTCGAAGGGAAGCGAACCTTTTTCAATCAGCAGTGGCTCGACTTCACCGGGCGAACGCTCGAGCAGGAGCTCGGTCTCGGCTGGATCGACAGCGTTCATCCGGATGACCTGCGGCGCCTGCTCGATAGATACACCTCGTCGTTGAAGGCTCGTGAAAGCTTCAGCATCGAATACAGGCTGAAACGTTTCGACGACCAGTATCGATGGGTGCTGGTCACAAGCGCTCCCCGAACGACCGCCGACGGTGAGTTCATTGGCCTTGCCGGTTCGGTGATTGATATCACCGATGGCAAAAGCGCCGCGGAGGCATCGTACTTCCTGGCCTCGATCGTCGAGTCATCGGAGGACGCGATAATCGGCAAGACTCTAAACGGAGTCATCCTTAGCTGGAATGCCGCCGCCGAACGCATCTACGGTTATTCGGCCGACGACGTTAAGGGACTGAACATTGACATTCTCGTTCCTTCTGATCGCAAAGAGGAACTGGCGCGAATGTATCAGGTCCTGAAGGGAGGAGAGCCAATATCTCACCTTGAAACCTCGCGCATTCGAAAAGACGGCGTGTTGATTGACGTCGCGCTGACGCTTTCCCCTATGCGGAACGAAAGCGGGCAGCTCACCGGAGTCTCCGCGATCGAGCGAGACATTACCGATCGCAAACGCGCCGAACAGGAACGGGAGGCGCTGGCGGCGCAGATCGAAAGCGAACGCCTGCGACAGAACAATCTGGTAGCAAACGTTCCCGGCGTCGTCTGGGAGGCATGGGGGCAGCCGGATACAGGCGAGCAGCGAATCGACTTCGTCAGCGATCACGTCGAGAAGATGCTGGGCTACAGCGTTGAGCAGTGGCTTTCAACTCCAAACTTCTGGCTGACAATTGTCCACCCGGACGACAAGGAACGTGCGGCCCAGGAATCCGCGGCGATCTTCGCAACTCGCAGGGGCGGCATCAGCCGATTTCGATGGCTCGCAAGCGACGCGCGCGTGGTCTGGGTAGAGTCGCAGTCAGTCGTAGTTTGCGACGACCACGAAACCCCAATCGGAATGCGCGGCGTTACGATGGACATCACCGAACGCAAACGAGCCGAAGACTCGCAGCGCTTTCTGGCCGAAGCGAGCGGCCTGCTTGCAACTTCACTCGATTATCAGACGACGCTTGCCAGTGTAGCCAAGCTCGCAGTTCCGATGCTCGCCGATTGGTGCACGGTTTACATAATGGAAGAGTCTACCGGTGGGCTTCGCCAGGTCGCGATCGCGCATTCAGATCCGGCGAAAGTAAGAGCAGCCCAGCAGCTCTCGAGACGCTTTCCCCCCGATCCCGATTCACCGATTGGCGTGCCCAATGTCATGCGAACCGGGCGGCCGGAGTTTTATCCGCACATCGATCAGCAGAGGCTGGAGCTCGCCGCTCAGAGCCCTGAGCTCGCCGAGATTCTTCGAAGAGAGGGTCTCCGCTCCGGCATGATAGTGCCCCTGGTTGCACGCAACCGCACGCTCGGCACACTCACCCTGCTGACCGCAGAATCGGGGCGCGTCTACGATCGTATTGATCTCGCGCTGGCTGAAGACCTGGCTCATCGAATCGCGCTTGCGGTCGATAATGCCCGGCTCTATCGCGAGGCCCAGGCAGCGCTGGTAGCTCGCGAAGATGCGCTCGGGCTTCGCGACGAATTGCTCGAGCGCGAACACGCAGCACGACAGGAGGCGGAAACCGCAAACCGCGCCAAAGATGAATTCCTTGCTACCGTGTCGCACGAGCTGCGCACTCCACTCAACGCGATTCTCGGATGGGCTCATATGCTGCGCGCCAACCGCCTCGATCAAATGACTCAATCTCGCGCGCTCGAGACGATTGAACGCAACGCGAAGTCGCAGGCTCAACTGATCGAGGACATTCTCGACGTCTCGCGAATCGTGACCGGCAAGCTGAGACTCGATGTCCGTCCGGTCGAGCTCGCCCCGGTCGTGGAAGCCGCAATCGATTCCGTCAGGCCCGCCGCCGACGCCAAAGACATTCGAATCGAAGCCATTCTTGACCCGCGCGCCGGACCCGTCTCAGGCGACGCAAATCGCTTACAGCAAATCGTCTGGAATCTTGTTTCCAACGCAGTGAAGTTCACCGGCAAGGGCGGACGCGTTCAGGTTCGCATCGAGCGGGTCAAGTCGCGAGTCGAAATCATAGTCAGCGATACGGGTCAGGGAATCACAAGCGATTTCCTCCCCTACGTCTTTGACCGCTTTCGCCAGGCGGACGCCACCAGCACCCGCCGGTACGGGGGGCTCGGTCTCGGTCTCGCGATCGTGAGGCACCTTACAGAGATGCACGGAGGGATCGTCACGGCGGCGAGCCCGGGAGAGGGGCTCGGCGCAACCTTCACCGTGAAACTGCCGGTGATTGCGGCGCACGTAGACGAGCTGGTATTCGACCGCGTGCATCCGACTTCGGGTGGGAGTGTATCGTCGTTGCCTCCGCCGAACCTCGACGGTGTGAAGGTCCTGGTAGTTGACGACGAACCCGATACACGCGAGATGCTGCGTGTGATGGTCGGCCAATTCGGCGCGTTGGTGAAGACTTGCTCTTCAAGCTCTGAAGCCTTGAACGTGCTTAAGGAGTGGGAGCCGGATGTGATAGTGAGCGACATTGAAATGCCTGACGAGGACGGCTATGAGCTGATCCGCAAGGTGAGACGTGCTGAGGCGCAGACAGGGTGCCGCCTGGTTCCGGCCGTTGCGTTGACGGCTTATGCGAGAGTCGAGGATCGGATGCGCGCGCTGTCCGCCGGCTATCAGATGCACATTGCCAAGCCAGCTGAACCCGCGGAGCTCGCCATTGTCATTGCGAGCCTCGCGGGCGGCGTCGGCCGCGGAACAAGTTCGTAGGCTCGCAGGAGTAGCTAACAGGGGACTCATGTAGGGGCGGCTCTCCGTGGCCGCCCCTCATTACATACGGCGCTCTTGGACGAAAGAGCGGCGGCCACGGAGGACCGCCCTACATGAGTCCCTGATCAGCTTTTTGAACCTGCCAGTACTCCTGACGGGGGCGACGCGTGAGCGCGTTTGAAGCGATTGCGAAACCGATCCAGGTACAAGTAGATCACCGGCGTCGTGAACAAAGTCAGCATCTGACTCAGCATCAACCCGCCCACTATTGCGATGCCCAGCGGGCGTCTGAGCTCCGATCCGGTCCCGCCGCCCAGCGCAAGCGGAAGGCCTCCTAACAACGCCGCCATTGTAGTCATCATTATCGGGCGAAAGCGCAGCAGGCACGCTTCGTAGATCGCATCCTTCGGGCTCTTGCCTTCCGACCTCTCTGCCTCAAGAGCAAAGTCCACCATCATTATCCCGTTCTTTTTGACTATCCCGATCAACAACAGAATCCCTATCAGGGCGATGACTGTCAGTTCCGTGCGGCAAATCAGTAGAGCCAGCAACGCGCCAACTCCGGCCGAAGGCAGCGTGGATAAGATTGTAAAGGGATGAACAAAGCTTTCGTACAACACGCCCAGGACAATGTACACAGTCACCAGCGCAGCGAGGATCAGCAGCGGCTCGTTGGCAAGCGACGATTGAAAGGCCTGAGCAGTGCCCTGGAATCCCGCTTGAATAGTCGCGGGCAGACCCAATTCCCGCTCGGCCGCTTCTACTTCCTTTACCGCGTCCCCGAGCGCTATGCCGGGAGCGAGATTGAACGAAATCGTTATAGCTGGAAACTGGCCCTGGTGGTTTACGGCCAGAGTCGTCGTCGATCGCTCAAAGTGAGTAAAAGCACTGAGCGGCACCTGGCGCCCGCTCGGCGATCGCACATAGATGTCTTTCAGCGTGTCGGGATCCTGCCAATACTGCGGGGCTACTTCCATCACGACGTGGTACTGATTCAACTGCTTGTACATCGTCGAGACCGGTCGCTGTCCAAACGCGTCGTACAAGGTTTCGTCTATCATTTGAGCGGTTATTCCAAGCCGGGACGCCGTGTCGCGATCGATTGTAATGGAAGCCATCAGCCCGCGGTCCTGCTGATCTATGTTTACGTCGGTGAGCTGCGGCATGCTTCGAAGTCGCTCGAGCACCTTCGGCGCCCACCTGGTCAAATCATCAAGGTTGTCGCCCTGCAGCGTGAACTGAAAGTTGGCGTTTCCAATCCGGCCGCCGATGTTCACGTCCTGAACCGGGCGCAGAAACGTGCTCGCGCCGACTTCTCCGGCGAGCTTTCCGCGCAGCCGGTTGATCACCTGATCCGCGCCGACCTTCCTTTCTGAAATAGGCTTGAGCGCGATGAACATTCGAGCAGTGTTGGTCGTCGAGCCTCCGCCGCCGGTGAACGCGCCAATTGTGTCCACTGCCGGATCGGCCATTACGATATCGACGACGTGAGTCAGCTTCTCGCGCATCGCTTGAAAGGAGATATCCTGCGAAGCCTGGACGTTCCCGTTTAGCCGCCCGGTGTCCTGATCCGGAAAGAAGCCTTTCGGCACAACAGTGTAGAGATAGATGCTGAAGCAGATTGTGAGAATGGTAACCCCGAGCATCAGTGGAGGGTGCTCGAGCACCCATCCCAACCCGTGCTCGTACCCGCGATGGACCCAGTTGAAGACCCGCTCGCCCGCCCGATACATGCGCCCGTGATTCATCTCGGCGTCAGACTTCAGGAACTTCGCGCACATCATCGGCGTGGCGGTTAGCGATATTATCAATGAGATCGCGATCGCGATCGACAACGTCACCGCGAATTCACGGAACAACCTTCCGACGATACCGCCCATCAGCAATATCGGGATAAACACAGCTACCAAAGATATGCTCATCGAAAGCACGGTAAACCCGATCTGCCTGGCGCCCTTCAAGGCAGCTTGAAACGGGCGCATTCCCTGCTCCAGATAACGCGTGATGTTTTCGATTACTACGATCGCGTCGTCCACAACAAACCCGGTTGAAATGGTCAATGCCATTAGAGATAAGTTGTCTATGCTGTAGCCGAGTAGGTACATCGCGCCAAACGTCCCAAGTAACGAGAGAGGCACCGACACGCTCGGGATGATCGTGGCCCACGCGTTTCGAAGAAACACAAACACCACGAGGATCACCAGAGCGATCGATATCATCAGGGTAATCTCGACGTCGTGCACCGAAGCTCTGATGGTCGTCGTGCGATCGTTGATCACCTCGAGGTTGATCGCCGGCGATATCGAAGCTCGCAACTGGGGCAGCAAGTCTCGAACCCGATCGACGGTGTCGATGATGTTCGCACCGGGTTGCCTGAAGACGATTATCAGGACGGCTCGCTTGCCGTTCGCGAGTCCGCCGCCGCGCAGATCCTCGATCGAGTCTTCCACGCCGGCGATATCGGAAAGCCTGATCGGCGCACCATTTCTATAAGCCACGATCAACGGTCGATACTCATCCGCATTCAAGAGCTGGTCTGTAGCCTGAATCTCCCACGCGGTGCCCGAGTCTTCGAGCTTGCCCTTGGGCCGGTTTGCATTCGCGGCGTTCAGAACCGTGCGAATCTGATCGAGGCCGATCCCATATTTGTTCACGACTTCGGGTATGAGCTCGACCCGCACGGATGGCAGCGAGCTGCCCCCCACAACGACCTGGCCGACGCCTTTCACCTGGGAGATTTTTTGCTGAAGCACGGACGATGCGAGATCGTAGATGTTCCTGATCTCGATCGTTTCAGAAGTGAGCGCCATCAACATGATCGGCGCATCGGCCGGATTCACTTTGCGGTAAAACGGATTGTTCGGAAGGTTCGCCGGTAGCTGCCCTCGAGCGGCGTTTATCGCTGCCTGAACGTCACGCGCGGCTCCGTTTATGTCCCGGTTCAAATCAAACTGGAGCGTTACGTTGGTCGAGCCCCGGTTATTGGTCGATGTCATCTGAGTCACGCCGGCGATGCGGCCGAACTGGCGTTCGAGCGGCGTGGCAACCGACGACGCCATCGTTTCAGGACTGGCGCCGGGCAGGTTGGCGGAAACCTGAATCGTCGGGAAGTCGACCTGAGGAAGCGGTGAAACCGGCAGCAGGAGAAACCCAAGACAACCGGCAAGCGCCAATGCGACGGTCAGCAGCGACGTGCCAACAGGTCTCTTGATAAAGGGCTCGGAGATGTTCATCGCTAACTCCGGGCTAATCCCCGGGAACCGGTTGCCGGTCGTCGCTTACAACGCGTCTTTCGCGCGTGTGAGTCAGCCGCCTCGCAATGCGGTCAAATGCGAGATAGATCACTGGCGTCGTATACAAGGTGAGCAACTGGCTGAGCATCAAGCCTCCGACGATCGTGATTCCGAGCGGCTTCCGCAGCTCAGCTCCGACACCACTAACGAGAGCCAGAGGCAGCCCGGCGAGCAACGCGGCCATCGTCGTCATCATGATTGGACGAAACCGCAACAGGCACGCCTCATAGATCGCCTCTTCAGGCTCCTTGCCTCCTTCGCGCTCGGCTTCCAACGCGAAATCGATCATCATAATCGCGTTCTTCTTCACAATGCCGATGAGCAGGATGATTCCGATCAGGGCGATCACGTCGAGTTCCATCCGGCAGATCAACAACGCCAGAATCGCGCCAACACCGGCCGACGGCAGAGTCGAAAGAATCGTCACCGGATGAATGTAGCTCTCATAGAGCACGCCCAGCACTATGTACACGGTCACCAGCGCGGCGAGTATCAGCAACGGCTCATTTGTGAGCGAAGCTTTAAACGCTTCCGCGGTGCCCTGAAAGCCCGCTTGAATAGACGCGGGCATGCCTATCTCCTGTTTGGCTTGCTCGATCGCCTTTACGGCGTCTCCCAGCGCGGCGCCGGGAGCAAGGTTAAACGACAGCGTGACCGCTGGAAACTGGCCTTGATGATTGATCGCCAGCGCGGTCGTGCCCTGTTCGAAATGGGTGAACGAGCCGAGCGGAACGGCGGCGCTGCTGGAAGCGGACCGCGCGTTTGCTGCCGCCTCCTGGCCGCTTGTCTGCGTCGCAGCGGGTCCGCCCGGAGTGGCCTGCGCGCTTGTCGCCGCGCTGGTCGAACCAGCTGCCGGCGACGCTGAAGCAGACGGAACCGCCGGCCCGGTTGTAGCCGGCCTCACATAGATATCTTTCAGCGAACCGGGATCACGTTGTAGATTTGGTTTCACCTCCAATATCACGTGGTACTGATTCAACTGCGTGAAAATTGTAGACACCTGTCGCTGTCCGAACGCGTCATACAATGTGTCGTCGATCACCTGAGGCGTGACTCCAAGCCTGGCGGCGGTGTTTCGATCGATGACCAGCGACGCTCGCAAGCCCCGGTCCTGCTGATCGCTGGCGACATCACGCAGCTCGGGCAGGCCCTGTAATCTCTGAACGAGTTGGGGCGCCCACTGATTGAGTTCATCGGCGCTTGCATCCTCGAGGCTGTATTGATACTGAGTTCTGCTCACTCGATCTTCGACGGACAGATCCTGGACCGGCTGCATATACAAGGTTATGCCTTCGATCGCGGCGAGCTCAGGCTGAAGTCTGCGAATTGTGTCGCTTGCGGTGATCTTTCTTGCCGACAACGGCTTCAGGTTGATCTGGATTCGGCCGCTATTGACTGTAGCGTTAGTTCCATCAACTCCGATAAACGACGACAGGCTCTCGACTGCCGGATCCTGGAGAATGATCTTTGTGAGTTGCTGTTGGCGCTCGGAGAGACCGTTGAAAGATATGGTCTGGGGCGCTTCAGATATGCCAATGATTACTCCGGTGTCTTGAACGGGGAAGAATCCTTTTGGTGCGACCATATACAGCAGTATCGTTGCCACCAGCGTTAGCCCCGCGATCAAGAGCGTTGCCTCCTGATGACGCAGCACCCACTGCAACGTCGTGCCGTAGCGCTCGATTACGCGATTGAAAATCGTCTCCGACCAGCGATAGAACTTGCCTTGTTCTGAAGGTGGCTTGTGCTTGAGTAGCTTCGCGCACATCATCGGCGTCAATGTGAGTGAGACCACTGCTGAGACCAGAATCGTCACGCTAAGGGTGATTGCAAATTCGCGGAACAATCTTCCGACGATGTCGCCCATGAAAAGCAGCGGGATCAGCACGGCTATCAACGACACCGTCAGTGAAATAATGGTAAATCCGATTTGCTCTGAGCCCTTCAGAGCGGCCTGCAGAGGCGAGTCGCCCTCTTCGATGTAACGCGCGATGTTTTCGATCATGACGATTGCGTCGTCCACCACGAAACCGGTCGAAATCGTCAGCGCCATCAGCGTGAGGTTGTTCAAACTGTAGCCGAGCAGATACATCACTCCGAACGTGCCAACCAAAGACAGCGGCACCGCGACGCTCGGAATGATCGTCGCCGAAAGCGTGCGCAGGAACAGGAAGATCACCATCACGACCAGAGCTACGGTGAGTATCAATTCAAACTGCACGTCTTCAACTGAGGCTCTTATCGTTATGGTCCTGTCGGTGAGCACCGATACATCAACCGCGGACGGAAGCGAAGCCTTGAGCTGCGGGAGGAGCTTTTCGATTCGATCCACAACTCCAATGATGTTGGCGCCGGGCTGCCGCTGAATGTTGAGAATGACCGCCGGGCGCTCGTTCATCCATGCGGCCTGTTTGACGTTCTCGACATCGTCTATGACGTCGGCGATGTCAGATAATCTCAGCGGCGATCCGTCCCGATAGGCCACGATTATCGAGCGATAGTTATCGCTCGAGACAAGCTGATCGTTCGCCTCAATCGTGTAAGCCTGTTTTGGCCCGTCGAAGTTTCCCTTAGCCTGATTGACGTTGGCAGTTGCGATAACACTTCGCAGATCTTCGAGGCTCAAGCCGTAAGCAGCGAGCGAGGTGGGATTTACCTGAATGCGCACGGCGGGTTTTTGACCGCCGCCGATTGTGACAAGCCCTACGCCCGGCAACTGTGAAATCTTTTGCGCCAGCCGTGTATCGGCGAGATCCTGAACCTTTGAAAGCGGCAGCGTGTCCGAAGTCAGCGCGAGCGTGAGGATTGGAGCATCGGCTGGATTGGTCTTGCTGTAGATCGGCGGATTGGGCAAGTCGCGCGGTAAAAAGGTTCCCGCCGCATTGATGGCCGCCTGTACCTCCTGCTCGGCCACGTCGATATTCAGATCGAGCGTGAATTGCAGAGTGATCAGCGAGCTGCCAAACGAACTGGCCGAGGTCATCTGATTCAGCCCGGGCATCTGGCCGAACTGTCTTTCCAGAGGAGCGGTGACAGATGACGCGATCACATCCGGGCTGGCGCCGGGATAAAAGGTGAGTATCTGAATCGTGGGATAGTCGACTTGCGGCAGCGCCGAGACCGCCAGCCAGTGATAGGCTACGAAGCCCGACAACAGAATCGCGGCCATCAGCAGGGACGTTGCGACCGGCCGCAGTATGAATGTTCTGGACGGACTCATACCATTTTCCATTCGCCATTTTCCATTTTTATGGGCGGTCCTCCGTGGCTGCCCCTCCTTCGATGAAGCGCTTCCCCACTAAGGGACGGCCGCGGAGGACCGCCCATACAAATGGAAAATGGAAATGTTCTATTGTTCTCCCGCACCGGTCTGCACTTTGCTGCCGGCCCGAAGCTTATCGACTCCGTCCACCACCACTTGTTCGCCGTCGGAGAGCCCCTGATCAATCGAAGCCTCAGTGCCTTCGATTATTCCAACGGTTATTTGCCTCACATCGACAGTTTGATCCGGTTTCACTACATAGACGAATGTCCCCTGCGGGCCGCGCTGAATCGCGACGGTGGGAATCAGGACTTTATCTTTTTTCATTTCCACCAAAAGCCGGACATTCACGAACTGATTGGGAAACATTGTATTGTCTTTGTTGTCGAATACCGCTTTGAGACGGGACGTACCGGTGGTTTGATCGATCTGGTTGTCGATGGACGCGACGTACCCTTCAGCGATCTTGTTTTGTCCCGAACGATCCGACGCTTCAACCGAAAGATGCTCGCCGGCTCTAACTCGCTTTAGCACCTGACTCAGACTGTCTTCAGGAATCGTAAACAGCACCGCGATGGGCTGAACCTGAGTGATCACCACCAGACCGTTGGGATCAGCGGCATGGATCAAGTTGCCGACATCCGCCAGTCGCAACCCGACGCGGCCCGACAGCGGGGCGGTGATTCGGCAGTAGCTGATGTTCAGTTTCGCATTGTCGATTGCGGCCTGGTCTGCTCGGACAACGCCGTCAAATTGACGAACGGTTGCCGCTTGCGTATCGAATTGCTGCCGTGTGATTACGCCTTGCTCGACGAGCATCGTATATCTTTGAAGGTCGAGCCTGGCGTTGGCGAGCTGCGCCTGATCGCGAGCCAACTGTCCTTCCGCTTGTTCGAGCTGCACCTTGAAAGGCTTCGGATCGATCTGCGCAAGCTCATCGCCCTGTCGCACAAACTGACCTTCCTGGAATGCGACTCTGAGAAGTTGGCCGTCGATTCGGCTGCGAACGGTGACGGTGTTGAAGGGCGTCACGGAACCGAGGCCGTTCAGATAGACCGGGATTTCGCCTTTTTTCGACTGGGCTACGGCTACCGGAACGCTTGGGGCACCCTCACGCGCCGGCTTTGTAGCCGCGCTTTGAGCCTGCCATTTCGAGAACCCCCAGAATCCGGCAACGGCGAGCACCGCAAAAGCAATAAGCCAAAGCCACCAGCGGTGCTTTCTTATCTTTGGCGAATTAGCTTCGCGGGTGTTCTCAACAGGAGAGTTGGCTTCGGTGGTAACGCTTGATGCATTCGCATTCATTGAATACCGACTGATTCAAGGAATTTTCGGCCCGTCGCGAAACAGGCCGGCAAGCGTCACGGTGTCACCTTCTAATACTCTCTCATTGCCGGGACGGTTTCAAGAAGCGTCGCAAGGTCCTAATCTTGAGTTGGTCACCTTTGTTTGTACGACCTAATCTTGATCTACAGGTTCAAAACTTCCTCGACCCTTTGGGAACCCTCTATATCCAACTTTTCATAACATTAAAAGCACGGATTCTGCTAGACTCGCGTTGGTAAATGCCGGGTGTTCACGGAGGATGAATGGCAGTTTATGCGTTGTGGAACAACAAGGGCGGTGTAGGAAAGAGCTATCTGACTTTCCAAATTGCAAGCGAATACGCCAGAACCCATCCGCAAAGAAAGATTCTTGTAATCGATCTCTGTCCTCAGGCAAATGCGTCAGGAATGTTACTCGGCGGGATGCAAAAAGGTGAGCAAGCTCTTGATCTGCTGGGAGTCCGTAACCCGCGGAAAACAATTTCGGGTTACATTGAGGATCGGATTCTTAGCCCATATGTGAATCCAAACACAGGAGCGTCTTTCCTGATTAACGTCTCGCAACAGAATTCCTTTGTTCCGAGCAACCTGTTCCTGGTGGCCGGTGATGAACAGCTTGAGATCCAAGCCTCCCGCGTTTTGGGGGCGACCGTCCCGGGTCCGAGTGATGCATGGAGAAAGGTTCATACGTGGATAAGCGATCTCATAGCGGATATTCAGAATTCGTGGGACCAAAATAACTCTACGGTATTCATCGACTGCAGCCCAAGTTTTTCCATCTATACGGAACTTGCAATGTCGTCGTCTGATAGACTCATTATCCCATTCTCTGCGGATGGCTCATCGAAACGCGCAGTGCGGGCGGTTCTCGCACTTCTATACGGGATTGCGCGTGTTCCAGGAACTCAGCAATCTGAGTTTTATCTCAGTTCTCAGCAATTCCGGCTTTCAACGCCAAGAATCTATTGCTATGCCGGGAACAGACTTACGCAGTATGTCAGGTCAGCCCAAGCTTTCAGAACGGTTGTACGCGAAATTGGCAATGAGATTTGGTCTGTTTGGCAAAGCAGTCCGAATGTATTTCATATTCATCCTGCCGGCGCGCCGAGTCCTGTGGGACGGAATGCCTTCACGGATATGTTCCAATTCGAAATCGTCGATGCTAATACCGCATCTGTTGTCTCTAGCTCTCTTGGAATACCAATAGTTCGTATGTGGGCCGGGCTGCACGCAGTCGCCGGAAGAAAGGTGATGGTAAATCAGTCGCAACTCGATAATCAGCAGCCGAATATTAGGGATCTCGTTAACGCAATCGAGTAGTAAAAGCGCCCCGAACCTCTTGTTCTTGAAAAGAAGTCCTCAAAAGCCCCGAAGAGCAATGGTCCTCGCTCCTGGCGACCAACCGCAAGAAAAGGACACCACCAGAGGCTCGTGCCAGATGCGACAAACTGAAGTTTGTCGGACTTTTAGAAGTGCTCTTCTTCCTGGGATGCACATGGGGCAGCTTCGACTAATGTTGAGATTCGTCCCCAGGCGCTTGTTTGCCAGTTGTCAAAGGTCTCTGCCTCGGGCGCCCAGACCGGCAGGGAGACTAACAAGTAATCCGCAAGCGATCTTACATAAGGCTCATACATCCGGCGCAGTTCTGAGAGCTTCGCGTCGGCCTCATCACCGGCGGCCAACTTTACGCCGGCGGTCGATAGAAAAGACCGAAGCCGATTATTCTCATCCTTCGACAATCGATCGTGGGGGATCTCGCGAGGAGGTGTGTTGAATACTTGCGCCAGATCGACAACCGCGTGTCTGGCCATCGCAAATGTGAGCTGCGCCTGCCGTTTCGATGCGCCATCTACTCCGACCATCACCAGCGCGCTCGCGTCGAGAACAGCGGTCAGCGCCGTCAACCATGACTGGTTGTTGTGCTGCGAGCGGTAATAGCACAGGACCGGGTATGAAAGATGACTTTCCATCAACTCGGCCGCCCAACGCTCCCACTCGTACAGAAGCCGATCCAGCTCGGCGACATTTTGGCCGTGGCGCCGAAGCAGTTCCGCGGCGCTCGGCGGAGACCCCGCTCGCGCATCGAGCAATGTAATGCTTGCTTCCCTGCGCGAGAATGCCTGATAGATCACCGGCAGGTAACCAATTATCAGCGCGAGAAAACCGAAGCCGAGGCCAGCCTCCAGAATCGCCAGCACCCGTGCGAGCGTCCCAGCGGCGGTCACATCTCCATAACCTAAAGTGAAGAATGTCGTACCGCTGAAATACAAATACGAGCCGAGATCTACTTGCCCATCGCTGATGGTGAGGTGCGAGCCGAGCGCCCAATGCAGTCCGCCAAAGCCGAGGACCAGCCCGACCGCCCAAACGCTCAACAGCATTATCAACGAGAGCGGTCCAAAGAAGCCGAGATAGGACTCTCGCCGCCTCTTCGATTTGATGCGCCGCGCTATCGCAGCCGACGGAATCCACGTTATGCGATAGAAACCCCGCGCCAGCCGGATTCTCCGAACTACGCGTCTCGGGAGTACAACTGTTTCAAACGCGTCCAGAAGCAGGGCGAAAATCAAAAGGACGCTGACGATTGTGAAAAGTACTCTCATCTGAGCTGCTCACGATTGACTGAAGAAGAGTGACGAATGGAACGCTTGAGATTCATGTGTGTTATTTACTTCTCCAACGCAGCGCGATCCCAGTTTGCAAGGTCGGCTCCAGCCTCATATGTGCTCTGCAAGAACTCGAGCAGCATTTCATCGGGTGAATCCACCTTACGAACTTCATCATATGGCAAAAGAAATTCCGACATTTCGGTGCTGTAGAATCCCGCGCTCGGGCTAATCGATGCTTGTTCCAACCCTGCTGGGGCAGGAGCGGTATAGGAATAAAACATTGGCGCCTCGACCGCGCCTCCACCTGGCCACAAGCCATGACTGATGACCTCGTGAGAGTAGGCTTCTCGAGTAATTGCATCAGCGCCGGGCCGGCCAGGCGCCGAACGCCCGGAGAAGCGAGTGACCGCGAGATCGAAGCTTCCCCAGAAAAAATGGACCGGGCTGCATTTTCCAATAAAACGAGATCGGAACTGCTTGAACACCCTGTCGGCCTGAACCATCATGCGCCAGAAGCGATTCGCATATTCAGCATCATAAGAAGCGTGCTTCTGGTCTTCGGCAAAAGGAATCGGCTCGGCTACTTCGTCAGGCGTGGCGTGAATGTGAACAACGATACCAAGGGAATCAAGCGTGCCCATCACATCCCCGTAAAAGTCGGCAACAGAACGCGGCGCGAGCGCCAGCGACTTCGTTAAGCCGTCGCTCGTGTTGACAAGCAAACGATGGTCAATAAAGTCGAAGTCCATCTGAAATGTGCGAGTGCCATATGGAACAGGAGAGGTTGTGAGTCCGCGCGCAGTGAGATAAAGAGTTGTGTTCCACCAGTGATTCACAAGCGGAGTTTGTGCGAGCCGTATCTTGCCGACGATCTGGGTCCACATGTGAAGCGTCGAATACGTCTCTTGCCAGTCCTTAAATGGAAGAGCCGGCCATATCTCACTCTTTGAATCAGACATCTTGCCTCCTTCTCTGGATTGAGTGCGGACTAATTATCACAGACCTTCAATAAAGACTTCGTCGACGTAGCACCAGGCCCAGTCTTCATCAGGTTGGAATGACTTGATTATCGGGTGATGTGTAGCCTTGAAGTGGCGAGTCGCGTGTTTGTTTTTTGAAGAGTCGCAACATCCTACCTGACCGCAAGTTTCGCAGAGCCGCAGGTGCAGCCACGTGTCACCGATCTTCATACAGTCTTCGCAGCCGTCAGAACTCGGGGTGACTACCTTCACTTGATCGAGATGTGTGCATGTGGGATCCATCGCCGCTCTCCTTGAGTCTCCATCGATGCGACACTGGCGTTCGCAACTCCAACAGTGTTCCTCTGACGATGTTCGATGCGCGAATCGTAACCATCCTGCCTTGATCATCATAGTCGCGCTGAGTACGCTTGCCAACGCCAGGCAAGTTTCAGGCAATGCATGCAACCGCCCGATGAGCGAATTCCCGCAGTGAGGGAGCTATGTTTCGCTCCGAATTACTATTTTGCACTGAATATATTTCGGGCTGAACTTGTATTAATAGAACCCGTCTGTTATAAATGGGTCCTGAGATGAGCGAGGATCTGACAACAAAGCCGATGCTCGAAGCAATCCTGGAAGGACAACGCCACATCGTTGCTCAGCTAGTCGACTTGCGCACGGGATATGACTCACTAGCGTCCAAGGTGGATCAGATCGCGGCCAAGCAAAACGAGCTGGCCGCCAAGCAAGACGAGCTGGCCGCCAGGCAAGAAAGATTGGAACTTCGAATGGCTGAGCTCGGTCGCGAAGTTCGAGACGGGCTCTACGATACCAACCGCGCCATCGAAGTGTTCAACAAACGAGTGCTTGACTTTGAAGTGTGGTTGAGAAAAGTAGACGAACGACTGCATGACGAAGTCCTGCTCCGCGCCAAGTGACTCCAGTGTCGTCGACACCCGAACACACGTAACCACTATCGAGGCACCCACGGAAAGAAGGCATTGGTGCGCGCGACATAGTCTCGATACGCGGGTTTGGTCTTCATCAGCGTCTTTTCCAGCAGCGCAACACCGGAGACCTTCATCAACAAGGCGGTCATAATCAAAGGACTGATCAGCGTCCACACGCCCGACGGTGTACTGACGGCGATTACGAAGAATCCCCACCACAGCAGAGCATCACCGAAGTAATTCGGATGTCGAGTGTAACGCCACAGCCCTCGCTCCATTACTTTGCCCTTATTCTTTGGATTGGCTTTGAACCGCGCGAGTTGAAGATCACCGATTGACTCGAACCCGAAACCGATCAGCCAGATAGTCGCTCCCGCCCAATCGAGCCAGGTGAGCCTTGCAGGCAAGCGCGAAGTCTCGCCGATCTGAAGCGGCAATGAAATCACCCACATCAGCAACCCCTGAACGGCAAAGACCGAGTAAAGACTCACCACGGGAAATCGTTTGCCGTGACGCGCTCGCATCGCCTTGTATCGAAAGTCCTCGCCCTTGTCTTTGTTCCGAAAGAAGATGTGAGCAGCAAGCCGCAACCCCCATACTCCGGTCAGCGCGGTGATCAGAATCCTCCGCGTCTCGTAACCTTCGCCGATCGCGCAGCACACCGCTGCGATCAGAACGAACCCAAGCCCCCAGAAAGTGTCGACGATGCTTGCATCTTTCTTAACGAGGCTCAGCAGCCACACTCCGAGCATCAGCGCTGCGGTCGCTGCCAGAGTTATGCTCATCACCGAGAGCGTATGGCCCATTGCTCACCTCGAGGACGCAGAAGGCGGTAGGCGGTACGCAGAAGGCAGAAGGCAGAAGGCAGCACAACCCGAAGTTGTATCTCTCCTGCTACTGTCTTCTGCTTACCGCCTTCTCCTTCCGCCTACCGCCTTCTGCTTTCTGCCTTCCGCTTTCTGCTTTCCGCCTTCTGCCTTCCACTATCTGATCGAAAACATTCCCGACTGTCCGAATATCGAAGAATCCGCCGAGTCGGTTACGCGCACTATCGTCGCGCTGGACTTTGGCTTCTTTGCTTTTACCTGGAAGCTGCCCGCCGATGAATCAACT
>WNFR01000368.1_pt1 | contig 119603 bp, 108 predicted proteins | sample 5400221 | NCBI WGS metagenome assembly WNFR01 (sample SAMN13153357, study PRJNA577476) | soil metagenome | isolation source: 40 cm soil under Madrone tree | place: USA:California | collected 2016-06-14
TCTTGGGATTCTGCTGTATGTCCCTGGCATCGATGACTGGCGCTTGTTGTTTCGTGTTCTGGCTCACCCAATCAAAGATCTCGGCCTGCTGCAGGAAGCCGAGATCTTCCAGCGCAAGATCGACATCGTTCTTCTTTATATAAGAGGTGATCACCTCGGCTGGGTTGCGGATGAGGAAACAATTGGTTACGGCGCTGAGCCAGTGCCGATCCACCTCCGGCAGCAAATGGTGCGTCATCTGTTTCTGAAAAAAGATCTTCTTTCCGTTTGGAACCAACCCGGTGACCTGATCGACAACGTTCCGCCAATCGGTCTCGCCTTGGGCCATCACCTCGTCGGCGCCGGGATGCTTCTTGCCGGTCGCTCTTAGATAGTACGCATAGAAGGGCTCGTCGATTACTGCGGTGTCGGCTCGATTACTCCACGAGCGCATCATTGCGGTCGAAATATTCCTCGGCCCCGACCACATGGCGATCCGAATTGCCATGATCCCAGAATCGAGACATCAACCGCCTTTGGCCAGTTTCTAATAACGGTCTGCCATAAAATCGACATCTGAACATCCAACGCATCGCCCTGCTCACTTCATTTTTCATCGCGCCTCTTTGCTTTGCGCCGGGCCGCCGAAAACCCTTACGCCAGGCGACAATCTGGTCATTGACGGCATCCCACCGATCTCGATGGCGCAAAATTTGTAGCTAAGAAGAGCCGAAAATTCATGTTCGGCGGCGACCGAACTGGCCGGCGGATTCGATTCTTAAGTAGAGCTACTGCCTGAGAGTTCGTCGTCGGACTTCGTTCCTCGACCAAACCTCGAAACCAGGGTTGCAGCTAAACAGAAAAATGAAGCAATTGCTTGCCGCTATTGTCCTCGCGGTCTTCATTGTCCCGGCTACTTTTGCGCGCGAACAAACCGTCCTCGCGCGTGTGACGGTTTACTGGCGAAGCGAAGGTCAACTCCGCGCCTCTTGGAATGGCGCGCGTCTGTGCGATGGACATTGCGCGGTCGATCCGGAGCGAATTCCCTTTGGCAGCAAAGTAATATTCGCGGACACCACTTGTGTCGCGGTCGATAGTGGTCCGGCCGTGGTCAATCGCAAAGCGGCGCGGCTGACTGGTCACACCGCCGCGCAGCGCAATGCCATCGTGGTCGATCGTTTCTTTGAGAATCGCCGGGATGCACTCGCGTGGGAGAGTACGCATCCCCATTTCATGACGCTTCGAGTGGTTGCGCCTGGGTCCAAGAAAGAGAACAAGGACATTCGGCAACGCGGCACAATGTTGGCGCAAGCCGACGCAAGATCGACAATTCTTTCCGGAAATCTGCCGCCGATTCCAGCGTCTTCCGGCTTGCAGACCCGGGATGCTTCTCTCGCCGCCTTACTGCTTTTCACCCCGTTACTGCGCGTGGCTCGCCGCCGAAGCTAAACGGTCTCTCAAAGCGCGGACACGAATTTGACCATTCGCTGGCGCGTCTTCGCGTCCGGCAACCGGCCCATCCCCCCGTGCATATTATCTTCAAGATGCTTCGGATTGTTCGTCGCCGGGATCGCGCAAGTGACGGCGGCGTGCGCAACAATCCATTTCAATAAAAATTGCGCCCAAGATCGACAATCAAATTCTGCCGTCCATTCCGGCAATGGTTTGGCGCTCACGCGCCCGAACAAATCGCCTCCGCCAAAAGGCCGATTCACAATCACTGCGACACCACGTTCTTGCGCCAGCGGAAGAATGCGCGCTTCCGCTTCGCGCTCCATGATCGAATAATTGATCTGAAGGAAATCCAACTTTTCGTTGCGCAAAACGTTCTCCACCTCGGCGTAAGCACTCGAACTGTAATGGGTCACGCCGAGATAACGAATGCGGCCTTGCGCCTTCCACTCGCGCATCGTCGCCAGATGCGTGCCAACATCGACAAGATTGTGTACCTGCATCAGATCGAGCCGCTTGGTTCGAAAACGGGCGAGCGAACGCTCCATCGATTCGATCCCGGCTTGTTTGCCGCGCGTCCAGACTTTCGTCGCGAGAAAAAGCGAGTCTCGTAATCCGAGCTTGGCTGCGATGTCGCCAACGACTTCCTCCGCGCGTCCATACATGGGCGACGAATCGACGACTTTGCCGCCGAGTTTCACAAAAAGCGACAAGACCTCTTCGAGCGCCTTTCGTTCCGGCGACGCAAGATCGACATCGAACGTTTGCCAGGTACCGAGTCCGATGACTGGGAGCTTCTCACGGGATGATGGAATAGCGCGCGTCAGCATCGTTAGAGATTCGCTCGCCGTCTCCGTGCGCGCCGCACCAATCGGCAGGAGCAGACCAGCCGTGGTTGCGCCGATCAGCCTGGTAGCTTCACGACGGGTAATCTTTGCCATCTCGACCGAAGTGGAGAGATCTCTCATGATTATCCGGACAACAGTAAGAGATTCCTCGACTTCGCTCGGAATGACAAGAAAGTTGCCGCCATAGCATGAACCAGACAACTCGCCGTCAGTTCATCAAGCTCTCCGCCACCGCCGGGACCGCCCTCGGCGTGAGAAATCTGTTGGCCGAGAAATCGGCGAAGCCGCTGCGCATTCTTATTTTGGGCGGGACGGGCTTTACCGGTCCTTATCAGGTTCGCTACGCCCTCAGCCGCGGACACAAGATTACGGTGTTCAATCGCGGCAAGACGCATCCCGGCGAATTGCCCGAAGGCGTCGAACAACTGATTGGCGATCGCAACGGCAAACTCGACGCGCTGAAAGATCGACAATGGGACATAGTGATCGACAACCCGACCTCCGTGCCAGTGTGGGTGCGCGATGCCGCGCAAATCCTTAAAGGCAACGTCGATCGTTACGTTTTCATTTCCACGATTTCGGTTTATGCCGATACGAGCAAGCCGGGCACGGATGAAGGCGCGCCGCTCGCGAAATACAACGGCCCGGACGCGATTAAGGAATCGCGCGATAGCATCATCGCGTCGAAGTACGCGCTCTACGGTCCCCTCAAGGCGCTTTCCGAACGAGAGGCGGAAAAATGGTTTCCGAAAAAAACATTAATCGTCCGCCCGGGATTGATTGTCGGGCCGGGCGATGAAACCGATCGATTTTCTTATTGGCCGGTGCGGATCGATCGCGGCGGCGAAGTGCTTGCGCCGGGCGACCCAATCGATCCGGTGCAGTTCATCGACGCGCGCGATCTCGCCGAATGGACGATTCGCATGATCGAAAGCGGCAAGACCGGAATTTACAATGCGACAGGCCCGGAAAGGAAACTCGGCATCGGTGAGATGCTCGATACGATGAAAAGCGCGCTCAGTTCCGACGCGAAGTTTACCTGGGTGAGCGCTGACTTTCTCGAAGCACAAAAAGTGGCGCCGTGGTCGGACATGCCGGTATGGATTCCGCCGCGCGGCGAAGAAGGGGGCGGAAACCAAGTCAGCAACAAACGCGCGCTCGCCAAGGGTCTGACGTTTCGCCCGCTTGCCGACACCGCGCGCGATACGCTGGCGTGGTTCAAGACCCTGCCGCAAGAGCGACAATCGCACTTGAAAGCCGGCCTAGCTCCCGAACGCGAAACTGAAGTGCTGGCAGCGTGGCATAAGAAGAGCATGTAGCCGCGTCTCTGTGAGACGCGCCATCGCGGCCCACGGGGCCGCGGCTACAACGATGAAGCGATTTGCTGGTCGACGCGTAATAAGTCGTTGAGCGGCAACCACCTTCCTCGTCTGCTTCGAATAATTATTGAACGCTACTCCCTTCGGATCGCTCCTGCGAAATTTTCCCGAAGGCAATAAGTTCCGATCCCGCGGACATAAATGAAAACGACCATGAAACGTTTCGTTACAATGAATGGGCTCGTTTTGTTATTCGCGTCGACTGCGTCCGCGCGCGAAAAAGCTTCAGTCGCACGCGAGCAAATTTTCCTAGCGCGAGTTACGGTTTACTGGGCCAGCGGAGGGGACGGGTCCGATCGCTACACGCGGCAACACAAGTGCGCCACCGGGATGCGCTTGCGAGCCGGCCACTGCGCGGTCGATCCAAGAAAAATTCCATACGGCAGCCAGCTAGTTTTTCCAGATCGCTCGATTTTATTGGCGGTCGATACCGGCACAGCCGTGAGAAACCGCAAGGCGGCATGTAAAGCCGGCCGCACTGTTAATGAGCGCAACGCTATTGTGGTCGATCGATTTTTTGAAACAAAACGGCAAGCGCTTGGCTGGGCCCAGCGAAATCCTGCATTCATGGCGCTGCGGGTAGTGCCGCCCAATTACCCTGCGCAATCGACGCGTGTATCTCAGCCAGCCGTGCCACAAACGAAACTTCTGGCCAGCAATGCGCTCGTCGTGAACAACTCGAGACAATCTCCGAATCGACCGGCCATTCATCCGATATCGGCCACGAGAATGCAGTGAGCGGTCACGGTTTCTGAATTTAGGCGATTTGGTTGCACGTTGGAATCGCCCGCCGCACCTTATCCATTATGGCTACACGAACTGGATCGGCTGTTTGGGAAGGCACACTGAAACAAGGTAAAGGCACCATGAAACTCGGAAGCGGCGCGTACGAAGGGCCTTATTCGTTCTCATCGCGTTTCGAGAACGGCACGGGTACAAACCCCGAGGAACTAATCGGCGCAGCCGAGGCCGGTTGCTTCTCCATGGCGCTTTCCGCTAATCTCGAAAAAGCGGGACATCCCGCCAAGCGCATCAGCACGACCGCGAGCGTTAAGCTCGAGATCGTCGGAGGTGGACCCAAGATCACGACCATTGACTTAAAGACAGAAGCCGCCGTTCCCGGAATCAATGAGGCGAAATTCCGCGAGACGGCGGAGCAGACGAAGAAGACCTGCCCGGTTTCCGTTGTCCTGGCCGGCGCCCAGATCAACCTCGACGCAAAATTGTTGTAGCTGCGTTGTTGTGCGACGCGTTGCGGTCCCCAGTGCCGCGGCTACAAATTACGACTTGGCGTAAACGCCGATCAGCGGACGCGGCGACGGACTCTTGGAGCGAAAATCACTGACGAAACCGTCCTTTGTGCGGAGTTCCACGTGACCGGCAGCGCGGCTCGCGCCGTACACGAGCACGGCTCCGATGGGCGCCTTGAACGGATCGTGCACGGCCAGTTTCTTGAATCCATAGCTGCTTACCAGCTCCTGCCCGGCCTCTTTCGCGTATTCCGTTTTCGGATAGGAACCAATCACTCCTGAGGCGAGGAGAGCCTCTTTTACATACTGCCAGCAACGCGACCGGGAATGGGCGTGGGCGCGTTCCTGAGCGATCGTCGCGGCACGGCACAGCTTCGGGTCGATGCTCGAATCAACCCTGGCGATCGGGTTGACGATCTTCTTCGGCTGATACTTCGTGACGACCTCGGCGGACTGCGATTTTCCCTGGGCGTCCTTGAAAATAAACCGCGATTTAGCCGGCTCGGCCGTCGCGCCTCTCACTGCGGTTGCGGTGACGGCAAAGGACGAAGCGATAATGAGAAAACGGAAGGTCTTGGTGGGGAGGTTTGGCATAAGAAGCGCCCCATATCGCTGCAAGTTGTACACCACGCAAGCGGTTTTTTACGAAATTTTCGTTGATTCCAAGGACCCCTAAAACAGGTTTTCCCTCGGCGGCCGCCCTCCGCTAAGGGCGAGACCATTTGACGAGTGACCGCACTTCCATGGTACCTCCTCTAAAAGCCTAGCGTGGCTTGGGCAGTGGCGGTTTTCTCGGTCAATCCGGCAAATTTTTTCATCAACTCGTCGAGCTTGGCCACGTAATAATCGATATTTTCGTCGCGGCTTTGCGGGTCGAAATTTGAGGCCAGTTTCGCATTTTCATACGCAGCGACCTTTTTGCCCGTACCGGTGATGTAGTAACTGATTTGGTCGCCCGGCCGGTAATTGCGCCCGCTGGCCAGAGCGAGTTCGTAGGCCGCGGCCCGGTTCCGCGCCGAGCCGGCGATCTTTTGCCGATATTTCTCGAGCGAATCTTGGAGCGTCTCTGTCTTCATCAGCATGTCGATTTCCCACTCGCGGTTGCGGATTTTTCGTTCGAACTCGTCCCTTAGCTCGACAATCGCCTCCGGCTTTTTCTCCATGAGCAGCTTGATCATTTCCTCCAGGAATACGCGCTGAAATTTCTCGAGCCCGCGCGACTTGAGCGCGCCGCCCTTGATGATGACCTCGCCGTCGCGCGTGAGCAACGCGTAGTTCTTCGCCTTATAGCTGAACATGGCTTCGAATTGCTCATCGAATTCCACTTCGATACCGGGCGGCAATTCCTTCGCCAAACCTTTCTGCAAATCGTCGATATCGATCTTGTCCGGCGGCATGAAATAGATCCCGTCGGTGTCGACCTCGATGACTTGGGCGCCTTGCGCCTTCAGCCATTCGATCATCTTCTTCAACAGATCGCGCCCAATTTGTGTGACGCGCGCGGCCGCATCGAAATCGGCGAAGTTTCCCTGCGCGAAACCGAGATAGCCGTAAAAGCTGTTGATCAAAATCTTGAACGTATTTTGCAGCGCCTGAAAATGGCGTTGCTTGGCCGGATTTTTCGCGGCCCGCATGCTCGCTTTCGCTTCCAGCCGGAATGCGCGCAGATCGGTGAGTAGACTCCGAAAAATCTGGAGTTTGTCCGCGGCTGGAAAGCAATCGAACTGCAGCATGATCGATGGATAAAGCGACGCGACATCGCAATGCCAGACGTTGCGCGCCACGCCCGTGAAAAAAATGTCGGTGTAACCGCCTTCGAACCCGCGCACCATCGGCATCTCCGGAATGGAGTGGCGTCTCCGGAAATATTCGCGCAGAAAGAGCGCGTTGATGCGCGTGGCGTTGCCGCGCACGATGACGTCCTGATAATTATAGGGGAAAATCTGCGCCTGGATGAAGTAACTCGGGCTGAGCAGTTCGGCTACGGCCCGGGTCTCACGCACCGCACACACTGCCCGCTGACGAAAGCGCTCTTTCTTACCAAGGTAGGCGCGCTGCAACTCTTTTCCCGTAAGCGCGGATAGCTCTTCGCTGTCGCAAAAGCCGAAATGTTTCGCCACGTCGAGCCGTTCGAACCCGGACAATGTGCGCATGCCCACGTCGTAGAATTGCGCGAGCAAAAATGTATCGACAAAGTGGCGCCCATCGACTGCGAACTTCGGATAATCGATTGTTTTCTCCGCGATCTGGAGACGTGACGGACGCGAGCGCAGGAATCCGCCGCTGCGTCCCCAATCGAGTTTGGTTTTGGCCTTCTTCGCGCGCGTCACGAGATAGGGAAGATCAAAACGAAATAAATTATGACCCTCGATCACATCGGGATCGCGCTCTTTGATGATGGCCGTGAGCTTCTTGAGCACATCTCTTTCTGATTCCTCAACGTTTTTTGGATCGACAATCAACAATTCTTCCCAGCCGGTATTGTCGGAGAGCGCGATGCTCATGATGTGATCGCTCGGTCCCGCGTCCGCGACGCCGGCGACCGGATCGATGAATGAAAGCACTTCCAGCTGCATGCGCTTCAATTCTTCGAAGGGCAATTCCTTGAAGAGCGTTCGCCCGGTCGCGGTGAGATAGTGTTGGATCGGGTCGCTTAGTGCGAAGAAATCACGCCCCGTATTCTTCAAGCCGTTGCGCAGCGCGATCAGTTCCTTCCAATTGTCGACCGTAATGCGCCAGCCGTATTTGAGATCGCCCTCCAGCTTTTCCGCTTCGATGCCGAGATCGACAACGTCACTGTCGGCCCAAACGAATGGATGAAACGGCTCGACTTCGATTGTGGTCGATCCATCCTTTTCGCGGCGATAAACTTTGACCGTTCCGGTTTCGCCCAGCTCGATCGCGACGATGCGCGGCGTTGGATCGACGCCGAAAAGGAGTGTGTTTTTCTCAAAGGCCATGAGCTATCCACAGATTGCGCAGATTTCCGCAGATTCAAAATGGACAAAACCACATCGGCGTTAATCTGCGAAATCTGTGGATGTTTCCCTTCTTCAACTCTGTTATAGGTGCGGTATGAAGATTTGTACGTTGTCGATCTTGTCGTTGGCCTGCCGCGCCGTAGCCCTCTGCGGAGGCGGGTCGATCTTAGCCGCGGGATCCGCATTCGCGCAGCAAACGCCGCAATCACTGGCCGATGCGGAGTTGCCGTCGTTGCTCACTATTTATAAAGACCTCCATGCCCATCCGGAACTATCGATGCACGAAGAAAAATCTTCAGCGTTTGTCGCGAAAGAACTGAAGGCCGTCGGTTGCGAAGTAACCGAGCATCTTGGAAAATATCCGAAGTCCGACACGAAAGGCTTTGGCCTCATCGGTCTGATGAAGAACGGTACCGGGCCAACCGTGCTTGTGCGCACCGATCTGGACGCGCTGCCGGTAGAAGAGCAAACCGGATTGCCGTATGCGAGCACGGTCACGAGCAAGAATGACAAAGGCGATGAAGTTCATGTCATGCACGCCTGCGGCCACGATGTGCATATGGCCGCGTTCGTCGGCGTAGCCCGGTCGCTGGCCAAGCTGAAAGATCAATGGCACGGCACCATCGTCTTTGTCGGCCAACCGGCTGAGGAAACCGGCAACGGTGCGCGCGCCCTGCTCGACGACGGGCTTTACACGAAATTTCCCAAACCGGATTTCGCGCTCGGCTTTCACGACAACGCGCAGATGCAAACCGGTCACATTGGCGTCACAGAAGGTTATACTTACGCGAATGTCGATTCAGTTGATGTAACCGTGCGCGGCGTAGGCGGCCACGGCGCGTATCCCCACAAAACCAAGGACCCAATCGTCTTGTCCGCGGAAATGATCAATGCCTGGCAAACCATCGCCAGCCGGGAGAACAATCCGATCGACCCGATCGTCATCACGGTCGGATCGATCCACGGTGGGACGAAGCACAATATCATTCCGGACGAAGTAAAAATGCAACTTACCGTCCGCACTTACAAAGCCGAGGTGCGCGATCGCGTCCTCGTCGCGATCGACCGGATCGCACAGGGAATCGCCACCACGGCCGGAATTCCAGCCGACCGCGCTCCGATTGTCATGGTCCTGAAAGATCAGTACACGCCCGCTACTTACAACAACCCGGAATTGACCAAACGACTCGTCGCCGTCTGGAAAAAGACTTTGGGCCCAGACAACGTTGAGGCAACCGATCCGACCATGGGCGGCGAGGATTTTGCCGAATACAGCCTGCCGGACCATTCCATTCCGGCCGTTGATTTTCATATCGGCGCGGTCGATCCGGCTAAAATCGCTGAAAGCAAGAACAGCAACAGGCCGCTGCCAAGTTTGCATTCGAGCAAATTCGCGCCGGTGCCCGAACCGACGATTCGTTTGGGCATGGTCGGCATGACCACCGCCGTGCTCGAACTGATGAAGAATTAATCGCGACAAAACGCGCGATTATTTCACGCGAATATTTTTCCGCAGGAACGTCGGCACATCGAGGTCCTGACCTTCCACGATAGTGGGTTCGCTTTTTTCGAATCGTCCACGTGTGACCGATTCGAACTGCAAAACTTCCTGTTTGGGCTGTACTTTCGCCGGCTTGGGCGGTTTCACTTCCTTCGGTTCTTTCGCAACCGGTTTTTGTTTTGGAATAATGACGCGCGGCGGACGCGGCGCGGCTGGCGGCGGCGGCTCGACCGGTGGTCGATCTGGCGCGGGCCCTGGCTGCGGAAATTGAATCACCTCATCGGGCACGGGCGCAGGATCGACGATCGCATTGGCGGCTTCTTCGACTGGCGGCACACTTTCGACTGGTGGCTGTTCCCAAATTGGCGGCGTTGGTTCGGGCGGAGCCATCGGCGTATGCATGATCGGTTGCTTTGCTTCCACCCCGCTTTCACTGCCAAGCGAACTGATGATCGTGACGCTCAAGCGATTTCCCATCCGGCTGTCGACGGCGGTTCCGAAAAGAATTTGCGTGTGATCGCTGATATGTTTTCCCAGCTCCTGCATCAAAATTTCCACTTCTGACAATGTCATGCCTGGACCACCTGAGACTTGCACGAGTACATGCGCGGCGTCGGCCAGCATCTTCCCTTTGTTCATGAGCGGGTTCTTCAGCGCCTGCCTAAGCGCGTCGTGCGCGCGATTGTCAGAATCCCCTTCGCCATAGCCGAACAGGCAACGACCGTTGTCGCTGCGCAGCGCGCGAAACAGATCGTCGAAGCCGATCCGGATTAGTCCCGGGCGCTGAATCAAATTCACAATCGAGCGCAGGCTCTGGCTGATCGTGATGTCGGCGACCGCGAAAGCCTGATGAATTCCCGCCTTGGGCGCGACCATGTCGCCCATGCAATCGTTCTCGAAACAAATGACTGCGTCAGCCATTTGATTGAGGCGGGCAAGACCATCCTGGGCCTGCGCGGCGCGTCGTTTACCTTCAAAGGAAAAGGGCAGGGTGGCGAAGACGATAACAAGCGAGCCGGCCTCGCGTGCCAGTTGCACAACGAGCGGCGTCGCGCCCGAGCCAGTCCCGCCGCCGAGGCCGGCGCAAATGAAAATCATACGGGCGTCAACCAGAGCCTGCCGAATCTCGTCGGCCGATTCAACGGCCGCTGAATAACCAAGCTCGGGATCGCCGCCCGCGCCGAGTCCGCGCGTCACGCCGCGACCGAGCTGGACCTTCGCGGCCGCGACCGAACTGGCAAGCGATTGGACATCGGTGTTGAAGGCAATAAGGTCGCCTTTGTCCATCCCATCGAGCACGATGCGATCGAGCGCGTTGATGCCGGCGCCACCGACCCCGACGACTTTGATTGGAAAGAGTTGGTTCTCGCGTTCCGGAAGGCTGTAGTTGTGACTGAGTTGGATCATGTTGGGTCGTTCGCTTTCATTATGTCGATCTTGCCCCGCCCAGCGGGGCCCATCTTGTTCATCGCATTCCACTAAAAAATCGTCCGAAGATGCGGCCGATGCCGCGCCGAGGTTGCCGATCGGCTTGCACAGCCTGCGCATATTTGATCAGGCCAATCGCCGTAGAGAATTGAGGATTTTCAAACGCCGAAGTCAGCCCGGACATCGTTTGCGCGTGCGCTACGCGTGCCGGCATTTCAAAAATATCTCCGGCCAGATGATTGATTCCGTTGAGCAAGCTGCAGCCGCCGCTAATGAAAATTCCTTCGCCGATGTAGTTGATAAATGATTGCTCGTCGAGCTTTCGTTTGAGCAGCTCAAAAGTTTCGCTCAGCCGCAAATGAATGATCGTATTGAGCGCCTCGCGCTCGATTTCCTTCCCGGCAAATCCGGAGTCGTCTTTAAGCAAGATTGTTTCGCCCGGAAGACAATTGCCGAGCGTGCAACTGCCCTCTTCGATTTTTAATTTCTCGGCGCGCGCCATTGGGATACGCAGACCCATCGAGATGTCGTTGGTGATATGATCGCCGCCGACGGCGAAGCAGCCGCATTCTTTGACCGCGCCATCGACATACAAAATGTAATCGGTCGTGCCGCCGCCGATATCGATGACGAGGGCGCCCAGGTTTTTCTGATGCTGCGTCAGCACAACTTGCGCGGAAGCGAGCGCGTTAAAAACCACGTCCTCAACTTCGAGCGGCAGCTCTTTAACGCATCGAATCGTGTTCTGAATGCGCGTGCGCACGCCGTGCACGATATGAAAGTCGGCCTCAAGTTTTTGACCGAGCATGCCGACGGGATTGAGCACGCCATCCTGCCCATCGACATGGTAATGCTGAATGATGGAATGCAGGAACGCGTTTTGCGCGGGAATGCTTACCTCACGTGCGCTAATCTTCACATCCTCGATGTCCTGCTCGTCGATCTCATCGCGATCTTCCGGCAGCAGAACGGTCCCGCGGTTGTTGAAGCTTTGGATGTGCGAGCCGGACACGCCCACATAAACGCTGCGAATCATGACATCGCTTTTTTGCTCCGCATCGACGACGGCTTCGTGCACGCATTTCATGGCTGTTTCGAAATCGACGATCTCGCCTTTGCGCACGCCGCGCGACGGCGCCTGCCCGACGCCGAGAATTTTGACCGTGCCGTCGGGCCGGCTTTCACCAACGACCACACAAATCTTCGACGTCCCGATCTCGAGACCGACCATCAAATCGCTACTCGCCATTTCGTTTCTCCTTTTTTCTCTGCTCAAGCGGCATGGCCTTGCGAATTTCCATAGGCCTCGAGCTCGGATGCGATTTCTTCGTGACCGGCGGGGAATGAGCCGGCAACGCTTTCAAGATCTTGGGGGGCGTCGGTTCCGGATCGACCGTTTCGTTAATAACAGTGACGGCAGTCTTGGTAAACGTCACCGGAATGTTGCGTTGCACAATCAAATTCACAGTGGCGAGTTCATGCTTTGAGTCGTCGCTGTAGACAAGGAATTGTTCCAGCCGCTCCAATTGCCCATCGATATTGTCAAAACCAAAGGTGACCTGAGTGTGGTTCTTGTCCGTAACGAGCAGGCAATAACCTTTGGAAACATCGATCTCGCGAATTTGAAAACGCATTTGCATGAAACTGCGCGTGCTCAAACGCAAAAGCTCCAGCGCTGCTCTGGCTTCGAACGAGCCGACGACTTTTCCGGCCTCGAGCGCTTCGCTCGTGCATCCCGTGATGAGCGGCAGTCCCAGATATTCCGGCAACAACTTCTTTTCTTTCATCAAAACTCCGCGCCCGTCCACCAGAAAAGCACCCTCGGCCGCAAATGGATCCGTGATCTGTTTCTCGCCGGTGATCCAGGCCACCGGTTTGCGCTCAGTGATTCTGATATCGATTTCCGACGGCAACTTTCGTGTAATCTGCACTTCATCGACTTGCGGCAACTGCTGTAGCGCGTCATGCACCCGTGCCAGGTTCACTCGGAAAATATTCTCGCCTTCGCGCAGACCGGTCGTCTTCAAAATCTGCTCGCGCTGCAAAGTGCCGTCCGTCTGCACGTCGATCTGACTCAAGCGGTAACTGGGATTCTCGAAAAAGAATTTCCTGGCCCCTTCGCGAACGCCGATATAGACGCCAAAACAAAGTCCGACAACGAGAACGATTTTCGAGACGACGACAAGCACGCGCCGGTTGCGATGTTGGGTCGCGCGCCGCGAACGCACCTTCACGTCGAGTAAATGCTGCTGGCGGCGCTGGCGCGAATTGGAAATGCGCAGATTGCGCGGCCGCGGCCGGCGTTTTCGAGAAAGTCTCATTTGGCGGAGCGCTCCCTTCTCGCGCGCGAGAGCTCGATGATGCGCAGGCAAAGATCGACATAATCAATTCCGGCGGCGGCCGCCGCCTCCGGCAAAAGACTGGCCTCGGTCATTCCCGGAATCGTATTCGCTTCGAGCAGAGTGGGCGGCCCGTTTTCCGGCAACAGCACGTCCACCCGCGAGTAAACCTGCAAACCGAGCGCTCGATGCCCGCGCAAGGCGAGATCTTGAATCGCTTTCGTTTTCTCCTTGTCAATCTTGGCCGGACAAACATGCTCGGCCCCACCGCCCGCCTGCGGATTGAGAAACGGGTATTTGTTGTTGAAATCGTAGAAGCCGCTTTTCGGAATGATTTCAAGGATCGGCAAGGCCTGATCGCCCAGAATCCCGATTGTTAGCTCACGCCCCGCGATGAATTCCTCGACGAGCAGCTCGCGGTCGTACTTGGCCGCCTCGGCCAGCGCGGAGTCGAGTTCCGATTCGCTCTTTATTATATAGACGCCGACGGTCGAACCCTGACGGGGCGGCTTGACCACGATGGGCAATTGAATCGTCGGCCTCTGTCCGGCCGTGATTACTTCCCACTTCGGCGTAGTGATGCCGTGCTCGCGAAATTTTTCCTTCGACTGAATTTTGTCGAAAGCGAGTTCACTCCCCCGCACACCTTCGCCGGTGTATGCAACGCCTCGGTCTTCGAGAATTTTCTGCACCTGGCCGTCTTCGCCGAACGTCCCATGAATCGTGATGAAGGCAAGATCGACATCGTCCGGCAATTTGAATTTCTCGTCCCGGACATCGACATCCACGACATCGGCGCCGGCTGAGTGCAACGCTTTCGAAACGCCGCGCCCGGTCGCGAGCGATACATCGCGCTCCGAGCCGGGTCCGCCCATCAAGATCGCGATTCTTTGTCCAGAAAGTTGGGATTTCATGACAGTGCCCTCCAGCGAGAAATTGTCATGCCGGTTCTCCTACGATTTGCACTTCTGTTTCGAGTTCGATGCCGCGTTTCTCCCGCGCCGTCGCTTTGATTTTGTCGATCAACTCCAGCATCTCATCCGCGGTTGCGCCGCCGTCATTAACAATGAAGTTTCCGTGTACCTCCGACACGCGTGCTTTGCCCACGCACGCATTCTTTAATCCGAGTTCATCGACCAATTTTCCCGCCGGAATGGTGTCTGTATTTTTGAAAATGCACCCCGCGCTCTTCGCAATCGGTTGCGAAGTGCGACGCTTTTCCTGCGATGCCTCCAGCTTGCGCGTGATTTCTTCCTTGGGCGCCGGCTTGCCGCGGAAGACCGCAGAAACAGCGAAATTTTGTTGGAGCAACGGAAAATGCCGGTAATGCACATCCAGTTCATCGCGCGATTTTGTGTGCGTGTCGCCGTTGGCGTCGAGATACCGGACGCTCACTATATTTTCAAACGTCTGCGCGCCCATCGCGCCAGCGTTCATGCGCAAACCGCCGCCGACCGCGCCAGGAATTCCTTCCATCCATTCCAAGCCGCCGAGACCGGCGCCTTTTCCCGCGTACGCGATTTCTTTTAGTTTCGCGCCAACGCCGGCCGTGATTTCCTGACCGTTGATGTCGATCTGGTCAAAATCCCCGCCGCACGGATGGACGACCACGCCGCGAATCCCGCCATCGCGCACGAGCAGATTTGAGCCGCGGCCGATAACGAACAAGGGAAGATTTTCGCGGCGACAAAAGCGAATCAATTCCGCGAAAGCGGTTTCATTGCGCGGTTCAACCCAAAATTGCGCCGGACCGCCCACGCGCAAAGTAGTGTGCTTCGATAGTGGTTCGTAAAGCCGAACGTCGCCCTCTTCGCCGACAATCGCTTTCAACCTTTCCGCGATCACAAGATCGGCGGCCAGGATCGACAATTGCTCGTGGATATTTCCTGCGCCGAGGCTGAGAACGAGATCGCCGGAATCAATCATATTGCCGACGTCGCAATGAACTTTCTCCAGGCGCGGCTGATAAGTTACGCCGCCGTGACCGTGCCGTGCAATTTCATCGACGATAATTTGACCTGTAACCCCCGGAACCGGCGCCTCGTTCGATCCATAAACATCCGTCACAACCACGCGGTCCGCGTCATCAAATGCACGACCGAATTCCTTGCGCAACGCCTGGGTGCGCGAGTATCGATGCGGTTGAAACATGGTCAGGACACGCTTGCGACCAATCGATCGAGCCGTCTTCAGGGTGGCGCAAATCTCGGTGGGATGATGCCCGTAATCATCAACCAGCAAAAACCGATCGCTCTCGTATTTAATTTCGAACCGGCGCCGGGCGTGCTCGAAGCGCTGTAGCGATGCGGCAATCTTGTCGAAAGGAATTCCAAGTTCGGTAGCGAGCGCAATCACGCCAATGGCATTCTGGACGTTGTGCTGGCCGGGAACATTTAAGGTAGCCTCACCCAATTTCTCGCCGCGGCGATAAACGGAAAAGACGGATGCGAAATTTTTCAACTCGATATCGGCGCCGCGATAATCCGCATTCTCAGCAAATCCGTAAGAGATCAATCTCTCGCAAGATCGACATGTCCGAGACGCGTTCGGATCGTCGGCGTTGTAAAAAACAGTTCCGGTAGTTCGCGCGAGCAGTTGAGCGAAGACTTTTTCGATGGCGGCGAGATCCGCATAAAAGTCGAGATGCTCTTCCTCGATGTTGAGGATCAAAGCGTGCTCGGGTTGAAAGCAGGCGATAGTGCCATCGCTTTCGTCGCCTTCCGCGACAAAATATTCGCCGCGAAAATCCCAGTGCGCGTTGGTGCCGAGAATCGGTATTTCCGCGCCGACGTAATGCGAGGGATGGAGACCGCTTTCACGCAGAACGTGCGCCGTCATGGCAGACGTTGTGGTCTTGCCGTGCATCCCGGCAATGATGATCCCGCGTTTGCCGCGCATAATGGCAGCGAGTGCCTCGGCGCGACGCGCGGTAGGTTTTCCTGCCAGTTTCGCGGCGACCAGGATCGGATTGTCGCTTCTGATGGCCGAAGAAAATATGATTAACTCGGCGCCGTCCGCGTCCTCGGCACGATGTTGCGTATGAAAACGCAAGCCGAGCCGTTGCAAACGATCGGTTTCCAGAGAGCTAACCTTGTCCGAGCCGGTGACCTCGTGTCCAAGTTCGAGCAGAAGCGCAGCAATACCGCTCATGCCACTGCCCGCCACGCCGATGAGATGGATTCTCCGCCGCTCCCGCGTGAGCCTTTGCGCAAGATCTATTTCAGGAGCGCTTGGCATGATCGGCATATTTCTCCATGGTCGCAACGACGAGGCTGGCTGCGTTCTTCCGAGCTAGGCGCGAAGAATTTTCCGACATCTTCGCGAGCGTTTGCGGATGGTTAAGGAGCTCCCGGATGCGGCGCGCCAGCAAATCGCCCGACAATTCTGATTCTTTCAAGATGAATGCGGCTCCCCCTCGTCCGAAAATTTCCGCGTTGCGCGTTTGATGATCGTCGGCGGCGTAAGGGAATGGGATCAAAATTGCCGGGAGCGAAAAGAAAGCGAACTCGGCTAGACTGGCCGCGCCGGAACGCGCGACGGTGAAATCGGCGGCGCTGTAAACTTCCTCCATGCGATGATAGAAAGGCGCGACGTATGCCGGAATGTTCTCGCGCTGGTAATTGTCAGCCACCAAGCGGTCGTCACGCGCCCCGGCAAGATGAATCACCTGCAGGGGAATGTCGTGCAATGAGGGTAGCGACTTGATCATCGCCTGGTTGATCCCACTCGCGCCCTGGCTTCCACCCATCACGAGCAGAGTCGGCAAATCGCGCTGCAAACCGAGTTTCTCGCGCGCAACGTATCGATCTATCCGCATCAGCTCCGTACGAATGGGCGTGCCGGTAACTTCCGTGCGCGCTTTTGGAAAAAACGGCGCGCACTCCTTGAAGCCAAGCAGAACGGCGCGCACCATTCGCGCGGTCAGACGGTTCGCTTTTCCGGGAATGGCGTTTGATTCATGAATGAATGTCGCCGCGCCGCGCATCCGTCCGGCCAAAACCGGAGCGGTCGAAGTGAACCCTCCCATCCCGAGCACGACCTGCGGTTTGAACTTGCGGTAGATAGATCGGCAAAGCGAAAGGCTTTCACTGAAGCGCCGCAGAAAGCCGAAAATCGTGGGAGAAAACGGTGAAGGCAGTCCGATGGTGGGCAATTTCTCGAAGCGAAATTCCGCGTGACCGGAAAGCGCGAGCGTGTCGATTTCCTTTTCGGACACGAACAACATCACTTCGTGGCCGCGATCGCGCAACGTTTCCGCGACGGCGAGACCGGGAAAGAGATGCCCGCCTGTTCCTCCACATGCAATGACCGCGTTCATGGATAGCGCACGCTTCTCGCGTGCTGGTCGGCGCGGCTCGCGGCGACGAACTTTGTTTTTCGATGCAGAAATGTTCGGAAGTTCGTGAAGGCGAGGAGGCGTGCGCTACCCCAATCTGAATTCGCGTCGAGATGGCGCATACCTAAATCCGCGGGGTCATGCGCGTCTGCAGGACTGTTTGTTTTTTGTTGCGCGGTTCGAGCACGCCTTGCCGGTAAATGTTCAGCAGGACGCCGACGCCGAACAAGCAGGCGACAAGATTCGATCCGCCATAGCTGATAAACGGAAGGGGCAGGCCTTTGTTTGGCAGCAACGACGTGGTCACGCCGATGTTGACGGCGGCTTGCAACCCAAGCATCGAAATAATTCCGCAACTGACGAGCAAACCAAAGCGATCTTTCGCATGCAACGCAATCATGATTCCGCAAATAATGATGAGCACGAACAGGAACACGACGAGCAAACTGATGCGCAGTCCAAGCTCCTCGCCGATCATAGGAAAAATAAAATCGGTATGCGCGTACGGCAGATAGAGCATTTTCTGCCGGCCGTTGCCGAGACCGAGCCCTTCCATTCCGCCACTGCCCCAGGCGATCAGCGCCTGCATCTGTTGCAAGCCCGCGTCCTGTTTGAAACGTTGCGGGTCGAGAAACGCGGCCAGCCGCCCCATTCGTTCCGACATCTGGGTCGCGACAAAGAGGATGCCGCCGACTCCGGCGATTGAAAGCAAACCAAGCAGCACTGGATTTGTTCCGGCCACGAACATGACCAGGAAGGTGGCGGCGCCGATCAGAACGGTCGTTCCCAAATCGACTTCGGTGATGATGAGTCCGAGCAAGAGGCCGATGATCGTCAACGGAATGGCAAAGCCGTAGACAGGATGATGGCTGGCCTTTTCGTAACGCGAAAACCAAAAAGCGAGAAAGAAAACCGCGGCCAGCTTCGCGATTTCGGACGGTTGAAAAGTAAACGAAGCGATTCCGACCCAGCGGCGCGATCCGTTGATGCGCATGCCAAAATGCGGGACAAAGCAAAGCGTGAGGGTGATGAGGGCGAGCGCGAACCATAGCCACCACGTGCGCCGCCAGAAATGGTAATCCACCAGCGCGGCGGTCGTGCAAACGGCGAGGCCGAGGCCGAGCCAGAGCGCCTGGCGTTTAACAAAGAAATAAACGTCACCGTGGCTGTCCCGCGCAAACGCGCTCGTGCTGAAGAGCATGACGATGCCGATCACGAGCAAAACGAGCACGGCGAGAAATAAAAAATAGGCGCTCTTGCGATGCATGTTTAGATCGACATGACGAGGATTTGGGGAGCGCGAGACGAGCGTGCTAGCCGGAATGATATGCTCCTGCTGGTCACCATTCGTCGCCTCTTTTTTTGGTTTTGCCCGGGATCAAAAGTTTTTGCCCGATCTGCAACTTGCGCGGGTCCTCGATGTGATTGAGCGCGATCAGTTCGTCGTAGGACACCTTGAGCTTCTTCGCAATCGTGACCGGATTATCGCCCTTCGCCACGACGTACGTTTTTCCGGAATCGGCATTTTCCGATCCTTTGGCGTGCTCCGATTTGTGCTCGTCCTTGGCGACTGTTTTCGCCGGCGAATGCGAAGGTTTGGTTTCATCTCGCGCGGCAACATTTTTCTGAGCAACTGCAGACTTTGGAGCCGTGGCCACGGCCTTAATTTTCGATCCAGCAGATGAACTCTCCGTTGTGACGGTCGGCGCTGACGCTGACGCGACAGAAGCCTGCCGCGTCTTAATCGCGTTAAAGGCGATGATTCCGGCAACGGCGACGATATGGAGAACCAGAACGATGAGCAACGCACGCGACAACTTCATGTTTGGTTCCGACATTTCTTCGTAGTCCACCGGCGCGGACGCTCCGAAAGAGCGCCGCGCGGTCGCGGCGCGGAGTCTCTTTTTCGGGCGTCCGGGGAAGTTCGGCAATTTGGGCATTTTGATTTTCATTTGGGGAGCGCTTGCACAAGAGCACGAAATTGATCACCGCGATCGGCGTAGCTTTTGAACATGTCGAAAGAAGATGTGCCCGGGGAAAAGAGAACGACCTCGCCTGGCTTGGCCATGGCGTGCGCCCGTTCCACGGCGTCAGCCAGAGAATTTGCGATCTCGCATTTGACCGCCCCACTCCAATCGCGCGCGATGCGCTCCGCCATTTCGCCGATCAAGATTGTCGATCTTACCTTTTCTTTCACGAGTGGTCGGAGAGGATCGAAGGTAAATCCCTTGTCTTTTCCGCCGGCGATGAGAATGACCGGTTTACTCTGCGCGAGCAGCGCTTTCTCCACCGCGTCGAGATTTGTGGCCTTCGAATCGTTGATGTAACCGACACCGCTGACTTCGCGCACAAATTCGCAGCGATGCGGACGCGGTTCGTAGGTGCAAAGCGGCGGCACCATTTCTTCAAACGACAACCCGCGCGCCTGTCCGGCCGCCAGCGTCGCCATCAGATTCTCGATGTTGTGCGAACCGCGCAGCCTGGTCTCAGCCATTTTCAGAACAGGTGTGTTTTGAAAAACGATCGTGCCTTCCGACAAGCGAAAGTCCGAGCGATCGTTGTAGGCGCTGAAGGTGATCTTGCGCGGCGCCATCTCGGGCAGACTTTCCCCGGCATTCACAATCGCGACGTCGTCGGCAGTTTGATTTTCAAAAATGCGCAGCTTGGCCGCGTGATATTCCGCAACGGAGCGGTAACGATCGAGATGATCGGGCGCGAAGTTGAGCCAGAGACTGACGCTCGGGTGAAATGTCTTGGTCGTTTCGAGTTGAAACGAACTGACCTCAACCGTGAGAACGTCGAGATTGTTTTTCTCACGCGCAACTTCGGAGAGCGGTTTGCCGATGTTCCCACAGGCGATAGTGCGCTGGCCGCATGCGTTCAGCATTTGCGCGACCATCTCGGTGGTCGTCGTCTTGCCATTTGTGCCCGTGACCGCAATCACCGGAAGCCCGCAGGAACGCCAGCCAAGTTCGAGCTCGCCAATCAGTTCGATCTTGCGCGAAGAAAAATTTCGCGCCAGAGGCGAATCCGGGTCGATGCCCGGGCTCAAAACAACGAAATCATAATTGCCCGCATCCTTGTCCGCACTCGGCCCGGCGACCACGGCAACACCCTGCGCACGCAAGTTGTCGATGGTGGACTTGAGCAAACGATTTTCCTCAGCGCTGTCGAGCACGGTCACTTTTGCGCCCTCGCTTTTGAGAAGAAGTGCGGCGGCTGTTCCACTTAAACCAGCCCCCAGGACCGCGACATTTTGATTTTTGTAACGCAAACGTTCACCTCAATTTCAGCGTCGCCAAACCGATCAGCGCAAAAATGGCCGAGAGAATCCAAAACCGGACAATCACCGTGTTTTCCTTCCAACCGATCAATTCAAAGTGATGATGAATCGGCGACATCGCGAAAATACGCCGCCCGGTCAGTTGGAAGCTGAGCACTTGCAGGATGACCGAAAATGCTTCGATGACGAAAACACCGCCCACCACGGCAAGCAACAACTCCTGTTTACAACAGATCGCCACCACCCCAATCATGCCGCCGATGGCGAGCGAGCCGGTATCGCCCATGAAAACTTTTGCCGGATGACAATTGAACCAGAGAAAGCCAAGACACGCGCCAACGAGGGCCGCGCAAACGACCGTGAGCTCGCCGGTAAAAGGATAAAATGGGACCTGCAAATACTCGGCGATGCGAAAATTTCCCGCGGCGTAGGAAATCAATGCATACGCGAAAGCAACGGTGATAGTGCATCCGGTGGCCAGGCCATCGAGGCCGTCCGTCAGGTTGACGGCGTTGGAGGAACCGACGATCACGAGTGCGAAGAAGGCTACCGTAAACAAGCTCATGTTTGTGATGACCGGCGCCTTCAAGAACGGGACATAAAGAGCGCGCGCCTGCACTTCGAGCAATGGACTGTTCAGAAAAACCGATGTGACGATGACAGCGAGAGCGATCTGATAAAGAAGCTTTACGCGACCGGGGATGCCGTCCGTCTTTTTCTTTGTGACCTTCAGGTAATCGTCCGCGAATCCGAGCGCGCCGAGGTAAATCATACTGAAGAGGGTGAGCCAGACGAAACGGTTATCCAATCGGGCCCAGAGCAAACTGGAAACGAAAACCGCACCGATGATGAGAACGCCGCCCATGGTGGGCGTCCCTTGCTTGGCACCGTGCAACTCGGCCAGACGATGGACTTCGGCCGCCGCGCGAATTGGTTGACCCATTTTCAGCGCGGTTAAAATGGCGATTACGCGATTCCCGAAAATCAGACAGAGCGCGAAAGCAGTGACCGCCGCCGCGACGCCGCGGAACGTGACGTAGAAGAAAACGTTGAAGCCGATGAACTGATCGCTCAGGCGATGGAGGAAATATAACATTAGCGCACTCCCTCCACGGGTTGACGACGGCCGAATTCTTCGAGGACGCGTTCTGTGTGGGCCGATCGACTGCCTTTGACGAGAACGAGATCGCCCGGCGTGGCGATATCAGCCAGCATCTCGGCCGCTTCATTTGTCGACTTTACAGCGACGCTTTTGGCCACTCCGCCTTTCTCCGCGGCGCGCGCAATGATTGCGCCGGTCTCGCCAATGGCAATCAGTTGATCGACCCCGAGCTCGGCCGCGCATTCACCTACTTCGCGATGACCGCGCTCGGATTCCTTCCCAAGTTCGAGCATCTCTCCGAGCACAGCGATGCGTTTTCCATCGGCGTCCAGCTCGACAAGCGTGCGCAATGCCGCCTTCATCGAATCGGGATTAGCGTTGTAACTATCGTCGATGAATTGGACGCCGTGGATTTGTTTGATTTGCAAGCGCGCCTTGGCCAACGGTGCCGAGGCAAGACCGGCTGCGCATTCTTCGATCGACAATCCAAAAAGCCGTCCGGCCGCGACCGCCAGCATCGCGTTCTGCACCATGTGCAGACCGGGCACGGGCACCTGCGCGCGGCAGCGATGCGCCCCTTCCAAAATGGTGAACTCAGAACCATCCGCGCTTTGTCGAATTTCGGCGGCGCGCAGCGTTCCGGAAGTGGTGCCGGCGAAAAGGAGTTTCGCCTTCGTCCGCTCGGCGATTTTTTGGCTAAACGAATCATCCGCGTTCAAGATCACCGTTCCATCCGAAGCGATGGCTTGGGCAAGCGCGCCCTTTTCCTTGGCGATGGCGTCGCGCGACCCCATGAACTCGATATGCGCGACGCCAACATTAGTAATAATACCGACATCGGGACTGGCGATCTTGGCGAGCGCGGCGATCTCGCCCGGATGATTCATGCCGATTTCCCAAACTGCGACTTGATCGGCTGAGGTCGCTTCCAGAATCGTCCGCGGCAGACCGACGTGGTTATTAAAGTTGCCCTCCGTTTTCGTGACGCGAAATTTTCTCGCCAGCACAGAAGCAGTGAAATCTTTCACGCTGGTTTTGCCATTGCTGCCGGTAATGGCGATCACTCTAAATGGAAGCGATTTTCGATAATTGGCCGCGAGAGTTTGGTAGGCGCGCAGGGTATCGTCGGCGCGAAGAATAGCGAAGTTTTCGGGGACGTTTCCCTTCCAGGCAGGATCGACAATCGCGCCGGCCGCGCCGGTTTGAACGGCACTCTCGACAAACTTGTGCCCATCAAAATTTTCGCCGCGCAAAGCGACAAAGAGCTCACCGGGTTTGAGCGTGCGCGAATCGGTGCTCACTTTATCGACAAAAACATGTCCGGGGCCCGCGGAAATCTTCGCGGCAGCCAAGTCAGCAATTTGTAAGATCGACAACTTGTTCATCTAAAATTCCACCGGGTGGTCCTCCAAAGCACGTCGCGCCACCTGCATGTCATCGAACGGCACAGTGTGATCCGCAAACTCCTGATAATTCTCGTGTCCTTTGCCCGCGATCAAGACGATGTCGCGCGGCTGGGCGAATTCAATAGCGCGTTTGATCGCTTCAGCCCGATCGGGAACTTTTTCGTAACGATTCGAACGAAAACCTTTTTCCACTTCGGCGATAATCGCGTTTGGATCTTCTTTGCGCGGATTGTCGGACGTGATGATGGCAAAATCGGCATGTCGCTCCACCGCTTCAGCCATGAGCGGGCGTTTTTGCCGGTCGCGATCTCCGCCACAGCCGAATATGACGATCAGGCGAGCCGGTTCGAGTTCACGCAGAGTTTTTAGGACATTCAGAAGCGCGTCGGGCGTGTGCGCGTAATCGACGAAGACTTGGAACTGACGCTTCGCCGGGACGGCCTCAAGGCGTCCGGGAACTTGCGGTGATTTGCCAAGGCTTAAGATCGCTTCGCGCAAACTGAGGCCAAGCGCGTTGGCCGCGGCGAGCGCGCCCAACGAGTTAGCGACGTTGAAACGTCCAATTAAGGGCACACGCACGAGATAACTTTTGCCGCGCGCGTCGAGTTGATAAGAAGTGCCGCCAAATTCCGTTCGATAATTCGACGCCCGAAAATTAGCGCGTGCACTCATACCGAAAGTGATCACCGAAATGTTCTTGTCGATCTTTCCGAGGAGTTGCCCACCGTAACGGTCGTCGATGTTAATGATCGCGACGGGTTTTTGCTTTTTTTTCTGCTGCGCGAGTTCCGTGAACAATTTCGCCTTCGATTCGAAATAGTTTTCCATTGTGCCGTGAAAATCCAAGTGGTCTTGCGTGAGATTGGTGAAGACGGCCACGTCCCATTCCAGACCCCGCGTGCGTTCCTGCGCGAGGGCATGCGATGAAACTTCCATGGCCGCCGCGCGACAACCGGCGTTGGCGATTTGCGCGAGCAACTCCTGGAGATCGAGCGACTCCGGGGTCGTCCGGATGGCCGGTAAAACGCGCTCGCCGATTTCGTAGCGCACCGTCCCGATCAAACCGCAGTGCAGACCGGCTTTCTCGCAAATGTGTTTGATCAGGAACGTCGTCGTCGTCTTGCCGTTCGTTCCGGTGACGGCCGCCATTTTCAACCGCGTGGCGGGAAATCCGTAAAACACGGCCGCGAGATCAGCCAGAGCGGTGCGCGTGTTCTCGACGACGAGAGAGGTGACGCGCGGTTGCTTTTCTTCGCGCTCGGTGACAATCACCGATGCGCCTCTTTCGATGGCTTGATCGATGAATTGGTGGCCGTCAGTTTTCTCTCCCCGCAGCGCCACGAACAGACCGTTCCTCTGTACTCGCCGCGAGTCATACGCGATGCTTTCCACGTTGCGATCAAGTGACCCGGTAAGCTGGCGAATCGGAATCGCGGCGGCGAGAATTTTGAGCTGCATGAGGTTTCGGCATTCGGACGCGGCGCGCTCAATGGTGCGAAGCATTGGTTAAGGCCACTCGCTCCACCGGCAGGGCCTTGCGAATTTCCTCATGCGGCTCAAGATCGAGATAACGCGCCGCCTTTTCCGCGATTCGGGAAAAGATCGGGCCGGCCACGAGGCCGCCATAGTTCTGTTCGGGCTTGGTCTGCGCGTCATCGAGCACGACGAGGCCAACAAATTCGGGACGATCGGCCGGCAAATAACCACTGAAGGAGACGACATACTTATCTTTATCATAGCCGCCCTTCGGATCGACTTTTTGCGCCGTGCCGGTTTTGCCGGCAATGACAAACCCAGGGACGGCGGCAGCCGAGGCCGTGCCTCGATCGCTCACCACGCCGCGCAGCGCGTCACCAATCTCTCTGGCCGTTTGTGGTGAAATCACCTGTCGCAAAACAATCGGCGAAAGTGAGCTAATGGTTTTGCCGTCACTCGTCATAATCGATTTCACGATGCGCGGCGTGATGAGCTTACCGCCGTTGGCGATCGTGGCCATGGCTACCGTCATCTGCAACGGCGTCACGCCGACTTCGTGACCCATGGGAATGCGCGTGATCGAAATTTTGCTCCACGATTGCGGCGACCGGATGAGACCCGCGATTTCGCCCGGCAGTTCCACGCCCGTGCGCTCACCGAAACCGAAGCGGCGAATGTATTCGTAGAATTTTTGGTCGCCTACACTAAGCGCGAGCTTAGCCGCGCCGATGTTGCTCGATTTCACAAGAATGTCTTTGACGCTCAAATCGGTAAACGGCCGGTGATCATGCAACGCCGTCCCGCCGAAATTCCAGAGACCCTTCTCGCAAAAGATGGTCGAGTCCGGCTTGACTTTGTGTTCGTTGAGCGCCGCGGCTGCCGAAACGATCTTGAAGGTGGAACCGGGCTCCATCATGTCGATGATGGCGCGGTTCTTCATTTCCTCGGGTTTCGCTTCCGAACGCAAATTGATATCGAAATGCGGCCGGTTTGCCATGGCCAGAATTTCACCGGTTTGCGGACGCATCAGAATAATGGTGGCTTTTCTCGGCGAATATTCGCGCATGGCCGCGTCGATCTCGTTCTCGACAATATTTTGCAGGTTCAGATCGACCGTGAGATGGACCTGGTGCCCGTTGCGCGATGCACGCTCCTGACCGCGGTAAAGCACGATCTCCTGGCCGGCGCGATTGTGTTCGATGTAGCGGTAACCATCCTGGCCGCGCAGATATTCGTCCATCGATGCTTCCACGCCCTGGATGCCGTGATGCTCGAAATCGGTGAAGCCGATGACGTGACAAAGCATCGAGCCGTTCGGATAAATGCGCCCCGAATCGTGCTCGAAATAAATGCCGCGCAAATTTTGCGCCCGTAACTTTGCCTGCAGCGCATCGGCCAGCGTTTCCGGGACGGCGCGCTTTAGCACAATGTAACGTCGCTCGCCGCGTAATTTCTCCGTCAGCTCAGCTTTCGAGATTTTCAGTTCATCGCCAACAAGATCGACAATCGCATCGACGTTGTTCAGGTGCGTCGCATCGGCCACAATCGTTTGCAAGGGAACGTTGTGCGCGAGCACTTCGTTGTTCGCGTCGTAAATGACGCCACGCTCAGCATAGATGGTTTGTTTGTAGACGTGCTTCTCAGCCGCGAGTCCCGCGTACTCGTCGTGCTTGAGCATCTGCAAGTAGACCAGACGGAACGAGAATCCGCTAAAGAGCAAAATGAAGCCGAAGCAAACGAGCGCGCAGCGGGTTCGGCTGTTCCACTTCATCTGCCGGCAGGTTGATTGGCCACAGGCTGAATGGCGTCTTCGTTGGGATTACGCGTCGGAATGGTCAGACGCACAATATTGTGTTCCGCGATCGGAATCATTTTCAGATAACCCTCCTTCAATCGCCGCTGCAGCGCGGAACGCGAAGTCAGGGCCGCGATCTGGACGCTGGCCACGTTATTTTGCGTGCGCAGGCTGGCCACTTCGTTTTCCAGCGCCTTCTTCCGATCGCCGAGATGATACAACTGGAGGGTGAGGTAAACATAGCTAAGTCCGACAAGCGCCAGAAACGCGGTCAGCACGATCCAACGCGCGAGTGACGCGGCATTGACCTCATTCCAATTTTTCCGGCGCGATCTGTTCATGCCAATTTTTCTGCGACCCGGAGCTTGGCACTGCGTGAACGCGGATTGGCGCGCAGCTCGTCTTCGCCCGGCTCGACCGGCTTCGAAGTAATCAAGTTAAGATCATAGTCCGGATTGCGCTTTGGTTCCGGCCATTCCGGCTTGTCGATCCATTCTCGGCTTCGATCGCGAAAGAAATTCTTCACGATCCGGTCCTCGAGCGAATGAAAACTGATGACGGCGATGCGTGCGCCCGGCTCGAGACGCGAAGTCAGCACGCGCAACCCTTCTTGCAGCGCGCCGAGCTCGTCGTTCACTTCCATGCGCAGAGCCTGAAAAACTTGTGTGGCCGGATGACGACGCCCATGACGACCGACAACTTTCTCAATAGCGCGTGCCAGGGTTAGCGTTTCCCGGAACGGGGACTCCTTGCGCGTCTTCACAATCAGATTGGCGATGCGACGCGCAGCCGGTTCCTCGCCCAAGTCGCGGAACAACTGCGTGAGCTGTTCGTCTGTGTAACTGTTGACGATGTCTGCCGCGGTCGTGTTCTGGTGCCATGGATCCATCCGCATATCGAGCGGACCGTTGCGCATTATGCTGAAACCGCGCTCCGCGTTTTCTAGTTGCCGCGATGACACGCCAAGATCGACAACTGCTCCACCGATTTTCGCAATCCCAAGGTCATCGAGAACTTTGTCCGCGTGCCGGAAATTGGCCTGCCGCAGCGTGACGCGGCCACCAACGTGCGCGAGTTGCTCCCGCGCGAATGCGATCGCGTCCGGATCCTGATCCAGTGCCAGCACATCGGCCCCGGTTTTCAAGATCGCTTCGGTATGTCCTCCGCCGCCGCAGGTGGCGTCGAGCACGAGCGATCCGGGCCGCGGCGTAAGCAGTTCGACTACTTCCTGCGCCAGGACCGGACGGTGATAAATGAAGTCCTCCATTTCGTGGGCCTCCTCTTCCAGAATCGACGGACCGGTCGCAAACCAAACCGGCCGATCAAATAATAAGGCATTCATTGCGTATCCCATTGCTGCCTCCTACAAACCAATCACATTCGCCACGTGCTGGTAGGTGGCCGTCTCTTCCTCGTGCGCTTTCTTCCAACGTTGCAGGTTCCAAATTTCAAAACGCCCCCGGCCACCGACGAGTGCGACCTCGCCTTTCAATCCAACCTTCTTGCAAAACTCTTCCGGCAAAACGAGACGGCCTTGCCGATCGGCCGCGCCGTGCTGCGCGCGCGAATGCAAATGGCGGAGGAAAATACGACGGTCACGCGCAGAAACGGTTGCGTGCGATTCCGCCGCCGAACTCATGCGAGAAAACTCCTCAGGCGACATGACCAAGAGAAATTGATGAGTCGCTTCCGGAAGAATGATGAACTCTTCGGAACCATCACGGCGCCAGCGCGAGGGAATGGTGACGCGATTTTTCTCGTCGATAGAATGACGGAACTCGCCGGCGAAGAGTTGCGAGGAAGGTGGCGTGTCCATAAGCGGTCGGGAGATTGTTGATCCATTCTAACCCACTTTTCTCCACTTTTAACCACCTTCCGTTCCAGGGGTCAATACAAATTAATGCTTTATTTCTAACGTTTTCCCAGACCGTAAACTTCGCGCTTCGATGCCTTGCCGCCCCTAAGATCGAGCACCACTTTTTCCGCCGCCTTTTTCTTCGCCGCGATCATCGTTGACCAGGTTGTCGAGAACCCCGATGAAGAAACTGTGCGCGGCACTGTCAGTCTCAACGCCGACGGCTCGCGCACCACGTATCGATTGATCGGCCCAAAAAGAAAGCGACCGCTCTTACCACCGGCTAGGACAGCAAAGTGCGCAAAAAAATCCGATACGACCTCGACGATACCGGACGGTTCGTTAGCGGCGTGATCTCCGACGCGGGCGGCCAGTTCCGTTTTAGAGCTCTATATAATAAGTACGATGTCGCCGGCCGATTGCGGGAAGAAACGCATCTGGGCAAGGACGACGCAGTTCTGAGCAAAATCGTCTACAGTTACAATCAAGCTGGCAAACAGACCGGCTACTCCATTTTCGACGTTTCCGGCAAACTGATTGGCAAGACCACCGCGACGAGTCCAAGTCCGCCTCGGAAATAGCCCGGCGTTTTAACGCCGGGTCTCGCACATCCAAATGTTAACCAGTCCCGAGAGGGACGGCAGCGTCATTCTTTCGTCCCTGACGGGACTTCGATTTGATAACTCTGTACCCAGCGCTAAAAGCGCTGGGCTGTTTTCTCTATCGATCTACCCAAGATCGACAATGGAGCCCGCCTCAGGCGGGGAGCCCAGCGACGTAGACGGGCGGGTTGGGATCACGACCTGGGAGGAGTGCTATTGGCGAGCCGGAGACGGGCCAATCAGTCCCCGCCGGCTTGCCACCATCGGCAAAGAGGTCTAGAGAATTTGCCGTGATCGATTATATCCAAAAGGGTGGCCTACTCATGTGGCCGATTCTCGTTTGCAGCATCGTGGCCATCGCTGTTTTCGCCGAACGGCTCTTCTATTTGCATCGCGCCACCATCCACGTGGGTGAATTTCTAAAAGGTCTTTCCAATCTTATTCAACGCCGCAACTTCGCCGAGGCTTTGCATGAATCGGCCGGCACGCCCGGTCCGGTCGCGCGCGTCATTCACGCGGCCATCATCCGGCACGATATGCCGCGGTCGGAACTGCGCGAGATTGTGCAGGAAGCCGGGCAATTAGAAGTGCCCAAGCTCGAGCGCTTCCTCGGCGTGCTCGCGACCATTGCCTTTCTGGCGCCGCTGCTTGGTTTGCTCGGCACGGTCGCGGGAATGATCGACGCCTTCGGGACGATTGCCTCGCACGGCGGTTACGCCACCGTGACCGAACTTTCGGGCGGAGTTTACAAGAGTCTTTTGACGACGGCGGCGGGTTTGGTCGTGGCTACGCCGACTTTAGTCGCTTATAGCTACTTATCCTCGCGCGTGAACACGATGCTACACGACATGGAACGCGCGGGCATTGAAATTGTACACATGCTCACGGACACGGAGGCTCTCAGCGGCATCATCAGTTTCCAACAACCGACCGGTCAGATTGCTGGCGAACGTGAAACGCGACGCGATCACTAAGGCTTGTCCTCCTTGCCGCGCCTTCGTCCCGCGTCCGCGGGACGAAGGCGGGAGCGCAGCCGCATGGATCGACAATCAGGCGTGAGTCCAAATGAAGCTTAGTCGCACGAAGGAATACAACTTCGGGTGGTTGATTGTGCTTTCGCTCGTCGATGTTGTTTTCCTGCTGCTTTTCTTTTTCCTGCTCAGCTCGAATTTTATTTTGCAGCCGGGCATTTCCGTTTCGCTTCCGTTTTCGCGTTTTGCGCTCGGTCCGCAGACCAACCAGCAAATCATCAGCATTACGGGCGGCGCTGCGCCTGCGATTTATTTTCGCGATCAGCGAACGACGATCAAAGAGCTCGGACCATTGCTCGATGAAGCGAAACGCGAAGGCCGCTCTATCATCATCAAAGCCGATCGGTTAACTCCGTACGAATTAGTCGTCGCCGTCACGAATGCCGCGCTCGAACACGGCATCACTTCGGTCGCATTAGCCACCACTCCGCCGCGGTGAACGCATCACTTACCGCGCAAGCCGGCCCGCCCCTCTTATTTAATTGGGAAGCGCCGCGACGCCGCAAACTTGCCATCGCCGGTTTTCTCGCGGGCTCCGTATTCGTTCATGCTTTTTGCTTTTACGCTTTTCAGACTATCTACCCGCCGACGATTGCGCTTCTGCCGGCGCCGGCGCGCGTAACTTTGCTCACACCTTCTTCGGAGGAAGGCCTTACGCTTCTGCGCTGGGTCGAGGCGGAAGATCCGGCGCTGGCGTCAAGCACGCAACGATCGCCCGAGACGAAGAGCCACGCGTTGCCGAACATCGAACACGTTCCCTCCTACTTTGGGCACGAACCGGCTTTGCAACGACCGCTGCCGCTGATTGTCGATCTAAGCATACCAAGCGCGCAACCGCCGGGGGCCGTCCCGGTTCTTCGCCCGAAAACCGCGCCGCCAAGGCAAATAACGCCGACCTCAGTTTCATTTTCAAAGCAAATTGAAGACTTGGGAACTCCAAACTCGCCTTCGATGAAATTTGCTGCGTTGACGGGCGAACTGCCGGAAACCGCGCGTTTTCGCGTAGGCGTCGGTCCCACTGGAGAGATTCGTTATTGTTTCCCGCTCAACTCTTCGGGCGACCGTTCGCTCGACGAACAAGCGAGAGAATATCTTGCCCTCTGCCGCTTTCCCCCAAGCGCTTCCTCCGCCCAAGCGACTACGGCGGCCGGGTCGGCATCGACCACGCAAACTGACGAGAATCTGGTTTGGGGAATTGCGACGATTGCGTGGGGCAGCGATGTCGAGCGTGTTCCGGCCAGATCGACCGGCACCCCAACACCGTGATCCGCGTTACCCTCACCGCCCTGGTCGCGATTTATCTGCTGCTTTTTCTTGCGGCGGTTTTTCTCCTCTGGATATTTGGGGAGTGGAACCGTCGCCGCCGCGAACGTCGGGCTTTGCGTTATCGTTTGCGTTGCGCGATTTGCGCGTTCGAATTTGAAGATCGGACCGCGGCGCTGCTTCCACGTTGTCCGCGCTGCGGCAGCCTGAACGAAAGATTTAGAATGGAGAATATTTAATCATGGGAATGTGGATCGGTCGCAATCGCAAGGCACGCGTGACCTACGGCTTCGATGAGATCGCGCTTGTGCCCGGCCGTGTCACGATCAATCCGAACGAGGTCGAGACGACGTTTCGATTGCCGCGGAAAAATGCCGCGACCCTGGAATTCAAAATCCCGATCCTGGCCAGCGCGATGGATGGAGTGGTCGATGTTCGCTTCGCTGTTGCCATGAGCAAGCTGGGCGGCCTCGCCGTGCTCAATCTGGAAGGCGTGCAGACGCGCTACAAAAATCCTCGGGAGGTTTTGCAAAAAGTTGTCGAGGCGGACAAATCTGAAGTGACCGCGCTCCTCCAGCGAATTTATCAGGAACCGGTGCACCCGGATTTGATTGCCGCGCGCATCAAACAAATCAAAGACGGCGGCGCGGTGGCCGCGGTCAGTTCCATTCCGCAACGCGCGGAAGAGTTTGGCGCGATCGCGCAGGAAGCCGGCGCTGATGTTTTTGTGGTGCAGAGCACCGTCTCCACCGTCCGTCACATTTCTTCAGAATATAAGTCACTCGATTTGGAAAAATTTTGTCGCGAGATGCGCATTCCGGTCATCGTCGGTAATACGGTTGGTTACGACGTTACCTTTGAGATCATGGAATGCGGCCCGGCTGCGGTTTTGGTTGGGGTCGGGCCCGGGGCAGCCTGCACTTCGCGCGGCGTATTGGGACTGGGCGTGCCGCAGGTCACCGCCACGGTCGATTGCGCCGCCGCGCGCGATGCTTATTTCAAAAAGACGGCGCGTTACGTTCCCATCATCACGGACGGGGGGATGAGCCGGGGCGGCGACGTTTGCAAGGCGCTCGCCTGTGGCGCGGATGCCGTGATGGTGGGCAGTGCTTTTGCCAAAGCGGATGAAGCTCCCGGAAACGGTTACCACTGGGGCATGGCTACGCCGCATGCAAACCTCCCGCGCGGAACGCGCATTAGGGTCGGGACGACCGGCTCGTTGAAACAAATTTTGTTCGGGCCGGCCGAAGTGGACGACGGCAGCCAAAACCTCGTCGGCGCGATCACGACGTGCATGGGAAACGTGGGCGCGCGCAACCTGGCGGAATTTCAGCAAACCGAAATCATCATCGCGCCTTCGATCAAGACAGAAGGGAAACTTTTCCAGGCCGTGCAAAGCGTCGGCATGGGAACGAATTAATATTTAGCAATGAATAGCGATCGCAGAGTTGTCATCACCGGTCTCGGCGTCGTCACGCCGGTAGGCAATGATCTCGTCGATTTTTGGAAGAATCTGACCGAGGGCAAAAGTGGAATTCGCAAGATCTCGGCTTTTGACACATCGGGTTACGATTGTCAGATCGCCGGCGAAGTTCGCGATTTCGATCCGAAAAGTTGTTTTAACAATTTCAAAGATGCGCGCCGGTCCGATCGTTTCACGCAGCTGGCCATGGCCGCGGCGAAGATGTCGATCCAGGACAGCGGCATCGAGCTCGAACGCGTGAACCGTGAACGCTTCGGCGTTCTCGTCAGCAGCGGCATCGGCGGATTGAAGACCCTCGAGGACCAGTACAGCATTTTGATGAACAAGGGGCCCTCGCGCGTTTCGCCGTTCTGTATCCCGATGCTCATCAGCAATATGGCGAGCGGCTTGATCTCGATGGAGTTCGGATTGCGCGGTCCAAACATGTGCATCGTCACGGCTTGCGCCACTTCGAACAACGCCATCGGCGAATCGTGGCGCATGATTAAATTTGGCGACGCGGATGCTTTTCTCGCCGGCGGCTCCGAGGCCTCCATCGTCTCGATTGGTCTGGCCGGGTTCGGAGCCATGAAAGCTTTGAGCCGGCGCAATGATGAGCCGGAGCGCGCTTCCCGCCCATTCGATCGCGACCGTGACGGTTTCGTCATGAGCGAAGGCGCCGGCGTCGTCGTGGTCGAGGAACTCGAACACGCGAAAGCGCGTGACGCGAAAATTTACTGCGAGCTTTCCGGTTACGGACTCTCTGCGGACGCCTACCATATGACGGCGCCGCCGGACGATGGCGAAGGCGCGGCGCGCGCCATGAAACTTGCGCTCGAACACGCGCGCATTTCTCCCGACCAAGTCGATTATATTAACGCGCATGCCACCTCCACTGATATCGGCGACATTTGCGAGACCCGCGCGATTAAGACCGTTTTTGGTGATTTTGCGAAGAAGGTTACCATTAGCTCGACCAAGTCGATGACGGGGCACATCCTTGGCGGAGCCGGCGCGGTGGAAATGGCGGCGTGCGCCCTCTCCATCCAAAGTGGTGTGATTCCGCCGACGATTAATCTCGAGAATCCCGATCCGCAGTGCGATCTCGATTACACACCGAACGTTGCGAAAGAAAAGAAGGTGCGCGTGGCTATGAACAATTCGTTCGGCTTCGGCGGCCACAACGCGACCCTCATCGCAACCGAGTTTACCGGATAACTGTCCGTGTTGTAGCAGCCCGCTTAGCGGGGTTGACCGCGGACCGGCGTCAGCGACGCCGGCTACAGTTGTTGTCGATCTTGCGTTACTGGTCGGCGAAGATCTGTCGCGTCGACGCGTCAGCAGCCTCGAAGGAAAGTTCGTGGCCGTTGCGTTGGAGCGCTTTGAGGAGACCGGAAACAATTTTCGCGGTGGCGGCGGAATAAAATCTGACCAGGCCCACGGTCGTGTCCCGGCCAAAGACCGTGATCATGATCGTATCCTCATCGACCGAGTTCATGAAAATATGACTGCCGTTGCCTTGATGATAGAGCGCGTTGAATTCCAATTCGCCGATGCGCCGCGCCAGTTCCTGCGTGGCGGCGAAAGAACCGGCGGCCAGCGCGGCAATGATCGTAACGTCCATCGCGCTCAAATCGCCAAACTGCGAGATAACATTCCCGCCGCGATCGATCACGACCGTAAGTTCGGCCTCCGTTTTCTTTAGAAAATCCGCGAGCACGCCATCGAGCGTCGCAACATCTTCAATGGTTAAGACGGGAATGGAGTTCATGCCGGAGTCGTTTTACCTTGCGCTAGAGTTGGATTGCCGGGAACGGCGACAGTTGGTGCGATCGGCTGGGGCACGTCGTTTTGTTTGCTGAACTTGTGTAACAGGATTTGCGAGACGGCATTCAAAGTGGCGAAAACATTTTCTCCCGTGCTCGAGCTTGCTTCGAAACTTTGCAGGCGTTTCTTTCGATTGTTCAGGACATACTCCATGTAATTAAGGGGCGCGACGTTCGGCAAATCGCGTTTGTTGTACTGCAACACGCACGGCAGGTCGTCGATCGCGACATTTTGTCGGGCTAGATTGTCAGCGAGATTTTTGAAACTCTCCACGTTCTCTTCCATTTTCTCCCACTGCGAATCGGCTACGAAGACGAGCCCGTCGACGCTGCGCAGAACGAGCTGGCGCGTCGCGTTGTAGATCACCTGACCGGGGACGGTATAAAGCTGGAACTTGGTCACGAAGCCTTTGATCACGACCGCGTTCAGCGGCAGGAAATCGAAGAAGAGTGTCCGGTCGGCGGCTGTGGCGAGGGAGACGAGATCGCCGCGATTTGTTGGGCTGATCCGTTGATGAACATAAGCCAGATTGGTGGTCTTGCCGCCCAGCGCAGGACCGTAATACACAATCTTGAACTGAATTTCGCGGCTCGCGTAATTAATGATCGACATGAGATATTTCCGGCTGTGAATAGGTTCGCGACAGTTCGTCCACCATTTGCGCGAGCTGCCGGCGTGTTTGCGCGGCGAGCTCTTCGGTCGTGTGCAGGGCAGAAAGACAAATGTTCCCCTTCATGAAAAATGTGACGGCCGAGGTCGCGCCGTGCAGCGTCATCGACTTCAATGGACCGAGCTTCGTATCGAACATGTGTCTCTCGATGCGTTGGAGCAACGTTGGTGCCACTGCACACAAACCGTCGGCCGAGAAGGCGGGTGGAAGATTTCCAGCGAGGCTCAGTCCATCGGCAAACGTAATTGCGCAACCGTTCACGCCAGGAAGTTTCGTCGCGCGCGCCACCACCTCTTTGGCGTCGACCTTTTCGACTTCCTCGGCCGGCTTCTGGTCGATCATGGCCTGGCCGTCCGAAATTAACTCGACAGCCGGGGGTTCCTTACCGCGAAAGCGCCGCGCATCTTCTTCTGCCTGGATCGAGAACGGGGTTTTGATCGTTTCGTTCTCGACCGGTGCTTCCTGATCGGTCCGCATCTGCAAGGCAGCCGCGGGCACGTTTTTCAGAACCTCCTGCAACGGCAGCAGGACCGGGGTCTCGGCCTCATCCAACTGAAAGAGGTAGCGGTAATCAGTTGGGATCGCCTCGTGGAAAATCTTTGGCGAGACGCTGATCCGCCCGGTCGCGAGCTGGTCCGCGAGGAGTGAGAACGGCAGGCTTACCTTTGCGTCCTCGGGTGCGAGACTCGGATCGCCGTTTCGCTGAAAGGCCGGCAGGTTTTGCAACAACACACGCAGCGACAGTCCAATTTTCTCTTCCACTTTCGGCGGAGTGGCGGGAACCGGCGGGGTGTCGGGAACCGGCGCAGTGATCAGGTCAAGATTGTCCGATTCAGTCGGTTTCCGTCTGCGCGGTCGTTCGAGTTCTGCCGGCCGTTCCGAGGTCGATCCTTTCTCGATATCAGAAAACTTAACCTGGTCGAACGGCACCGTCTCGTAAGGATTCCGCAGTGTCCGCTTTCGCGGAGAAGAAGGAACCGAAGGCAGAACGGGCGGCCCGCTTGAGGCTGGAACTCTCTCAGAGGCGGGCGCACCCGTTCCCTTCGGTGGAAGATGAAAAGGAATTCTGGCAGGGGCCGGAGCAAAATGATGTGGCCGCTCTTCGCTCGCGCCAGAGTTCAGAAGAGAAATGGCCGGTCTATGCGCAGACGGAGCCGCGACGGTTTCGCTCTCCGCCGCTTCGGGTTCGGCGGCGGCGAAGGATTCGGCTGAGGCCGCTTCCACTTTTACCGATGGCAGTGCGGAACTTTGCAATGGCTCAATCGTCGTGCCGAATTTTTCGCACTCTTCCAGCGCGACGACGAGGAACGGCGTCTCGACTTGCGGGACTGTGTTTTCCCGATGTTGATCGCGCCGGACCTGCACGCGGTTGAATTGCTCGAGGACTTTCTCGAATGGCAGCGCGATGCGCGTCTGATCCGTGATTTCAACGCTGCGCAGGAAAATTTCCGGGATTTGTTCGTAGACGCTCGCCAGTGCCACGCTCGGATTACGCGCGGCCATTCCCTTCTCGATCTCCACCGCTTTCAACAGGACGCGGCGGGTAGGGTCGAAGCTCTCTTCGGACTTGATATAGCCCAGCGGGACTTGCTCAATAATGTCGGAAAGCTGGAGAGAGATGGCGCGTTCGACTTTCGGCTCGAGCGCAAGGGCAATGGCCGGCGGCAAATCTTTGCTTTGTCGCGAGGGTTGTGTCGCTCCCAGCGAAATCATACGCGGCCCCGTCTTCGCGGTGGTCGCTGCGCTTGGCGCGGTCGTATTTTCCGCGGCAGCATTGAGAGGATCTTGCGGCGCGATCGTGCGCGTGACGTTCGGCATGACGGTTTTGCTCAGCCGTTCGCCAGCCGGTTTCCCGGCTGGGACAACCTCTGATCTTTCCTTGGCGGGCGGGACGTTGCCGGACGCGGAAAATCGCGAACGCACTTTGTTCACGAGATCGACAAGTGGATTGATCACGTCGCCTTTAACGGTCCTCCGCCGTGACGCGCCAGATTTCCTCCAACGTCGTGATTCCCTCGAGCGCTTTTTCTACACCCACCATGCGCAAGGTTTTCATCCCTTCGGTCATCGCCTGGTTCTTAATGACTGACGAAGACGCGCGCTTAATGATTAAACGCCGGATGGATTCGCTTACCGGCAACGCTTCAATAATCGCGACGCGGCCAAGATAGCCGCGCCCTTTGCAGCGGTCGCAGCCGGAGCCGTGATAAAAGACCGCATCCTTCGCTTCCTTGATTCCCAACTTCTTAACGATTTCTGGCTCAGGTACGAATTGATCGCGGCAATTGGTACAAACGCGGCGCACCAGCCGCTGCGCGCAGGTCATCAGGATGGAGCTGGAAATCAAAAATGGCTCGATGCCCATGTCGTCAAGGCGGGTGATGGCCCCGGCCGCGTCATTCGTGTGCAACGTGCTCAAGACCTGGTGACCGGTGAGCGCGGCCTTCACCGCGATATCGGCCGTTTCGTTATCGCGAATTTCACCCACCATCACGATGTCCGGATCCTGACGCAGAATGGATCGGAGCGCGGAAGCGAAATCGAGCCCGATGTCCGCGCGCACCGCCACCTGATTAACGCCGCCGAGCTCGTACTCGATCGGGTCTTCCACCGTCACGATGTTGTATTGCGGATTGTTTAGTTCCTGGAGGACGGAGTAAAGCGTGGTCGTTTTCCCCGAACCGGTCGGTCCGGTTACGAGGATCATGCCATGGGGCGCATCGATCGCGTGTTTGAATTTGTTGAGCGTGTCCTGGTCCATGCCCATCTGGTCGATGGTGCCAGTGAGCTGCGCCTTATCGAGAATACGAATGACGACTTTTTCGCCGTGCGCCGTGGGCAGGACCGAGATACGCAAGTCGATTTCCTTGCCGAGGACCCGAATGCGGAACCGTCCGTCTTGCGGAACGCGTCGCTCCGCGATGTTAAGGCCGGCCAGAATCTTGATGCGCGACGTGATGGCCAGTTGCAGCGCTTTGGGCGGCGATTCCGCCGGGGCCAACTCGCCATCGATGCGGTAGCGCAGCTTGAGCGTGTTTTGAAACGGCTCGACGTGAATGTCTGACGCTTTCTCCTTCACCGCCTGCGCCAGGATCAGATTGACGATTTTGATGACAGGCGCGTCTTCGCTGTCGGAAGCGAGACGATCGAGATCGATCTCTTCGCGCTTGGCCGCCTGCACTTCCACGGTCTCGGCCGATTGGGCGGCTTCTTCCGCAACTTTCCGGAGCACCTGGCTCATGTTGCCGGCGCCATGCGCGCCGCTCAGCGCCTCGGTCACCGCGCGCTCGGTCGTAATCATCGGGACGATTTCGAGCTGAACGCGCCGTTTCAGATCGTCGAGTGCGAGCACGTTGGTGGGATCGGACATCGCGACGAAAAGTTTTCCATCCAGACGCGCGATCGGCACGAGCTTGTTCGCCTTGGCCATGTCGCGCGGCACGATCGACATGATCTCTTCGGGCACGCGCAACTTGGAAAGGTTGATCGGCGGCGTGTTCAGGCAGCGCCCCATGCTGAAGGCCATGTCCTGTTCGGTGACGAACCGTTTGTCCATCAGAATTTTGAGCAGACGACCGCCTTCGGTCTTTTGAATGCCGACCGCTTCCTCGAGCTGGTTGGGCAGGAGCAGTCCGTCCTCAATCAGGACGTCGGCGATTCTCTCTCCGAAAGATTTGCTTCTGCTCATGTCGATCTTTCGCTTACGCACGTGATTCCAGCCGGTAGATCGACTGCAAACTTTTTACGATGGATGAAGGCCGGGCCAGATACCAGGCCACGGTATAATCGAGCGATTCCTGCACGGCTTCGCGGCCGGTCGCGTCAAAAGGATTGCAGCATGCCACCATCACAGTGCGGCTGACCAGATCGAACGGCACAAACAATCGATTGAGCGTTAGATACTCGGGCAACATCGGCGCGATCTGGCGGTCGGTGTCGTAATATTCGAGCGGGACGTAGGCGAACTTCGTCCGGTCGATCAGGGCCGAGAGCACGGCATCGAGATGGCTCGTCTTGTCTTTGCAAAGGTGGTCGAGCAACGACACGGCCAGCGCCTGCCCGGTCAAATCCTTGTTCAGTTGCTTCACCGATTCGAGCGCGGCGAGCACTTCGTCTTCGGGAAAGAGTTGCTGCACAATTAAAAATTTCGCGAGATGATCGTCCCCGCGCTCGGACAGGTCTGCCATTTTCCCCCCGTCGCCGCGATGCGTGGCAGCCGTGTCGATCAACAAACCTTCGCCCTTGGCCACCTCGGCGGGATTGACAGTCAATCCGGCCTGCGCGCCTTTGTTCACGAGCGCTTTGCCGGAAGCCTGGAGCCGGGTCTCGATCTCACCGAGCATGGCGAGGATTTCCGGAGCGTTCGGCTCTTTGGCCAAGATCACGTCGCACTCCTGCATGGCCAGCGCGTAGGAACCGGCGTTGAAATACGCTTCCGCCAGTTTGCGCGTAGCTCGTAGAAAATCGTCGTCCCGCCCCACCTTGTGGTAGGCTTCCTTCAGGATCTCCAAAGACTGGTAATCATCGGGTTGTGTTTGAGTAATGGCCTCAAACATCTCGATGGTTTGGAGAATCTGACTATTTTCGTCGTCCGACAGGGTGTGTTCCAGCACGTCGCCGGTAAAAGCTAGAAGCATGCCCCTACGCTGGGGGAACCCTAGCGAGCGCCGCTCAAACCCTGCAAATTCCTCAACTTTCTAGCCACTGCGCTAAGCGCCGCGTCCGGTAACTCCATCAGCAACCGCGGATTATGAATCTGGAAGCCACTCGTCACAGTCACTCGCCACTTGTCACTCTTTTAATCATCAACTCCGTAACGAAGCGTGGCTCCCACGGAGCTTTACGCTCTCAACTATCAACCCTCTTCGTGAATCTGGAAGCCGCTCGTCCCTTGTCACTCGTCACTCCTTTTACACAAGCGGCTGTCCCCTTTCGGTGTTTCTACTTTCTACTTTCTAATTTATCCTTTGCTCGTGCCTTCCCCCCGGTTTCGTCACTTGTCACTCGCTTGCCGCGCCGAAGCCGAGCGAAGGCTGGTCACTCGTCACTTGGTTCGCCGAAGCGAATCGCGCGCCTTTACTCTCATCGAGCTGCTCGTCGTCGTGGCGATTATTGCGTTCCTGCTCGTGCTTGTTGCGCCAGCTATCACGAGCAGAAAAAGCGCTAATGATCTGACCAGCGCAGCCTACGAAATCAAAGGAGCGCTCGAAACGGCAAGGACTTATGCGAAAGCGAACAATACCTACACGTGGGTAGGATTTTTCGAAGAGAATGTTTCGATTGCTAGTACCAATCCCGCAACGGCCGGCAGTGGAAGACTTGTAATGTCCATTGTTGCTTCCGTAGACGGTAGCAATGTGTATGGCTCAGGTACCGGTGTTATTGATCCGACGTACCTTATCCAAGTTGGAAAACTGATTCGAATTGACAACGTTCATCTGCCGCTTTTCGCGGTTGGCTCTGGAACGGGTGACGCATTCGAGACTCGTCCCGCGCTTCAATCCGATCCGACCGCAGGATACAACTATGGTCGGTTTGGTGAACTCAATGCTGGACCTCCTAATACCGCGCCCTACTCGACGCCGTACAATTTTCAATATCCAGTTGGAAATCCAGCTCCCACTGCTCAATATGTTTTCAGAAAACTCTTGCAGTTTAATCCGCGCGGGGAAAGCAGGGTCAACGGCGACAGCTACGAAATTCGACGAGTTGTTGAACTCGGACTGATTCGAACGCACGGGAGCACGGTTCCAACTCCGATTAGCGGAGCCGGAACTTCTACAGCGATATATGCTGGCAATGTAATCGCAATTCAGATCGGAGGAATTGCGGGTAACGTTAGAATTTACAAACGATGATTAGGAAGTCTCGTTTTGTTGCGGCCTTTTCGCTTATCGAGGTAACTATGGCCATTGGGATTGCCGCATTTTGTTTAATCCCAGTTTTCGGCTTGCTACCTGTCGGTGTGCAAACAAATCGCAACGCGACATCACAAACGGGAGGAACCAACATACTCGCCGCAGTGATCGCGGATATGCGTGCGACACCAAACGCTGCAACAACATCCGGAAGGTACCATGTCGCGTTTGGTGCGTCGCAAACGGTCTACTTTGACGAATCCGGGCAATTTGCCACGTTAATAGGTCCGAACTCACGGTATCAACTAAATGTAACCTTTCCCCCGAGTACTGGACTGCCTTACGCCGCCACTTACGCAACTCTCAGGCTAACTTGGCCAGCGGCGGCTGATCCGGCCAAAGCCACTGGTTCGGTGGAGATGTTCGCAGCTTTCGATCGGCACTAGACAAATTTGTGACCACGCGAAACTTAAATAACGGATTCACGCTTGCGGAGTTGTTGGTGGCAATTTCGGTACTCGCATTGTTGGTCCTTTTCGTTTCCCGCCTTGCCGACAGCGCCGCGGCAATCACAGCTCTCGGGCATAAAAAAATGGATGCTGATTCACAGGCGAGGCAACTGCTTGATCGAATGATTGTGGATTTCGCGCAGATGGTAAGAAGATCGGATATCGATTATTACCTGAAGTCATCCTCGAACATTCAATCTGGTAATGATCAAATCGCCTTTTACAGCTCGGTCCCGGGCTATTATCCAGCGACCGGTTCACAAAGTTCAGTTTCTCTTGTCGCGTACCGTATCAGCGCACAAAACAAACTCGAACGCATGAGCAAAGGACTCGTGTGGAATGGAGTTTCAGCAGCTAATTCGCCAATCGTCTTCTTGCCGCTCACAATTTCCTCTACTTGGCCAGCCGCGACTACCACAACCCCTGACATCGATTACGAATTAGTCGGGCCGCAAATTTTTCGGTTTGAGTATGCCTATTTACTCAATGATGGCACTCTCTCAGAGATGCCATGGGCAACGAGTGCAGGACACTTCAACGTCAATGGAATGCAAGACGTAACAGCGATCATAGTTTCGATCGCCTTGATTGACTCGAAAAGCAGAACTCTAATCTCGGATTCGCAATTGAGTACTCTTTCGGGCAACATGCCTGATTTCGCGCCATCGATGAATTCCGGCGATTTAGTTGCCCAATGGCAATCGGTAATCGAGAGCACGACCGGAATCCCACGCCCTGCGCTTCAGGGAATTCGGTGTTACGAACGTTACTTCCGCCTGCTAAAATGAAACAGGGCTCACACCCTTCACGAAATTTCCAGCAAGAAGGTGCCGCTCTCGTAATCATTCTTGCCTTCGTCGTGCTCCTCACCGGATTGGTAATTGTCTATCTGAGTCGCACGATCACAGATCGGCAATTGGCAAAGTCAAGTTTCGAGGACACGGCCGCGGAACTTTTAGCGCGAAGCAGTCTGGATATTATAGTGAGCGACCTTAGACAGGAAATTGCCGATTCACCCGCCGTCAGTGCGAGTAACATTCAGCCCCGGTCTTATGGTACGCCAGCACCAGGCCTTACGGCGATCCCAAATTTGATCAGGCGGAGCGTTTCAGGGGATCCGACAGGACGCACTTCGAATGTAAACTCAACTGCCGCTTCTTTGAATCGTCGATCGATCAGTCTTGCTCGTTGGAACAGTCATTATCTGGTTCCGCGAGCGAGCACGAGTACAATGGTCGACTCGACACCGGTTTCCAGCTTTACAGCACCGGATTGGGTCTTAGTGACCCCAGATGGGCCGCAAATTCTCGCGATACCAGCGCCGACTGTAATCGGAAGGTACGGGTTTGCTGTCTTTAACGAAGGAGGCCTATTTGATTTGAATGTAGCCGGATTCCCGTTCTCTCCGGCGAGTCCCGCCAGCGCGGCAACACCGGGCATTCCAAGCAGTGATGTAGGTAGAAAAGGAGGCGTTGCCCTGGCCGACTTAACGGGATTACCAACGTCCCCGACGGTCATTACCACATCCACGTCAACGCCCAATAGCTGGCACAGCGCGACCGCTACCAACGATATCGTTGGCTGGCGAAACTTCGCAAGCGTGCAACCAAATGGCTTGTTCGGGAATTTCACTTTCGATGCCGCTGCCGCACCAACCGGTACTGGAACTCGCTTCCTAAACATGTTCCTGAGTACGAACAGCAGTTTTCTAACAGTATCAACTGCTACCACTTCAAACCGCACCGACCAAGCGCTGATCAACCGAGGAGAACTGATTAAACTAAGAAGCTCGAGTGGATTTAGCCAAAATGTTCTTCAATATCTGGGCACATTCTCGCGGGAAATAAATCGTCCGACTTCCGGAGCACTTACGGCGAGATGGCCGTTAAGCCGATTTGATAATTTTGCGACGACACCACCGTCTGCAGCTAACGCCGCGGCAATCCAAACATGTTTCGGTCTCAGTTACATCGCCGCCGTGTCTGGTCCGCCAGCTGTTGGCGAACATTGGGAATATGTTGGGACTTCTGGTAGCACGCGGCAGTCGGCAATTCCTCCCGCTTCCGGTGCAACTGTTAACTCAGATTTAGCAACTCTTTTACGGAATGTTTTACCTAGCGGTGCATCGACAGGTGAAATTTTGTCCATCGTTGCGTCTTTAATTGATCAACGGGATACAAATAGTGACACAACTTGGATCGAATTCGGAGGTCCCGGTCCTGCCCAAAAAGCGTACGGTGTCGATGTCAATCCAGCAGTCGATCCTTCTCCGAGTCCCTCACCAGCGCCACGCCCGGCCAGTGTCGTTGTTCTTAACCGGGCCTTCAGAAATGTCGGGGAGCTGGGCTATGCATATAGAAATGCAGCAACCACACTGGATTTCCTTACATCGACAAGTACGGACGCCCCGCTTTTAGATTCATTCACGTTTAATACAGCATCAATTCGTGCCGGAACAATTAATCTCAATACCGGGAACATTGCTGTTATTACGGCGCTGCTTACGGGGGCGACAACTGCCGAGCCCTCAACAATTGCGAGTCGAACCAATGCCTACCACGCGGCGCAGAATATCGTCAATGAAAGCAACCGGCAGAACGCCATCGGCAGAGCAGACGTGGCACGTCTAGCCGCGGCGGCTGGATCTTTCTTCGGATCGAGCGACGAAGCCCGAAAAACTGTCGTTCGCACCCTCGCAGAATTGGCGCAGACACGAACATGGAATCTGATGATTGACGTAATTGCGCAGTCAGGTCGTTATCCACCCAATGCGAGCAATCTTGCACAGTTCGTTGTCCAAGGTGAGAAGCGATACTGGTTACATATCGCGATCGATCGATTTACCGGTCAGGTGATCGATCAACAGCTTGAGGCTGTTTACGAATAGCAGATTCGTTAGTGCGGGCTCGGACTCCTCCGCGGCGGGGGATCAAGTGGTGATCGATAATTAGGATCCCACATCCATGACCCGGGTGAGGATGCCGCATGCGGCGATCCTGACGGCGGCGGCGCTGTGGAAATAACGTATTCGCGGCCATCGCTGGTTCTGATCGTGAACGACTGAAACGTCGCGACGTGAACAACTCTTTGATTCGGGAGATCATCCCTGGAATTTGTCAGGACGATTCGTACCGCTCAACCGTTTGATAACCGCAGATTGCGGACGCGGTTCGCTATCAGCCATCAAACTCTGTAAAGGAGCGTGGCTCCACGGAGCTTTACGCTCTCAACTGTCAGCGATCAGCGCTTACGCCGCTGGCTTTCAGTTGCCTGATCGCGTCGCGCAGCTCGGCCGCGCGTTCGTAAAGTTCTTTCTGCACCGCGGTTTCCATCTCGCGCTGCATGATCTCCAGTTTCGATAACGGCCGTTTCGCGCGCACTTCCTCCATCCATTCATCGAGGAACGCGATCTCGGAACTCTTGGCGGCCAACTCGGGGAAATTCGATTTCTGGAAGAAATCCATGATGAGGTCGCGTCCGTGCTGGATCTGGGCCATGGCGTCGACGAATTTGCCTTGCGCCAGCAGAATCGACGACTTGGCGCGCGTGGCTCAGGTAACGATGATAATATTGGATCCCTTCCTGCTGCATCTCGGCGCATTGTTCCGTGGTCAGCTGGTAATTCTCGCCCTTTTCTTCCGCGCGCGCGGCGCGCAGCTGATGATAAACAAGGAGCGATTCGCAACCGTGCGGCCGGTTTCCATCGGGCCGGCCGGTCATCTCCATTTGCAAAACGCCGAGGTCGATCCGTAATTGCAATTTCTCCCGCCCATCGAGTCCCAAAATCTTGCGCACCTTGATTGTGCCACCCTCGTGCGGCCAGTCCTTCAGAATCGTGTTTAGGTCCAAGCTCATCGCAGAAGAGAATATTCCAATATTTATAGTTCGCTTGTCAATAACTCCGCTAGGCTGTTCACTGCGTATTGGACGGTTCCCGGGGTTCACCCGTTCACCCATTCTTTCGTATTTCGCGTCCTTCTCAGACGCACGGGCAAGGAGCGACGACTTCCCGGCCGCTCGTGGGTCACCGTAGTGGACGGCAGTCTTGGAGACCGCCGCTCCTTGTCAGGGTGACCGAAGCCGAAACAACATGCGGAGAACCCCTTTCCGGAGTACAGTAGGATGTGCCGACTTACATTTACGAAACCACTGATACCAAGAAACCAATCCGATCCTTCGAGGTTATACAAAGCGTGCACGATGATGCGCTATCGGCTGACCCCAAGACTGGTGAAGCGGCGCGGCGCGTGATCTCCGCCGGCTACGGCATTCTGATTCGCGGCAAATCAATCGGTCCTTCGGTCGGCTCGGTTGGGTCGCATTAGCAGTTAATGTAGCCACGGCCCTGCGCGCCGTTTGCGTTTAGATTCCAAGAAAGAACCGCCCCCAGGGCGGGCGGTGGCTACAACACTCGTCACTTGTCACCCGTCACTTGTCACTCTTAAGTCCCCTGTGGAGCAATCCATCGACTCGTTCATCCGTTTTCTCGCGGTCGAGCGCGGTCTTTCCGAAAACTACCAGCTCTCCACGCAACGCTCTCTGACCGAATTCGCGCAATGGTGCACGAAGAAACGCCCGCCTTCGTCCCGCGGTCGCGGGACTACGGCGTGGCAAGCAGTGAGTTTGCAGATGATCAGTGAGTACCTGGCAGAAAAAAAACGCGCGGGCCTGGCTGCCTCTTCCATCAAATTGATCGTGGTGGCGCTGAAGATCTTTTTTCGTTATCTCGCGAGCAAAGGCGCAGTTACGCGCGATCCGACGGAAGCGTTAACACTGCCACGGATCGAACGATATTTGCCGGAAACGTTGAACGAGATGCAGGTCGAGCAGTTGATCGACAGCATCGACACGAACGTTCCTCTCGGACTGCGCGATCGCGCCATTATCGAACTTCTTTACGCGAGCGGCCTGCGCATTTCCGAGCTAGCCAACGCGCGCCTGGAGAATTTCTCCGTGGAAGATCGAATTCTGCGCGTCACCGGCAAAGGCAACAAAACCCGGCTCGTCCCGGTCGGGCGTAAAGCGTGCGAAGCGCTCGCGTCCTACTTGTCGATGGAACGGCCGAAACTGGTGAAGCGCCGCAGCGGCAGCGAAATTTTTTTATCAAAGCGCGGCACCAAGCTAACGACCGCGCGCATCTGGCAGATTGTGAAAAAGCATGCAAAGCATTCCGGGCTGGAGGCCAACATTTATCCACATCTGCTTCGGCACAGTTTCGCGACGCATCTGCTTGGCAACGGCGCCGATCTCCGCATCATTCAAGAAATGCTCGGCCATGCCGATATTTCGACCACGCAAGTTTACACGCACGTCGATCAACAACGGCTCAAGGCCGTCCATCGACAATTTCATCCAAGAGCGTGAACCCAAGGCAGCTCGCACACAGTCCACCAAGGACGCAAAGATAATCTTTACTTCTCGTCCAACTGCGTCCGTTGTGGCCGTTGTGGCCGTTGTGCGAGATCGTTTTTTCTGATTAATTCCCGTTCCCCATGAAACGACCAATTCTGCTCGGGATCGTCGGCGCAGTCGTCGGGCTGGCGATCTTGTACGCCGTGCGTCTGGCCATAAAATCCCCGAGCACGGCAGTGAGCGCGCTTCTCTCGCGCGAGACAATCGCGTTTGCGCATCTCCCCGATCTCAACCGAACCCGCGGGCAGTGGCATCAATCGGATATCTGCCAACTCTATTTCGAGCCAAGTGTGCAGGAATTTTTGCGCAAGCCTCTGGCCAGGCTGCCGAAAAAAGACTCGGCCACGCAAGCGTTGCACGAAATCGAACAGCTCGATCCGAAAGACGCGTTCATCGCCATTGCCAGGATCGACGATAACAATCCGACGCTGGTCGGCGGTTTTCGATTCCGCGGCAGTCAGGCTGACGCCGAGAAGGTCATCGAGAAATGGCGGTTACGCCTGTTCGCGAAAAATCCGGCGGCGAAACGCGAGAGAGTGCAGCACGAGCGGCATCAGATCGACCTGTTTACAGTGGCGCCATTTACTTTGGCGACTGCGTTCGACGGCGAATGGTTCTTCGCCGCAAATGATCTCGGCGAGTTGAAAGCAATCCTCTATCGCGCCGATCATCGCGCGCAAGATCGAAAATCAACTCTCGAGTCCGACAAAAACTTTCGCGCGGCCATGGCCCATCTGCCCGCGAATTACGCGCTTTCCTTCTACGTGCAGCCCAAGATATTTGCCGAGAAGCTCGCGGCGTTGCGCGCGGCCGACGGCAGGAATGTGTCGGCCGAGGAGCAAACCATGCTCGAGCGGATGCGCAGCATCTGTGGCTCGAGCCGCTTCGACCAAGGAAAAATTCACGATCTTTTCTTCGTCGGCATGCCGAAGCTCGCGGACGCAAAGCTCGCTCGGTCGTCGCTAACGCTCGGCACGAAAGACACGTTTCTCTATCTGGCCATGCTGCTGAATATCGGGCAGAAGTTCGACGCGCTTAATCAAGCGACCGGCACGGCGCCGATGACAAGCGGCTGGCGAAAAACTTTACAAGCGTTTGCGCGCACGGGTGTGACAGCGGAGGATTGGAAGGCCGCGTTCGGAGTTGAGTTGGGAGCGCTCGCCGAGTGGCCGGCCAGCGCCCGCTGGCCGTGGTTTTTCGCAACGTTTCCGGTTCAAGACGCGGAGAAGGCGGGCAAGATTGTGGAGGCCCTCACGCGCGTAGACGAAGATTCAATCTGGAACCAAACCGAGAAGGACGATGTGCGCTATTTCTCCATGGTCTCGCCGGCCAGTCTGCTTGCGATCAGTCCAACGATCGCCCTTTCGAAAAAAATCATGATTGCCGGTCTCGATCCAATTTCGGTTGAAACAGCGGTCAAACGCTACGACGCCGGCCGCTCGGAATTGTCGAACTCAGCCGACTACGACAAGGCGGCACGCTCTATTCCAGCGCCAACAAACTTTTTTGCATATGTCGACGTGCCGCTTCTTTACTCACGATTGGATGCTGCCTTGCGGCCGATGTTGTTCGTGAGCGCCGCTTTCCTTCCCTGGCTGTCGGACTATGTCGATCTTGCCAAGCTGCCGCCATCCGAAATTATCACCAAACACATCAGCCCGATCGTTTCCTCGCAACGATACGACGGCGATGGTTACGTCGCCGAATCGATGGGATCGATCACGCTCAATCAATCGGGAATCGGTCTCGTCTCCCTGGCCGCCTTCGGCACAACCTATTACCGGCGAGCCATGGCTCCGAGTTTGAATACTTTGGCGCAGCCGGCGGCTCCGACAGCTCCACGACGTCGAACCTTGCCATCGGCTTCGCCGAGCGCCGCGCCGTAGTTGTAGCCACATCGCGAGTCTTCGATCTGCGCCAATTCGGCGCGGTTAGCTAGGAGAAACGGCGCAAGTGAGAAAACTGCTGCAGTTTAGCGAAAATGTGTTAGGATTGCGGCCCTATGGCTATTCTCAAGAAAAACGCATTTTCCCGTCGAGTTCCCGATCTGGTGACCGAGGAACTGGTTGCGGTGCTTTCCCGGCGTGCATCGTTCGAATTCAAGCAGCTCTTTGACATCGTGCACGAGAACCTCCGGGCACGGAATGCAGCCAGCGGGGGCGAAGAAATGTTGCGTCTGCGGGCTTACGAAAAGCTGCAGAACCTCGTGGCGCGCGGAGCGGTCAAGAAGAACGGCAAGAAGTACAAAGGATTGCCTTCTGCTTTAGCGGCGGCGATCGCTCCGCAGAACGGTCATATTCCAGCGAACAGGCTGGCGGGAGTTAAGTAAGTAGCTGCCCGTTCAGGGGTGGACTGAGTTTCCGGAAGTCCAACCAATGCTGCAAGAATATCTCCCTGTTCTGCTGCAGGTCGTGGTGGCAGTCGGTTTCGCGGTGGCGGTGTTAGTTGTCAGCGTCGCCGTGGGGAAATCGGGACGGCGCACGCGAGTCAAAGACACGGCCTACGAATGCGGCATGGTGCCGCAGGGCGAAGCGCAACCGCGCTTTAGCGTGAAGTTCTATCTCATAGCCATGCTCTTCATCCTGTTCGACCTCGAGATCGTGTTCATGTATCCGTGGGCGGTCGTTTACAAAGAGACGATTAAACACGGCACGCTCATTCTCTGGAGTATGCTCAGTTTCATCTCGATCTTGATGGTTGGCTACGTTTACGCGCTCAAAAAGGGTGCGCTCGATTGGAAAAAATAACGCAAGATTCCAGATCGTCCGTAACCGGGCGATTCACGCTTGCACGCTTCGCTGGAACCGCCTAATACGTTTAGCTCCCATGATTCATCATGTCGTCCTTTACAAACTCAAGCCGGAGGTGACGCCGGCTCGCACCGAGGAGATGATGATGAATGCCCGGATGCAGCTCCTCAAAATCCCCGAAGTGCTGAGCATCAAGTGCGGGAAGCGGGTTGATCCAGAGCTGCCGTGGCCGTTCTTCATCGCCATCGATTTCGAGTCGATGGATAAGTTCGCCATCTTCCGCGAGGACCCGGTTTTCGTGAAATTCACCGAGGAGGTGATCAAGCCCAACACCTCGGACTCGCTCAGCCTCGATTTCGAAATGGATCCGGGCAAGGACGTGCGCTTCTCCTGAGAAGCCCAGTTGAGAGGTTGAGCAGCTGAGGGGCTGAGAGGACTCTGGCTCGACGTTTCTTTCTTTTCCGCTCAACCTCTCAATCTCTCAACCTCAACCACTCAACTCTCTTGCGGCTCGGTTATCTCTACTCCCGCTATCCGGTCATCTCGCAAACATTTTGCGACACGGAAATGCAGGCCCTGGAGAAGCTGGGTTTCTCCCTCGAAATCGGTTCGATTTACGCGCCACTCTCGACTTTGCGACATGCCCACGCGGCGCGGCTGGGCGCGTTAATCCGCTACGCCCCACCGCAGCCGGTCCTCCAAGTTTGGGAAGAGAACGCAAAGGTGCATGGGAAATGGCCGGGCGCACTTGTCGATCGTCACGAAGAAAAATATGGCTGGCGCTACAAACCGGCCCAGCGCGCACGCAACGCCCTCTATTTCGCGGAGCTCTTTACGCAAGCGGGCGTCGATCATTTTCACGTGCACTTCGCTAATCGCGCCGCCCACACCGCGTTGTTTCTGAAAGAGATTTCGGGAATCCCCTTTAGCGTCACCGCCCATGGGCAGGATTTCATGGTCGATCTCGGGAACGATGAGCTTCTCGCCGAAATCTGTGCAGCGGCCACGTTCGTCGCCGTGGAAACAAACTACAGCGGTCAGTTGCTAGTCAAACGATGTCCGGATTCCGCGTCGAGAATTTATCACATATTCAATGGAATCGACCTGGAAAACTTTCCGCCGCCTTTGCCCCATTCGTCGAATGGCCCCGCGCGTATTCTAAGCGCTGGGCGGCTCGTCCCCTTCAAAGGATTCGATCAACTGATCGACGCCTGCGCCGAACTGGCCCGGCGTAATCTCGATTTTGCCTGCGAGATCGTTGGCGACGGGCCCGAGCGCGAGCGCCTGCAGAACAAGATCGACAAGCAGCAATTGAAATCGCGAGTCGCTTTGCGCGGCTCCCTTCCGCGCGAATCCGTTTTTGAAAAAATGCGCGCTTGCGACATTTTTGCACTCGCTTCGATCGTCGAGCGAAACGGCGCGAGCGATGTTTTCCCGACTGTTATTCTCGAAGCCATGAGCGCGGCACGGCCTGTGGTTTCAACCCAGGTTGCTGGTATTCCCGAATCGGTCGTGCACGGCGAAACCGGTTTGCTTGTTCCGCCCGGTGACGCCACCCATTTCGCCGAAGCGCTGGCGCAGTTGATTGTCAGTCCGGCGTTGCGAGAAAAGTTTGGGAATGCCGGGCGCGCACGTGTCGAGGAACATTTCACGATCAATAAGACGATCGCGCCATTGGTAGAACTGCTTCGGATGTCTACGGTCAGCCGATCGAAACCGCCCGGGCGTGCCAAGATCAAGCAGATCGTCTATTTGATCGATCGCTGGCCGGACGTCGATTTGCCATTCTTGGAGCGGGAATTGAAAGAGATGAAACGTCGCAACATCGCGATCCTGTCAATCGTCTGCCAGTTCGATTCCGAAATGGGTCTTACTCCGGAGCAGAAACGGGTCGCACCTGGCTTGGAATTTCTTCCCGACGCGATGGTGATCGAGGCAGAGTGGCAGGCGAGCCGCGCTGTCAACCGCAGATTGGAAGACGATCACGCGAGCGCGGAAGAACGCGTCCCCGGCGCACTGTTCTTGCGGGAAGCGCGTTTCGCCGTGAGTCTGCAAAAGTTTCTTGCGGAAAAAAATGTCTCTCACGTACACGCCACGAGCTCACGTGCGCTTGTTTGCGCCCTTATGCTAAAGCACCTCATCGGTCTTACGGTCAGCGCGACGATCGAACCGCGCCCCCCGGTCTCACCAGAATGGATCACGGTCGCCCTCCGTGAGTCCCGTGGAGGTCGTCTCAGCGACCGCAAATTGTTACGGCGCCAGGCCAGTTCCTTCCTTTACGACAAAGCCGCATCAGTTTCTTTTGCGCGGCGATGGCAAGAAAAAATCGGGATCGATTTGACCGGGCATGGACGTTTCTGGCAGGAATGGTCGGAACTCCTCGTGCGCTGGAGCCGGGAACGCATCGAACCGACCTAAGATCGACAATCATTTATGGATAAAAAGGCAATTCTCCTCGCGGGCGGCGCCGGCACGCGTCTTTTTCCGATCACCAAGATCGTCTGTAAACAGCTCCTGCCCGTTTACGACAAACCAATGATCTGTTATCCGCTCGCCACCATTATGCTCGGCGGCTTGCGCGAAATCCTGATTATCTCGACGCCAAAAGACTTGCCAATGCTCCGTGATTTTTTGGGCGATGGCACACAGCTCGGCCTTCGCATCGAATACGCCGAACAGCCAAAGCCAGAAGGAATCGCACAAGCTTTTCTGATCGGCGCAAAGTTCCTTGGACAGTCAGGCGCTTCCCTCATTCTTGGGGACAACATTTTTTACGGGAAGCTGGACTTTTATCGTGAAGCGCTCGCGATTGAAAAGGGCGCGTGCGTTTTTGGTTATCAAGTGCGCGATCCGCAGCGTTACGGTGTGGTTGAGTTCGATGCGAAGGGCAAGGCCATCAGTCTGGAAGAAAAACCGGCCAAACCGAAAAGCCATTTCGCTGTGCCTGGTCTTTACGTTTACGACAAACAAGTTGTCGATTTTTGCCGGACATTAAAACCATCGGCGCGCGGCGAACTCGAGATCACGGATTTAAACCTGCTTTACCTGAAGCAGAACGAGTTGCACGTGAAGCTGCTCAGCCGCGGCATGGCTTGGCTCGACACCGGAACGCAAACCAGTTTGCTCGAAGCGGGCAATTACATCGCGACGATCGAGCATCGCCAGGGATTGAAGGTCGCATGTTTGGAGGAGGTCGCGTTTCGCATGGGATTTATCAACCAAACAGAGCTCGCCACGATTATCGATCGCACACCCAAAGGCGAGTATCGGGACTATCTGTGCATGGTAAGCGACGAAGGCCCCTCGGCGGCGATCGGCTCCTAAGCCTCGACGGGCCAACTGGTTGGGGTAGTGTGGTAGTTATGGAAATCATAAGTACCGGCACGCCCTCTGCTCTCCTTGGGCAGTCAGCACATGCTTTCCCTTGGCCAGGCACGTCATCGTGCTTTCACTCTTCTCGAAACGGTCGTCGCTACGGGCATTTCCGCCGTCTTCCTCGGTTCTCTTTTTACAATGAACACGTCAAGCATGCAGACGATCAAAATGGCCCGAGAGGTAGCCTGGGCCAGTCAGATCCTGCAACAGCGAGTTGAGGGCATGCGCATTGCCAATTGGCATCAAGTCACCGACGCCAGTTGGATCCGGGCAAATTTACTCAACACCGATGCGCCGGGAAGCGACGGACTTAAGAATCTCTCCGAGACCCTTACCCTCGTTCCATACGGCAGCGGCGCTACAAGCACGACTCAGCTGGTACGCGCAAACGGCTCCACCACTATCGTGGCGGAGAATCCGTCGCTGCTCACTGAAAGCGCGATGAAAGTGATTTGGACGGTCAACTTTACTGGGGCTCCAAATAGTCGCAATTCAACCCGTCAGACGGTTACGATCCTGGCAAAAGGCGGTGTGGCAAAGTGAGCAGTCGATTGTGCACCCTTGCCGCACGTGGCCGCGCCAAGCGCAACGCGGGAGGATTTTCTCTTTCGGAGGTGATGATTTCCTCTTTGATCTTCTCCGCCGTCGCCCTCGGCCTTCTCTTGGGCTTTACAGCTCTGGAGCGCAATTATGCCGCCACTTCGGATTTCGCGCTCAATCATGCGGATCAAATGCGAATCTCGGATTATTTGGCGCTGGATTTACGTCGCGCGCTTAAGGTGCGAGCAGCCAGGAATGACACATCCATCGCTATCCCAAATTATTACGACGCGAACGGCAATCCCCAAACGCCGGTGGTGGATCAAAACGGCGGGGTCTACTATGGGACGTTGGGGAGCTCGGTTACGGTTCACTACTACCTATCCGCCGGGACGATCTATCGCCAAAAGGATAACGCCACCCCGACCCCGCTTGCCACCAACGTCCAGGATTTCATTTTTGACGTAACGGACGCCGGAAAAGTTGTCTCCACGAAGATCACTTTCAATCCGACGTTTAGGTCGGCCGGGCGCGCGGCCGGCGATCCCAGTGCTGCCACGGCCTTTTACAACACAACGCTTCTGCGCAATAAACGCACCGATAATCAAATTGGGGTTTACTGATGAGGACGCGCGGGTCAAAAGCTCAAGGCAGCATTTTGCTTTGGACGGTCGTAACGATCGCCATTCTGTCGCTTCTAGGTGCAGAAGTCTTGCGCCTCGTTTCCATTAAATATGAGCACGCCCTTCAAACGGCCACCTGGCAAGAGAGCTTGCTCGCAGCCGAATCTGGAATCGATCTCGCCATCATGGAGTTGCGAAAATCGCTTTTCCCGGCTCCCAATCATGCTTGGGGCGGATGGAATAACATTCCGGGAAACGGCGTTACCAGCTACGGGTTGACCACCATCCCCAATGCCGGTTTGGCCGGAACGCCCATGACGATCGAAGTGAACGTCGATGCGCCCGGCAACTTGAAGGACAGCAACGGGCAATATTACCGCATCCGTACGGTCGGTACCATGCCGATCCTCGGGTCCCCGCGTGCCGGCCAAAACAGACAGGATACGCGCCTGCGCAAATTGAGTTTGTGCTGGGAGCGGTTTACAGACGGTGTGCTCAAGGCGCGTTCGCTCAACAATCATCCGCAAGTCTCCCGTCGCACCGAAGCCATCGTGCGCCCAGTCTCGGCCTTTAACCAGGCCATCATGTCAGTGGGCACCCTCGATCTCACCAATCAGAACATTGTGATTGATAGCTACGATTCGCGCGATACGGCCAAATCAACCAATGGTCTCTACGACGTGAACAAACGGCAGGAGAATGGCGATCTCGCTACAGATGGAAATCTGATCGAGGCCGGCAACGCGCACATTTACGGCGATGTCGCCACCAACTCAGGGACGGTTAGCGGCGCGGCTAATATTACCGGAATTGAACGCACGGATTTTTACCAGGAACCAATCCCGGTGGGGGTGCCTTCCTGGCCCTCAATCAATCCCGCCCCCTACACGGTAACAGACACGGCCACCTTAACCGCGCGCGTTAAAGACTCTTCGGGTCAAATTGTGCCCGAATCGCGCTATCAACTCGCCCAGGTTTCATTGAGCGGTCAAAAGACACTCACGCTGGCCGGCAATCCGGATGGCAGTCCGACATACATCGAGATTCATGTCACTGGTGATATAAGTGTCTCGGGCGGCGCACAGGTTGTTGTTCAACCGGGTGTCAGCGCCACTATTTACTTTGATGGCAACATCGATGTTAGTGGCGTCGGAATCATCAACAGCAACAACCAGCCGAACGATCTTCACCTCTATGGCGTCCAACCCATCGATAGCTCAAACAGGACCGTGCATCTTGGCGGCAACGGTTCAATTACCGCGACGGTATACGCCCCGAATGCCGACGTTACGATCAATGGCGGCGGATCAAGCGGACATGTCTTTGGATCGATTGTTGGCAAAACTGTGACCATGACCGGCGTTACCAATCTTCACTACGACGAGGCCTCAGGCGCGAGCGGCATGATCAACAATTACAAGATTGTGAGCTGGTTCGAAGACAACCGCGACAGCCGAGACTGGTAACGCTCTTGCGCCGATATTACTTCGGCTGTTCGCGCAACAAGTGGCTCGTATCGGCGAGCAGCTTCGTCACTGCATCCGCCGCGGTCGCTTCGTAGTAGCCGCGAATTTCGCCATGTCGATCTACCAAGACGATGCGCGTGCTGTGCACGGGGACGCCGGCCTCCGGACTCCCGTCTGACACGGCCAGCTTGAATCCGTTTTTGGAAAGATCGTAGATCGTGGACTTAGAGCCAGTCAGAAAATCCCAGCGCGCTGGTTGCGCCTTCAACTTCTCCGCGTAACCGCGCAAAACGTCCGGCGTATCTTTTTCCGGATCGACACTGAACGAAACAAGATGCACGTCCGTCTTCTCGAGCGGCCTCTGCAATTCGCCCATGCGACTGCTCACCATCGGACACGGCCCCGGGCAAGATGTGAAAATGAAATCAGCGATCCAAATTTTGCCAGAGAGCTGTCTCGAACCAAACGGCTGATTGTTCTGATTCGTGAGCTGGAAATTGGGCACCGTCCCGTACGATCGAATCGGCCGATTGGCGAGCTGGTTTACCTGCCCTCGCCAAACGAAGAAAAATACGGTCGCGACCACGAGTGGAAGTCCCAACAGCACCGTTTTCCAAATGATCGCGCCCAGAGACGTCGATCTGTCGACGGGTAAAGAAATCGTGTTCATAATTTGGTCAGGACGAGGGCGCCGAGTAAGAGCGGAAGATAAACAATCGAAGTGATAAACAGAGCGCGCGCCGCGGCGCGCGTGCGCAGACGCAAAAAACGCATGGCCATGGCGATAAACCAGCCGCTGAGAACAAGCTCAGCCGGGAGGTAACCCCAACTCGTGATTTCGAGAAACGCGGGAATGCCACCGATGATAAGAAGCAGGATGCAGAAGAAGACGCTTTGACTGGCGCTGCGTTCGCCGCTCCGATCGTCGCTCGAAATCATCCGGAAACCCGCGCGTGAGTAATCGTCGCGATACATCCAGGCAATCGCGAAAAAATGCGGCAATTGCCATAAGACAAGAATGGCAAAGAGGCTCCATGCGCCGGCGTCGATCCTTCCGCGCGCGGCCGCCCAGCCAATCACCGGCGGAATGGCGCCCGGAATTGAACCGACGAGCGTGTTGAAAGTGCTGACGCGTTTCAGCGGCGTGTAGGCAAAGATGTAGATGATGATGGTGATGGCGGCGAGCACCGCGCTCAACGCGTTACAGGCGAAGGCGAGATAAACGATTCCGAAAAGAGAAAGCGCGCCGCCGACAATGAGCGCTTCGGTTGGCCGCATTCGCCCTGCCGGAACCGGGCGCGATTTCGTGCGGTTCATGAGCGCATCCGATTTTCGCTCCCACCATTGATTGAGAGCGGCGGCGCCGGCTGCGGCCGCCGCCGTTCCGAAAACGACGTGAAAGAGCGCGACATAATCGACCGGACCTTGCGCGCCGACATAAAAACCGACCGCGGTAGTGAGAAGAACGAGCAGCGTCAATCGCGCTTTGACCAGCTCGGCAAAATCGGCGACGAAGCGGGAACCATTTCCCGCGACCGCAACTTCGTTCTCAATGGCGGCGGTCTTCACGCTCGTGGCATGGGCATCTTGCCCACGTCTATCAAATGTTCTTGGGCCGGAAGCCCGTGCCACGGCGATTGCAACCGCAAGATGATCGCGCAAATGCTCACGCCGAACGATAGCATGAGCGCGCCCATCGCGACATGCGCGGTCGCAATGTCGGCCGCTTTATTACTCCAGATTGTCCAGGCGCCCAAAGTGATCTGACAGAAGACGAGAACGACCCATACGATCGACAATCGCCTCAGCGGAGGGATCTCACGCGCGTTTTTCCAGATGCGAAGGCAAAGTGCAATGATCGCAATTGCGATGATGACGGCAAGGAAGCGGTGCGCAATTTGCAGCCAGATTTGAAACGCCGTGACGTCCGATAGAGCGTGCGCATCGCGCCAGGCGTTGATGTTGGCGAGCGCATTCGCGTTCGTGTCTGGGATCCACTGGCGATACGCAGTTGGGAAATCGAGGATGGCGAGATCCCGATGTTGATGGCGCATGGTCGCGCCGAGTGCGAGCTGGAGGTAGATCGCTACGGTCGCGAAAAAGGCGAGCGATTTGATTCCCCTGAATTTCGCAAGATCGACATCTACATCTGAAAGAGATTGCCAAAACTTTGTCGTGACCAGCGCGATGACGATGAGCAAGGCGAGAAATGCCTGGGCAAGGCAAGCGTGGAAGATTCCGATCTCGTCCTTGAGCATGGTTACGCGCAGACCGCCGAGGACACCTTGTAGAACCACCAGAAAAAGCGCGAGATAACCGAGATTGCGCACCCATCGACGGTCTTCTGCAAGCCGCATCCAAATGGCCAGGATGATGGTCATAAAACCGACGATCGAAGCGACGAGACGATGCGTGTGCTCGAAAAATATTCCGCCGATCCATTTCGAAACCGGAAACAAAAACATGTTGTAACCGAATGTGGTCGGCCAATCGGGAACGGCCAGGCCAACGCCTTTGCTCGTCACCATTCCGCCGCTGCAGATCAGAAAGAGCGTGGCGACACACAGCAGCCAGGCAAAGCGATTCAGCCAAATTATCGATCTTTCGGAAGGCATTGCTGTCATATCTGGGGAGCGCGCGCGTCTCGCGTGCCGGCGATCGGCGCCGTCGCGATCGTCATTCTTTTCTGACGTCATAAAACAATAAGCTGGTTGCGGCGAGGGCGCCGCAACCAGCACGCGAGGCGCGTGCGCTCCCCGAACAAAATCCGCCGCATCAACCGCCAGGACTGGGCGATGGCGCCGGCTGAGGCCCGGCGGGTTTGCCTTCGGGTGCGCCGCTTGGATTCGTGGTTTGCGGCGCGGCTGGTGGAGCGGCCGTTCCCGGCGCCGCTCCGGCGGGAGCGCTCGGCGTTCCAGCAAGCTCGGCGCGTTCTTTGAGCCACGCTTGATATTCCGCCGGCTCGTCGACCACGAGCATTCCTTTCATCCCATAATGGCCAAGCCCGCAAAGCTGACCGCAAATTATTTCGTGACTCCCCGTCTTAATCGGTTTGAACCACATCGGAATAAGCGACCCGGGAATTGCATCCTGGGCGATGCGCATATGCACGAGCGCGAAGTTGTGAATCACGTCTTTCGATGAAAGCTCGATGATGACGGGGCGATTAATCGGCACATGCAATTCGCCAAGCGTAACGATATCGTCCTTGCCCGCGGGATCGTTCGGATCGAGACCGAGCGGGTTCGAATTTGTGACCAAATGAACATCGCGGCGACCAAATTCTCCATCCGGTCCGGGCAAATGAAAGTTCCAATTGAACTGCTGGCCAACGGCGTGCACGAGAATCGCATCTTTAGTTTCCGGAAATTGATTCACGCGTTTGGCCCACAACGGGATGGCGAAACCGATGAGGAGCACGGCTTCGATCAGGACGACAGAAAACTCGAGGTGCGTGGAGATTCCGCTTTTAATTCCCTGATAATCGGCCTTGGGATGGCGACGTTTGCGGAATCGAATCAGAACGAAAACAAAATAGGCGGACCAGCCGAGGAAGAGCGCACCCATGAACCAGTGGCTGAATTCGATGATGTGGTCGATCTGATATCCGTGCTCGGATGCGTTCGGCGGCATTCCGAGAAATTCGTTGATGACGCCGAGATTAAACATATTTGTCCAAGTCCTCTTCGGTGATTTCCTGATGCGGCTCGGGCGGCGTGCGACCCATCCGCCACAAATGATAACTGAATGCGCCGATACCGCTCATCACCGCCATGATTGCGCCGAAAAGAAACCAAATAGCCACAGCCATGTGCTCGGTCGATTTCCCATCCTTGGCGCCGTAACAAAACGGACAGGCCATGGCCTGCTCAATCGAGAAGATCAACAATAACAAGATCGACAACAGTTTTGCTTTCATGTGATGAGGCGGAGTCGCTTCATTTTTCGATAAAACCAAACGCCGTAAACGCTCAGGCCAATCGCGGCGGCGAACGAACAGATCGCTCCGATGATGAAAACCGGTGCGCCTTCGACGAGATCGACCCAGATGCACCAGACTCCGGTGCCGAGCGCGAGGAGCGTCGAGAAAACGATGAAGACTATGTGGAAACCTCTCAAGGACATTTAATGCGGGGCGACAATGGGATTGTACCAGGCCAGATAAATGAGCCAGAACATCGCGAAGACAAACAGACCGGTGAAAATGAGAACGCGATAGATCAAACGTTTCTCGGCGGCGAGATGCATGAAGATGGCGGCGACCAAACCGGCTTTGAACGTGGCAACGAGCAGGGCCACCGCAATGTTCGCCTTCTGTGTGCCGAAGTTAACGTAGGAAAGCGCGACCGTGATGGCTGTGAAGGCGAGCAGCGTCGCGCCCACCATCAAGTAAGCCCTCACGTGCTTCTGCACGTTGTGCGCGTATTCCTCGTGCTCGCTTGGGTCGGGTGAAACGTCAGGCGGATTGTTCATGGGCTAGAGCAAATAAAAGAGAGGAAAGACAAAAATCCAGACCAGATCGACAAAGTGCCAGAACAGGCCGACGACCTCGACCCGGTTGGCGAGGTGTTCTGGATTGCTCTTGTAAAGTTTCGAGCCGACCGGCAGCCAAAAATAAATAAAGACGAGCACGCCGCCGAGGACGTGCAAGCCGTGCAAGCCGGTGATCGTAAAATAGCTTGCGAAATACGCGCTGTGCCTCGGTTCAAACATGCTGAAGTATTCCACGTCCTCTTTTTCGATCTTGGCCATCTTGTCGGTGGGCTGCCTATAGAAGAAATGCGGCCGGTCGTTTGCCGGGTTGGTCGGGTCGGCATTTACTGGATCGAGTGCGACCTCGAATTCCTTGACGTTGGGATCGTGCATCGCTTCGTGATTGTGCAAGTGGCCGCTGATCTCGCGGCGCGGAGGCAAACCTTTTTCCTCCAGATGATGATTGCCAAGATACGGCTCGTATTTTTCGAGCGCCTCTTTTTTTATGAACGCACCGAAGTGATCGAACTTCTGCGGCCACTCGTACGCGAGCTTGACGACCAGGAAGATCACGCCACACAGGATCGTGATGGTCATGTACCACCAATAGGCCGAGAAGCGGCGCATCTTGAGCGACGCCCAGGCGAGCACGACGGTGACGGACGAGGCGATGAGGATGGCTGTGTTCATCGTGCCGACGGGCACGTTGAGAAGTCCGTGCGGCCACATGCCGGGCTCGGCATCGAGCCGCAGAAAAATGTAGGCGGAAAACAGTCCGCCGAAGAGCATTATTTCCGAAGCGAGGAAAAGCCAGATGCCGACCTTGGCGTTCCACAGTCCGGTGTCCGGCCTGGTGCTGACGGTATACGGAATTTCCATCGCGCTTCCCAAAGATTGAAACTAAACGTGGACGGGCTCCGGCTCGGGCTTGCGGAGCCGCTCCGTTGCCTGGACCGGTTCGTCTTGCATGGTGAAATCGCCGTCACGTCCCGGCAGGCTGTATTCGTAAGGACCGCGATAGGCCACGGGCGGAGTCAGAAAATTTCCATGCGGCGGCGGGGACGGCGAGGTCCACTCCAGCGTGGTCGCATCCCACGGATTCTCCTTCGTTTTCTTGCCGTGACGGATGCTCCAAAAGAAATTGATGATGAACGGAATTTGGGCCAGGCCCATGGTCCAGGCCGCACTCGAGATCCACCAGTTCCATTGAAATCCCGTCTGTCCCCAGACGGTGTGATCGCCGGCGACCGACCAGCCCTGGCCACCGTCGTACCAGCGACGATGCATGCCGAGCATGCCTTGCAAAAACATGGGCAGGAAAATCACGTTCATGCAAATGAGCGATGGCCAGAAATGAACTTTGCCCCAGAACTCGCTCATGCTTCGCCCGGTCGCTTTCGGGAACCAATAGTAAATGCCGGCGAACAGCGCGAAAATAGTGCCGGGCGCGACGATGTAATGGAAATGCGCAATGATGTAGTAAGTGTCATGCAGATAGAGATCGGCTGAGTTGAAGGCGAGCGGAATGCCAGTCAGCCCACCGATGCCGAACATCGGAAGGAACGCAGTCGCGAAGAGCATCGGCACGTTAAAGCGGATCGAGCCGCCCCAAAGCGAGATAAAGAATGCGCTGAGAATAATCACGGACGGGATGGAGATGAGCAGCGTAGTGGTTTGGAAAAACGCACTCACGGTTGAGCCCATCCCCGTCAGCCACATGTGGTGGGCCCAGACGATGAAAGAGAGAAATCCAATCACGAGCACGGAAAAGACGAGGGACTTGTAACCCCAAAGCGGCTTACGCGAATTGTTGGCCAGAATTTCAGCCACGATGCCGAATGCCGGAAGAATGAGCACGTAAACCTCCGGGTGCCCGAGGAACCAGAAAAGGTGCTGCCATAAGAGCGGACTGCCGCCGCCACTGATGTGTAACGGCGCGCCGTTCACGATCATCCCGGCCGGCATGAAGAAGCTGGTGTCCGCAGTGCGATCCATGATTTGCATGATAATCGCCGATTCGAGCGGCGGGAATGCCAGCACGAGCAGAAATGCCGTGACAAATTGCGACCAGACGAAAAACGGCAGGCGCATCCAGGTCAGACCTTTGGCGCGCAGCTGAATGATGGTGGTAATGAAATTAATCGCTCCGAGCAACGATGACGTGATCAGGAAAATAAAACCGACAAGCCAGAGTGTCTGCCCATTAAAAAACGGGTGAAACGCCTCGCCTTTGTCGGCGACAATGGCGAGCGGCGTATATGACGTCCAACCACCCTTGGCCGCGCCGCCGGGAACGAAAAAGCTCGTCAGCATGATGACGCCACCGACACCAAAGGCCCAGAAACTGGCGGCGTTAATCTTGGGAAACGTCATGTCGGGCGCGCCGATTTGCAGCGGCACGACGAAATTGCCGAAGGCGGCGAAAGCCACCGGCACAATGCCGAGAAAGATCATGATCGTGCCGTGCATGGCGCCGAGCGAGTTGTAAAACTCCGGCGTCATTTTGCCATCGGGCATACTGCCAGGCCCGAAGAAGTGCCCGAGGGCGTTACCGATCACCGGCAGAGCCTGGCCGGGAAAAGCCAGCTGCCAGCGCATCAACATCATTAAGGAGAAGCCGAAGAACAAAAAGATAAGACCGCAGAGGCCGTACTGAATACCGATCATCTTGTGATCGGTCGAGAAAATGTAAGTTCGCCACCAGCCAAGCTCGTGATGTTCGCCTGCTCCGCCGGAGCCATGCGAAGGCGAGTGCCCGGCGTCATGATGGTGTGGATCCTGGTGCCCCGCCGCGGCGGGAAGAGAAGTAGAAGCGTCCATTGGCAAAATTACCGTTCCAATATCGAAAGAGAACCGTTCATTGCAAAGCCCAAAATGAGAGGTTGAGGAGTTGAAAGCTTGAGTCGTTGAGACAGAAAAACTCTGCTGTCGATTTTATTTTAATACAACGTTTCTAACGTCGGGTGCCTAGCGTTTTCTTCGTTTCTCCGCATCTCAACCGCGCTGGATCATTCGTTCCCGGCTCCCTTCCCGCCACCGATAGGAGAAGACACTTATCCCGTGTGCGACCAGACCAATTCCCCAACCAAATACCGACCACTTAAACCAGTAATTATCGGGCGTGCGTATGAGGTTCAGGATGGCGAGAAAAGCATTTACGAGCACGTAGATCAGGACGTGCCGATAAAATGCGAGCCGTGCTTCCACGGGCGCCGCCGCCCGCCGATAAAGCATCTCGTTTTCCATACCTACAATTCAACATGTCGATCTTGCCATGGCCAGCGCGAAATTGTGTAGAGGCACGGGTCCTCACGCGCAAACCTAGCCATTGCAATCACCGCGGCGACCGCAGCTACACCTCACCGGAAGTAATCGTGGGCTCGACTAAAACGAATCCCGGCGTTCTCCGCGCGAAATGCCGCAGCCAATAGCTCCGCATGGCGTTTTGTGAATAACTTCGAAAATATTTTCGTCGTCCCGCGTGCTCCGACTAGGTAATTGTCGATCTTGCGCATGAGAGCCACGAGCGAACGATGAAAGATTTAACCCAGGGTTCCGTGACAAAGCACCTGCTGCATATGTCGGCGTTCATGGCCGTGAGCATGATGGCGCAGACGCTCTATCTCCTCGCCGATCTTTACTGGGTGGGACGCCTTGGAAAAGAAGCCATCGCTGCCGTCGGCGTGGCTGGCAACCTCACCATGATCGTGCTCGCTTTGACCCAAATGTTAGGCGTGGGGACAACCACGCTCATCTCGCACGCAGCCGGACAAAAAGAACAGACGCGTGCCGAGCTTGTCTTCAACCAATCGTTTGTCATGTCCATCCTGGTCGCGCTCGCCCTTGGCGTTTTCGGATTTCTGTTGATGGACGTGTATAGCAATTCGTTAAGTGCCGATGCGATTACGGCCACTCTGGCCAAGAAGTATCTGCTTTGGTTCATCCCCGCGCTGTTGTTGCAGTTTCCGCTGGTGGCGTTGGGCTCGGCGTTGCGCGCGACCGGAATCATCAAGCCCACCGTCGGGTTGCAGGTACTCAGTGTCCTGCTCAACATCATACTAGCGCCGTTGCTGATTTTTGGCGTTGGACCGTTCCCAAAACTAGGCGTGACCGGCGCGGCACTCGCCAGTTTCATTGCCATTCTGATCGCAGACGTCCTCATGGTGATTTATTTCGAGAAGAAATATCACTACCTGCGTTTCCGTTTCGCGCAGATGCGCCCGCAACTAAGGATCTGGAGCAAAATGCTGCAAATCGGCGTGCCCGCGGGAACGGAGTTTGTCCTGCTCTTTGTCTATATCGTGATCGTTTACGGCATCATTCGGGGCTTTGGCCCAGCCGCCCAGGCCGGGTTCGGAGTGGGCGCGCGGGTCATGCAGGCGCTCTTTTTGCCGGTCGTGGCCCTGGCCTTCGCCGTCTCTCCCGTGGTTGGACAAAACTTCGGCGGGCGCCGCGCCGATCGTGTCCGGCAATCCGTTTACTCAGCGATCGCAATCGCAACGGCCATGATGCTAGTTCTCGCGCTGCTGGCCTACTTCGTCTCGGGTCTGCTCATCCTGCCGTTCTCGCGGGATCCGCACGTGATCGCTTTTGGCAGCGAATATCTAAGAATTGTTGCGCTCAATTTCGTGGCAGCGGGAATTGTATTTACGACTTCAAGCATCTTCCAAGGAATCGGAAACACGTGGCCGCCGTTGCTCAGCTCGATGACCCGTTTGTTTCTCTTTGTCCTGCCGGCGTTACTCGTGGCGCGCACGCCCGGTTTCGAAATCAGACATGTCTGGTATCTGTCGGTCGGGTCGCAACTGATCCAGGCTGGCATCAATCTGCTTCTGCTCCGTCGCGAGCTGCGCAGGAAATTGAATTTCGAAGAGCTCGGAGACCTCGTCCCCGGCGGTGCGACCGCTACGTGAGGCTCAGGTTTTCGCCAAGTCCTCCGCTGTTAAGACGAGCCGCTCGACGCGCCGGCCGCCTACAATTCCCTCCACAATCTCCGGCACGTCCGCGATCGTGACCCGTCCGTAAAAGAAATGATCGGGCTCGACCAAGATCGTTACGCCGGTCGCGCACTGATCGAGACAGCTTGATGTGCAAACGCGCGCTTCGACTTGAGCGAGCCCGCGCCCGGCCAGTTCCGCTTTCAACGCCTTGTGCACCTCTTCCGAGCCTTTGGCCGCACAACACCCTTTCGGGTTATCGTCGGGACGGCGGTTGATGCAAACAAAGAGATATCGTTTGCGTTGCGCCATGCCTGCACGTTGGTCGCCGGCGTCTTCGCGGTCAACCGGCGGACCTCGCCGCGATGCGAATGCCGGAAGACTATGCGAGATTTGGCGGTGCAGAGCGAAACGAAACCGCGCGCCATCATCCATCTGGACATGGATTGCTTTTACGCGGCCATCGAAGTGCGGGACCAACCGTCCCTGCGCGGCAAACCAGTCGGCGTGGGCGGCGCGCGCGATCGGCGCGGCGTGCTCACCACCTGCAATTACGAAGCACGTAAATTTGGCGTGCGCTCGGCCATGCCGACCTTCATGGCCTTGCAACGTTGCCCGAGTCTGATTGTCCTACCGACGCGTTTCGATGTTTATCGCCGCGAGGCCGCGACGATTCGCGGAATCTTGCATCGATTCACATCGTTGATCGAACCGCTCTCGCTTGATGAAGCCTATCTCGATGTCACCGCGCATCCCGGCGCACCCGGCCCGCTCGCCCACGTGATCCGCGGCATGATCTTTCGGAAAACAAAACTGACGTCGTCGGCCGGAATCGGTCCAAACAAATTGATCGCGAAGATCGCAAGCGAAGTAAACAAACCAAACGGCCAACTTGAGGTCACAACGGAACAAGTACCGGAGTTCATGGAAAAATTGCCGGTCCGCAAGATTTGGGGCATCGGCGAAAAGACAGAAAGGAAATTGGAGGATCTCGGGGTCAAGACGTGCGCCGAGCTGCAGCGCTTCTCCCGCGCGGAACTTGTCGATCTTTTCGGCAAGTTCGGCCTTGAGCTCTACGATCTTTGCCGCGGCCTCGACGGTCGGCCGGTCGAGCCGGACCGTCCCCGCAAATCGCTCAGCACTGAGGAAACATTTTCGATCGATCTCACGACACTCGAGCAATGTGAAGAGCAGATGGCGGAACTGTTTCAGGAACTAATGGCCGACCTCGCGCAGAAAGAAACAACCCGCATCGTGACAAAGATTTTCGTGAAACTGAAGTTGAACGATTTTACAAGGACGACAGCCGAGCGCGCCGGGCTCGCGCCGAATCTGCAAGATTTCCGCGCACTTCTTGCCGAAGCATTCGCGCGCACCGGAAAACCAGTTCGGCTGATCGGCGTCGGCGTTCGTTTCGCCGATCCTTCGCCGGAAAACGCGCAGCTCTCTCTCCTGTAGCGACGGTCTATGACCGCCGAATGTAACAAGGAGCAGCGGTTTCCCCTCGCGCGCCGTAGTCTCGCGACTGCGGGACGAAGGAGGCTCGATTCCGGCGCTCATAGAGCGCCGCTACATCTTTCAATGCAGTCTTCGCGTGATTAAGATGAAGGAGTCGTCATGACTTCGGCTCAACAGCAAACCATTAAGCGCGCTGGTTGCGATGTGCGCTTCGATAATCTGACGCGGCAACTTTACGCCACCGATGCGTCGATCTATCAAATCGAACCGGCCGGCGTGGCCTTTCCGCAAACCGCCAGTGAAGCGAGCGCAGCGATTCGAGCCGCGGCCGATGCCGGAGTTTCAGTCACGCCGCGTGGGGCGGGCACGAGTTTGGTAGGGAACGCGATCGGCGAAGGATTGATTGTCGATTTCTCCCGGCACAATCGCAAGATCGACAATCTCAAGATCGACCCGCCTGAGGCGGGCACCGTGCAGGTGGGCGCCGGCGTCGTCCTCGATCAGCTCAACGCATTTCTGCGGCCACACGGATTTTGTTTCGGCCCCGATGTGGCGACTAGCGCGCGGGCCACGCTCGGCGGCATGATTGCGAACAACTCTTCCGGCGCGCGCGTCCCGGTTTACGGAACAACCGCCGATCACGTTGTCTCGCTCGAAATCGTAATGGCCGACGGTCGCATCGAAAACATTGGGCCGTCGCATGAAACGCTGCAGAAGGAACGCGTTAAGATCGACAATCTCATTCGCGCAAAGTCGACTGAAATGGCGGAGCGCTGGCCGCCCGGACTCCTGAAACGCTGGCCCGGTTACGGGATCGAACGTTTTCTGCGTGCCCCAAATCTCAACGAGATTCTGGCTGGTAGTGAAGGGACGCTCGCCGCCATCTTTTCGGCCGAACTAAAAATCTCTCCGCTGCCGCGCGAAAAAGGGCTTGGTCTCATTTTCTTCGCGTCGATCCATGAAGCGATGCAAGCCACAGTTGCGCTTCTCGATCTGAAACCGGCTGCGATCGAGCACATCGATCGCCCTTTGCTCGATCAGACGAAAGGCCAGCTTCTTTTCCAGCCGGCCCGAGATTTGATGGAACTCGACGCCAAGCCGTGTAAAGCGATTCTGCTGGTCGAATTCTACGAAGATGTGGCCGAGCGATTGTCGATCTTGCAATCGAGAAAACTTGGATTGCGCTCGAAAATTGTGACCGATGCGGCGCAGATGAATCTCGCCTGGTCGGTGCGCAAAGCCGGCCTTTCGCTTCTGACCGGACGCGTCGGTCCCGCTAAACCGGTGGCCTTCATCGAAGACGCCGCGGTGCGGCCCGCGCAGTTGCCCGAATACGTGCGCGGATTGGAAGCAATCATGAAACCGCTCGGACTGGAGGCGAGTTATTACGGGCACGCTGCGACTGGTTTGTTGCACGTGCGTCCCGTTCTCGATCTGCACGACGCCGGCGACCTGAAAAAGTTTCGACAAGTGGCCGATCAAACTTCGGCGCTCGTCCGACAATTCAAAGGTTCGTTATCGGCCGAGCATGGCGTCGGCATCGCGCGGACCGAATACATGCACGAACAGCTCGGGGACTTGCTCGAGGTCATGCGCGCGATTAAGCGCACATTCGATCCGAAAAATATTTTTAATCCCGGGAAAATCTTCAGCGACGGGTGCGAGCCGCACGGGCGTCAGCACAAGATCGACAATCACTTGCGCGACAATTTCACGGCGCCAATGGAATTGCCATTCGAGCCGGTGCTTGCGTTCGCTTTCAAGGACCGTTCCTTCATCGGTAATCTCGAGCAGTGCAACGGCTGCGGCGGCTGCCGCAAAGACGCCCCCATGATGTGCCCGACGTTTGCTGCCACTGGCGATGAAGTAATGTCCACGCGCGGTCGCGCCAATATTATTCGCGCGGCCTTACAATTGCGCGTCAACGGACACGATCCATTGAAGTCCGCGGAATTGGACGCGGCGCTGAGCAATTGCCTCGCGTGCAAAGGTTGCACGCCGGAATGTCCGTCGAACGTCAACCTGGCTTTGCTCAAAGCAGAAATGTCGTACGCGCGGCATCGTCGTGACGGTTTGCCTTTACGCGAGCGACTCTTAAGCAACGCCGATTTGCTCGGACGAATCGGTTGCGCCGTGCCGGCGCTCGGCAATGCGATTATCGATCTTGCGCCGTTGCGCGCGATCATGGAGAAGTCGCTCGGACTTTCCGCAAAACGTTCGCTGCCGCATTACGCGAGAGAGCGATTTGATCGCTGGTTTGAAAAACATTCTTCTGTAGCGACGAATAATGCGACGGTCGTAGACCGCCGCTACAGAAGAGGAAAAGTCATTCTCTGGGACGACACGTTTGTCCGTTACAACGAACCCCACATTGGAATAGCGGCGGTGAAAGTGCTCGAAGCGCTCGGCTTTGAAGTCGCACTCGCCCAGGATCGACAATGTTGCGGCCGGCCGGCGTTCAGCCAGGGAAATCTCGATGCCGCGGCCAAGGCCGGAAAACACAATGTCGATCTTCTGAACCGTAACTCAGGCGTCTCGGCTGCCGGGGCTGCGGGTGTTCAGGCGGGACGCCTGAGTTACGACTCCCCCATCCTTTTTCTCGAACCCTCCTGCTACTCGATGTTTGTGGAAGATTATCGCGAACTGAAAATTCCCAATGCGCAGAAATTGGCGAAGCGATGTTTTCTTTTCGAAAAATTTGTCGACGATCTGCTCGCGGGCGAACCAAACGCGCTCCATTTCCATGAGCGACAGGAACACGTCGCGATTCACGCACATTGTCATGCGAAGTCGTTGCTAAGTACGGGATTCATGGCGCAGCTGGTTGAGCGGTTGCCCGGGCGCACCGCCACATTGCTCGACACCGGTTGCTGCGGAATGGCCGGCGCGTTCGGGATGCTGGCGGAAAAATACGACCTGTCGGTTCAGGTCGCGGCCGATTTGCTAAACAAGATCGACAATCAACCGTCGGGCGCGACCGTGATTGCGTCCGGCACAAGTTGCCGGCATCAGATCAGCGACTTGTCGGCCACGCGGCCAAAGCACATGGCCGAATTGTTCGCAGAGGCGATTATGTAGTGGCGGCTGTCTCAGCCACAATTTCTTTAGTTCTGCGCTCGCGGCGCGAGCGCCTCTTTAGCTGCGCTAGGAAACCTGGCTCCGCGCGGCTTGCACAAGATGGGAGCAGATATCGGCGATTTCCCTGCCGGTAAGTTGGGGTCGCTGCTCGTCGAAATAATCTTCAATCTCTTCGGCCGCAAGAACATCGATATCGAGATGATCGGCCTGACATTGGACGGTCCAATCCCCAGCGAATACGAGAAGACCTTTGACCGGACGATGTTCGCGCAACTGATCTTTGAGCGTTACTTGGAGTGCTGCGGCTGCTTCGCGCGCCTGTTGCAGCGCTCTTCCATCACGAATGCGTCCGCTAAGCAAGAGTTCGCTATCACTTTGGCAATCGAGCGTGCCCGATCCGAAAGTGTTCCAAGATTTCGTCTCGATGGCAAAGACCCCGGCCGGTCCGATGATGACGTGATCGATCTTAAACTGATTGGCTGCCAAATCGTGTAATGCGACAAAACCCTTGCGCCGCAAACGTTCGAGGAATCGGATGACGCGATGATCACTGCGTCTGCGCTCGCGAAGACGACGAAGGTGCGGGCGCAGACGAAAGACCTCGAATCCGCCGTAGGCCGTGACAAACAAACTCAGCAAAGTCCAAAAGCGCGGATCAGGATTGTGACCGGCGATCTTTTGAATCCATGCCACGATGCACACCATCCAGAAAGCGATAACGACGACGAACGGCGCCACCAGGCGCTCATCAAAAAAGCGATCGTGTTCGTCGCGGAGTGATTGGCCGGCAAGACGTATCAGCTTGTCAGATGAGACGACAGCTTGTTTCCAGGGCTGTGTTTTGAAAATCACGCACCTGCAATGCTGCTAATTTCATGCCAGCACGCCGACGATGTCGCCGGACCCCAAAGCCGGGCCAGCTGCTTCAGCAAGAAATGATTCGACGGGCGAAATGCCGTGAACGAAGCGGGTCGATCCCGCGAGTGCTCGGCCGGTTATTTCTTGGGCGGTTCGCCCGGTTTGGCCTGTTGGCCAGGTGCAGGTGACGGCGGCGCGCCAGCCGGCGGTGGACCACCGGGAAGCTCGGTGTCGGGCGGAACAGCTTCTAGATCGGCTTCGACAAATGAATCGGGATGAGTGGCGAGTTCCTTGCGCAACGCGGCAATTTGCTCAGCCGTGACGGGGCTGGCGTTGTTGCCCCATTCGCTGCGCTCATAAGTGAGGACGTCGGCGATCTTTTGATCGGTCAGCGTTTTGTCCCACGGCTGCATGACTGCACTGCCGAACTTCTGCCCTTTGACGGTGACCGGCCCTTGCAAACCCTTGAGCACGATCATGGCGGGACGGCGCGAACCGCCGGTCGTAAATTCCGAGCCGGCCAGCGGCGGATATTGACCGGGAACGCCAAGACCGTTGGCTTGATGACAGGTCTGGCAGTTGGCCGCATAAATCTTTTTGCCCCGATCGCGCGGTGAAAGCTCGGCTTGTTGTTCACCGCCGCCGGGACCAGCGACACTTTTTTTTGCCGGCGGCGGACCGCCCATTGGATCCAAACCATCACCGCTGAAGCTTCCCGAATAACGTCCGAGGTAGGCGCCGCCAAAGAAAACGGCGAGCCCATAAACTACGATCAACCAAATCGAGAGCGGCTCGAGACCGACCCGCGGCTCGCGCTTCTCGCGCTGAATGGCAGCGTGAACTTCCTGCACTTCCTGGTGCTCGCCGTAATCCATTCCCTGACGAACCCGCATGGCCGGATCTGGAGTCTGCTCGTTCATTTCGGTGGCGGTGGCGGTGCGGCGGCCGGTGAACCGGCGGCCGCTGGAATGGGCGAGGCCGCGGCCGAAGCCGGCGCGGCAGATTTCACTTCTTTCAAAGGATGTGATTGATCGAGCGACATCAAATAGGCGACGAGACATTTCGCGTCATAAGTTGGAACGATCTCCCAGCCTTCCGGCGGCGCGTCACGACCGGTGAGCTTGAGGGCGTCGGCGGAACGTTCGCCACTGATGCGCTGTTTCTCATAAAGGAAGCGATAAGCGGGCATGTTTGAATCGGTTTGCCGATGTTGACTGGAGCGAGCCCGCCGGACTTGGGGACGCGGCCGGACTGGCATTCACCGCGGGCGATGCGCCTGCCGCCGCGGCGTTTGGCGAAGCCGCAGGAGAAGATGTCGATTTTGGCGGCGAAGCAGCCGGCGCTGGAGAAGGCGCAGCTGAAGCGGCAGGTTTCGCAGCGGGAGGTGGCTGTGCTCCGGCCGGAGCGGGAGAAGCCGCGGGTTGAGATCCTGACGGACTCGCATTCGCGGCCGGCGACGCAGCGGGACTTGCACCGGCCGGCGCGTTCTCGTCTTCGGCAGGCGCGCGCTTGCCGACGTTGGCAAGATCGGGTCCCATGCGCATCTTGCCTAGTTCCGCCGGTTTCGCAAAAACGTAATCGCGCGGCGCGCTGCGGCGCTCACCCCATTTGCGATCGATATCGGAGCCGGCGTAATAAGGCCTGACCTGCTGGCTATGACAATAAAAGCAGCCGTTCGCCGTATAGATATGGCGGCCGCGGTCGGCCATTCCGGACTTGGGCCGGGGATAAATGTCGGTGCCTTCCTCATCTATTTGCGGATCGAGATGCCCGATCTGGAAATTTGGAATAACGGTGAGACCGACCCACGAGAACGCGAACGTTCCAAAAACCCCGAGAAAAAGTGGGAGCAGCCCCTTCATAAATGTGTTTCGCTTCCCTCCGCTTCTATGGGATTCAAAAATGTTGGCACACTTGCGGTCCGGCCCAGGCCGAAAAGCATGAGGCCGAAATGAAAGGCGAAGACAAAGTGCCCAATCATCATCAACACGCCGGCGAGACTGCGCCCGCGCAAATAGGGCAGGACCGATTGCACCGTTTCAACAAAAGAAAGCGACGCATCATCCAGACTCGTGCCTTCCACGAGTGCGCCGGCCAGGAGCATCAGTGACATCAAACCGACGCCGTAAACGGCCATCCAAAAATGCAGTTTGATGAGCGAAGCGTAACGCCATTCCCGTCCGACCAATCGCGGGACGATATAGTACATCGACCCGAAGATGACCATCGAATAAAACGCGTAGAGACCCATATGCGAAAAGGCTACGCTCGCTTGGGTGAAACTAAGATAACGCGCCACCGAACGAAGTGACATGAGGATGCCGACCGCGCTAAAGACCGTGTACGACATCGCGCCGAAGACGGTGAAGCGCAGTGTTGGGCTGTAACGCATCAGCTGGAAATTCCCGACCATCGTCATGTGATGGTTTAGTCCAACGGTCGCGACCGGAATAATGGTGAGGATGGCTGCCGCGATACTAGCCGTCACCATCCAAGCGGGGAACGGTCCATCGATCACGTGTTGCATGCCCGTCCAACTGGAGAAAAGCGCGTAGGTCCAAAAACCGATCGTGGCCAGATGATAACTGTAAACCGGGCGCCCGATCACTTTGGGGATCATGTAATAGGCCGTGCCCAGCCCGATCGCGCCGAACCAAAGGAAAAGCAGATTGTTCACGTACCACCAGTTGACCACCGCCTGCATCACACCCTGCACCGGCACGACAAAGAGCATGAGTTGCGCGGCCGCGTAAAGCCACGGGAACCAGAGGAACGCGCCGAGCAAATACCATTGCGTGATATAAATCTGACCGCCGCGCCGGAACCGGAACATCAACACCGCCCACGACATGATCATGGCATAAGCGACAAAGAGAATGACGGCGGCATAAGGCGGGAACTCGAGCCATTGGTAACCCGTGCTGTCGCCGGCGATAATTGCGCCGAGGCCGAGCAGGACGCCGAGATTCCAAAAGCCTGCGCCGGTGATGATCAAGAGCGGATGACGCAGGACCGTGCGGCACAAACGCGCCATCAGCCAGATAGCCGTGCCCATTCCGGCCATCGACGCCCAGCCATAAATCATGATGTTGGTGTGGACGGGACGGACGCGGCCCCACGTTAAAAAACTGATTCCGGAAAACATGTCCGGCTCGTGCAACTTGATCGAAACGAACATGGCGAGCACCGTGCCTATGAGCAGCCAGACGATGGCCGACGTGTAAAACATCAAGACCGGCACGCGGGTCGAGGCGTCGATTAAGGCACGCTCAATTTGCTCCGTTTCGCTCGTTGGGACGTCGGGCGAAATGGATGGTGCTTTTAATGGTATCTCAGCGGCGTCCATAACGTGAGTGAGATAGCCTTTCAGGCTGAGCCGGAGTTAGCTGTCCCGGCTGCTGCCAACGGGCCTGGAATTCATTGTCGGTGAACCAGATGGTCGCCTGCGGTACAGGCTGGAAGCCTGTGTTACAAATTTCCGGTAAGATCGATATGTTCATTGCGGCGAAGCGGAAGGTTCGGGACTTTTGCCGCCAGCGGGCGGCGGCGATCCGGGAGATGATTGGGCGGGAGGTTTTTGCGCCGACTTCGCCGGGTTCGGTTGCGCGGCGCCGGAAGCCGGGGTGGCAGCAGGCGTCGCGGACGCGCCCGGTTGCGTTTTTGGAGGCGCGCTCGGCGGATTGATCGCCGCCGCCGGTTGATTGCGAGCCTCCGAACTTGGTCCCGCTACTGACGTCGCTTTTGGTGTGCCTGTCGGAGATGGTGATGCGGAAGGCGCGGGCGAGGGCGCAGCCGCGCCACTTGCAGCAACCGTCGGTTGTTCGGGCGTGGCAATCGGACCGGCCGGCGCCGGCTTTTTCTGCGCTAGCTCGGTGACGGCCAATTCCATGGCGCGCTCGATCGGGATTCGGGCCGTGCCCTTGTTCTTGTCGATCCAAGCGTAAGTCGTGAGCGCTTTCGTATCTTCTTCGCGCGCGGCTTTAAGCTTTTCTTCGCGCGCTTTGGCGCGCTTCTGTTCGTAGGTGTCGCCGCGCGGAGACGGTCCGACGATGGCGAGGACGATCACACCAAAGAGCGCGAAAAGCAGAACGACGCCGAGCCAGGCGGAGAACGGCGCGCGCGTCTGGGCAAGTTCACGAATGGTTTGGGCATCGGCCATGTCAGTTTTTCAAATTGATTGATTCGATCAGGCGCGGATCGCGCACGGGAAAGACGGAGGTCTGGCCGACGATGCGCAAATAAACAAAAGCGAGCGTGGCACCGATGCTGATGAGCGGGATGAAATCCCAAATGCTCACGTGCACGCCGGTTCCATGGAGAGCGGGCAGGATAATGACGTAGAGGTCAAGCATCTGCATACAGAGGATCCAGGCTGCGACCATGCAGAGTTGCTCCGGACGCTTCTTAATCCCCTGCAAAAGCAAAATCGCGAACGGACCGAAGAAGCGTCCGATCACGAGCAGGAGGCTCAACCACCACCATGATTCAGTGTTACGAGCGAGAAAATATTGCGTCTCTTCCGGCATGTTCGCATACCAAATGAGCATGTATTGGCTAAAGCCGATGTAGGCCCAGAAAACGGAGAAGGCCAGCATCCATTTCCCCATGATGTGGTAATGCTCGAGCGTGACTACTCCTTCCAAATAACCGGCCCTGCGCAACGCGGTGATAACGAGCACGAGCAGCGACATGGAACTGCCGGCCGCGCCGGCGAAGATGTAAACGCCCCACATGGTGGAAAACCATTTGTAATTGAGACTCATGAGCCAGTCGCACGCGCCAAAGGTCAGGCAGAGCGCAAAGAGCGGCAGACTGACAAACGAAACTTTTCGCATGAGAATGGTGAAACGCGGGTTGCCATCCTTGTCCTGGCGGATGGATAAACGACGAAGGAGCTGCGACGCGATTATGAAGAATGCGAAGAAGAAAATCGCGCGGCCAAGGAAGAAGTGCCAATTGAGATAGGCGCGTTTCGCATCGAGGACTTCATCGCGACCGGGGCGAATGTTCATCCATTCATAAAGATGATGCCGGAGCACAAGCACGGTAATGAAGAACAAGGCCAGAACCGCGAGAAGCGAGGCGATGTTCTCCAATTGGCGGCGCACGACCACGCTCCATTCCGCGTCCGTGGCGTGATGCACGATTGTCCAAAAGAAACAGCCGGCGCAGAGCGTGAAGTAGAAGGCAAAGGCGAAGAGAAACGAAAAAGCGAATTGCGCAGGTTCGACAATTGCTCCGATAATCCCAACCACCAGTCCAGCAACCGCGACCGCCGCGCACAAGATCGACAATCCCCCGAAACGCGAGGTCTCGACGTATTCGCCCTCCGGCGCGGGCAAAGCATGAGAACGATCGCTCATTGCTTCTTCGCCTCCGGTTTGGCTTCAGCTTTTGCTTCCGGCGGTTTGTCCATTTCCGCGCGATGCTCTTCGGGAATGTCCGCCACAGTCGCGCTCTGACTTCGTTGCAATGCGCGCAAGTACGTGATGATCGCCCAGCGGTCTGCCACCATGATGTTGGGGCCGTAGGCCATCATCGTGTTCTTGCCGTTCGTGATCGTGTTGAAAATCTCGCCGTCCGCCATTTTGCGAATGCGGTCGTCCTGCAAAGTGACCACGGTAGCCAGACCGTGTGCCTTGGTGATGCCATTGCCGACGGCGGTGGCGCCGTGACACATGGCGCACGTGATATTGAAACGTTCGCGGCCACGCTGCATCACTTCGGGCGTAACCTGGATCGGGATGCCGGTCCCCCAGTTCTGTCCCATCTTGCCGGTGTTGTAGTAATCAGTGCCGACACTGAAAGCCAGACGCTGATGCGAAATGCTTTCGCCGGCCGGCGCACCCTTGGTGGTGTTCGCCGGCTTCGGCATTTCGTAACCGATCGGGACTGTGCCGGCGACCGGAAGGCGCGGACCGCGACCATCCGCAAAAAAATCGAGGGGCGCTTGCGGGCGCACTCTCACCTGGCGCACCATGTCGGGAAACACTTCGAAGGGAGGGGCCGCGCCTTTTTGTCCGCGAAATCCGAGAATGGCGACAAGCGCAAGACCAGCCAGAACAAAGAGCAATAAGAAGCCGCGCAACATAAATCACTCCTCGTGCACAATGGTGATGTTCTGGCCGCCAGTGCTTTCGAGCAGCTCGCGCGTTTCGTTTTCCGTGAAACGCGGGTCGCGCGCTTCGATGGCAAGGAAGAAACCGTCGTTGGTCGCGCGGCTGAAACGGTCCCAATTGAAAATCGGATGATTCCAGCGCGGCAGACCGTTCATAATAAGAACGGCGAAAAACGCAGCGAAGGCCGAGAAAAGAATGGTGAGCTCGAACATGATCGGGAAAAACGCCGGCACGGTGCGCCAATCGACGGGCTTTCCGTGAACGATGACCGGATAAATGAACCAGGAAGGTCCGAATTCCAAAATCACCGCGGTGAGCAATCCGCTAATACCGCCGGCCAGCACGACCGCGCTGAGCCACGATTTTCCAAGTCCCATTGCTTCGTCCATGCCGTGGATCGGAAAAGGCGAATAAACATCCCAGCGTTTGAAGCCGGCGTCGCGCACGCGCTTGGCTGCTTCATAAAGCGCCGTCGCGCTCGGATACTCGGCCGCCATTGCGTAAACTTTGTGACCGGATGGAGTTCTCATGTTCGCTCCTTTCCGCCGGCGGCGGCGGCGGGATGATGATCAGTTCCATAATGAGGATCGGCTTCCGGCAAAACGATTTTTACTTCCGACATTGCAATCATCGGGAGAAAGCGAACGAAGAGCAGAAAGAGGGAAGTGAAAATCCCGAGTGTGCCGATGAACGTCCAGATATCGACCCAAGTTGGATAGAACATCCCCCACGATGAGGTGATGAAGTCGCGGTGCAATCCGCCCACGATGATGATGAAGCGCTCGAACCACATCCCGGCGTTCACGCACATGCAGACGAAGTAGACGACGAAGATGTTCCGCCGGCACCAGCGGAACCAAAACAATTGCGGCGAGAGCATGTTGCAGAAAAGCATTCCCACCCACCAGTACCACCAGTAGGGACCGAAAATGCGGTTGAAGAACGCGAATTTCTCGTACTGGTTGCCGCTGTACCAAGCCACAAAAAATTCCATGGCGTAGGCGTAGGACACGAACGATCCGGTCAACAAAATGATCTTCGCCATTTTGTCGATGTGCTGTGGCGTAATGATGTCGTGCAGTTTGAAAATGGCGCGCGCCGGAATCATGAGGGTGAGCACCATGGCGAAGCCGCCAAAGATCGCGCCCGCGACAAAGTAAGGCGGGAAAATGGTGGTGTGCCACGTCGGCAAGATCGACGTGGCGAAGTCGAACGATACGACGCTGTGCACCGAGAGCACGAGCGGCGTGGAAAGACCGGCCAAAAGCAAATACGCCATTTCGTAATGGCGCCAGTTCCGATTCGAACCGCGCCAGCCGACGGCGAAAATCCCGAAGAGGAACTTTTTGATCTTAGTCGTGGCGCGATCGCGCAAGGTCGCGAGATCGGGAATCAATCCCGTGTACCAAAACAAAACCGAAACGGTGAAGTAGGTCGAGACTGCGAACACGTCCCACATGAGGGGGCTGCGGAAGTTCGGCCAGATTCCCCAGTTGTTCGGAATGGGCGCGAGGAACCAAGCCATCCAGACCCGGCCCACGTGGATGCCGGGGAAAATCGCCGCGCACATGACCGCGAAAAGCGTCATCGCTTCGGCCGACCGGTTGATGGAGGTACGCCATCTTTGGCGAAGCAAAAACAAAATCGCGGAAATGAGCGTGCCGGCGTGACCGATACCGATCCAAAAAACGAAGTTGGTAATGTCCCAGCCCCAACCGACCGGATGGTTGAGCCCCCAGGTGCCGACGCCGGTGGAAATTTGGTAGCCGAGACAGAAGAGACCGAAGGTTGCGATGCTGGCCGTGATCGTAAACGTGACCCACCACCAGCGCGGCGCAGGCTGCTCGACTACGCCCGAGATCCGCTCCGTCAGCCAGCTGAAATTTCGCTTGTTCAGAACGAGCGGCGGGCGCGTGAGTGGCGTCTCCGGCGAAGCTGATGCTTCGTCGCGAATCACTTCTGGAGCCGTTGATGCGCCGTCCATTTTCAAATTAATTCTGTCTCACGCCTTTTCCTCCATGCTGGCCACGCCAATTTTCGCGGCGTCGGGCATTTTCGGATTGGGATTGCGAATGCGCGCGAGATAACTCGTGCGTGTGTTCACGTTCAAATAATTGAGCAGCCGATAATTGCGGTCCTGCTCTTTCAATTTGGAAACACGACTCTCCGGATCTTTGATGTCGCCAAAAACAATTGCGTCGGCGGGGCAGGCTTGCGCGCACGCGCTCGTGAATGAGTCGCGCGGAATGCGCACGTTGTTGGACGCGCCCGCCCGGACCTTCGCCGCGATCTTCGCTTCCTCGATGCGCTGCACGCAAAATGTGCACTTCTCCATCACGCCGCGCATGCGCACGGTCACGTTCGGATTCTTCTGCATTTTCATGGTGTCGGGCGCGCCTTTGCCAGTGAACGGCGCGAAATACTCTTTATAGATGCCGAACTGTCCCTTGATTTTCTTTTTACCGACGGGCCGCTGGTTGTAATCGAAATAATTGAAGCGCCGCACCTTGAAGGGGCAATTGTTTGCGCAATAACGTGTGCCGACACAACGGTTGTAGGCCATGACGTTGAGGCCGTCCTCGCTGTGCACGGTGGCGTTGACCGGACAAACCGTCTCGCACGGCGCGTTCTCGCAATGCTGACACATCATTGGTTGGTGCACGACCTCCGGGTCCTGCGGCCAATCCCCCGCGTCCTGATTGAATTCTTTGTGACTGGCGTAATAGCGATCGATGCGAATCCAATGCATGGCGCGCCCATGGCTCACTTGGAGTTTGCCCACGATCGGGATGTTGTTTTCACTTTGGCAGGCGATGACGCACGCGCTGCAACCGGTGCAAACATTAAGATCGACAGTCATGCCCCATTGCTGTTCGGCATCGAGCGGCGGGTGGCTGTAGAGCGACGGCGGCTGCGGCGGCAAACTTTCTTCGAGTTTTTTTACGAATTCGTTGTCGTCGCGATAACGATCGAGCGTGGCTTCACGCACGACGCCGCGTCCTTCGATGCTCCAATGATCCTGCGTGATGGAAAGCGGATATTTTTGGCCGACTTTCGACACTTTCACACTCGCAACCGCCTGACCATCAGCCACGACGTAGTGCGGGTTCGAAGGTGTGCGCAGGAGGTAAGCATTGAAACCGGCTCCCTCGCCGGCGGGAGAGGCGTCGTCTTGTCTACCGGCGTAAGGCAATGCGCCTCCGCCGCCAGTCGTTTTCCGCCCGTAACCGAGCGGGATCGTAATCGAGTTATCGGCGTGCCCCGGTTGCACCAGAGCCGCGATCACGAGCTCGCGCTCAATCGGACTGCCCGGTTCAGCCGGCATGTTTTTCTCAGCCGGGTTGTTCTTTTCCTTCGGCACTCTGCGTGTGTCGGTCACGACGATACGTACGAGGTCCCCGGTCTCGACGCCGAGATGCGCCGCCATCGTCGGACTCATCTGCGCGGCATTATCCCACGTGAGCTTCGTGATCGGGTCGGGCAATTCCTGCAGCCAGCCATTGTTGATGTAGCTGCCGTTGTCCATGGCGTAACTCGGGACGAAGACAATTTCGGGGGAGTTAAGGCTCGGAGCTGAGGCAGAACTCCAAAGATTGCGCGCCACGCCAGCAGAAGCGTTGGCGTTAAAAGGTGCCGGCTTGTCTTTCGGTGCGACATGCGCGGCAAAACCGTCGCGCAGAAATCGCGACCAGGCCGTTTCGAAATCGCCCGGCGGATTTGTGGAACGAAATGTTTCCTGCACCAATTCCGGACCTTCCGGTTTCGGCCGGCCCAAGACGCTGTTCATAATTTCGATGTCCGACATCCCGCCGAAAAGCGGAAGAATCATCGGCTGGATCGACAAGTAAGCGCCGCGCGCAGTGAGCGCGTCACCCCACGACTCGAGGAAATGCGCCGCGGGAACGTGCCAATTGCTCAACGCCGAGGTCGCATCTTCATGATAGCCGACCCGCACAACGTTCGGCACTTTCTTTTGCAAATCGGCCCAATCGAAGACTCGGCCGGTTATTTGCTGCTTTTTCTCCTTATCGGGCGGCTCCTGGAACAGAGTGCGTGGCGCGTTGTAAACCGGGTCGCCACCAAGAATAAAAAGATGCTCGATTCGTCCTGTCCCGATATCGGAGGCAAGTTGCAAAATGCTCTTGATCCGCCGATCGGTCGGAAATTCGCGCACGACGAAGGTGCGGCCGAGATTCCTGAGCGCAATATTCATCGCGTAAGCGAGCAATTGCACGACGACCGGCTGGTCCGGACCGGCCAAAACGAGACTCGTGCCCGTTTTCGAAACGAGATCGTTTACAACTTCGGTTAGCCATTGGTCGTCAAACTTCGCCGGGTTTGTCTGGGCCGGCAGTGTTCCCACAACGTTCCCGAGCGAACCATCCTTTGTCACCGCGACCATTTTTTCCGCGAGCGCCCGCGTAAATGCCGGGATTTGCGATGCGGCCACGCGCAATCGATGGTCGGCCATCGCTCCGGTGAGGGTGTAGCGATTTTCGACGACGTAGAGGCGATTCATCGCATCCTTGGCCGCGCTTACCCTGCGGCGCGCACTGAATCCGCGCACCGATTCCAAGTCTCCCTGCCCGCAATCGAGAAAATCGCTGTCCAGCGCCAGAATGACGTCGGCACGATCGAGCCGCGGAACTAAACGCATTCGCTCGCCGAATCCGATTTCAGTGGCAAAAGCCTGCGCGCTGCTCAAGAGCGGATCGTACTCGTACCAATTCACCTTCGGGAAAACTTTTTGCAGTTCGTTCCGCAGACGGTCGCGCGTCGGCGAAAAATTCGGCTCCACCAAAAATGCCAGCGTGTTCCCCTGATTCGTCGTCCAATGGGAACGCGACTGTTCCAGATACTTTTCAAATGCGGCGCGGTCGGAAATCTTTCCTTTCTCCCGGAAATATTTCGAGCGCGCCGGATCGTAAAGATCGAGAACCGACGCCTGCGCATACGTGTCGGTCGCGCCACCGCTGGCGGGATGCAGCGGATTGCCATCGATCTTTGTCGGCCGTCCGTCATGCGTCGTGACCACGAGCGGAATTGCGCCGTTGCGACGCGGCATGGCGGTGGCGTAGAAGAGCGGCTTGCCCGGGATCGTCCACTCCGCGCTTTTCGTAAACGGAACAAGATGCGCTTCGGGCCGGCGACAACCATTCAGGCCGAATCCAGCCAACGCCATCGACGCACCCATCAATTTCAAGAAACCGCGCCGCGACCACTCGTCACCGTTTAGCTCGGACGCACCCGCTGGAAATTCGTGCTCGAGCCACTGCCGAAATTCCGGCGTATCGCTCAGCTCGCCCAGACTGCGCCAATACTTCTTCCCGGTGAGCGGTTCCGGTGGATGTTGGAAAACGCGTTTCATTTGGGGAGCGCACGCAGTGCCAGTCCGGCTCGGACCTCGCGTGCTGATTTTGGCGTCCTCGCCGAAATTTTCTGTGTTGAGTTGCGGAGTGCGGTCGGCGAGACGCCAACCGCGGCACGCGAGGGCGCGTGCGCTCCGAAGAAATTCGCGACCGACATGATATCGAAGTGCTGTTTCATCGGTGGCACCCCTGGCAATTGGTCGGCGGTTTAACGTTCCAGCGTTCCTTCAGCGTTTGGCCGATCTCAGTTTGGGTAAGTTTTTTCTTCTTCGTGAAATCCTCGCTCGCGCCACTCGGTTGCCCGTATTTCGCGACAAACTCCGCTGGCTTCACGTCGTCCGGTTTCCAATCGAGATTGTAGACCTGGTCGTCGGGTCGGAGAAAATTTTCCGGGTGCCGATGACATTCCAGGCACCACGCCATGCTGTGCGGCTTGGCCTGATACATCACGGGCATGTGATTGACCTCGCCGTGGCAACTGAAACAGCTGATGCCGCGATTGACGTGGGCGGAATGATTGTAAAAAACGTAATCGGGCGTGCGATGGATCTGGACCCAAGTTACCGGCTCGCCGCTTTTCCAGCTCGCGCGCACCGGTTCGAGCTTCGGATTGTCCTTCTCCACCTGGGTGTGGCAATTCATGCATGTTTGCGTGTTGGGCAGATTGGAATGCGCCGCCACGTCGACAAAACTGTGGCAATAACGGCAATCCATGCCCAGCTGCGAGACGTGAATGTCGTGCGGGAACGGCACCGGCTGGATTGGTTGATAACCGACGCGTGTATATTTTGGCGTCCCGTAGTACCAAGTCGCGGCCGTCAATCCGCAGACGATGATGACCCCGCAGATGGCGACCTTGAGCGGAATCCAATTGGTCCAGCGCGGGAAAAAGTTCGCCATAGACGATTAGTGCAGCGCCCCACCGCACGGCCACCACCTTGAATACGTGAAGGACTGGATTTTAGGATGTTTTTCGTTCAGAAACGTCTCCGGTTGGTTTGAATCGCCGGCGGGCCAGGGCGAAGCGAAAAGTCTATGAATCGAGGTTGCATTGGTAAAACAAAATTCGCGGCTCAATTTCATGTCGATCCAAAACAAAAGTCGCCAAGTCTTCATACGGAAAACCAAGCCCTTGGCAAAAAATGATCACGTCAAAAGTTCATCGAAGCGTCAAGTGAAAGCGCGCCCCTTTTTCATCTTCTTTCGCGGCGTTCTTATTTCCCTGCTTTGCTCTCTTCAGCAAATGAGCGGCGCGGGCGATGTCGACCTTATCCTCGTCAATGGAAACATCTACACCGTTAACGAGCGTCAGCCGCACGCCGAAGCCAGCGCGATCAAAAAAGATCGGATCGTCTTTGTCGGCTCGAATACAGACGCGAAGAAACTCGCCACCGACAAAACGCACATCGTCGATCTTGCCGGAAAAACTGTCGTGCCCGGCCTGACCGATTCGCATTGCCACATTTTCGGGATCGGCGAACGCGAAATGAATCTCAACCTCGAAGGCACGAATACGCGTGAAGATTTTCTCGCCAAAGCGAAGGAGCGCGTTGCCGGAGCCGAGCGCGGGAAATGGATCATCGGCCGCGGTTGGATAGAAACGTTTTGGAAACCGCCGCAGTTTCCAACGCGGCAAGATTTGGATAAAATCGCGCCGGATAATCCCATCTTTCTCACACGCACGGACGGTCATGCCGCTGTTGTAAATTCCGCTGCGCTCAAAATCGCCAAGATCGATAATCACACGACGGACCCTTTCGGCGGACAAATTCTAAAGACCGACGGCGAGCCTAACGGAATGCTGCTCGATAACGCGATGGATTTGGTCGAGAAAAACATTCCGAAGCCCACCGAGGCCGAGCGTGAACAAGCATTGCTCCTCGGGATCGAACGCGAGATCAAACTCGGCTGGTGCGAAATCCAAAATGCCGGCAGCCACAAAGACGAGGTCGATCTTATCCGGAAGCAGTACGCGGACGGCAAAATCAAAATACGAATGATCAACGCGGTTTACGGGCCCGGAGCAGACGCGCAATGGTTCTTGAAGGAAGGATCGACCATTAACGCCTACGATCACCACTTCAAGCAGCGGACGATCAAAGTCATATTCGATGGTGCGCTCGGATCGCGCGGCGCCGCTTTACTGAAGCCGTACAACGATGCACCGAATACCTCCGGCTACCTCACCGAGAAGCCGGAAGACTTAAGGCCGATGTTTGAAGAAGCGCTGCGTCGCGGCATTCAAGTTGAGACGCATGCGATTGGCGATCGCGCCAACCGATTGATTGTCGATCTTTACGAACAAGCGCTTAAGGCCGTGCCGCCCGAGCAGCGCAAAGTGCGCGAGCCGCGCTGGCGCGTCGAGCACGCGCAGATTGTCGATCTTTCCGACATCCCGCGCTTCGCCAAGCTCGGCGTTATTCCGTCCATGCAGCCGTCGCACGCGATCAGCGATTTGTTTTTTGCCCCCGCCCGATTGGGAATGGATCGGCTGGCCGGCGCCTACGCGTGGCAAACTTTTCTCAAATCGGGCGCGATCATTTGCGGCGGCTCGGACGCACCAGTCGAGCGCGGGGAACCGATGATCGAGTTTTACGCCGCAGTCGCACGTAAAAGCATCAAAGGCGAATCGAGTGACGGCTGGCATCCCGAGCAAGCGGTCTCGCACGAGCAAGCGCTCAAGATGTTTACGATTTGGCCGGCTTATGCGGCCTTCGAAGAAAACGACAAAGGCTCAATCGAAGTCGGCAAGCTCGCCGATTTCACCGTGCTCTCGCAAGACATCATGAAAATTCCCAAGCCGGAAATCTTAAACACGCGCTGCGCGATGACGATCGTTGGAGGTGAAATCGTTTACACATCAGCGCCGAAAGATAAACAGGATTAACCAGATTTATGGGATTGGTTTTTCTAAATCCGATTTAATCCTGTTAATCATGTCCGGTTATGTCCGGTGTTCATAATGAACGCCATCGGAGGCGAGATTGTCTTTGAAGATCGACAGTCGAAGTAAACCAATGGCCAAACTTCGCCTTACCGTTAACGGCACGCCGCGCAGCATCGATGTTGATGACGACACGCCGTTGCTTTGGATCTTGCGCGACCAGCTGGGGCTTACGGGGACCAAGTTTGGCTGCGGTGTCGGTGTCTGCGGGGCGTGCACAATTTTGGAAAACGGAAAGGCCCTGCGCGCTTGCCAGATTCCGGCCGCGGAAGCCGCGTCCCGCAGCTTTGTGACGATCGAAGGTCTCTCGCCCGACGTGAGTCATCCGTGTCAACGGGCATGGATCGAGGAAGACGTGGCGCAATGCGGCTATTGCCAGGCGGGAATGATCATGAGCGCTTGCGCGCTTCTGCGCGAACATCCGGAGCCAACCGACCAATTGATCGATTCCGTCATGTCCGATTCGGTGTGCCGTTGCGGAACCTATCCGCGAATTCGTAAAGCGATTCATCGTGTGGCCGCGGAAATGCGGGAGAAAAAAGTCGCGCCATGAAAGTCTCGCGTCGAGATTTTGTGCGAACGCTTGCGCTCGGTAGCGCGGGATTGGTGGTGGCCTTCAACAGCCGAAATGTGCTTGCCGGGGCGAGCGGCAGCCAATTTTCGCCGAACGGCTGGGTCAAGATCGACATCGACGGCACGGTGACATTGACGATCGGCAAATCGGAAATGGGTCAGGGAGTAAGGACTTCTCTCGCGATGTTGTTGGCGGAAGAGCTCGAAGCTGATTGGACGCGTATCAAACTGGTGCAGGCGACGCCTTCGCCTGGCTCTGATCTGGGCACTGGCGGCAGCGATAGCGTGAGGAGCAGTTGGAAGCCTTTGCGACAAGCTGGAGCGGCCGCCCGCGAGATGCTCGCCGCCGCCGCGGCGGCGAGGTGGAAAGTCGATCGGGCCAGTTGCGAAGCTTCTCATGGTGCCATCGTTCATACTCCAAGCGGACGGCGTCTCGAGTACGGCGCTTTAGTCGCCGATGCCGCTAAATTGCCGGTGCCCGGGAACCCGTCACTGAAAAACGTGAACGATTTTAAAATCATCGGTCAACGCACCGCGCGCATCGACGGTCCCGACATCGTCACTGGCAAGGCGCGCTACGGCATCGACGTCAGGGCTCCGGGAATGTTGCACGCGTCACTCGAACGGCCACCGTGGCAAGGCGCGAAAGTTAAGCGCATGCAAGAAGAGAAGGCCCGCGCTGTTACCGGCGTTCGCGCTGTCGTCAAAATGTCGCGCGGAATCGCCGTCGTCGCCGACACCACTTGGGCCGCAATCAAGGGCCGGGCGGCTCTCGCCGTGGAATGGGATGATCCGCCGAAAGACGCCTTCGATTCCGATGCGCATCTCAAACGGCTCGAAGCCGCATCACGCGAAACTGGATTCATCACCCGCAAAGAAGAAACACCGCCCGGCTCTGCGGCCGTCACAAAAACGATCGAGGCGACCTACCGTTATCCTTTCTACGCGCACGCTCCGGTCGAGACGATGAATTGCGTGGCCGATGTCCGCGGGGATCGCTGCATTGTGTGGGTTCCGACGCAGGCGCCGGAAAGATTACAGAAACAAGTGGCCGAATTGCTTGGCATCGCGCCGGCCAAGGTGGAAGTAAACATCACGCTAATCGGCGGCGGATTCGGGAGACGCCTCGCGGTCGATTACGCCCTTGAAGCCGCGGAGATTTCGCGCGTCGCCAAAGCGCCCGTGCAACTTCTCTGGTCGCGCGCTGACGACATGAAGCACGGTCATTTCCAGGCTGCATCGGTTCATTACCTTTCGGCGGGATTCGATGCGCAGGGAACACCTGTCGCGTGGAAGCACACAAAGGCCGGCTCATTTCACAACATCTCCCCGCTCGATCCGAAAGAAGTCCAGGACGCGGCCTGGTACCAGGATTGGTCGTGGGGCGCGTATGACGTGCCCTATGCCTTTCCGGCGATTCAGACCGCCTATGTTACGGTTGATCTTCCAGTAAAACACGGGCCCTGGCGCGCTGTTTTCGCTCCCTCGAGCGTGTTCGCCCGCGAAGCGTTCATCGACGAAGTGGCCCATGCCCGCGAGGCCGATCCCATCGCGTTTCGTCTCGAAATGTTGAAAGGCACGGATGTCATCAAGGCCGGGTCCACCACGATTGATCGTCGGCGTTTGCGACGCGTGTTGGAAACTGTTCGTGATAAATCCGGCTGGGGCGGGCCTGTTCCAAAAGGTCACGGGCGCGGGGTGGCTTGCAACGCGTACTTTGGCCACACTTACATCGCTTATGTCGCCGATGTTGTGATCGATAAAGAAGGCAACGTACGCGTCGAGCGCGTCGTGGCCGCCGTTGATTGCGGCCTGGTTGTTAACCCGATCGGTGTCGAGCAACAAATGGAAGGCGGAATCATCTGGGGCATTTCCTCGGCACTGAAAGGCGAGATCACTTTTCGCGGAGGCGCCGCCCAGCAAAGCACCTTTGCCGATTATGAAGTCGCGCGCATGCGAGACACACCGGAAATCGCAGTGCATATCGTAGCGAGTGATTTGGCCGAGCCTTTCGGCATGGGCGAACCGCCCGTTCCACCGATTGTTCCCGCGATCGCTAATGCCGTTTTCGGCGCGACCGGCAAGCGCGTGCGTCGCTTGCCGATTCGTGCCAAAGATCTGGTGTAAGATCGACATCGAGACATCGGCAATTTGTGCGTCCGAAATTTGCGCTTCGAGTGAAGCGCAGATGCCCGGACAGGGACGATCTTCTAGTACCATGAAAACATTCATTTCGATTATTTTAGCCGGCGCGATCTCGGTCGGGATCGCTCAGGCGCAAAGTGCCAGCGACCGAGCGGCCTCAGCGGCCCAGGATACGGCGGACACGGCCAAAACCGTCGGGCGCAGTGTGGCTCGTGGAACGGAAGAAGCCGTCGAAACCGCAGCGGAAGCGCTCACTCCCGATCCCGGTACTCACAAAGTTAAAGTGACGATGACGGAATACCGTTTCAATATGCCCACGACGCTGAAACCAGGAAAGACCGCTTTTATCGTCAAGAACGCGGGTAAAAAGAAACATAACATCGAGATCAAGGGCAACGGGATCGACCAGAAGTTCGCCAACAATCTGGGACCCAACGAAACACGAATCCTACACGTCGTTCTGAAGCGCGGAATCTACGACGTTACTTGTCCGGTAGACTTCCACATGATGAAGGGCATGACCGCCAAGCTAACGGTGCGGTAGTCCGTTGCATTTCTGCAAGAGCGGCGACGACGCGCGGCCGCTTTCACGGTTCTTTCCGCCAACATCCTGGAAATTCCCGAGCCGGATTCGCAACACGCTTGCGCCATGACCGTGATCGCCGGCGAAGTTGCCTTTGATGCCACGAAAAACTAGACAGAATTAACAAGATTCACCGGATTTTGTTTTCTGAAATCCAATTTAATCCTGTAAATCCTGTCTTCTTTTTCTCAGGAGTAGAGATACTCGTCGTGATACTCGCGCTGCGGCGCGAACTGCACGTTTTCGTTTCCGGTCTCGGGATACTCGAAGATTTTTCCTTCGTAATTGCGGATCACGATCTTTTCGTTGTCATGATACAGGATGTAACCCGGGTTGATCGGCACTTTGCCGCCGCCGCCGGGCGCGTCGATCACGAATTGCGGAATGGCGTAACCGGTGGTGTGACCACGCAGGCCTTCGATGATCTCGATGCCTTTGGCGACCGAAGTGCGCAGATGCGCTGAGCCGCTGATCAGGTCGCACTGGTAGAGGTAATACGGACGCACCCGGCACATGAGCAATTTGTGCACGAGCGTTTTCATCGTCTCCAAGTCGTCGTTCACACCGGCGAGCAGTACACTTTGGTTGCCGAGCGGGATGCCGGCGTTAGCGAGACGTTCGAGGGCTTCTTTCACTTCGAGAGTGAGTTCGCGCGGATGATTGACATGCACGCTCATCCAAAGCGGATGATATTTCGCGAGCATCGCGCAAAGCTCCGGCGTGATGCGCTGCGGCAGAAAAATCGGAATGCGCGTGCCGATGCGTAAAAACTCGATGTGCGGAATTGCGCGTAATCGGCTTAGCAATTTTTCCAGCTTCTCGTCACTGAAGAGCAGCGCGTCACCACCACTGAGCAGGACGTCCCGCACTTCGGTGTGTTGTTCGAGATATTTGAACGCTTCCTCGAAATCGGTGTGTAATTCCTGTTCGCCCACGCCGCTGACGACTCGGCTGCGCGTGCAATATCGACAATAAGCTGCGCAGCGATCGGTCACGAGAAAGAGGACACGGTCCGGATAACGATGCACCAAACCCGGCACCGGCATGTGCGAATCTTCGCCGCACGGATCAACCATGTCGTAGGCCGGACCTGGCGCCGGATGGGATCGTCCGGATTCTCGCGGGGGATCAGGTTGAAAAAGTGCGGCGTGATGGCAAGCGCGAGTTTGTCCCCGGAGAGCAGTACGCCGCTACGTTCCTCTTCGCAAAGATCGATATGGCGCTCGAGTTGAGCGAGCGACGTGACCCGGTTTTTGAGCTGCCATTTCCAATCATTCCAGAGTTCCGTCGGCATCCCGCCATCGCGGGACCAATAACCCGGCGCGTGCGAGATGAACTCTTTTCCGTCCAATTTCCCTACCGCAGAAGCAAGCATTGTGAGTTGAGAGCAGAAATGTTAAGGCCATTAAGTAATGTGTCAACGCGGACACTTAGGTGTGCCTAAGACCGCGTCGATAATTACTGCACGGTCACGAGCGTGCCGACGGGAATTTCGGCGAAGAGTTTGCGTGCGGCCTCGGACGGCAAGCGAATGCAGCCATGGGAAGCGGGATAATTCGGCACGACCCCTGCGTGCATTCCAAAATCAAGGCAACTCAGCCGCATGAAGTAAGGCATCTCGACTTTGTAAATCGTCGACCAATGGTTGCGTTCCTTATCCGTGATCACATACTTGCCGGCCCGCGTCGAAAAGCCCTGCCGGCCGGTCGAGCAGGCGGTGCTGAAAACGGGCTTACCATCTTTGAGTATGTCGATGTGTTGCGACGCGAGAGAAATCTCAATGCGGAGCTGATCCGGCGAAGGCCCGCTGCCGAGAAGAATTTGCGTGCACCGCCATTCGCCGGCCTCTGCCGCCAGATAAAGCGCAAGCATCTTGGAATGCGCCGTGGCACGGTTGCGATCGGCGCCAGCCGCAAGCAGAGCAGTCACATAATCGGCCCGGCCGAGTCCAGCGGCCAGCATAAGAACGGTTATGCCTTTGTCGTCGGCCACATAGCTGCGAAAGGAATTTCTCGGAAGTGAGGCGAGAAATCCCTTGTCGCATTTCGCAGGCAGGACCGTGTTGGGATCGGCGCCGCATGCGAGAAGGGTGCTAAACAGAGAGACATCATTCGATGCGATGGCGTGAGCGAGTAGCGGCACGTTGTTGTCTGGCGGAGTGGGCGGCACGGAATGCTTGGCGAGCAAAAGCCGCACACGATTGTTATTTCCTTGGCGCAACGCCGTCGCAAGCGTGCCTCGCGCCTGGTTGGTCCACTTTTGACGGGGAGGATACCGCTCCAAAATTGGTTCGATGAGTTTCCAATCGCCGGTGTCGAAAGCCATCGCGAGAAGGTCACGGCCGTCCGCGCACGGCTTGGCAAGGTTTGGCGTCAATGGCAGCAATACCTTGATCGCGTTTTGATTACCGGATTCAACCGCGTAATGAAGCGCCGTTTTGCCGGTCCGGTCGGCCGCAGCGACATTTGTCGCCAGACCAACCAATTGGTTGAGGATGTCGACCTTGCCGTTCATGGCCGCGGCCATGAGTGGCTTCACTCCATTTTGGTCGCCAAGATCGACGCTCGCCCCGGCCTTCAACAGCCGTTGCACTGTCCCCCAATCCTTTTCTAACGCTGCCGCCAAAAGGAGCGGGCGACCCTGCGTCGTGCGCGCATTTGGATCGCGATGCTGATGCAAATATAAGTCGATGAGCGAGACGCGCTTGGTCGTGATCGCCCGGGCGAATTCGTCCGCCGAAATCGGACTGTGCGCACGACGCTCCAGCGCGGTGCCGGCTATCCCGAGGATGACCAGGGCCGCGATTACGCTCGCAAAAACAATACGATTGTCGATTAACCGCACATTAGGGTGAAACCAGCTTATCATACACCACGGCCAGGCACTCCGTTGGCTATTTCGCGCTCTCCCGGACGATTGGACGTATGCGCTTGAACATTGCACATTGGATGCTGTCCAAGTTCCAATTAATGCGCTCATTACCCATCTCAATTCTAGCCTGCGTGCTGAGTACGATGCCGATCTCGGCCGCGCCGCCCACAGCCCAGCCCGAAGCCACCCCCACCGTTCCAGCGGCCGCCGCGGAAGCGGGCCAAGACGTCGTTCATCAGCTCAACAATGCTTTTGCAAAGGTTTTCGAAATCATCGCGCCCAGCGTCGTCATTATCGAGATCTCGAAGAAGAGCGAGGGCAACGACGGCTCGACTCTCGACGATTTGTTTTTCCAAGCCCCGCCCGATGAAAACAACCCGCGCCGGAACCCTCGCCGGTCGCAACCCGTCCAAACCGAAGGCTCCGGTTTCATCGTTCGGCCCGACGGTTACATCTTCACGAATTTCCATGTCGTGGAAGGGGCCGATAGGATCAGTGTGAAACTGAAAGATGGCCGCGAATTTCAAGCGAAGATTGTCGGCACGGATGAGAAGACGGACGTCGCCGTGATCAAGATCGACGCCAAAGACTTGCCGGTCGCGCAATTCGGCGACAGCGACGCTGTGCGTGTCGGGCAGTTCGCGTTCGCAATCGGGGCGCCGTTCAAACTGGATTACACATTTACGTATGGCGTGGTCAGCGGAAAAGGGCGCAATAAACTGATCCCGACCGGCGGCTATGCGATTTCGGATTACCTGCAGACTGACGCGTCGATCAATCCCGGCAATAGCGGCGGCCCGCTCTGCGACATTGACGGCAAAGTGATCGGCATGAATACGCTCATCAACGGATTGAATCGCGGACTCGGTTTCGCCATTCCGAGCAACATGGCCAAAGAAATCGGGACTGAACTCATCGCCGGCCACAAGATTACGCGCCCTTGGCTCGGGATTCGCATTGAGACACTCGGCGACGACTCCTCGATCCGCGATTTGTTCAAAGGACTCGAGAAAGGCGTAGTCGTGCGCACGATTGAAGCGGACGCGCCGGCCAACAAAAGCGATTTGCGGCCGTTCGATGTGATCACGCAGGTGGATGGCGCCCCGGTGGCGAGCGACACGCAACTTCAACACGAGATCTTGAAAAAGAAGGTTGGACAAAGCGTCGATCTGACCGTTTGGCGCAAAGGTCAGACGATCAAGATTCCGGTCACAACCGGCGAACTGCCGAATGAAATTCAACGCGCCTCAAACGAGCCGGTGCAGCCCAACCAACCTAAACCGGAAGACATCGGCAAATTCGGATTGCAAGTGCAGGATTTGACCAAGGAAGTTGCCGAGCGCCTTCATCTCGACGCCAAGCAAGGCGTTATCGTGACCGACGTGGCTGACAACAGTCTCGCCTCGCAGCAAGGGATCGACCGCGAAGATGTGATCACCGAAGTGGACGGCAAGCCCGTGCCGGACGTGAAAGCTTTTCGCGAAGCGCTCACCAAAGCCGATCCGAAACGCGGCGTCCTGCTCTATCTCGATCGCAAGGGCAGCAAAACCTTCGCCGTCCTCAAAGCCAGCAGCTAAGATCGCTCGCGATACAATTCCTTCGCGCAGCACGCGAAAGCCGCTAGCTCTGTCGGTTGCCGACGATCACCAAGACGATCCCGCCGACCAGACAGATCCCGCCTAAGACCGGCGGAAAGGGAACCGTTTTCTCCCTGTCGGCGCTTACTTGCAGCGGGCCAGCGTCGATCACTTTCTCGCGCTTGGTGTAGGTGATTCCGCCCCAAGCGAGCGCGATGATGCCAATGGCAATTAGAATGATACCGACGATGCCAGCAGGTTTCATAACTTGATTGTCGATCCTAGAGCGGACGGCGCCCTTGAATCAAGTTGATGATCAGCACGACCACCGCAATGACGAGCAGAATGTGAATGAATCCGCCCAGCGTGTAGGAGCTGACCAACCCAAGCAGCCACAGAATGAGAAGAATGACAAAGATAGTCCAAAGCATAGAGGTTCCTTCCGGTTGATTTTTCTATTTCTTCGCGCCCCGGGGCTCATTTGCGCTTAGTCTTGATCAAGATTTTAACTGCGGAAATCTTAAGGGGCGCGCATAAAAATGGCAGTTGCCCTCGGCTGCTCCCATTTAGTTTTTTACCGGCCAGCTTCCCGCCGCCAATGCGCTTCGGCGGCGGAGCGATCCCTGCCACCCACAGCCTAGCGGTCGACCTTGTCGACGGCGGCACGTAAATTCCAATCGTTCGTTTCCAGACGTTTTCGCGCAGCTTCGTAATCGCATCCCGCAATCTCGGCCACGAGACGAATCGCGCGGTCGCGCAGCTTCGTGCTCAAGATTTGGAGATCGATCATCAAATTGCCGCGCACTTTCCCCAACGCCACCATCGCGCCCGTGCTGATGATGTTGAGCGCGATCTTTGTCGCCGTTCCGGCTTTCAATCTGGTCGAACCGGTAAGGATCTCAGGCCCGGTCGCGACATCGATAGTAAGATCGACATCTGGTGTAGAGGCGGCCGTGGCGGCCGCAATTTTGCGTTTTGCGGGCGACACGCCCGCCACTAAACTGCGAGCCGGATTGCACGTGAGCAAGACCGTTTTCGCGCCGAGCGATTTTGCACGCCCAAGCGCCCCCAGAACAAACGGCGTCCGCCCACTCGCAGTGATTCCGATAACCACATCACCATTTTTGATTCCGCGTTCGTCGATTGCCAGCACGCCGTTGTCCGCTTCGTCCTCCGCGCCTTCCACGCTGCGTGAGAGCGCGGTCGCGCCACCGGCAATGATTCCTTGCACGAGCTCCGCCGACGCACCAAACGTGGGCGGGATTTCACTCGCATCGAGCACGCCGATGCGCCCGCTGCTTCCGGCCCCAACGTAAAACAAGCGACCGCCTTTGCGCAGCGAAGCCGCCACCATTTCCACCGTTTTGGCAAGATCGACAATCGCTCCGCGCAACGCATCCTGAACAAACTTTTCTTCCTCCACAAAAAGCTCGACCAATTCGCGCGCGCTTAACTTTTCCAAGTTCTCCGAACGCGGGTTGCGTTGCTCGGTCAGCGCTGCCGCGAGACTGTCGATCTTGTCCTCGCGGTCGAGGGCCTGAATCGTCGTGTGGTCGCCCATTTCCGCCGCCAACCAGGCCGCGCCCAGTTCCGGCGTTCGCTCCGCCGCAGCGACGCGCGCATCGGGAAGGTTTTTTTTCAGCTTTCGCCGGAAGGCGTGCGTGTAAATCGAGTCTCGATGAAACAGTCCACCGAGCAAAATTACTTTGGGCGCGAGCAGATGAAGACGTGACGCAACCGCTTCGGTGTATTCGCACAAACAGAGCGCGCCTTCTTCGATGATTTCCATGACGCGCGTATCGCCGTTGGCAGCAGCTTCAAAAACAACCGGCACGAGCATGGCGAGCTCCATTTTGTCGGCCGTTTGCGCCCAACGAACAAGTTCGTCGAGATTGTTCAGGGAAAGCGCGCGCAGAACTCTTTCGGTGAACTGCACTTCGCCGCGATGCAGGTCGTATTCGCGCAGGATCAGCCGCAACGCTTGCACGGATAGAAAATATCCACCGCCGGCATCGCCCAGAATATGGCCCCAACCGCCGGCCTTCTCGATCTTGTCGCCGCGGCGTCCCGTCACCGACGAGCCACTGCCAGCATTTACCGCGATTCCATCAGCGTGACCGAGCGCCGCGGCGAGACCGGAATCGCGATCGCTGCCCGTCACAATTCTCGCCGCCGGCCAGATTTCGGCGCAAAGACGCATGAGTGATTGTCGATCTTCCGGACCACAACCGGCCAGGAAAATTCCGGCGCGATCGATTTGCTTCGGCAGCTCGGAGAAAATCGCGCGCAATCGCTCCGGCGTGGTTAGACGAAAATTTGAGGGAGGGAGTCTTCCCTGATCGACGACGCGCAGCTCCTCGCCGTCGCGTTCCGCCAGGACCCACGCGGTCTTGGTGCCGCCGCCTTCGACGCCGAGGATTTTTTCGCTCGTTGCCACGGCTGCAATGATTAGCTGCTCATGCGCAAATTTGAAAGCTCTGAGGCGCTATTCATCTGTCGCGGTCATGCTGAGCAGGGCGAAGAACCTCCCACCATGTCGATGGATCACGCAATGAACTCTGTGTACCGCCTACTTCGATTGTGAGGTTCCTCGCTTCGCTCGGAATGACAATGTTTTGGATGATTGCCGAGGTTTGCTTCGCTTATATCATGGCTCATGGCGCAGGACGAGAAGCAAGCCGCAAAGCGGGTGACGCAGCTCCGGGAGCAGATCGAAGAGCATAACCGGCGCTATTACGAACAGGCCGCTCCGACAATTAGCGACCGTGAATATGACCGGCGCTACAAAGAACTTGTCGATCTTGAATCGAAATTTCCGGAGCTCGTCACGTCCGACTCGCCGACTCAGCGCGTCGGCGGTAAGCCACTCAAAGCCTTCGAGCCGATCGAGCATCGCGTCCCAATGCTCAGTCTCGACAACACTTACTCCGAAGAAGAGGTGGCTGATTTTTACGCGCGGATTTCTCGGCTTTTGCCCAACGAAAAAATTCCCGTCGTGATCGAACCGAAGGTCGACGGCGTAGCGGTGTCGTTGCTTTACGAGAATGGGAAGTTACGCCATGCGGCCACGCGCGGCGATGGAACGGTCGGCGACGACATCACGCAAAACATCAGAACGATCCGCTCCGTGCCTGAAAAGTTGCGTGGCCAAGCGCCGAAACTTTTGGAAGTGCGCGGCGAAGTTTACATGGACAAGAATGGATTCGAAAAGCTGAACGCGGAGCGCGCGGCGGACCATTTGCCGCTCTTTGCCAATCCCCGTAATGCCGCCGCCGGTTCGCTCAAACAGCTTGATCCCGCCCTCGTGGCAAAGCGTCCGCTTGGCGTCGTCTTTTACGGAACCGGCGCAACCGAAGGAGTCGATGTCGATCTTCACTCGAAGATTTTTCCTCTTCTGCAAAAGCTCGGCCTGCCCGCGACCGAGAAATGGTGGCTGGCCGATTCGGTCGAGAGAATTTTGCAGGCAATTCACGAACTCGATCAAGTTCGCCATGATTTTCCCTACCAGACCGATGGCGCGGTTGTGAAAGTGGATTCATTCGCGCAGCGCGAGAAGCTCGGATTCACGGCCAAATCGCCGCGCTGGGCGATCGCTTACAAATACGAAGCGGAGCGCGTCGAAACGCGTTTGATCGACATCGTCGTTCAAGTCGGACGCACCGGAACGCTCACGCCGGTCGCGATTCTCGAGCCGGTGTTGGTGAGCGGGAGCACCGTATCGCGGGCGACGTTACACAACGAGGACGAGATCAAGCGCAAAGACATTCGCATTGGCGACGCCGTTGTCATTGAGAAGGCGGGCGAAGTCATTCCGGCGGTCGTGAATGTGCAAACGGAGAAACGCATTGGAAAAGAAAAGAAGTTTAAAATGCCGACCACTTGTCCCGAATGCGGCAGCAAAGTGGTTAAAGACGAAGGCCAGGTGGCGGTGCGCTGCATCAACAGTCGATGTCCGGCGCAACTGAAGAGAAAAATCGAGCACTTCGCGTCGCGTGGCGCAATGGATATCGAGGGTTTGGGCGAAATGATGGTGGAACAACTCGTCAGCAAAAACCTCGTGCATGACGTGAGCGACATTTACGAACTCACGGCCGAGAAGATGTCGATCTTGGAACGGATGGGCGAGAAGAGCATCGGCAATTTGCTAGAAGCGATCGAGAGCAGCAAAAAGCGTCCGCTGTGGCGTTTGATTTTCGGACTGGGAATCTTGCACGTCGGGGTGAGCGCCTCGCGCGCGCTGGCCGATCATTTCCGGAGTTTGAAGAAACTGATGGAAGCAGCGGTATCTGAGCTACAAAGGATCCCGGATGTGGGCGAGGTTGTGGCGCAAAGCATCCATCAATTTTTTCAGGAGAAACAAAACCGGAAAATTATCGAGAGGCTGGAGAAACTCGGCATCCGTCCGCAAATCGAGCCGCGGCGGACGCAAATCGCCGGTTCCCCGTTTGCCGGATCGACATGGGTTATCACCGGCACGTTGAGTCAACCGCGCGAGGAGATCGCGGAGATGATTATCCAACGAGGCGGAAAGGTTAGCGGGAGCGTGAGCAAAAAGACGAACTACGTGCTGGCGGGTGACGCAGCCGGGAGCAAGCTCGAGAAGGCGAAACATCTCGGCGTGCGCGCGATCGGCGAAGCCGACTTTCGGAAGATGCTCAAGAGCTAGACAGGATTTACAAGATTAAGAGGATTAAAAGCAAATCCCGAAAACCCTGTTAATCCTGTCTAAGATCGACATCGACGGTCATAGCCCGCCGCTACAGGGACCGCTACGGCGTTCTTTCGGGGGCGTTTTGCAGATTCAAAGGAATCCCCCTGTTCGGCGCCGGAGGCGAAGCGATCAAGGGCAGCTTTTTGCTCGCCGGATGGAAATCGGCCCGAATGTCGAAAGTGAGCTTCTCGCCGCCGCGCACGACCGTAATCGGGATCGTGTCCCCAGCCGTGATGAAAAACGATGCGTCTAAAACATCTTCGGGTTCGCGCACCTTTACTTTGCCCACCTGTAAAAGAATATCGCCAGGCCTTAAGCCGGAATCCGTTGCCGGTGTGGTCCCGAAAATGTCAGTGATTTCCGCGTTCGAGCCTTCCATTGCCGTCTTAGCAAACCCGACATTGGCGCCGATCCAACCGTGCCGCACTTCGCCAAAGCGCACGAAATCGCCGCGGATTTTCTCGGCGGCATCGATCGGCAAAGCGTAACACGAGGAGTTCTTTTCCAAGCTGCCGACCAAGATGCCGACGACTTCGCCTTTCAGATTCAGCACCGGCGAGCCAGCTTCGCCGCGTTGCGTCGGAAGATTAACGCGCAAATGGGTTGTCGAAAAATACCTGCCGAGATACCGGCGGTCGAATCCAGCGATCATGCCGAAGCTGGGGGTCTTGGGAAGATCGAGCGGAAACCCGATCATCACCACCGGCGTGGCGACTTCGAGCTGTTCCGAGCTTGCAATGGGCAGAGCGGGCGTGGCCAAGTCGACCTTCAACATGGCGACACCGCTTCGGTCGTCGGCGAGGACCTGACGGGCAGGGTAATGCTTGCCGTCGAACTCAATCGTGAAATTTCCCGGTTCGCCGCCGACCGTGTAGGAAGTGTAAAGGGTGCCGGTTGGGTCGACAAAAAAACCGGTCCCGAAAAATTCGCTGTGTTCATCAGCGCCGTGAATCTTGACAACCGCTTTGGCCGCACGCTCGAAAACATCTTTAACCTCGCGACTGATGGAGGTGGCCGATTGTTCCTGCGCATAGGTAAGATCGACAATCGCAACGAAACCCAAAGCGAACGCGAGTTTCGACACCGCGAGAGAGCGGGTCCGGATCCCGCCACTGCGGGACGGCGCCCGGCTAGAACCGGAAAGCTGTCTCATAACTCACAGGGACGCTGTCAAGCACGTAGCGCGGGGGTGCGGCAGCCCGGTGAGTTCGGGTGCTTTCGTTCGATTTACGAATCGGCTGCGCGTTGAAAAACCGCGTGGCCACAGGCGACGCCAGCGTCCATTCTCCCTCCACATTTGCCGGCGCGCTAAACGCCGGGCGATTTTGCGCCGCGACGTTCGTTGGTGTTTCCGGTCCCTGATAAACTCTAAGCGAAACAATCGCGGCGCATACAAACAGAGCGGCCGCCGCGACTGGATAAGAGGTCAGCGCGGGCACATTCAAACGGAACATGAAGTCCTGCGCGCGCTGCAAACAGATTCTCCAGAGCGGCTCGCGCAACATTTCATCGCGCTGACGGCGATGGAACTCGTGCAGGAAATTGTCAAAGTAACCGGGGGGCGGCTGCTCGAATTTTTTCAACCGGAGAAGTTTCCCAATTTCGTTGTCGTTAAATTCGTCCATTTTCGGCGCGGGTCCTAAGCAACAGGGTTTTTCCGAAATTCATCCAGATAATTTTGTAGCTGCCGGTTCGCGTAGAAGAGCCGAGAACGTACCGTTCCCTCGGAAACACGCAAGATCTTACTGATTTCAGCGTGCGGCATTCCCTGGATATGGAACATGGTGACCACGGCTCTGTGTTCATCAGACAATTTCATCATGGCCTCGTTCAACCTTTTTTGGAGCTCGGACAGGTCGGCTTCCCTTACCGGGCTGCTCGTGGCGGTCAATTCGAGGAATTCCTTGTCGTTTTGGATGCTGGCATCGACATCGTCCAGACTCAGGTGGTAACGGCGGCCGCGTTTCTTGAGAAAGTTCAAGGTCATGTTGACCGCGATGGAATGGATCCAGGTGTAAAAAGAGGATTTCCCCCGAAAGCCGCGGATGGCCTTGTAAGCCTTGGAAAAGACGTCCTGCAAAAGATCGTTCGTATCCTCGTGATTCGAGGTCATGTTGTAAACCAGGCCGTAGAGACGCGGCGTATATTTCACGACCAGCTGATCGAAAGCGGCGGCGTCGCCCGATTGCGTACGCGCTACCAACTGTTGATCTTCATCCGTTCGCGGCTGATCCATCGCCTTACGTCTAGACTTAGCACGCGTTGCGAGACCGGACGACAACAAATCCGAGATTCGACGAGGCGATGGTAGCGCGATAGACGGGTTCATCTTCTTCAAGGGCCCCGAATCAATTCCGCCGATCGCGGATCGACATCAACCAAAGCAAGTTGCCGAGCGCGGCAATGAATGCTGCAACGTAGGTGAGCGCGGCCGCATTCAGCACCTGGTTGACGCCGGCCACTTCGGGGCCGGGCTGCACGATTCCCATTTGCTGGAGAATAATTTTGGCACGTCGTGACGCGTCGAATTCTACGGGCAGTGTGATCAACTGGAAGACGAGCAGGATGAGATAGCAATAAATGCCGAGCGTGATCAGTCCGGTGATGTGGAAGAATAATCCCCCGATGATAATGAAGGGCAGCATTTGTGACGCAGCCATCGTGAGCGGGACGATGGTCATACGCACCTTCAGCGGCGCATAAGCCTTCGCGTGTTGAATCGCATGCCCGGTTTCATGCGCGGCAATTCCAAGCGCCGCCACAGATGGCGTATTGAAAACGTTGCTCGAGAGACAAAGCTTTTTTTGCGTCGGATCGTAATGATCCCCGAGAAAATCGTTTGTCTCGACCACATCGACATCGTTAATTTGCGCGGCTCGCAGAATTTCTCGCGCGCATTCCGCGCCGGTGATGTTGGAAGTCGCTCTCACCTGACCCCACCGCCGAAAGGCGTTCGTGACGCGAATCTGGGCCCAAATACCGATGATGGCCGGAACAATAAGGTAGAGCAGCCAGTGCTGACCGCCGAATCCGTAAGGGTAGAACATGCCTGTCTTAAGTGTGTCTATTAATAAGACACGACGCGCCGCGCTTCGTTCAGATTTCCAACTGCTTCGGAAATCGCGACAGCTTCCAGCCGCGGTTTTTCGTCACGACCACGACGTCTTCCTGACGGGCTCCGCCGATGCCGGGGTAATAGAGTCCCGGTTCGACCGTTAGGACTTGTCGATCTTTCAACGTTACTTTTTGCAAACGCGGGTACTCGTGGATTTCGAGCCCGAGCCCGTGGCCGGTGCCATGAAAGAAGCCAACCTGCCGGCCCTTGCGCACTTCCGTGCGATAACCGCGTTTTGCGAAGAAATCTTGGATCGCTTTGTGAATGTCAGCGCCATCGATCCCGGCCTTAATTCTTTTCAAGGCGAGAGCCTGGCCCGCCTTGACCGTTTCCCAAAGTTGTCGCTGCGGTTCGCGCGCGCGTCCGCGCACAACCGTGCGCGTCATGTCGCCGAAGTAGCCCGTCTTGGCATCGCGCGGGAAAACATCGAGAATGATTAACGAATTTGCGTAAAGCGGTCCGAATCCGCGCTCATGCGGGTCGCACGCCTGGTCCCCGCCCGCGACGATCGTTCCATTGGGCGTCCCTCCGGCGCGCAAGATGGCCGAGTCAATCTCTGCGCGGAGAATCTCCGAGGTCAGTGTTTTGCCGGCCCAGCGCAACTTCCCTCCCGGACCAAACTTCGACGCTTTCAGAACTTCAACTCCCCGGGCCAATCCCGTCTCGGTAATTCGCAGGGCGCGACTCATCATCTGAATTTCTCGGTCGGATTTGGTTTCACGCTCCGGCCAGAAGAGGCCGTTTGTCGCGGTAAGGCGAATTTTGTGCGCCGCGATTGCGCGCGCATAGCCGAGCGGAAAGCTAGCCGGAACCACTGTCGATCGTACGCCGCGTTTACGCAGAAAATACGAAAGCACTTTCTCGTAGGGCGGCGCTTTTGTCGCTTTTCCCTGCACTTCGCGTTCGAGTTTGTTGAAGGAAACAAATTCATCCGCATTCGCTTGCTTGCGGGCGCGATCGATTTCCAAATCACTTAAGACGAGCGTGCGTTTGCCGTTCCGCTGCAGAAAAATAAACGGATCGGGCGCCCAAAATCTCGTGGCGTAGAGCATGTCGGCATCGTGCTCGCTCGCCGCCACCATCAGCCGTGTTCCATCTTTTTTTTGTTTCATTTCACGCTCCTTGGCACTTCCAGTTGTCGACGCAAAATCCAGTGAAGCAAGCCGAGCAATCCCACGGCCGACGCAACCAGCACGATCGTATTGAAAACAAACACGTTGATCTTCATGCCGAGATACCGTTTCTCCGCTCCGAAAAACACATTCGGTCTGCCTCCGCGCCGATAATCGCTCTGCTCCATCTCCGCGTTGGAAATCAGGTCGGACACCTTCTGGTTCACATAAATCTGCTCGGCCGTGACGCCGCCGGTTGTATCTTTGAATTGAGCACGATCGAAGGTTCGTTTCCCGTCAAGAACCGGGTCGACCAAACGCAGAGTGCGGTCCACATCTGAAGCAGATTTACCTTCCAAACCCGACAAGAGGGCGAGGACGTCCTTGAGGTCGTCGAGTCGTTTGCGCTCTGGCGGAGTGTTGACTCTGGGTGCAAGGCGTTGAATCTCGTCATTCGCGCGGTCTTGCCGGCGCGTGAGTGGATTGAGCTTGGCTTGGGCGACGACGAGTTCCTCATACGACCAACGCATGGCGATAAACTGGCAAACGAACGGCACTTGCAGTTTGCTGTTCATTTTCTTGTCTTCCTCTTTATTGGGATGCTCATGAAACCAATGCGTCAACGCGTAGACCAGAGCGAGATTGCGGTTCATATCTTCATATTTGATGAGCGCGCCACCCATGATGATCTGCGGAATGAGCACGAGCGGCACGATGTTGGCCGCCGTCTTGGGATCGGCCACGATCGAGGAAATAACCAGCCCGAGCGCCACGCCGCCCATGGCCGTCATGAACACGATGCCGAGATCGACCCAGAACATTCCGCGAATTTGCAGAACGTAATTGCCGATCAAGACAAACAGAACGCATTGAATAAGGGCGAAAATGCCGAGCGTGAGCGTTTTTGAAACCACGTAATACGGCAGACGCACATTCAGATTGCGCTCGCGTTGCAAGACCACACGATCCCGAATGATGTCATCGGCGCTGTTCGTCAGGCCAAGAAACATGGCCACGATCAGACTGAGAAAAAGATACGTCGGGATGTGGTAAGCCGAGGCGAAATCGTATTTCCCGCTGTCCGAATAGCGGAGGATGGTGCCAATGAGCAGGGCCAGAATCGGCGCGACGCCCAGTGTGATGATCACGTTCGCTTTATTGCGCAGCTTGCTCAGGAACGACCGGCGCATGAGCGTGCGGAATTGCGTCCACTCGTCGTGCCAGCGAAAGGGCAGATGTTTCTTTTGGGTCGGCGCAGCCGGCAACGGTATGGCTGGCTCCTTGCGCAACGAGACCTGTTTAACGTCCTGAATCAGGCGGAACGCTTCGTATTTGTCACGCCAGAACTCCGGTGAATAACGGCGCGCCGCGACCAATTGCCCACGATTATTTTCCTCGTAAATAATGTCGCCACTCAGGTCGCGCAGCGGCGTCTCGAGCACATCGAAGATAAATTCCGGCCGCGTCGTCCCGCAGGAAGGGCAAGCGCCCAGCTCGGCGCCAAACTGATGTTGATGTTCCGCCTCCGCGAAATACCGGAGCATGTCCGAAGGCGTGCCGAAGAAAACGAGCCGCCCGCCTTTGTCGAGCAGGATCGCTTTATGAAACATCTGGAAAAGTTTTGAGCTCGGCTGGTGGATCGTAACGATGACGATCTTGTTGTGCGCCATGCCGCGAATAATTTCGATGACGTGCTCGGAATCCTTCGAAGAAAGTCCGGAAGTTGGTTCGTCGAAAAGATAAACATCGGAGATGCCGATCATGTCGAGACCGATGTTGAGCCGCTTGCGCTCGCCGCCGCTTAACGTCTTCTTTAACGCGCTGCCCACGACCGCGTCCCGGCGCTCACCCAAGCCAAGTTCGACCAATTTGGCTTCCAATCGCCGCATTCGGTCGCGTCGTGAAAGATGCGGCGAGCGGATCGCGGCTGCGAATTGCAGATTTTCGCCAATCGTCAGATGCTCGTCGAAGGCGTCTTCCTGCGGCACATAACTGATGTAACGTTTGAGCGCCTCGAGATTGGGATAAAGCGATTGCCCGTTGAGCACGGCCTGGCCGCTCGTCGGTTGAAGTTGACCAGCCAGCACCTTGAGCAGGGTACTTTTTCCTGAACCGCTCGCGCCCATCACGCAAACCAGTTCACCGCGCGTGACGGAAAACGAGATTCCATCAAGCCCCACCTCGCCATTGCTGAAGCGATGCGTGATCTCGTTCACCTCGAGATTGCGAATGATGTTGCGCTCTTCCTCGATGATTCGCTCAGAGAAATTGCAGCGCAGAAACTGTCCAACATCGATACGAATGGTATCTCCGTCTTTAAGAGGCGCACTGGAGCGAACGGTGGCGTTACCGACCATGATCGGCCGGTCCGCTTCAATCACTTGCAACTGGCCGACACGCTTGTCGTAGTCGCAAAAAATCTTCAGGAGCACATCGCCACTCGTTCCCGGCGAAAGCAAAATATCGTCCGCTTGCAGCAAGCTCGGGTTATTGGAAACCAAATATTCGGATTTTGAGGCCTTGAGCTGGAAACGGCCGCCCATGGCGCGTGCCCGCCGCCGCAGGTCCAGCAAATCCATTTCGCTGTCGTTGTGGAAAACGATCCGGTCTTCGAGCGTCGCTTCGACTTGCGTGCCGGCTTTCAGCTTGATGTTATTGAGAACGGCATCGACGTCGCGCAACGCTTTCACGCGCACCTTCAATCCAAACGTGATTTCCAGCGCACTTTCCCGTGTCCGCGATCGCTCCAGCCCTACCTCGTCTGCGTCCCTGTTCACGCGAATAAAAATCTGCGGCAGCGAAACGTTCTTCTTCGCGTTGAAATACTGCGCCAGCTCCTGATAGCTCAGCACCTGGTCGCCGACCAGAATCCGCTGACCGGGGTAGATTCGGCAAAATCCGCCGCGCACCAAGGGTCGACCGCGCACCGAAACGTTTTGCCCGCTGTAATTCTTCAGCAGAATCAAATCGTGATAACGAAACGCGAGCAGCCGATCGTTTTCCTTGAGACTTTTCAGGATGACGTCGCCTTTGCCGTCATTTCCAAAGGAAACCGATTCGAGGGGCGAGGCGCCGCGTTGATAAATCGACGGATCGGAATCTTCCGAAGCGTTGAGTTGATAGACAATGTCAATCGCCTGTGCGGCCATGCCGAGTTGCGACATGAACGAGTAAAATTGCACGACCTGTTCCTGTTTGAGGCCGGCTTGCGAAATGAGATCGTAAAGCTGCACCCCGAGCATGATTTTGCGCTCCGTGCTCAATTGCGCGCCGAGCTTTTGCGCCATGGCCGAGAGATCCTGTTGTTCGTATAGCGCCTGCCGGAAAAGTTGGCGCAGCTCGGAATAAACGGTTTCCGGATAGTCGTAACGTAAAAATCCGAGGCTCGAGTCTATCTCTTCCTCCAAGAGGACGCCGTCCGCTTTCGAGAAACTTGCTAGCACCTGGATGAGCAGGGGCAAAAGGTTCGGCCCTTCGGAAACGCTGCGCGGCTTGCGCAGAGCCCGGCGCATGACGCGACGACCGCGCCGGCGTAAACGATACGCAAACGGCGTGACCTTTTGCACGGCTCGATCGATTTTGTCTGCGACTGTGGTGACCAGTTCCGTCATGAAGATGTTAAATCGAAGCTACCGCAAGGCGTGATTGCTTCAACTCTTGAACATTTCCGCGGCTGACAGTGTCGATCTTAGTTACCAATTTTGCGTGCGTATTCACCCTCACCTCAATCCTCTCAGCGCTCCGCCCGGTCGCGAGCCCGGGGCGGACGCGAAGTGCTGATCAGCATCAAATACGTCACTTGTCACATGTCACTGATCACTTTCGATTCGGAATGGCTCCTGCTCTTTGCATTGCCAAAAGGCTCATGTTAGCCTGCGTTTGCGAGTAATATTGTCTGTTTATGTCTCAACCTGATCGCAACTCCCAGAAGGAAAACAAATCGCGCGGGAACGAGCCCAATTTCAATTGGCGCGGCGTTATCCTCATCGCGATCGCCTTTGCCTTAATCGGCCTGGCTGTGCTCTTCCGCGGCGGCGCCTACGCGAATGTCGAAGACGTTCCTTACAATCGTTTCCTCGAGTTGCTCGACAACAAACAGATTGTTGTACGACAAGACTTGCCGCTGAAACTCGTCGTCGAAGACGGCCGGCCCACTCAAACTTTGAAGGGCTATTACATCAAGCAAGGCACCGGCGCCGGCCAGGGACAGCCCGTTCAATTTCGCACGACGGTTTACCTGACCTTCAATTCCAATTTACAGGAGAAGCTTGCCGCCGCCGGAATTCAACCGGCCATTGTAATGGAGTCGAGTTACGTCGCGCAGACCATCGTCGGTTTTCTGCCTATCGCGGTTTTTCTTTTGATTCTTTATCTATTGTTCCGCCAGCAAATCCGCATGGCCGGCAAAGGCGCGCTCAATTTCGGCAAATCTAAAGCTCGCATGCTCGCGCGTGACAAAAATAAAATCACGTTTCGCGATGTCGCCGGTGTCGAGGAAGCAAAAGACGAAGTGCAGGAACTGGTCGAGTTTTTGCGCGATCCGAAAAAGTTTCAGAAACTTGGCGGCCGCATTCCGAAAGGTGTCTTGCTCGTCGGCCCCCCTGGAACCGGCAAGACGTTACTCGCGCGCGCCATCGCTGGCGAAGCCGACGTTCCGTTTTTCTCGATCAGCGGCTCGGATTTCGTGGAAATGTTTGTCGGCGTCGGCGCCTCCCGGGTCCGCGACATGTTTGAACAGGGCAAGAAATCCGCGCCTTGCATTATTTTCATCGACGAAATTGACGCGGTCGGCCGTCATCGCGGCCACGGCGTCGGTGGCGGACACGATGAGCGCGAGCAAACGCTCAATGCCTTGCTTGTTGAAATGGACGGCTTCGATACGCAGGAAGGCGTCATCATTATCGCCGCGACGAACCGGCCGGACGTTCTCGATCCGGCATTGCTGCGTCCCGGACGGTTCGATCGCCAGATCACGGTCAATCTTCCCGACGTAAAAGGACGCGAAGAAATTTTGCGCGTGCACTCCAAAAAAGTGAAATTGGCGGAGGGGGTCGATCTTGCCGTGGTCGCGCGCGGCACGCCCGGCTATTCCGGGGCCGAGCTCGCCAACGTGATTAACGAAGCGGCGCTGCTCGCCGCGCGTCGCGGGTTAAAAGGAATCACGCTCGCCGAATTGGAAGAGGCGCGCGACAAGGTTCGCTGGGGCAAGGAACGACGGAGTTTGTCCATGAGCGAGAAGGAAAAGACAAATACGGCTTATCACGAAGCTGGTCACGCCTTGTTGCTCGAACTTTTGCCGCACACTGAGCCGCTCCACAAAGTGACCATCATTCCGCGCGGTCCGTCCCTCGGATCGACCATGTGGTTGCCGGAGGAAGACAAATATACCAACCGCAAGAACGAATTGCTGGCTGGCCTCGCCGTGAGCATGGGTGGCCGCGTCGCGGAGGAATTGGCCTTTGGCGATATCACCAACGGAGCACGCGGCGACATCAAGATGGCTACGGCCATCGCGCGCCGCATGATTTGCGAATGGGGCATGAGCGAAAAGCTCGGCATGGTCGAGTACGGCGATCACGAGGATTACGTTTTTCTCGGCCGTGACATTTCCCGCGCGCGCGACTACAGCGAAGCGACTGCGGAGCGGATCGATCTGGAAGTGCGCAAGCTACTCGACGACGCTTATAAACTCGCCAAGGAAACGCTGACTACTCATCGCGACACACTCGAAGTCATCGCCAAAGCGCTGCTCGAGTACGAAACGCTCGATGGCACGCAGATCAAGGAAATCGTCGAGCACGGTCGCTTGATCAATCCGCCACCGAGCATCCCTCCACCAAGCGGTCCAAAGATGCCGGCAGAAAAGCCGCCTAAACAAGTTGTCGCCGCACCCGACGTTACGCCCCCGCTTCCCGGAGCGCTCGGCGGCGCACCCGCGTAGCAAATCACTCGCCCGCATCGACGGATGGGTCTCGAACAACGCACGCTCGATCGGATCGCCAAAGGTTTTTCCCCAGCAGAACGGACTTCGGTGATTGAATTGCTCGGCGGTTATTCCGGCCCGGAGAATGGACGAGTGACATGGGACATTCTCGCGTTGAGCAACGGCAGCTTGGACAAGGTCAGACAATACATTCAGGTCGCTCAGATTGATTACCGCGACATTCTTTACTGGGCGGAGTATTACGAGAACGATTCGATGTTGCGCGGGCGCGATTCAAAACAGTTCGTCGCAGAGATCCTCGCAAAGTTTGACGAGAAAAATAGGTAGGGGCGATTGACCTCAATCGCGCCCTTTCCAGCATCTTTTCCCGATTTAACGTTCCCCAAATTAGATGGAGCCAGCAACGGGAATAGGAGTGGAGGGACATGATGATGAGCGTAAGCCGTTGAAATGGCCTGTGTCGATCTTCCGGTCCGGCCACTGGCCTAAAGGCCGGTGTTAAGTGAAAGCAGTGGGCCGCCTACTTCGGCGAACGCGATTTGGCGTGCGTTTTCACTTCACGCCGCTGCATGTCGACGAGATGACGCAACTGGCGCTCCATCGTTTTAAACGCGTCGTGGATGACTTTGGTAACCGGTTCGTGCGCGCCGTTGTCCTTTTGTTTTTCGTCCGAGACGAGCTCGTGGCCGCGTGAAACGGTCACATCGATGCGCACGCGAACTTGATTTCCCTTGTGATGCGTGTGGTTCGGTTGTTCGATAGCCACGTCGCAGCGGTTGATGTGGTCACAAAATTTTTCCAGCCGCGTCGCGTAATCAAAAATGAGATTGTCGATCTTGTCCGATTTATCCAGGCCGCGATAGGTGATCTTAACAGGCAGTTGCATAACGTCTGAACTTTACGCCTTCATATTGCCCGCGCGCGAACGAAAAAATCAGATCGGTTGCAAAGATCGAAAATGCGAATGCAATCGCGCCGGCTCAATTTTAACCAAGTCCGATTTTACGTGCTCGACGATCCGGTCGCGCACGTTACTCGGCAGATGATCGAGAATTGCTCCATGAATGTCCGCTGCTGCGGCAAACGACCAGCCGTTGGCCGCGTCGCTCTTCACGATCTTGGTGATCTGATCGGCCAGTTGTTTGTAAATGCGCCGATCGGTCTCGTTCTCGAGCTTGGTCTCGGCGATGGACGCCCCTGGGTGGGCGCCCGCGCCGTCGGCAGCGTATCGCCCGGCAAAATCGGTCACCTTGTCGATGAGCCTGCCATGCGCGTCGGTCACGTCGAATGCCTGGATCAGACGCAGACTCGGCCCGCGCGTGGGCGTATCATCGACACGATAGGCTTTCAAACTTCCGCGATCTGCCACAACGACGAGAGAGGTAGGTGTCATAGAGATAACATCTTTGGATCGCGCACGAGAGGCGTGTCTCATTCTTCTATATCTAATTCGTGCGAAACGACAAGATCGCGCGCCAAACAATCCGTCTTACCTGGAGGGACACGCGCCGTGGTGTCCCAAATATTTCGGCTCCGAGGAGGTGGGATGTGCCGGATACTTGCGGCCCGTCGCTTATGAAATAATGGACGCCGACAGCGCGGCGCCCTCCATTATTATGTCGCCCCACCGGCGCGTTCTTCTTCGGCGCTGCTCGCGCGAAATTCGAAGTGGCGCTTCTTCCACGATTCTTCCCGCGCTTTCGCCTGCTCGCCGCTCGTCAGGCGCAACAAATACGCGCTTCGATCGCCCAGATCGACATCATCGCCCGAGGCGAATCCGCGCGGCTCGCGCAGAAATCCTTCCTCGTTTGTCGTATCAAGAAATAGTTCCCAACCCAAGTGTTCCTGCCCCGGCAGGACAAACTGGATCGGTTCGATGTACGAATTGATCAGCAAAAGGAAGGTGTCGTCGCGAATCGGTTCCCCCTCGAAATTCACGACATCACTAGTATCGCCGCTCAGCAACATTCCGAGGCAACGGACAAAGGGCGAGGCCCATTCTTCCTCGCTCATTTCATTGCCGCCCGGGTTAAACCACATCACGTCGCGGATTTCCGAATCGCGATTTCGCCGCCCGAGAAAAAACTTCGGGCGCCGAAAAACGGGATGGCTCATGCGCAGCCGAATCAAGCGTTTGGTAAACTCGAACAACTGATTCTGCGGGTCGTTGCGTTCCCACTTAAACCAACTGATCTCGTTGTCCTGACAATAAGCGTTGTTGTTACCGAGTTGTGTTCGTCCAAACTCGTCGCCACCCAAGAGCATCGGCACGCCTTGCGAAAGAAAAAGTGTCGTTAAAAAATTGCGCCGCTGTTTCCGGCGCAACGTGTCGATCTTGGGATCGTCGGTCGGACCCTCCGCGCCGTAGTTCGAGGACAGATTGTTGTTGTCGCCGTCGTGGTTGTTGTCGCCGTTGGCTTCGTTGTGTTTATCGTTGTAGCTGACGAGATCATTGAGCGTGAAGCCGTCGTGCGACGCGACGAAATTGATGCTCGCTTCCGGGCGCCGATCGTCGTGTTGATACAAATCCGGACTGCCGGTGAGCCGATAAGCTATTTCGCCGACCTTGCCTTCGTCGCCTTTCCAATAACTGCGCACCGTGTCCCGGTATTTCCCGTTCCACTCCGACCAGGGCGTCGGAAAATTCCCAACCTGATAACCGCCGTCGCCAACGTCCCACGGCTCCGCAATTAATTTCACCTGCGAAAGAATGGGATCCTGCCGGATGATTTTGAAAAAAGCGTGAAACTTATTCACGCCGGTGCCATCTCGTGCCAGGGCCGGCGCGAGATCGAAACGGAAACCATCGACGTGCATTTCGAGCACCCAATAGCGCAGGCTGTCCATGATGAGTTGGAGCGTGCGCGGGTGCAGCGTATCGACGGTGTTGCCTGTGCCGGTGAAGTCTAGGTAAAAGCGCGGATTTTCCGAGAGCAACCGGTACGACGCGATGTTGTCGACGCCACGAAAGCAAAGCGTCGGGCCGAGATGATTTCCTTCCGCGGTGTGATTGTAAACAACATCGAGCAACACTTCGAGGCCGGCGCGGTGAAGATTTCGCACCATCGATTTGAATTCCGTGACCTGTTGGCCCATTTCACCGGCGCTCGAGTACTCGCCGTGCGGCGCGAAGAACCCAATCGAATTGTAACCCCAGTAATTCGTCAGTCCCCGATCGATCAGCGCCTTGTCATCGACGTGCGCATGCACCGGCAAAAGTTCCACCGCTGTCACGCCGAGATTTTTCAAATAATCAATCGCCCCATCGCTCCCCAACCCGGCGTAGGTTCCGCGCAGTGGCTCGGGCACGTTTGGAAAAAGCTTGGTGAACCCTTTCACATGCACTTCATAAATGACCGATTGATGCAGCGGAATGCCCGGTTTCCGGTCGTCCTGCCAATCAAACGCTTCGTCAATCACGACCGATTTAGGCATGCCCCAGGCGTCGTCGCGAAAATCACGCGTCAGATCTTCCTCCTCATCGCCCACCACGTAGCCGAACATTTCATCGGCCCAATTCACATTGCCGGCGATCCCTTTCGCGTACGGATCGATCAACAACTTCGAGTTATTGAAACGCAAACCGTGTTCCGGATCGTACTGACCAGAAACGCGATAACCATACAACTGGCCCGGCCGCGCATCCGGCAAGAAGACGTGCCAGACATAATCAGTCCGTTCCGTTACCGGAATGCGGATGTTTTCCTGGCGCGCATCGACGCTGTCGAATAGGCAAAGATCAACACTCGTGGCGCGCTCCGAAAAGAGAGAAAAATTCACGCCGTTCCCTCTCCAGGTCGCGCCAAGTGGATATGGATATCCGAGCCAGGTGGTGACTGTCATAAGTTAAGGCAAACCAAATCCATTCCACTTTGTGCACTTTGTGGCCGTCGTGCGAACATCTTTTCTGTGCGCGCAAAAATTCTCCTCGCTGTTTTCCTGATAATCGGCGCGACTGCAATCTTCTTTTTCGCGCATCACGACCGGAAGGTGTTGCCTGGCGGGACGACCATCGATCGAATTCTCGTCGAAAAGTCGGAAAGGAAATTGTCGATCTTGCGCGATGGCAAGGTGCTTAAGACTTATCGCGTTGCATTGGGTCGCAACCCAATTGGGGCGAAGGAGCAGGAAGGCGATAACAAAACCCCGGAGGGCACTTATACAATCGATTATCGCAATCCGACGAGCGACTATCATCTCGCGCTCCACATTTCCTATCCATCCGCGGAGGACACCACGCGCGCGGCGCAACGCGGAGTTAATGCCGGATTCGATATCGAGATTCACGGACTGCCGAATGGACGAGCCTGGCTGGGAGCAGCACACCGCCAGAAAGATTGGACGGCCGGTTGCATCGCGGTCACCGACGAAGAGATCGATGAGCTCTATCGCGTCACGCCGGACGGAACGACAGTTGAAATTCGCCCATAATCTGTATCCGCCTCGCTCTGCGACGTGCAAGGAGAGCGCGAAAATTACGCCGCCGCCACAATGAGCTTGTCGAGCTTGCTCACAAGTTCGACAATCGCGCCATGAAGACATTATCTCGCGTTTTACCGATTGCGTTATTGGTCTGCTTGCTCGCCGGATATGCGTGGGCCGGAACTATCATGGTCGGACAGCCGCGACCGCCGATTAACCCCGCACATGTAAAAGTTTACATGGAAGCGCCCCGCCGTTTCGATCGCATTGCCATCATCACGAAAGGCAGCGGTGGATCGTGGGCTTTCGACGATCAATCAGATATCGATCGGGCCATCGAAAAAATCAGAGTTGAAGCAGCCAGGCTCGGAGCCAACGGCATCTTTTTGCAAGCCGTCGAGAACCGTGAAAACGGTGGGATTGGGATCGGCATCGGCGGATTTGGAGTGGGCGGCGGACATTATCACCATCATGGCTGGGGCGGCACTTCGGTGGGTGTAGGCGGGTCGTTTTATGCCCCGATCATGCATAAGACGGTCCAAGCCGAAGCTATCTACGTTCGGCGTTAGAATCGACAACCAACCCTCACCGGCGCTAACGCGTCCACCCCGGGATCGCGACTGGGCGGAGCGCTGAGAGGATTGAGGTGAGGGAAGCTAGTTAATGAAATTGCCCAGCCCGCTGATGCTCGGCGGAATTTACGGCTTGTCTGAGGTCTGTCTGGCGCTGGCTCGCCGCTCACGCGGTCGTGGCGCGTCACGCGATCGCCATTCGCTCGCGCTGCTTTGGGGCGTGATCCTCGTAAGTGTAGGGTTAAGCATTGGCGCGACGGGTCGGTTTCCAGACGCAGCGCTTCCACATCGGCGCGGGCTTTATTTGATCGGACTAGGTCTCTTTCTCTGCGGCGTGGTTCTGCGCTGGTACTCGATCTGGTATCTCGGACGCTATTTCACAGTCGACGTCGCAATCGCGAAAGAGCATCGCGTAATTAACGCAGGTCCCTACCGATTGATTCGGCATCCATCATACACCGGTGCGCTCATGGCATTTCTCGGCTTTGGATTTTGCCTCGGCAACTGGTTGTCAATTTTATGTCTGATGTTGCCGATCGTTGGCGCATTTATCTGGCGTATCTACGTGGAAGAGCGCGCACTTACGGAAGCGCTTGGCGACGACTACCGCGCGTACATGCGCCGCACGAAGCGGCTGATCCCGTTAATTTATTAGTCGAGCCCCAGAGTTAGCTCTCACAAATCGCGCAGAGCGCGATGCGCCTTGTCGACATCGCTCGGGCGCAAAATCATCAGACCCCTGTCTGATTTCGTCGTCGCCGCCATGTACGCGTATTCGATGTTTACTTCGGCCTTGGATAAACGTTCCGCGATCTCCGCGAGCATGCCCGGCGTGTTGTCGCTTTCGATCATGAGGACATCGTTTTCGAGTGCGAGCACGCCGGATTCGCCGAGCAACATGAGGGCCTTGGTCGGATCGCTTACCACCATGCGCACGACAGAATGATCGACCGTGTCGGAAGTGGCGAGGGCGTGGATGTTTATTTCGGCTTTGGCCAGTGCCTCGCACACGCGCGCGAGCGCTCCGGGCCGATTGCTGAGAAAAACTGCGAGCTGCGTGGCGGTTTCGATGGAGAGCTTGGGGTTCATCGTAGCTCCACACTGACGCCAGCGGTGGCTTCTGACAACTCAACAAAATTGAACGGCTCCGGCGCGCGCACTTTCCAAAAGGTCAACGCGAATAAACCCGCTCTCGTTCGAGTCCATTAGCTAATCATGCCCGCAAACGTAACTCCGAAAGAATTAGCGAGTCCCGATAATCTCGGGATTGTCGATCTTACAACGGTGAATTCGCCCGATCGGGAAAGTCCAGAAATGCAACGGCCGCGGCGCTCGATCGGATTCTACACGGCGTGCGCAATCGTCATCGCCAACATCATCGGCACGGGCGTTTTCACCAGCCTCGGGTTTCAATTGCCAGATATTCATTCAGGTTTCGCGCTCCTCATGCTTTGGATCGTGGGCGGAATCGCGGCGCTGTGCGGCGCGCTTTCCTACGGAGAATTGAGCGCGGCCCTGCCACGCTCCGGCGGCGAATACCATTTTCTGTCCCGCATTTATCATCCGGCCCTCGGCTTTATGGCTGGAATTGTTTCGGCCACGGTTGGGTTTGCCGCTCCGATCGCTCTCGCCGCCATGGCCTTCGGAAAATATTTCCAGGGTGTCTTTGCCTTCGGCTCACCGGTCATTCTTTCTTTCGCAATCGTCTGGCTGGTTGCGCTCTTTCATCTTGGCAACTTAAAAGTTGGCAGCGTCTTTCAAAATCTGTGGACGCTGGTGAAATTGCTCCTGATCGGCGCCCTCATCGGCGCCGGATTTCTGGTCGATCCCAAACAGCCAATCTCGTTTCTGCCCGGCACCCATGATACGGTGTCGATCTTCGGCGGACCGTTCGCGGTCGCGCTGGTTTACGTGATGTATTCGTACTCGGGCTGGAATGCCGCCTCCTACATCACCGGCGAAATCAAACGACCGGAGAAGAATGTTCCGCGCTCGCTTTTTGTCGGCACCCTCCTGGTTATGGTGACCTACACCGCACTCAACGCCGTTTTTCTCATGACAACTCCCGCTCAAGAAATGAGCGGCCAATTAGAGGTCGGATTGATCGCGGGCAAACATATTTTCGGCGAGAACGGCGGGCGCATCGTCGGTGCGATCATTTGCATCGGGCTCATTTCCGCGATCAGTTCGATGACGTGGATCGGTCCGCGCGTTACCATGTCGATGGGAGAAGATAACCCGCTGATTCGGTTCCTCGGCCGGAAAAATCGCGCTGGCATTCCGTTCAACGCGCTGTTGCTGCAACTCGCGCTCGTGAACTTGCTGCTGTTGACACGCAGCTTCGAGAGCGTGGTCAAGTATATTGGATTTGCGTTGTTGTTCTGTTCGTTGCTCACGGTCGTCGGCGTGATCGTTTTGCGATGGACTCGTCCCGAACTTCCGCGCCCTTACAAAGTCTGGGCCTACCCGCTGCCGCCGCTGGTTTTTTCCGCGATTACTATTTGGATGATGACTTACCTGTTGTGCTGGAATCCGACCGAATCGCTGGCCGGTCTCGCCACCATGACGGTTGGGCTCATCCTTTACGTCTTCACACGGCAAAGTGGCAGCAAATCGATATGAGATTGAACGCACGCACATTTACAGCGATCGCATTGTTGATTTTGGCGCTGGCAACCAGCGTTTACGCGCAAACGTCACGCTATGCCCCGGGGTGGCCCTTAGGGCGACCGAAGGCGACGTCGACCCCAACTCCAACGCCGCCGCGCGCGGTCATCGCGCCTACGCCGTCGGACCAGGTTTCGCTCCCACCAATGCCGGTCATCCAAGTGCCGCCGGGCGTGGTCGCGCCACCCAATGATACGGCACATTTTCTCGCTGGCATGCCGGTCCCGAGCGATTCGCCCCTCGCGCAGTTTGCGCAGACCGCCGCCTGGCAGGAACACTCCAGAAGACTCGAGGAACGCTTTACCAACCTGATCCCGCGTTTCCAAAAAATCGCCGCCTGGCGCACAGCCTATCTGCCCGAATCAAACGAGGGCACGCCGGTCGCATTCTACATGTTTAGTGGTCCGGACTTTCTTTACGTCGACCAATTTTTCCCGAATGCCTCGGTCTATGTTCTGTGTGGCACGGAGCCAATCGGTCCGCCACCGGATCCGCTTCACCTCGCCGACATGTCGAGCGCGCTTGCGAATCTACAAAACTCCATGAACTCGCTGCTGCGTTTCAGTTTTTTCATCACAAAAGATATGAAGACGGATCTGCAACAACCGCAGCTCAGGGGCGTGCTGCCGATCTTCTATGTTCTGATCGCGCGCGCCGACAAGAGGATTGTCGATGTTACTTTCGTCGCGCTAAATCGTGACGGCACACTTCAGGAAAACGGGTCCGGCAAAACCAACGGCACGATTCCGGGCGTGCGCATCCGCTACGTCGACAATCGCACCCAGAACGCACAGACCATGTTTTATTTCACAACCGATATTTCCGATGGCGGCGTCAAATCCAACCCGGGCTTTCTCAGGTTTTGCGAACACTTCGGCGTCGGCAGCAGTCTCCTGAAGTCGTCTTCTTATCTCTTGTTCGAGAATGGATTTAGCACGATTCGAAGCTTCCTCCTCGATCACAGCAGCACGATCGTGCAGGACGATGCCGGCATTCCGCTCGCCTATTTCAATCGCGATAAATGGAACCTCCGCCTCTTTGGCACCTACACCGGTCCAATCGAAACGTTTAAACAACATTACCAACCGCAGTTGCGGGAACTCTACGACCAAAGCAATCCGCCGCCGCTGGATTTCGGATTCGGTTATCAGTGGAACTTCAAGATTAGCAATCTGATCGTCGCGCAACGCTTCTGAAATCGTTGAAGCGTTTAACCGTTGAGAGTTAAAACGAAGCCCCCGCTTCAACGCTTCAACGTTCGCTAATCTCGAAAACGCCGGAACCACGAATATGGAAAGACATCTCCGGGACAGTCGGTCGCCCAACGAGGTGGATTGACTTCGCGATGCGGTTTCACGATCGCGTAGTGATTGTCGATCTTGCCGCAACGCTGTCGCAAGTAGCGGATCAGTTCCTCGCAACAATCCAACTGCGCGCGCGTCGGTTGGTCGCGATTAAAATCGCCGACTAAACAGATCCCGAGCGCGATGTTGTTGAGATAATCGCTGTGCACATGGCCGCCGTTGATTTGCCGGCGCCAGCGGTCGCCCACTTCGATCTGACCATTCCCGGTCGATGTCCCGTTGCCGATAACAAAATGGTAGGCGAGCCCGTTTTGCATCCGTCGCACGCGACGATGGTAATAATCGAATGCGGCGGCGTTGCCCTGTCGTGTCCCGCTATTGTGCACGACGATGTACTGCCACCGCCGTTGCGTGACGGGAGCGCGGTCGATCTCGGCGCGGATGGAGCGCGTAAGATAACTATAACTGCCACCGCTGCTGCGTCCTCCCGCTCCAAAAAGTCGGGCAAAGAAGCCGCGTGGCTTTTCATAACCGGATTTTTCGATCGTAACCTGCGCCGGCTCTTCTTCTATCGGCGCGATGGTGGGCAGCGGAGTGGGCATCGCCCCGGCTCGCGGCAAGGGCGCGGTCGGACGCTCAATCGGCGCAGGCGCTGAGCTTGTTGACGTGGCTCCCGTGGCTTTCGGCGTTTTCTCTGGTTGCGGTGTTGCCTCTGTTTTCTCTTTCGCGGTCCTCTTCTTTCTTGCCGTCGCTCCTTTTTTCGCGGTCGATTTCTTCTTCGTCGATTTCGATTTCGCGGTCGGACTTGGAGATTTTTTCGGCTTGGCCGACGCGGATATTTCCGGCGTCTCGCTAGGTTTCGGTGACGATTCCTGGCCTTCGGACGTCTTCTCTTTCACCGTCTTTGCCTTCGCCGCGGAGCCCGGTGATTCTTTCGGACTCGGCGACGAGCTGGGTTCCGGCGTTTCGGCTGGCTTCGGTTTCGCCTTCGCTTTCGGTGTGGGTGAAGGTGTCGCTTTGCTTCTTGCTTTCTTCTTTTTCGGCGATGGAGTTGGAGAGGTTTCGGTTTCGCGCGTCTTAAGAAATTGCTCGCGCTTGCGTTCTTCTTCGCTGTCCTGCGCATTGAGATACGCGCCGACCATGGCGCCGAGAGAAAAAATGACTGCGAGCCAAATGCGAAAGCGCGGCACGCCGGAGCGTAACAGACCGCGCGACGGGTTCAAGCAGCCTGCGTGGCCGACGCCACTTCAGGCGTTCGAGCTCGTTCACGTTCGCGGCGCAAAATCGCATTCAACTTGCCGCCGAGAAGCAGGAACAGACAAGTGAGATACATCCAGAAAAGCAAGACGATGATCGAGGCCAGCGCGAGATAAGTCGGATTATAGCGGTCGTATCTTGTGACGTAGTATTGAAACAGTTTCGTCACGATAATCCAGCCGACGGCAAAGAAGATCGCGCCGGGCAAGGCCTGCCGGATGGTCAGGTAATTTTCGGGCGTAAGCAAATAAAGCGCGAGAGCGAGAATGGTGAGCGCGATGGCGGTAAAAGGCAAATTCAACGCCGCGACCCATTCCTGCAGCGGTATGGTCAACTGAAAATTCACTTCGGCCACGCCAGCCAGTCTTTCACCGAATACGACGGCGTTGAAACAGAAGAGAATGGTAAGCCCAAACCAAAAAAGCATGAAAAACGAAACGATGTACTTCGACCACCAATTTCGATCTTCGCGCACACCGTGCGTCTCGCTCAATGCGCGTGAGATTGTCGAAATAAATACTGTGCCGAGATAAATCCCGAGAACGATCCCGACATTGGCGAGGATTCCGCTCGAACCGGTCACAACCACGCTCGCCATCGCGGCGTCGAGAATGTCCTGCACCCTCGGGTCGGGCGGAATAAAACTTTTCAAAATGAGAAACATGCGGTGCAGCTTGGCTGGGTCTGTGCCGAAAAGGCCGAGCAAATGCCAGAGGAAAAGCAGACCGGGCGCGAGCGTGAATAACATCTGATACGCCATTTGCGCGGCCAGTCCGGTCGTATTGTCCGTCGCCGTTTCCCAAACGAGACGCCGGAAGATTTTCCAGACAAACACGAGCACTTTCATGGCGGCCAGGAGTTTAACTTTGCCGCACGCAAATATCCATTAAAGTTGCTTCGCATCGCTCCCGCCGCGCCCTCACCTCAATCCTCTCCCCGAGGGAGAGGAGGACGCGTTAGCGCCAGGTGAGGGTTCCTTGTCTTAGCCTAACCACTCGTGAAAAAGATTTTGATTCTCACTGTCAGCTTCGGCGAGGGTCACAACGCCGCTGCGCGTGGAATACGCGACGGTCTTGCGCGCATCTCGCCCGACGCGAATGTCGAAATGCACGATCTCTTCGCCGAAACCTACGGCGCATTCAACGAACTCATCCGCAAAGCTTATCTCACCCTCATCAATCGTTGGCCCCGCTCGTGGGGCACGGTCTATCGCTGGCTCGACCGCAAAACTACGACTGACCGCGATCTGGCCCGCTACTTTTTCCCTGTCCGAAATAAGTTAGCCCATCTCCTTGCACGTTTTCGGCCCGACGTGGTCGTCTCCGTCTTTCCCCCTTACCCTTATTTCCTCACGCAGATTCTTGGACGCGACCGATGGTGCAAGAGCGTGGTTGTGATCACTGATTCGATTACCGTCAACGCGATTTGGTACCGGTGCGACGCCGATTACTTCCTTGTCCCGAACGAGCAAAGCGCGGCGGTTGTGCGCAATGGCGGAACCACTCCGGAAAAGATCAAAGCATTTGGCTTCCCCGTCAGCCCCAAGTTCGCCGATCTCGCGCAAGATCGACAACCGCCTTCGCAGAACAACCGGCGCATTCTTTACGTCATCAACGCCGGCACACAGAAAGCGCCGGAAGTCGTAAGCAAGCTTCTCGATCTGAACATTGACCTGACGGTGACAGTCGGACGCGACGAAAAACTGCGTCACGCCAT
>WNFR01000155.1_pt1 | contig 119371 bp, 110 predicted proteins | sample 5400221 | NCBI WGS metagenome assembly WNFR01 (sample SAMN13153357, study PRJNA577476) | soil metagenome | isolation source: 40 cm soil under Madrone tree | place: USA:California | collected 2016-06-14
GCTCCTTTGATGTCTTTCTCTGCCATCAGCGGATTGGCACGATTGACCTCAAACAAGTCCCTCGAGATCATTGACAATGTGTTTACCATGTCTCCGAACACCCGTTTACGATCTCCCCGGTCTATACAGGCGACAGCGTGTAGCCCAAGGCGAGTCCGCGAGCCTTGAGGCCGTGTAGCCTTGCGTGCTGGAATCTTTGCCATCCGTAGCCCGCGTAGCGGGCGGCAGCAAAAGTCCCTGGAAGTCAGAACGATGGCAAGCGATAGGGAGAGTTCTTGGAAGTTAGAACGATAGCGAGCGATTCCCTGTCGCCCGCTACGCGGGTTTACCTCTTAAACTCAACCGGCATGACTCAGCGCAGCCACCGTGTATAATTAATTCTTCAAACATCAACACGACTTCTCGATCGTCGCGCAAGGAGATTCTATGAAAGGCTCAAAGCCGGCCTCAATGAAGAAAAGCAAGAAGCCAGCTCGAACAAACACTTCTACAAAAAGCACCAAAGGCACATCCTCAGCGGCCATAAGCAACGCCGCAAAACAGTCCGGCGAAACGCCGGCTTCGGCGGCTCAGGCGACCGTAGTCGATCAGGAACTTCAGCTACCAACGACTCAGGGCAAGATCAGCATATTCGGCGGGCCAAAGGACCGCGGCATAAAACCCGACGATAAACTCGCGCTGCCCACCGGCCCCCACAGCGTATACGAGCGAGTGCGCAGCCTGAATCCCAAGAGTTTCTACTGCTCGATGCGATGGAACTATCACGTCCAGCATCTGACTCCCGAAGAGGTGAAGCGGTCGTGGGGAAACAAGAAGCTCCTGGTGACCAACGCAAAGAATGGGAATGCCGTCGTCGTGCGAGCCGTTGATTATGGACCGCACGAAAACACCGGCTTCGATATTGGACTCTCGCCGGGCGCCGCCGACGCTCTTGGTGTTGAGGTTGGCGACGAGGTTTCCATCGCCGTCGCCGATCCCAAGTTGGCGTTGGGACCAACACAATAAAACAGGTTTCTGGTTTCCGGTTTATGGTTTCTGGTTTGGGTTAAGGCATCATGCTCCGGTCGATGGCGCGAACCAGAAACCTTAAACCAGAAACGCATTCTTATGATTCGCTATCCAGCTTTCGATCCACCTGAATATCTCGACTGGAAGCCCGACGTCGAAGTAGTCGCCGACTTCATTCGCACTATAGAAGGAGATTCGCGGAGGAACGCTATCGTCCGCTCCCTGGGATCTGCTCAACTGCTTGGGCTTTACGAGGGACTCCTTCGTAACAGACTCCACGACATCGCTCTGAAGCGATGGGTCAAGCAAGGGGTGATTTCAAAAGCGTGGCTCGGCACCGGCGAAGAAGCGACAACCATCGGCTCGGTTCACGCGCTCGATCGTTCGGTTGCAGGCGATGGGCTGGCTACCGACTTCGTGGCGCCAATGATTCGAAACGCCGGCGCGTGTCACGAAATGGGTATGCCGCTCGCCGGCATGTTTCGCGGTTACCTGGGAACCGCGGACTCGCCGACTCGAGGCCGCGACCTTCACATCGGGGATTTCAAGCGCGGCGTGCTCGCACCCATAAGCCAGGTCGGAGACATCATGGCTGTCACTGCCGGTCTAGCTTTGTCGTTCAAACTGAAGCGTGAGCCTCGGGTTGCATTGACGTGGATCGGCGACGGCTCGACGAAGTCAGGAGTCTTTCATGAGAGCATGAATCTGGCGGCGGTTCAGAGCCTGCCGATGATCGTTATCATCCAGAACAACAAAGTCGCGCTGGGCACCCGATTGGATCAGCATCATCGTGGAAGTTTTTCAGACTGGCCCGCCGGCTATGGCATTGAAGGGGGGACGTTCGACGGGAACAACGTGCTTGATGCCTATGCGGCGACGAAGCTGGCGGCGGACGCATGCCGTGCCGGCCGAGGCCCCGTTCTGTTGATCGCCGACACCTTCAGAATGGGCGGGCATGCGACGCACGATGAACGCGAAGCCCGGGCAACCTTCGACGCAGAGCTATTCGCCTACTGGGGCAAGCGCGATCCAATCGGGGTGTATGAAACGTTTTTGATCGAGGGCGCTCGCGATCTTGAAAGCGGGCGAACTGTGAAACCTACTGATGCACAGCGCGAACGAAATGCCGCCGTGCTTCGCAGTGTTGAGCAACACGTGATCGATGAGGTTGATCGAGCGGAAATACAGGCTCTCGAAAGCAAGCGGTCTAACATGCCGCGGGCGGAATCGGCTGCCAAAGGAGTCTATGCCGAGGCGCAGATTGCCGAAGTAGCGACGACGGCAGTTTCGTGATTGCATGTGCTCTGCGCCGTCTGAGATTCGGGTGTGATGAAAGCGGACTTGCAACGGATATCGCCCACGTAGTAACGAATGTATTCGTTGGGATTCTCAGTAACGAATAAATTCGTTACTACATGGGAAGTCCGGCTCTTAATCACACCCCCTGAGATTCAGGTCATTCTTATGAAACTAATCGTAGCGTTGCTTACTGTCCTCTGTGTCACTGCCGTTCCGGCAAGCTCGCAAAAGCGAAAGAAGCCTCCGTCGCGTCCGCGTGCGGCGGCCCAGCCCTCCGACTCGAGCAAGCCGCGAATGCTCGGATCGACCGTTGTGATCACGACCAAAAACGGGGATCGAATCACGGGCGAACTGCTCGACCTGACTGCTTACAGCGTACGAATCAAAGCCGACAACCTTGAATCCTCAATAGCGCTTGATACGTTAGCTTCCCTTTCATTCACGCGCAGCGCTCTTGCTAACGAACGAAGTGAACGGCCCATTGGACCAGTAAGACCCGAATTCGCACGCGACGCAGACTTGCCGCTCGGGTTCTTTCAGACGCTTGCGTTGAGCTTGAAGCCGGGAGTCGACTATACGGAATACGGACGGCAATTGACTGAATTGCGACGCGCGACGGAACGGTTTCTAAGCAAGTACAGCACGACGGATAACCCCATTGAAGCTCGAGTAGTGTCGCTGCTTGCCGGAGCGTTAACCGATTACACGTGGGCTCGCGCGGTTTGGACGTTGAAGTTTGGACGGTCGAGCGACGGCACAATCGCCGAAAACGAATCTCCGGTTGTCACCGATACGCTTGCTTTGTATCCCGACCTGCGCGGGCCGGCAGCTGCTGGAGCCAGGTTGTCTGCCGAGAAGCTGATTGCGGGTTTGTGGAGGAAGGCTTCAGAGAAAACGGATCTCGCCAAAAAGTTGATCTCATCACCGCGCTGATCTGTTGACTAAGCTGCAGTTGTTCAGTTGCTGTTTGCGCCGTTCTCGCCTTCAACGTCAGCATCGAAGCTGGCGGAACCAAGCTCGGATCGCGAGCCTTCGAGCGAATACTGCTCTTCGAATGTCCGCGCAATCTCATCCAGCGGAGCGTCCAAATAAGCTCCCCGGTAATTCACATACTCCATATGCTGGTTCCCGTCGGCGTCGAACGGATGGTAGAGCGAGTCGTTTACTCCGTCGAACTCCAACGGCAGCAAGCGAAACTTTTCACAGAGCTGGATGTTGAAAGCGGGCGGGTGTTGCTTTGACCCACCTTCCTTCGAGGAGCATCTCCGTGTAGCCGTGCCAGTAGAACATGTCGGTCCGCATCGTTCGTCGCATTCTCTCAGTGGAGAGATGATTTCGCACATCCGCGAAACCCAGCCTCGCGCCAATTCCGATCGACCTGCAACAAGCCGCCAACAGAATCGCTTTTGAAACACACCACCCTCGTCCGGTTGAAAGCGTTGTGCTCGCTTTCATTCAATTCACCGATAGATCAATTTGATAGGGATCGTAGCGTATGGAGTCTCGCACCGCGTAAAACAGACTAGTTGCCCGCTGAATATCCGAGTCTGCGCCGGCCGTGTTAAGCGCTACGAAGCCGGCGACTACGGGGCTATCGGATTCAATAGTAGGCGTGGGCAAGCGTAGTTCATCTGGACTCATATCACAGTTAGCCTATCTGAAGAACTGCGGTTGATCCATGCGATGAAAGCTTTTATGCTATGTAGTAGACGGAAGCTTTGCCGTGTTCGATCAGTGGAGCGAGCTATGATTTGTCATCACTGTGGCACCCAGTTGAAAGTCGGAGGCTACATCTCGCGAAGCGATGAATGCCCACGTTGTAGCTCCGATGTGCATTGTTGCTTGAACTGCGATAACTACGATCAGCACGCTCACAACAAGTGCCGCGAGCCGCAAGCTGAATGGGTCACTGATCGCGAGAAAGCAAACTTCTGCGATTTTTTTACTCCCAACAACCTGCGGCCTACGAGTACTTTCAAGAGTCCGGCGGCCGATGCGCGCTCTGCCTTCGACAGTCTCTTCAAGAAATGAAATGTAGGGGCTATTCAAGAAATGACATGTAGGGGCGGCCCTCCGTGGCCGCCCCTCTGTAGATCCAAAAGTCTTCGGAAACCAATGAGGGGCGGCCACAGAGGGCCGCCCCTACATGTATCTTCGGGCGTATGTTTCTTCGGGCGTATGTATCTTCGAGCGTATGTAGCTTCGAGGGTATGTGCTCCCGGAAATCAGAACATCGACTTGTCCGACAGCTTGGTAGTGTTCACCGGACGGATCGTATCATCAGGTCCAAGCGAATACTGAGTTGCCGCAAGCTTCGCCTGGGCACGCGCAACGTCTCTCAAAGTAATGATCCCCAACAGACGTCCGTCATCCGTACGAGACACCACCGGGAGCTGCGACAACTCACGCTGGGCCAGCTTCAAAACTACGGTGTCGAGAGTCTGCTCCGGGTGAGCGTGGACGACCTTCTTCACCATTACGTCTTCGAGCAACTGACTCTCTCGTCCCTGCCCTTCGAGTCTTCTGAGGTCGCCGGTTGTGATCAACCCAACCATTCGTCCGCTGCTCAGCACCGGGTATCCGCTGAACTCCAGGGAGCCCACCACATCAAGGGCCTCTCGGACGGTAATATCGTTTGGAAGCGTTACCACATCGTGCGTCATAACCGAGGCCGCGGTTATCCCCGACAGAATGTCCGCCTTCGGCTGCTCGATCAGATGAATTCCGTCCTGGAACATGAATGCCTCATAGATCGAGAGGGGAGTCAGTCGCGAGGCCACCGCGTAAGCAATCGCGTTGGCTACCATCAGAGGCAATATGATCTCGTAGTTGTAGGTCATCTCGAAGATCAAGAGGATCGATGTAATCGGAACGCGGATCACTGCCGCAAACATAGCTCCCATTCCTACAAGCGCAAATCCCCCGCGCGCGATCGCCGCGTTGGGCTCCACATACATCAGCCCGTGCCATACTGCGACACCGAGCATACAGCCAACGAATAACGATGGGCCGAGCACGCCTCCCGACATCCCTGACCCGTAGCTGAACGCCGAAGCGAGTATCTTCGCAAGCATCAACGCCAGCACCGCTTTCAGGATCAACTGATCCTCACCGCGAAGCACGTTCCCAAGGAAGTCATAGCCGAGGCCGAGTGCGTTCGGCTGCCAGATGCCGATTACGCCTATGATCAACCCGCCCACAGCGGGCTTTGACCAAATCGGAACGTGAACCCGATCGCGGAAGACAAAACGAAGCCACAGGATGAGCTTCGAGAAAGCAACGCCCACTATTCCGGCGGTGACGCCCAACCCGGCGTACGCAATGAGCTCCCTCGGGTCGTTGAGCGCGTAAATGTTTGCGCCAATAAACAGCGGATGCGCGCCGAGTAGCCAGCGTTCAATTGTAGCTGAGATAACCGCGGCGATTACGATCGACGCGGCCAGCTTTTGATTGAGGTCGCCAATGATCTCTTCGAGCGCGAAGGTGACGGCGGCTATCGGTGTGTTGAAGGCTGCTGCAATGGCCGCCGCTGCGCCTACCGGGAGCTGGTTCATTTGCTTGCGGCGCGGAATCGAAAACATCTTGGCGATCAGATGCGACAGCGCGGCGCAAATCTGAACCGTTGGTCCTTCTCGTCCGAGGCTTGCACCGGTACCTACGTTGATCGCCGAGATCACCGCTTTCCCAAAGGCTACGCGCATTGGAACGCTGCCGTGGTTCATCGAATAAGCGATCTTCACTTGCGGGATGCCGCTGCCCCGGGCTTCGGGCGCGAAATAGTGAATAAGCAAGCCGGCGGCCAGCCCTCCACCGGTCGGCACTATCAACATCCACAGGGAGTGACTGCGGCCCTGACTCGCGATCGCCCGCTCGATCAAGTTTGCCGATATGAGCCGGATCAGCCAGTGATAGCTTACGGCGACGAGTCCGCACGCTACTGCGATTGTGACGGTGAGTACAAAGTACTTTTGGTTGGCGGGAAGGCGGAGCCGTTGGAATATGCGCGTGGCGTTAAGCTCGACGCGGCGCCACCTCTTGATGAGTTCTGTTTGTTCCACCTTCGCTTTAGTTTGACAAGATATCCGTGTAAATCCGTCCATCAGTGTCATCAGTGGTCTATGATTCGACGAGATTACCGATAGACTACGGATGATGCGGATCTGACTGATCCGGCGGATTACCGGCTGCACACGCTCATTGACGAGCACCTGCTGCCGCAACTTTCAGATCATTTATTGTCTTCTTAACACCCGCAACACTCTGAGCCACGCGTTCCGCCAGCAATTGCTCTGCACGTGACCGCACAGTTCCCGAAAGAGTGACGGTGCCGTCCTCCGCCTTGACCTGGAGTGTCAGCGTGTTGAACGCATTCGTTCGGTACAGCTCAAACTCAACGCGCTTGGCAAGATCAGCAGTCAAGTCAGGTGGAAGCGAACTTGCCGCGGGAGGCTCCGTCGCCGCTTGCGGGTTGGTAACGTTCAAATTGTTGGTCACGCCGGCGACGCCATCCACGGCTCGCGCGATTTGCTCGGCTCCGTTGCGTTGCGCAGGCGTCTCAACCGTGCCTGACAGGGCCACCGTCCGGTTGTCAACCTTGACATCGATGTTCTTTCCTCCCAGCTCGCGACTGTGAGACAGAGCTTCGAATATCGCGACGCGAATCTCCAGGTCCTCAACATGGACGCTTTCGCTCGACGGCTGGGCGCCGGGCTCGATCGCGATCTCGTTCTTAACTTCCGTAACACCGGGAGTGTCCCGGGCGATTTCCCCCGCGAGTGACTTGGCGTCTTCCGACGGCACTCGCCCTGTAAGGGTGACCACTCCATTGTTTGTGTTGGCATCGATATCGAAGCCGGCAAGACGCTTTGAGAGCCCCAACGCAGTCTTAACTTTTCGAGTTGTCGCCGCGTCCCCGGAGGATGAGAAGAGAGCGCTGAAGCTTCCGGGCTTCTTCCAACCGTGAGTGTAAACGTAATAACCGGCGACACCCACAACGATGAGCACAATCAGCAGAGCGATCAGCTTTCGCATTCAATTGCCCTCCCGCTTAGACTTCAGATGATAGCACCCGACATATGTTCAACGAAGGCAACAACCCCATGAGGCGATAGTCAATTCGTCTTGCGAGCAGAATTAACCGCTGATTCACGCAGTCTTCGATACGCTGATCGGCGCAGATCAGCGAAACAAAGTCAGCGCAAATCAGCGGTTAATTCTTGGCGGATCACAGGTCGCTCGCGCCGTGCAAACCCGATCACGCGGGCATCTCATAAATGCGGTACGTCTTGGAGCGGCGCCCCCCAACCAACTCGGCCGCACGATTCATCATTACATTGTTCTCGAGCACCCAACTCATCTCGCCCGTTCCGAGCCCGGCGGCCGGAGCGCGGCGATATATTTCATCCAGAAAGATCGACCCGATGCCAAGGTTCTGAAATTCAACGATGCCGCCCATCGTGATGACGCGTATCGCGCCGATCTTGCGCGAATGCCAGAGCAGCTTTAGCAATCCGAACGGCAGCAGACGTCCGTTTATTTTCTTCAGCGCGCGATTTATGTCGGGCACCGCAAGCAGAAATCCCACGGGCCTGCGATCTCCGCCTTCAGTTTCCTGTTCGGCAATCAATACCACTCGGGGATCGACGATCTGTTTGAGGTCCTTCGCCATATGGTCGAACTCTTCTTCGCTCATCGGCACAAATCCCCAGTTGCGACTCCAGGCGTCATTGTAGACTCTGCGGACTATGCCGACTTCGTTTCTGAAGTCCTTCATGTTTACCGGTCGAACGCTGATGTTGCTCTTCTTCCTTAGTCGTTCGGCGACGCGCTGAAGCTTGTTCGAATGATTGAAGTAACTGTCGGCGATGTCATAGGCGTACAGATCCATTGTCTTCTTTAACCCGCTCGCCTCGAGGAGGTTGGCGTAATAGGGCGGATTGTAGGTCATCATGACCATGGGGTCGAGATCAAAACCTTCGACCAACAAGCCGCATTCATAATTCGTTGAAGGATTCACCGGACCCCGAATAACTTCCGCGCCACGAGCGCGAACCCAATCCCGCGCGGCTTCAACAAGAGCGGCCGTTGCCTGGGCGTCATTCTCTACCTCGAAGAAACCGAAGAACCCTGCGCGCTCGTTTTGAAACTCGTTGTGTGTGTGATTGAGGATCGCCATTATCCGCCCGAGGACTCTGCCATCGCGTTCGGCGAGAAACATCTCCGCGTCCGAAGTCTTATAGAACGGATGAGACCGTGTATTGAGAATGTCTTTCTGGGCAAGCCTCAATGGCGCGATCCAGTGCGCGTCCCCTTGATAGAGTCGATATGGAAGGTCGATAAATTTTCGGAGATCACGAGCCGAACGCACCGGCAATACCTGAATCGCGTTAGCCATCGGTTCTGCCATATTTGTAATCCTGTGCCCGCCTGCAAAGGGGCCTTTGGTTGGAAGCGCATTATAGGGAAAAACACCGGACCGGCACAACGCAACTGACAACTCAATCGACGTGCAAACATGTAGGGGCGGTCCTCCGTGGCCGCCCCTGTTTGCCATATGCGATGTATCGGCAACCAAACAGGGGCGGCCACGGAGGACCGCCCCTACATGTCTGGCGGCAGGACTGCCTTGCGTTGACCATCCAAAAAAGCACAGCGTAAGATTCCCATTGCATTGGAGCGTGACCGACTATATGGATGACCGCACACTCAAGACTCTCGATTTCGAATCTCTGGTGAGCCTTCTCGCGCGGCACGTTCAGACGCCGCTCGGTCGCAAGCGGGTGATGGCTCTCTTGCCGTCCAGTGACCGAGCCCACATTGATCGCGAGCTTGATCGGACTACCGAGTGCGCGAACTACCTGTCTACCGGTGGCGCGTTTGGCCTGGGTGAAATAGAGGATCCCGAGGAGTCCCTCTCGCAGCTTCAGGTCGAAGGAACAAGTCTCGATCCGCACCAGGTGCTCGCGCTTCAGCGAATTATCGGCGCCGGTATGGATGTTCGAGCACAGTTCTCCGACGCCGAGATCAAGACCCGCTATCGTGAGATGTCCTCGATCACCGCAAGCCTGCCGGATCTGAGACGAGTCCTGGCATCGATAAAAGGGAAGATCCTTCCGACAGGCGAGATCGACGATAACGCCAGCCCGGTGCTTCGCAGGATTCGGCGGGAGATCAATGAACGCCGCACTCGGATTTATCGCAGTCTCGAATCGCTAATGCACGACCGCGCGCCCTCGGCGATCCAGGAGGATATCGTAACCATTCGCAATGGCCGCTTCGTCATTCCGGTGCGCACAGACTCGCGTTCGCAAATACCGGGAGTAATGCACGGCCTCTCATCGAGCGGGCAAACAACCTTTATCGAGCCCCTCGCGACTATCGATCAAAACAATGAGATGGTCCGTCTGCGCGAGGAGGAAGAGATCGAGATCGCGCGCATACTGCTGGAGATCACAGAGGCTCTCAGATCGAACCGCGCTGGCATAGTTTCAATTGCAGACGCGTTAGCCGAGATCGACTTCACCCAAGCGAAAGCAAGGCTGTCCGCGGAGTTCAACTGCGTGCGGCCCACGTTGACTGACAGCCGCGCTTTAGTGCTTCAAGATACGCGGCATCCGATACTCGAGCACACGCTAAAGCGGGGCGGAGGCAAGATTGTTCCGATCTCGCTCGAGATGGACGAAGCTCACCAGACGATGGTGATCAGTGGTCCAAACGCCGGCGGAAAGACTGTCGTGGTGAAGACGGTCGGCATGGTCGCTCTTATGGCCCAGGCAGGATTGCACGTACCTGCGACTTTAGCGACGCTGCCGGTCTTCGCAAAAGTGCTTGCGGACATCGGAGATCAGCAATCGATGGCGGCAAATCTGTCGACCTTTACGGCTCATATGCGCAACATCGCGGAGATGGCTGAGAGCGTCTCGCCGCCCGCGCTGATTCTGCTCGACGAAGTCGGTACGGGCACCGATCCCGATGAAGGCGCCGCGCTCGGTGTTGCCGTCGTAGATTTCTTCCGGCGCGCTCAGGCGACAACCATCGCGACTACTCACTACAACCCGTTAAAGACGTGGGCGTCTCAGACCGATGACGTGCTGAATGCGTCGGTCGAGTTCGACGAAGAAACGTTGAGACCCACTTACCGGTTGATTGTCGGCGTCGCGGGTTCATCAGCAGGTCTCGAGATCGCGCGCCGAATGAATCTCCCGAATGAGATCATCGAAGAAGCAAAAGTGTGGATCGACCCGGCTCACATCGAAGCGAGCGATTACCTGAAGCGGCTCAAGAAGCTTGTCGATGAACAGGAGAGCTTGCACGCTGCGCTCGAAGACGAACGTCAGGCAACCGCGGACAAGTACGCGCAGCTCGACATTGAATTCGCGCACCGCGAAGCTGCCCGCCAGCGAGAATTCGAAAGCCAGCTCGCTCAGGTTGTCCGCGACTTCACTACTGAAAGCGAACGACTCCTGGACACCGTCAAGGATCGCGCGACCGCCGCACGATTGAAAAAGGAATCAGAGGTGCGAGCGGCGGAGCTGCGTAAGTCCGCGACAGTCCGATTGCGAAAACAAGTAGCGAGTGCGCCGGTCTCTCCTGTTCCGATAGCGGTGACGGCTGCGGCGCAACCGGCAATTGAGTTCGCCTCCGATACCGCGGATATTCACGCGCGCGACCGCGTCAGGATCAAGACTCTTAATCAGGAAGGAACGGTCGAATCGATTAGTGACGGCGAATACACTGTGCTGGTCGGGTCATTGAGATTCCGCGCTCGGCGCGATGAGATTCAACTGATGAAAGCGTCCACTGCGCCCGTAAAACAAGCGGCCGCGCCTGCTCGCGGCTTCAACGCCAAAGAAAAATCCGACGTAGACGTCGATCAGAGTTTCACACCTGAGATCAAAGTAATCGGAATGAGAGCCGACGAAGCGACGGACCTGGTGGACAAGTTCATGGATGAAGCTTATGTGGCTGGCGCCGGCGCAGTGCGAATAGTTCACGGCCACGGAACCGGAGCCTTGCGGCGAGCAATCGCAGAACTGCTGACCGGTCATGCGCATGTAGATCGCTTTGCGGCAGCGCCTTCGGATCAAGGCGGTACCGGCGCAACAATTGCGGAACTCAAGAAGTAATTCAACCCGTGTGAATCTTTGCGGGCTTTGCGGTTCTTTGCGCCTTTGCGTTGAGTATTGGTTCTCGCAAAGGAACTGATCTACTTCGGTCTGTACACCGGCGACTGCACCGTAGCCGGTTGGCCTTTCAAATCGTCGCCGCGAACTCCGTTGATGTCCGCGTAGAAAGACGCCTTTCCGGTTTTTCCGTATGCAGTCGGCGTCGCTGTCGCGAAGAAAGACTTCTGGTCAGCGCTCACGGTCACGTTGAATCGATAACCGCTCGATTCTCCGTCTTCGATGTCCTTGGGAACCGCGTTGAGTCGTATCAACTCGGGGAGCGGAATATTACGGCCCTCGAAACGCCGCGAGTAGATCAACTCGGCGCCGATGATCCGTTGTAACATCTCATACGCTTCGCTCTCATTAACCAGCATTCGAGCGTTGAAGAAGAACGCCCGTCCCTGGGCGTTCACCAGCGCAAGCGTTTCCGCATCACCGACCAGCCATTCTCCTCCCGAGCGAACCAGCACTACCTGCTGAATGTCTTCGGCTCCCGCAAACTTCAGTGAGACCGTTGCCGTCTGTCCGGTGATCATCTCACCTCGCGCCGCAATCTTCTCCGGGATAGTCGAGAACGTGCGCGCAAAGTCCGGCTCGAGATCCTGAAGCTCGGCAGGTGTGAGACCTTCGACTGCGTTGTGATAAACCGAATGCTTGAAGCCTTCGACGTAGCGCTTCTCTTTCAGCGCTCGATAAAAGCCAAGCGCCGCGTCGGTGGGTGACCCGGCCTTTTGCTGAGCGCCGGCAATAAGAGCGATCAGGAGCAGCGCTAACATGGAAGCGATTGTTCGAGTCATTTCTTTCCGGCACTCTGCCCCGCTGATCGGTGCTTCAGCAATTGCACTATGTCGTCCTTCTTTTGATCCTCCGCGTAGCTCATTGCTGTGCGTCCGCCTGTGTCTTTCACTGACGGGTCGGCTCCCGCGTCCAGCAGAATCTTCACTATCTCTGTTTGCCCGACAAGCGCCGCCTGCATCAGGGGAGTGTAATTACCGGGAGTCCGATGATTCACATCCGCTCCCTTTTTGATAAGCAGTTCGACAAGGTCTTTGTCTCCCATGCCGGCCGCGTTCATCAGCGGAGTGATGCCGGTGTTATTCGCGGTGTTAACGTCGGCTCCTTCGTCGATCAAGCGGCGCGCTTCAATGCCGTTTCCCACATTCACGGCACTGAGCAGTGGAGTGTTGCCTTCGCCGTCCTTCACTTCATTCGCAGCCTGAGCAGTCTCAGCCGGCGAGTTCTTGTTCGACGTCGATGAGTGACTGCAGGCGGAGATTACGAGCGCGAGCAGGATCAGGGCCATCGTCTCTTTGCGCATCACGAACATTCCTTTCATACAGCGTGAGAATTTCCCGGCCGGGCCGAGTGGTAGAGCCGTGAATTTAACATAATCTTCGGCGCGCTTCAAAAAAGCGGCAGTCTGGACCTTCAGATTCCTTTGCGTGCTTTGCAGTCCTTTGCGTCTTTGCGTTGAAACGTCGACTTGGAATCTCAAGAACTAGTTTCAACGCAAAGACGCAAAGGACCGCAAAGCACGCAAAGCCAGGGAGGTTTGTACCGCGCATTTAACCCTGTATAATGTCGGGCCGCATCGAACCTGGCCCTAAGAATCACGACGAGGATAAATCATGGACTTAAATTCAACAGCAGCCGAGGATCGCTTTCGAAACGAATTTCGAAGCTGGCTTCAGTCGAATATTCCCGAGAGTTGGGACCCTGCAGGTCTTCAGGAAGAAGACTCAAAACAGCGATTCGAGTTTCTGCGCGCCTGGCAAAAGAAAATGTACGAAGCAGGATGGGTCGGCATTCATTGGCCCAGGGAGTATGGCGGGCGGGGCGCCACGCTGATCGAGCAGACGATCTTCATCGAAGAGATGGCGCGCGCCGCGGCGCCTCCGCTAATAAACGTGCTCGGACTTTCGCTCCTGGGACCGACGTTGATTGCTTATGGAAGCGAGCAGCAGAAGCAGCGTTTTCTGGCGAACATTCTCAGCGCCGATGAGATCTGGTGTCAGGGTTACTCAGAACCAAATGCTGGTTCCGACCTGGCTGCTCTGAGGTCCGAAGCAGTTCTCGAAGGCGATCACTTCATCGTCAACGGCCAGAAGACCTGGACGAGTTTTGGCCACTTCGCCGACTGGTGCTTTGCGGTTGTGCGCACCGATCCGGATGTTCCAAAACACAAGGGCCTTACTTACATGCTGATAGACATGCACAGCCCGGGCATCAGCGTGAGGCCCTTGAAGCAGATGACCGGTGACTCGGAATTCAACGAAGTCTCTTTTCAAAACGTGCAGGTTCCGGCGGAGAACGTTGTCGGCAAGGTCAACGATGGATGGAACATTGCAATCGCTACGTTGATGTTCGAACGCGGGACGCTCGGAGCGAGTCTCCAAATAACTTTCAAGCGGCAGATTGAACGACTAATCGAGTTGTCGCTAACCATCGATCGCGGCGGAAGACCGGCGAGCGAGGATCCGATCATTCGCCAGAAACTCGCGCAGATGTACACCGAAATTGAGATCTTCAGGCTCAACCAGATGCGAGCTACAACCAGGATGGCCAAGAGCGGCGTGCCCGGACCTGAAGGCTCGATTCAGAAAATATTCTGGAGCGAGATGAATCAACGAATGCAGCAGGTGGCCCTCGAGATGCTTGGCGCTTACGGCCAGTTGACCAAAGAGAGCGAATACGCAATCGACCACGGCCAGTGGGCTCACGCCTATCTGCGTTCGCGTGGAAACACGATCGAAGCGGGCACTTCGGAGATTCAGCGAAACATCATCGGCCACTTCGTACTAGGTTTGCCAAAAAGCTACTAGAACTTTGCGTTCTTTGCGTTCTTTGCGGTCCTTTGCGTCTTTGCGTTGAGTATTGTTTCTTGCAAAGGCGCAGAGGACCGCAAAGAGCGCGAAGAATTCGGGAGAACACATGGACTTTGAACTAAACGAGACGCAACAACTTTTTCAGCGATCGGCCCGCGAGCTTTTTGCACAAGAGTGCCCGCCCACTCTGGTCCGCGAGATGATCGAAAAGAACGAGCCGTACTCCGATGTCATCTGGAGCAAGCTGGTCGAGCAAGGCTGGACCGGTTTGACCGTCTCGGAAGAAGACGGCGGACTCGGCTTGAGCATGGTCGAGCTCGCGATCGCATTCGAAGAGATGGGTCGGGCTCTGGTACCGGGCGCTTTTCTGTCGACGGTGGCTCTCGCGGGATCGCTGATCGAAAAAGCTTGCTCGACCGAGTACCGGACTAAGCGGCTTCAGGCGATATGCGATGGAGGATTAAAGGCGACTGTCGCGTTGCTCGAGAAGAGCGCCAATTGGGAGATTGATTCGGTGAAGCTTGCCGCTACGGCGGTTTCAGGCGGGTTCAAACTAAACGGCACGAAGCTTTTCGTGAGCGACGCCTCGGCGGCCGATTACATAATCACGGCCGCCCGTTCAGAGACAGGGCTTGTGCTGGCTTTCGTGAATCGCGAAGCGGCGGGTGTGACAATCAAGCCAATGCCGGCAGTCGATGCCACTCGACTGCTCTACGCGGTCGAGTTCAACGACGTTATTGTGAGCGCGGAAGACGTGGTCAGCGACAGCGCGACAGCTCGCACGTCGCTGGAGTACGCGCTCGACGTTGCCACGCTTGGGGTCGCGGCTGAGATGGTTGGTGGAATGCAGTTGTTGCTCGAGGCTTCAGTAGAGTATGCAAAGACCCGGAAGCAGTTCGGAAAACCGATCGGCCAGTTTCAAGCTGTGCAGCATCATTGCGCCAATATGCTGCTGATGACCGAGAGCGCGCGCTCGGCGGTTTACTACGCGGCGTGGCTGATGGGCAACGACCTGCAAGCGGCTCCAGTGGCCGTTTCCATGGCAAAGACCTACGCCAGCGATTCCTATCGAGAGGTCGGCAACCTGGCTATCCAGGTGCACGGCGGCATCGGATTCACCTGGGACGAGAACATACACTTCTACTACAAGCGGGCGAAGGCGTCGGAACTCATGTTTGGTGATGCGACTTATCATCGCGAGCGAATAGCAAAGCTGATCGTCGATTGCTTGAGTGAGCCGGCAAGGACGGCAACAAGCGCCGCGGACTAATGCGGGAGAGCAGCACGAGGTTTCCCGGAGAAGATTGCGAGGTTAGCAGAAAGATTTAGTGGAAAATTATATCGGGTGTTAGGTGTTCGGCTGTGTGCCCAGAGCCTAAACCTAACACCCTTCGTAACGCCCGTCGAAGAGGCGGATTCTTAGAGCGTTGATACGCGCATTCCTTAGCCAATCGGCGTGCCAAAGAAAATCGCAGATTTCGGATTTGGGATTTCGGATTGGTTCAACCTAAGCGCGGAAGGATCCCGTACTAAACCCAATCGAATGGGCCGGTTTACTCACGTTCCGATTCTGAGGATCGAGGCGTAGGTTTCGCGTTCGTCCATTATTCAAATATTTGAAGTTTTCCGTGTCCGCTTGTGGGATGATGTTTTCCCAGAGGCGAGAAGCCAGCCCTGCCCGATGCAAACCGCATAGGATCGAGGAGCTTCGTAGATCAGTAACGCCCTGAAATCCGCGCGCCTGTGAAATAGTGAGAAAGTATCTCTTCATGGCCGTGCCCTCGGTCGGCCATCACCGCGGCCCCGATCTGGCAAAGGCCAACACCATGACCCCAGCCCGCGCCGATCAGGCTGAAGAGCCCGGGAAACTCCGCTTGCTGCGCGCGCGTTCCCCGTACCACAAAAGCCGAGCTGTGTAGATGCGATCGCGACAGTGCTCGCCGAATCTCGAGTTCCTTTCCGATAACCAGTGTCCGTTTCTCGCCGACGATCCTGAGCTTGATGATTCTTCCCGATTCGCCTCGCTCCAACGCCACCAACGAATGGAGCCGTCCGAAGTCGACCCCGAGCTGAGTCAGCAAAATCTCGCCAAGCTCCTCCTGATTGTAATCCACACGCCAGCGATAAAAGTCACTCGTCTCCTGATCAACCCCAGGCAGGACACGCGCGAGAAGCTCGGGAGTTGGAACACCACAATAAGCAACCGGCGTCGACGCGATCCAATCCTCCGCATTGACTTCGACTGATAGCGGTAAGCGGTGCCCTGGCACTTCGCTGCCGGGACCGTCATAAATCGGCTTCAAATAAGGCACGTCTTGATCGTCCCACACTGCGCTGTAGGCTTCGGTCATGCCGCCGCAGCTCTTAGAGTAACGCGCATCGCAAATCTCTTCGCCATACATCAGTACTTTGCCGCGGGTGTCGCGTACGGCGTCGAATGCGGCCTGAGAGAATGCCTTCGAGATACCCTGGTATCTCTGGCAATGATCGTCCGCGCACACATCGAAGTCGCGGTGGTTCTGGCGATCATACCAACGGACTATCTCCTGCTGATCTCCGATTTCCGCCACGCTTTGCGACTGCGAATGCGTCTCGGCGCCGCGCCCTCGGTTTAACTGAGCAAGCAGCCAGCTCCGCGAGACTATAGCGTGAGCGCGCAAGAGCTCAGCCGGACAGGACGCGCTCATTTCGGATGAGATCACGCTGACCAGATACGACTCGAGCGGAAGCCGGTTCGTGATCATCAAGCCCTCACCGTTCGGCTCGATGATCAATTCGCCTTGAAACTGCTGCGACTCTTCGCGTTCCCAGTGAAAATTGAGTCCAATCTTCACTGCGTGCACGATGAAGCGGCTCGACTCAAAATCAGCAGGAATGAGTTTAATAGCGGGCGCTGTCACTTCTCGTTCGCCTTGCAGCTTAACTGCGCTGTTTTCCGGCGAGGCTCCGTAGACGCCTTCCTTAACCTGGACGCCATCGCCATCAGTGAATGATCCCGAGAGCACAAACTTTACTTCGGGCGCGGTGTTTACCAGACCGACCTGAATCACCGGTTCCTTGTTCATGTTAGAGATCACCACTCCGGTTCCTCCACTTTCGGCAATGAGCATATTCCATCGATCAAATCGTTCAGCAACTCGCTCCTCATACTCACCTCTGAGAACATTGCAGCGATTCGCGGCCCGTCGATCTTTTCAAAGTGTTCGCGCTCAGGTACTACTACGACGCCCGCCATGTCGATCGCGCCGGGGCTTACAACCAGGCGATCATCTCCCTCAGCAAAGAAGCTCGCAGGCCGGTGCTTTGAGCGCGGGAAAAGAAACACCGTCCACATTTTGGGATCGTAAGTGCACACGATGTTAACGAGCGGTTCATCCTTGTCAGTCTGCAGAGCCAGCTCGTTGATCACCTCATAAACCCAGTGCGCAACTTCATCGGAATTCCCCCCGCGAGTTACGACAATGCTTCGACCGCAACCGCCAAGCGTGAACAGCTCAAAAGTATTCCGCGCGGTTTCTTCACAGTAGCCGCAATCCTCCGACATCACCGGTTCGTCTTCGAACAAGTGCTCTTCAACCGGCAATAGCTCGCGAGAGCAAGCCTGAAAGTGCAGATGATCGGGAGCCGAGGCGCCGCATTCCGGCCCGTTATACAGAACGAAATAGCTTGAACCGAGATCCTTTGCCAACGAAAGCAATGTTTCAACATTCCCGGCGATCTGCTGAGGGATATGTTCCCGATGAACAATTGAAAGATGACGGTCCAACACAGGAAACGGATTGCACAAAATGACCAGCTCGCCGTAGCCGATCCCCTTCTCTTCCAGCGGAAGGTATTCCGGACAAAGGAAGCACTTGCGACGTTCTACCGACTCCCTATCAACAGCAGCGGCGGTGCTTCGAACGCGCAGCGGGTTGTGCTGGATGACGACCTCGGACTCTTCGACTTGAACGCGCTTGGTTTCAATCTGCGTGAAAGCATCCCGGCCTTCCCGCAAAAGCGGCCACGCATCGTACTGTTGGTCCAGCAACGCAGCGGCATAGGCCTCAAGACTCTCGTCGCTTTCGTCTTCAAGATAAGCATTAAGCTCTTGCTCGCTGATGAGCCGGTCATCCCAGTTCATTGCTCGTTCATCCTCTTTCTCGCCAATATCTCGACCGTGCGCAAGTGATCTTTGTAAGCGTCGTAACGGTTTGCCGTAGCGATCGGAAGCAAAGCATCCGAATTCCCTTCCCACCGCCGCGCAAAGTAGACCGGCTCAAAAGTGCGCGCGATCTCATACTCTCGGCTAATTCGTAGAGCAACCGAATAGTCCTCGCCGTAGCTCACGTTCGGGAAACCGATCTGGCGTAACACCGGAACATAAAAAGCCCTGGGCGCGCCGAGCCCGTTTATCCGGAGCGCGTTGTTGCGACCGTTCTCGCGCGTCCACTCGCGATGATCGATCAAGCCGGGTGGGATTTCATGCAGGTCGAAATCTACAATCTTGTAAGCACCGATCATCATTGCATAAGGAGCGGACGGACGGTCTTCAAGTTTTTCCACGATTGTCGCGAGAGCGCGATCGCTTGAATACAAATCGTCGGAATCAAGCTGCACACCGAACTCACCACAATGCGAAGAGTAGATCGCTTCATTCCAGCAGCCGCCGATGCCGAGGTCATTTCTCGCCGGCTGCAGGTGAATCAACCGCCGATCTCGCGAAACAATGTCTTCAAGGATCCCAGAAGTGCGATCAGTCGAATGGTTGTCGACGACAATCACGTTGAAGTCAAAGGGCGCCTGCTGCGACAGCGCGCTGCCGACGGCATCCGCAATCGTGCGCTCGCGATTGCGCACCGGGATCACAACGCTCGCTCGCACCGGAAACTCCTGGTCGCTTCGAGCAACAGATTTGAACTGCGGAGCGAGATATGCGCCTACGCGCTTGAGGTGCTCATTCGCGACCTGCTCCATTTCAATTTGGTAGTCGCGTTGCCGCGGATCAACGTAATCGAATTGACGCTGTCCGCTTGCGCGGGTGTCCGCAGGCACGTGCGCGTAGAGCGGCTCAGGGATTCGTAACACCGTCGAATCGATCGAAAGCTTGAGCCTCAGGTCATAAAGTCCTGCCCATCGCAACTGTTGATCGATGCGTCCGTGATTGTTGATTGCCGCTTGGGCTGCGCGCCTTGAAATCAAATATGCCGCACCAAAGTCGAAGTTATCGCGAACGCTCCCCAGCTGGTAGTCGATCAACGGATGATCGCCAAGCTCGCCGCCAACAGCGTCCTTGAAATCCGAGTACAGCAGGCCTGCTCTCGATTCTTCGGCTACCTGGATGATTCGTTCGAGCGCGTGTTCTCCCAGCGCGCAATCCTGGCCCGGAAGGACTACAAGGATGTAGTCGGTCTTGACCGCGTCGAGCAGGCTGCTAATGACCCCGCCGCTGAAGAAGTCGCCTTCGATGAATCGGGACTTGCGGCTCTGAAACGGGGTGAGCTCCTCCTCGTTTGATTTGTGGCCGGCAAACAGCACCTCGGAAACTGCCGTGCTTTCCACGAGCGTTTCGAGCAGTTCACGCGACGATTCATTGTAGCTCCCGAGTACGGCGGTTACGCTCGGCATATCGGCCTCGCGAGGATGAACCCGCTCATCCGGTTGGAGCTCATGAAGTCAATCAGCGATTGCTCGGCGACCTTGCCCGCCGAACGAGTCCCGTGTCTAAGGAGAAGCTGATCGCCGTCTCGAATCAACATACCCATATGAAAAACATCGAGATGTTTTTTGGTCGAAACAAATAGCATGATATCGCCCGTACGAATCAGAGAACGCACTTTCGCATAACGTCGTTTTGGAAAAAGACGAAACGTCACCGGTTCCGGAGGGAGACCCGGCACGCCGCTCAGCACTCGAGTCTTCAGAATGCTCTGGCGTCCTCGCGTTAGATCCGCGACAGCTCCCCGCGCGATGTTTCTTCGCAGCCACGAGGTCATAAAGTGATTCCGCCGGAACCAGTCGACTTTTCCGCTCTTGTATCTCAGGTGGCGCAGCTCGCGGAAGAATCTCGCAGGAGTCTTCGAACACGACAGCGCCAGCACCGTCTCAACGTAAGTAACGCAATCAAACTCATCGAACGACACGCGAAACAGCTCCCTACACTCGGGCCCGCCTCCCAGTGGATTCTCGGCGTAGCGTCGATTACGGAACAGGCCTGAGATTCGCGCAAGGCGTTCTTCGAATCCCTTCTCCCGTTTGATGCTGAACAACGCTCGGCTTACCCTGCGCTTATCGAAGCCGACCGGCGTATTAACTCTCTTCTGATTTTTCATGCGTTGCGAACTGGGTGTTCAGAGTACCTACTTTAGTCGGGCAGTACTCCGCAAATTAGACGCGTCGAAGGTGCGAAGCACTGACCGACTAAAGTCCTTACTCTGAACACCCGCGTGCCAAACTGTCATAGCTCGACTGAGTCATCTCCGAGCTGCTCGCGCGTGACGCGGGTCATCAGTTGTTTCAACGTTTCACCGGTGCTCGCGAGCACGAATGCATTCTCCTCACTCGACCAGTCGAGTTTGTAACTCGCCATTCGAGCCGAAACCCACAACTGACTCACGGAGGAGTTGGGACTCACAATGAATCTTCCAGGCTCGCCTTCCTCGAAGCTGACAGTCAAAACATTGCTCTGCACTTGAACATCGAGGTCGCGGTCTTCGGCAAGGTCGCCGAACGCGCGCTCCAATTCGAGAATGCCCTGCTCGGCTTTTTCCTGAAACTCAGCTTCAGCGATTCGCTCGCTCATTGTTCCTCCGATCTCCGACAAGTGGTCATTATAGACGATGAAGATTGAATCTTGCTCGGAACTCGTGTGGAATTTCGGCAATGGGGGCGCCAGCAAAGCAGTCCTCTGCGGAGCAAGTCGGCAGCCTCTTATTTTTCTGGAAAGAATTCTCAGCCTATTCTCGCCGTTGTCGGCTTGAACTCGGCACAATGATAGGTCGGGAAGGGTGGCTTTGCCCCCGCGGTTTTCCTTGCAACTAATCAAGCGGGGGCAAGCCACCCTTCCCGACCTGTCATTCTTATAATCGCTCCTGTCCTTCGCGATGCTTCTCACACACCACTACGGAATTGCGCCTTGCTTGTAGCGCCGCGACCGGTTCGCTATCATCTTCAGTTCTTGAATTCAGAAAATAGGAGACAATATGGAGAGGACTTTAATCTTAATCAAGCCCGACGCGATAGGGCGAGGAATCATAGGCAAAATAGTCACGCGCTTCGAAGAAAAGGGATTGAAGTTGGTCGGCATTAAGCTTCTAAAGCTAACCGATGAGCTTCTGAACGAGCACTACAGTCACCTGCTCGACAAGCCTTTCTTTGGTGGGACCAAGCGATTCATGCAACTGACTCCGGTCATTGCGATTTGTCTTGAGGGATTGGACTGCGTCGAGACGACTCGGCGGCTTTGCGGAATCACCAAGGCTCGTGAAGCCGCGCCGGGTACGATTCGAGGAGACTGGGCGATGAGCGTTCAGGCGAATCTCGTTCATGCGTCCGACTCGATCGAAACCGCTAAGCAGGAAGTGAAGCGATTCTTTGACGATTCAGAATTGTTCGACTATAAAATATCATTAACTTCGATGATCTACTCCGAAGACGAACTCACGTAGCACGGACTTCAGTCCGTAACCTTCTGTTTCGCGCGTCGTCGCATCCGCAGAATGTTCTAGAACCAGTGTTAAGCAGAGACGTCGACATAATCACGTTTGACTGTTACGGCACGCTCATCGATTGGGAGTCTGGCATAGTCACTGCCTTTCAATCAGAAGCCGCCCGCAACAGCGTCAAGCTGACGGCCGACGATATCGTTGCCGCGTATGCGATCGAAGAACCGTTGGTCGAATCCGGCCCATATCGTTCTTACAGCGAAGTGCTTGGTGAAACTGCGCGCCGAGTTGGCGCAAGGCTCGGATGGAATATCGAGCCCGAGCGCGCTGGCTTTCTGGCGGCGAGCCTGCCTAACTGGGCGCCTTTCCCAGACACCAACGCCGCTCTCGAGAGGCTTGCGAGCGAATACGAACTGGGCATTCTATCGAATGTGGACGACGATCTTTTAGCCGCCACGCGAAGACACTTCACCGTGAGCTTTGATCTGATTATCACGGCTCAACAGGTCAAGTCATACAAGCCGGGCGCGCCGCACTTCACCGAAGCGCTTGCAAGGACCGCACGCAAGCGCTTGATGCACGCGGCGCAGAGCTACTTTCATGATGTTGTTCCGACTCGCGGGCTCGGTATTCCCGTCGTGTGGGTCAACAGACACGGTAGCCCGATTGAGCCGGGCGGTCCGCTTCCGACGCACGAAGTTCGAACTCTCACCGAGCTTGCGGATTTTATGGGAGTTTGAAAACCACATTCGCGCATCGATTCGTATTACCCGGCAATGAGCAGCCAGAACACTCGCGTCGAAGATAACCAAACGGCGGGAACTTCCGCGCTGCAAACCGAGAGAGTGCCCGTTCGCAAGCGAAGAAGAGTTCTGAAGATCACTCTGGTGATCATCGCCGCTTTGCTGGCTTACACCGCCTATGATCTTTTGATACCGCGGACCTCGCGGATGCGAAGCTTCGATCCGGACGAAGTAGCCCGGCTCGAAACCGCGATGTGGCGCTCGTATTACGCGCGGCAACAAGTAAAGCTCTACAATCAAATGACCGAGCTTCTGCGAACGCAGTACAACCTGCCTTTTGTGAGATCCAACACTGTCGCGTATCAGGCTGCCAGAGCCGCTTTCGTGTTCAAAGCCGGCCATAGCCGGCAAGACTACGAGAAAGCGCTTCCCTATCTCGTAAGTTTCTACACCTCTCTGCATAAGGTGAGCGACATACCTTTTGACATAGATCGAGCCGCGAAGCTCGAACTCGAATGGTGGATCATTCACCGCGAAAGGGATAGACACGCGCCTGGTGATTTGGAGCGCGCGCTGGCCGATCTTTCCGCCGAGCTATATCAAATGCCTGCGGAGCGTTTTGCCGAATACGCGCGCTTGCGGGCGGAAGCGATGACGATTCGCGACACGAAAGCGGATCGGGGCGGGGTGACCGAAGCGGACTGGTCGAGAATTGATGCGTTGCTTCATCAATCCTGGCAATCGCTGTTCAATGTAGTGAACGGCTAGCGTCAGATCGCGGCCAAGACATGTGAGGGCGTCGTTTGACAACCACTAGCTCGCAGCTTTTTTGATTGCTTCGATTACTTCGTCATCGCCCGGTCGAAAAATAGGCAACACCGACCTGCGATAACGAATCACGCCTTGCGGATCGATCACGATTACCGCGCGTTGAGATCCTCCAAGCAGAGACTTCACATCATACAGCCTGGTCACCTGTTCTCGTTCGTCCGCGAGCAACCGCTGGGGCAAACCGTGATGTTCGGCGAACTGTTTGTGCGATTCAACCGAGCCGACTGAGATGGCGACGACTTCGGCGCCGGTAGATTGATAATCAGTCCAGCGGTCTCGCATGCTGCACATCTGCTTAGTGCAGACCGGTGTTTCGTCTTTGGGATAAAAGACGAGCGCGACGACTTTGCCGCGCTGATCGGACAAACGCCACATTTGATTCTCAGAATCGCGAAGCTCAAAGTCAGGGGCGACGCAACTAACCTTTGCGCACGTCTCGGGTCTTGCAGTTGATGAGCTCATGTTATTTCTCCGTCCTCATTTGTTGAGTGCTCCATGCTTGCGCAGAATCTCAATGGTTCGAGCTATCGGCAAGCCTTCGACCGTATGGCCTCTTCCGCTCACCGTAGTAGCGCGAAACAGCGAGTTGTAAACTGCTTCCTCGGTTGCCTCGATAACCGCCAGGAAGAGCGGGGACATCGCGTCGTTCGAAAGCAACCTTAGGTTCCTGGCAGCGTACTCAGCTCCTGGCTCTGCGCGCATTCGAACTCTCAAGTCCGGCGCTGTTGAGAACGCGATGGCATAATCCCCGCTGCCGTTGCTCGCGGCAGAACCGGTGCGCGCCAGACCCATCATCGATCGCGCCGCCAACCTCTTCAAATTTCGAGCGTCAATCGGTGCGTCAGTAGCAATGACTACTATCACCGAACCGTCAGCGATATCTGAACCGTCTCGGCCAAGGGTCTCGCCGCGCCTCGATGGATCAAGCTCTTGCTTCAAGTAGTAACGGCCCAGCTCCTGGCCTACTGGCACACCGGCTATGGTCAGCACGCCGCCGAAGTTAGTTTGCACGAGCACACCCACCGTGTAGCCGCCCAATGCCGCGGGCAGCTTTCGTGAAGAGGTCCCAATGCCTCCCTTGAAGCCGAATGCGACCGTTCCCGTGCCGGCGCCCACAGCTCCTTCCTCGACTGCGCCGCCTCTCGCGCCTTTGATCGCGCTCAAAACGTCATCCCGGGTGATGTGACGCCCACGAATGTCATTGAGGTAGCCGTCGTTTGTTTCGCCGACAACCGGATTGACCGACTGAACGTCTTCGTTACCCTGAAGCGCGAGCACATAATCGAGAACCGCGTCAGCAACGCGTGGCACGCTCAGCGTCGACGTGAGCAAGATCGGAGTTTCAATCTCGCCCAACTCATTTACTTGAGTCGAGCCGGCAAGCTTGCCAAAAGCATTACCGATGAAGACGCCTCCAGGAACTTTCTCGCGAAACAGGTTTCCCGTGTGCGGCAGGATCGCAGTAACGCCAGTTCGAACGGTGTCACCTTGAATGATGGTCGTTTGACCAACCTGAACGCCGGCGACATCGGTAATCGCGTTAAGCAGGCCCGTCGGAAGCACGCCCGGTTTTAGGCCAATGTCGCGCGCGCGTGGCCTGTCGTTCTTTTGCATAATCGATCCGCCGAGAGTCGCGCCCAGCATTAAGGCAGTCAAGAGGAATTTCACGATCACCTCAGTTCCCTCTAGGTCGAAGCTGCAAAGGCGTTGCGATTAAAGCAAACAAAGCGAGCTTGGGCAACTGTCGATAGCGGGCGTTCGCAACGCCGCGCCAGTCTCGTGGCGCCTTTCGTACTGGCCCGAGATGCGAGGCGGACGGCTAATTGTCACGTGAACTTAGTTCGCTCACCGTTTGAAATCGGAAACGCCGAGGAATCTGGCACGCTTGGAAGCGTCTAATAAATGCTAAAGCAATCGTACACCTCTCCTTCTTACTGCTTTCAAAGTATAATCGCCGCGTGAGAATCATCGCGCGGAGCACGCTAAGAAACTTCTGGGAAGTGCATTCTGATGCAGAACAACCTCTGCGTGCCTGGTATGCCAACGCCAAACGAGCTGATTGGAAAACGCCGACGGACGTAAAGGCCGCTTATCGCAATGCTAGTTTCGTGGCGAACAATCGAGTTGTCTTCAATATCAAAGGAAACGAGTATCGTCTCGTAGGCGCTATTGACTATGAATACGGCGCCATTTACATTCGCTCTGTTGGCACGCATCGCGAATATGACAGAATCGATGCCGCCACGATTTGAGGAGTGATTATGGACATCAAGCCGATCAGAACAGAAACCGAATACGACGCTGCCTTAAAGGAAATCGAACGCTTGTGGGGTTCCCCTTACGGCACACCACCGGGCGACAAGCTTGATGTGTTGGTCACGTTGGTCGAGGCCTATGAGGAGCAGCACTACCCTGTTCCGCCACCCGACCCGATCGAGGCCATCGTTCATCATATGGAGAGTCAAGGCTTATCAAGTCAAGATCTGCAGCCTTATCTTGGCTCGCTCGCCCGTGTCGAGGAGATTCTAAGTAGAAAGCGTCCGCTGTCGCTCGATATGATTAGACGACTGCAAAGCGGACTCGGCATATCAGCCGACGTATTGGTCCAGCCCTATGAGCTTGAAAGAGCGTCATAGCGACTTGGCCTTTTCGATCACATCGACCAGAAGGCCGAACTTGCGATAGTGAACTCTATGTTACTGAATAGTACGCCTCCTAGAAGGCGCCCTTTGCTTTCGAACCCGGAACTTGTAGAAGCCCATCTCCCGCTAGTCGCCTTCTTCGGACAGCAAAGGGCTTCGTTTGACCCGTGGTGGTGGCCGATGAACTCCGGCGCGAAGCTTGAAGACTACGGTCTCGATCCGCTTGCTCACGAGGCGCTGTGCGGCAGCCTGAGGCTTCAGCCACCAGAGACTCGAATGATCGGGTGCCGCGGGTCGATTTCTGCAGTGCGTGGATGCGCGGCCATCATTACAACGCGACCATCTAGTGGCTATATTCCCTGCCTTGAATCGCTCCAGTGCCGCGCGTTCGAGCCGCTCGCGATGATCAGGATAAGCGATCTCAATCAACGCGCGAGTCCGTTCGCGCAACGTGTTACCATCCAGATAAGCCACTCCAAACTCGGTGACGGTATAGTGAATGTGGGCGTAGTGGATGGCCCTATTGGCTCTACCGTAGCGTAACCGTGCGAGAGTGAATAAGATAGAATGCGACTATGGAACGAGATATGAAGGAAGAAGCAAAGCGACTCATCGATAGCCTGCCATCACTGTCGTCCTGGAAACAACTGAGGTATGAAATATATGTCCGTGAAGCGATCGAGAATGGATTAGCCGATAGTCTTAAAGGGCGAAAGACAAGCGTTGAAGAAGTTCGCGCGGAGTTCGGTTTGTCAGAATGAAGGTGAACTGGACAGCCGCAGCACGTGCTCAACTGCGCGCGACATCCGAGCGTTCATTGCACACTCCTCGCCGCAATACGCAATTAAAGTGCTCGATCGTCTCAGTAAGCGATCTCGACAGATTGCGAGACTTCCTCATTCAGGACGCATTGTGCCTGATGCAAATAATGTCAACATCAGAGAAGTAATCGAACGGTCTTATCGAATCATCTACCACATCCTCGAAGGTGAGATTGATATCATTGCAGTCGTTCACAGCGGGGAACAATGGCCGGATGGATCATAACGCTTCCTACGCGCAATCCGGAGTATCAGCTTCCGCCTGAAGGCCGAACTACGAACAACCAGTAAAAAACTAGTGAAATTCAATTGCAAGCCGGTTATGATCTCCTCTCGCTGTCGCGGATCTAGCGCATTGCTCCCCTCCCCTGTCCCCTCCTGGATTTCGGATAGCCCAACGGTTGATACCGTTCCGAAACGCACGACCCTACACCGAGAATCGGGGAGGCAGGATGCTCCAATACTCGCTGGACGATGTAACACAAACCGCACTAATCAACGAAGGTCTGTTAACAAAAGACCAGCTTTCCAAGGCGCGCAAGATCGCCGCGCACCTGAACGGCGAGAAAACCCTCGGGGATGTGCTGCTGGAGATGAACTGGATCAGCAGACCCAGGCTTGACGATTTCGTTCGCCGGTCCCGAAGCAGAGTCAGCATCAGCGACATTCTTATCTCGCGACGCCTGGTCACGGATAACGACGTCAGGGCCGCGCGCGAAATTCAACGCAAGTCTACATCCAAACCAAAACGCATCGGCGAAACTCTGATCGAGATGGGCCTGATCGAAGAACGTCACATCGTCGAAGCGCTCGCCGAAAAGTTCAACCTGCCGATCGTCGAACCTGATATCACGCAGATCGACTCCGAGCTCGTGCGCAAAGTCTCGCTGAAGTATCTGCGGCGACAGGTTGCGCTTCCGGTTAAGCTCGAGGCCGGTAGCTTGCAATTGCTTGTCGCCGATCCCACGATGACGCACTTCGTGGAAGAGATCGAACGTCTCTTCGGCTGCCGGGTGCAACTCGCGCTCGCTACCAGCGCGATCATCTCTCAAAAGCTCGATCTGATCGACGCTCTCCTTCAAGGCAAGGAATCGGGAATCGCGGACTATCAGAAAGTGAAGTACCACTCGCTTGAAGCCCAGGCGCCGTCGGGCGAAGATCGCGTGGTCCAGATGGTCGATCAGTTGATCAAGTCGGCCATTGAGGAAGGCGCTTCAGACGTCCATCTTGAACCGATGGCGAACAAGCTTCGCGTGCGATACCGCATCGACGGAGTGCTGGTGCATAAGCTCGACTTTCCGAGGGACTATACGCCGCGAATCATCTCTCGAATCAAGATTCTTGCGGATGCCGACGTAGCAGAGCGGCGAAAACACCAGGACGGCCGGATCTTCGTCAAGACGGACACACAGGAAATCGATATTCGCGCGTCATTCTACGCGACGGTATTCGGCGAGAACGTAGTGCTCAGGATCTTGAACAAAGCATCGCTGATCGGCCTTCAGGAACTGGGCTTCGCGCCAAACATCTTACGCATCTACAGCGAGGACGTGCTTGCCGCTCCATCAGGTATCACCTTGATCACCGGACCTACCGGCTCCGGGAAGACGACGACTCTTTACAGCTCGATTGACCACTGCAACGATCCGACGGTCAAGATCATCACCTGCGAAGATCCCGTCGAGTATGTAATCGATGGCATTTCCCAGTGCTCGATCAACGAGAAAATCGGTTTAGGCTTCAACGAAACGCTCAGGTCGATCGTCCGGCAGGACCCGGACATAATCGTGATTGGCGAGATTCGTGATCCGTTCTCCGCGGACATAGCGGTGCAGTCCGCGCTGACAGGTCATAAAGTCTTCGCGACGTTTCACACTGAAGACTCGGTCGGCGCGCTCGTTCGATTGATAAACATGGAGATTGAAACTTCTCTGATTGCGTCGACTATCGGAGCGGTGCTGGCCCAACGCCTGGTGCGCAAGGTTTGCCCGGGTTGCCGTGTCGAGTATCAGCCGGAGGACCGCGTGCTGCGGCGGTTCAGCCTGAAGCGCGAGGAGATCAACTGCTTCACACTGTTCCACGGCAAGGGATGCTCGGCGTGTAACTTCACCGGCTACCGCGGACGTCTGGGAATATATGAGCTGCTTGTTCCAAACGTAGATATTCGTGATGCCATCCTTCAGAAGCGCACGATGCAGGAGATCCGCCAGATCAGTCTGGATTCATGCAGCCTGTGCACGATGCAGGAAGATGGAATGGTAAAGGCGCTACGCGGGGCTACCACGCTTGAAGAAGTACTGGAGAACGCCCCGCGTGTTTTCCATCACAGGTCGCTTGACACTCTTATGGAGATCGTCGGTTGATCTTACGAGCTTGAGGATCCAAGCCATCTTGCGGGCTCTCAATACAGGTTCGTGGTTCGTCCTTTAGGCGGAAGTTTGTAATCGCCTTTCTATTCTCGCCACGAACTTCCGCCTAACTAAAGGCCGAACTACGAACCATCTTTCCTAAGGTCTTTGACAGGATGCCTGCGCTCCGCGGTCAAAGCGCTCAGGTCCGCAATACTCCGTGAACTTTCCTCAGCAGTGAATCCGGTGTGAATGGCTTTTGAATAAACGGTGTTTCCGCATCGAGTATGCCGTGATGAACAATGGCGTCGTCAGTGTATCCGGACATATATAGCACTTTCATTTCAGGACGCAAATCCGCAACTATCTGAGCCAGTTCGCGGCCGCTGGTTCCCGGCATAATCACATCAGTCAGCATCAAATGAATCAGACCTTCGTACTTTTCAGACATCTCTCGCGCTTCTTCGCCGCACGCTGCCTCAAGAACAGTGTAGCCATTGTTTTGTAGAATTGTGCGAGCGAGTTTTCTGACGGACGCTTCATCCTCGACCAATAATATCGACTCGGTACCTCTGACAGAGGCGCTTGCTACGACGCGCCGATCCTTGAAATCGGCGAGGTCTTCCGTACGGGGAAGATAAACCTTGAACGTTGTTCCAACTCCCGGTTCGCTGTAGACGCCGATATGTCCACCGCTTTGCTTCACTATGCCAAAGACGGTCGAGAGTCCCAGGCCAGTCCCTTTTCCCTGCTCCTTTGTCGTAAAGAACGGCTCAAAGATTCGCGATAGAGTCTGCTTATCCATCCCCCCGCCGTTGTCACTGATTGCGAGCATCACGTGGCTTCCTGAATGCGAATCGACGTGGTCGCTTACATAGGACTCATCCAGCTCGACGTTTGCAGTTTCGATCGTGAGTTTCCCTCCCGCGGGCATGGCATCCCGAGAGTTCACCGCAAGGTTCATCAAGATCTGATCAATTTGGCCACGATCTGCTTTGACCGATCCAAGATTCGGACTGAGACGCATCTTGAGCTCAATATCCTCGCCTATCAGCCGGTTCAACATTTTGCCGAGATCCGCCACCACAACATTCAGATCCAGCACCTTGGGCTGAAGAACCTGTCTTCGACTGAAGGCGAGAAGCTGACCGGTGAGGGCCGCTGCGCGCTGACCTGCACGCTCGATTTCTTCGAGTTCTTTTCTCATCGGATCTTCCGCGCCAAGCCTGCCGAGCCCCAACTGACTATAGCCAATGATCGCGGTCAGCAGGTTATTGAAGTCGTGCGCTACTCCGCCCGCCAGCCTTCCAATGGCTTCCATCTTTTGCGATTGGCGTAGTTGTTCTTCCAACCCCTTTCGGTCGGTGATGTCCGCAATAACCGTAACGCTACCGTGAATTTTGCCCTTGCCGTCGACCAGCGGAGCGCTCGAAAGGCTGACATCGATCTGCGAACCGTCTTTTCTGCTTCGTGTGGTCTCGAGGTTGGTAAACATCCCGCTGTGATGGGTAATTTCTAGAGAGTCTAAGAACTCTTCCCACTTGTCCTCGGGAACAATGGGATTGCGTTCGCCTATGACCTCCGTTGAAGTCCAGCCGAAGATCCTCTCGGCCGCCGAGTTCCAGTTCCTGACATTGCCTTCAAGGTCGTATGCGATAATGGCGAGCGGCGACGTTTGAATCAGAGACTGAAGAGTCTGATTTGCCTCGCTCAATTCCTCTTCCGCCTTCTTGCTGTCGGTGATGTCCACCCAGGCGCCCACGATTTCGGATGGCTCATCGTGCGCGTCTCTAAGGAGCCGCTGTTCGTCGCGGACCCAACGATAGGTGCCGTCTTTGTGCATGAAGCGATAGTCACGCACCAGACGGTTATTTCTCAGCAATTCCGGATGGTCCTCGGATGCGCTCTCAAGATCGTTGGGATGAACACGGCGGCTCCACCAGTTCGGATCAAGCGCTTCGTCGACTGTGTAACCAAGAATCCAGGCTATGTTCTCGCTTACCCAGAGTGGCGCGTAGTCATCGCCGTCTACGCTGAGCGTATAAATAGCTGCCGGACTGGACGCGAGCGTGTGCTGAAGTCGTCGTTGCGTGACGACAAGTTCGTGCTCTGCGCGTTGGCGCTGCACAACCGTCTCCTGAAGCTCGGCAGCACGGCGCTGGAGTTCCTCAAAACGCCGGGCGTTCTCATAACCAATTCCGACCTGCGCAACCAGCATTCCGATCAACTTCTCGTCGTCTTGGCTAAATTCGTCGAAGCCGATCTTATCCGTCAGATAAAGCGCGCCATAAATCCCGCTCGACGAAGCTATCGCGGATCCAAGAAACGAACTCATCGGCGGATGATTTGAAGGCATCCCTGCCGACCGGCGATCCTCGGAGATGTCGCGAACTCGAAGCGAACCTCCTTCACGCAGAAGCTTGCCAAAGAGCCCCAGGCCGATCGGAGGAGGCCCGATGCGCGAAGCAGTCTCTGCGTCCATCCCGCTACTGAAGAAGTGCTCAACAGTGTCGTCGTTGCCCAGAACCAGGATCGCGCAATACTTCGCGCCAACGATTCTGCGTGCGGAATGGCAAAAGCCTTCGAGCAGGTACAGAGGATCGCGCTCCGCGGCAAGTTGCTGACCCAGGTCGATCACCGCCGTCAAGCGCTCATTGACGCGAGTCAATTCGCGGGTCTTTTCCGCGAGCTTGTCAGTGAGGAGTCGCAAATGCTCCCGGTCGAACTCCTCCGGGGGCGATGGCGCGGGCGAAGGTACAATGCCGAGGGCCGCGTCCACCGTGCGAAGAACGGCTTCGGGTTCGGCTGGCTTGGTTATCGTGTACATGACGCCGCAAGCTTCGGCAAGAGAACGCGCTTCGCGATCAAGATAGTGGGCGGTGCTGAAGACAACCGGAATGTCGGCCGTATCCGGCTCAGCTCGCAACCGGCGAACAAACTCATATCCGTCCATTGTCGGCATCAGAATGTCGCTTATTACCAGATGCGGACGATCAGCCCTGACCAATTCCAATGCCTCAGCGCCATCTCCGGCCTCGAGCACTCGATGGCCTTTATACCCAAGGAGGGTGGCGAAGAATTCGCGATTAACGGGCCGATCATCAACAACCAGAATGGTAGCCATATCTACAAACCCTAACTAACGGTCGCGATCGGCAAAGGCGATCGCGCGAGCCAAACGTGTGTCGAGTCTATCTATCGAGGATGCTCTCAATTTCGTCGAGCAGGGCTTGCGGCTCAATTGGCCGCAGGATGAATCTATCGGCGCCCAGGTCCATGCCTTCCTGCTCCTCACCCTCGCGACCCATTGTCGACGAGAGAAACATGAACGGCACCGCGCGCAACGCAGGATCGGCCTTGACGGCTCCTATGAATGCGTAACCGTCCTTACCAGGCATATGCACGTCAGAGATTATCAGGTCCATCTTTCTCTGCCGCGCAAGCCGCAGCCCTTCGTCGACGTTCCTCGCGGTGAACACCCGATAGCCGGACGGTTCGAGTATGCTGCATAACAGGTCTATGTTTACCGCCAGATTATCCACAACTAACAGGGTGGCGCGGTCCTCGGTCGATTCCCTTTCACAGCCGGACATCCCGTGAGTTGGCACTTCCAGGCGTGGGGTACCCCCACCGGGAAGAAATGTTTCAACCTGGGTAACGAACTTTTCGGGCGTTATCGGCTTCGGAATGTATCCGTCGAAGCCGGCGGCCATTACCCGGTCGCGATCCCCCACCATCGCAAAAGCGGTGACTGCGATCAGCGGGATTGCCGACAGAGTTGGATGCGTCTTCAGCCGCCTTGCCACTTCGAGGCCGTTGATCTCCGGAATCTCCACATCGCAGATGATGAGGTCGGGCGACTGGGTCTCAGCTGCTTCAAGTCCCCGCTTCCCATCCGACGCGGTCAGGGCGTGATGCCCGAACGCGCTCAAGAGATAGCTCATCAACTCTAGGTTGGCAGGGTTGTCTTCAATTATCAGTATGCGTGCGCCCACTTCCTGAGTTTCTCCTCAACGTCAGTTTGAATATGGAACCCCTGCCGGGTTCGGTTTCGAAGCCGATCGAACCGCCCAGCAAGCCGGCCAGCTTCTGAGACAGGTGCAGGCCCAAGCCCGTTCCCTCCTGCCGCCGAGAGCCCTTCGTGGTTACTTGAGTGAAAGCTTGAAAGAGAGCTTCCTGATCTTCAGCTCTGATGCCGATGCCCGTGTCCGCTACGGTTACTTCAGTCACGTTGATTCCCTGCGCCACCTCCAGGCTGACACTCCCCTGTTCGGTAAACTTAATCGCATTACTGGTCAGGTTCAACAGGATTTGGCTGAGCGCGCGACGATCGGTCATCACAATAACCTCCACCTCAGGCATCGTGGCGTTGAGAAGAAGCCCCTTGCTTTGAGCCTGGGGCAGAAGGGCAGAAGTAACCTCCTCGATGACGCTTTGCATGATCACCGATTCAAAATCAATCTCTACCTTGCCTGACTCGATCTTCGCCAGATCGAGCAAATCGTTTATCAAAGAAAGGAGGTGGCGTGCGCTTGTTTGAATTGTGGTTAGCTGCCTCTGTTGATCACCGGTGAGCGGTCCCGGAAGCCTCATCAAAAGAGTGCCGGTGAAGCCGATGATCGCGTTCAACGGAGTGCGCAGCTCATGTGACATCGAAGCCAAAAACCTGTCCTTCGCCAAGCTCGCATTTTCGAGTTCGATATTCTTCTCTCGAAGCGTCTGCTCAAACCGCTTCCGCTCAGTGACATCGCGAATCGAGCTGCTGACCAGCGTGCCCTCTTCCGTATCCAGGGGGCTCAGGCTGATTTCGACCGGGAATTCACCACCGTCTCTTTGCAAGCCGTGCAGTTCCAGTCCTGCACCCATCCCACGCACACGAGGTTCATGAAAGTACCCCGATCGGTGGGCCGGATGTTTTCCTCGAAAACGTTCGGGCACAAGCATCTCGACTGGTTTGCCCAGCAGCTCTTCGCGGGAATATCCAAATAGCCGCTCGGTCTGGGAGTTTACAAGAACAATCTCGCCTCGCTGATTTACAATCACCATCGCGTCGGGCGCGGACTCGAGCAGCCCTCGAAATTTTTCTTCAGCGCGTTTGCGTTCGGTGATGTCGCGAATCGAGCTGCTGACCAGAACACCTTCTTCGGTTTCGAGAGGACTCAAGCTGATTTCGACCGGAAATTCGCCACCGTCACTTCGCAACCCGTACAATTCGAGTCCCGCGCCCATTCCTCGCACACGCGGTTCATGAAAGTAGCCCGATCGGTGGCTCGGATGTTTCGCTCGAAAACGTTCGGGGACCAAGATCTCGACCGGTTTGCCTAGCAGTTCATCGCGGGCATATCCAAATAGCCGCTCGGTCTGCGAATTTACCAGAACGATCTCGCCGCTCTTATTGACAATCACCATCGCATCAGGCGCGGACTCGAGCAGCCCTCGAAATTTCTCTTCAGCGCGCTCCCGTTCGGTTACGTCGCGAGCGCTCGCGACGATCCCCTGCACTTCCCCGGTGCCATCGTCGTATGTCGCGGCATTGTACGATAGCACCGTCGCTCGTCCGTCTCGTGAAAGCAATGTAAGTTCTCGGTTGCTGATCGAGCCCTCACGTAACACAAGCTGTACCACCGACTCTGCTCGATCGGGTTCAGAAAAGTATTTATTGAACAACGTTCCCTTCAAATCGGCGCTGGCGTATCCGGTGAGCGCCTCCATGCGCTGGTTTACATCCGAGATCACGCCTCGCAAATCCAAAGTCATCATGGCGTCTATGTTCGCCTCGATCAGAGTCCGCGTTAACGCCTGAGCGCTTCTTAGTTGCTGGTTGATTCGCATCTCCTCCGAGATGTCTTTGGAGATGACCAGAAACCCTACCGCCTTTCCACTGGAGTTGAGTCGCGGAGTCACTACTACCCGAGCCGTAAAACGCTCTCCATTTCTGCGCACGCGCATGACCATGCCTTCCCATCTGCCGGCGCGCAGCGCGGCGTTCATGATCTCCCTCGGTTTACCTGCAGCCACATCTTCAGGCGCGTGCAACACTGCTGAGTTTGCGATGCCGACCACTTCTTCCGGTAGATAACCGTAGGCTCGTCGAGCCCCCTCGTTCCAAAGCATGATTGTTCCTTCGAGATCGCTGCCGATGATCGAGTACTCAGTTGATGACTCGAGCACGTTAGCGAGAAACTCGAGAGCCTCCCGACCTTCCTGGATGACAGTGGTGTCGAAGAGTGTTGTGGTCAATTCTCCCTTTCTCCCTTACAGGCGCGTAGCCTCTCAATCCGTTTATTGATTAGAGCATCGGATCCCAACGCATTCCGGCAGGTCTGTTGAGCCAGGAGGCCTCGATTCGATGTGAAATGACGGCAATCGCGCGCCGCCTCTCGCACTCACCTTCTTACACCCAGCCCCGGTGCGATCCATTTTCTTATGAAACCAAGCGGCAACCGGGCTCTGCCCAGGGATGAACAATCTTCCAGGGGCTAATTCAGTCTAGTTCCCGAATACCAAACCGACAATCAGGGAAAACCTTAAGAACACCTGTCGTTCTCGCTTCCTCTATCCTCAGGGAACATTCCTCCTCAACAAGACGCCGGCTTTGCGTTATCCTGAGAGTCTTTGTCATCGGAGGAGTCATGGATCTGGCACTAAAGGGTCGAGTTGCGATAATCACGGCGGCATCAAGCGGGCTGGGCAAAGCTACGGCGATGGAGCTTGCCGTCGAGGGCGCGATGGTCGTGATTAACGCGCGCCGGGTGGACGAATTGAAGAATGCCGCTGACGAGATTCGAGCAGCGAGCGGAGCCGAGGTTTTGGCGATCCCTGGTGATGTAACCAACGAAGCTCATATCCGGCAACTGGTCTCAGAAACCGTAAAGAGACTCGGCGCCGTCGACATACTGGTGTCAAATGCCGGAGGACCGCCGGCCGGGTTCTTCAGTGATTTCACCGCTAAGGATTATCGTGAAGCTGTTGAGCTGAATCTGATCAGCACAATCAATCTCTGCCGTGAAGCCGCTCCTCTTATGAGGACACGTGGTTGGGGACGGATAGTCGCCATCACTTCGATTGCCGCGAAACAGCCTGTCGAGAACCTGATTCTCTCAAACACCGCGCGCGCCGGCGTGCTGGGCTTTATGAAAAGCCTGTCTCAACAGGTCGCCGCCGATGGCATAACCGTTAACACGGTCTGTCCCGGCTACCATCTGACTGAACGTTTGAAAAGCCTCGCTCCGCTCGCCGCACAGAAGGCAGGCATTACTGTCGACGAAGTCTATGAGAGGTGGGCCGCCTCAACTCCGATGAACCGAATCGGCGATCCGAAAGAGTTTGCCGCGGTCGTCGCATTCCTTTGTTCGGAGCGCGCAAGCTACCTTACGGGCACCGTGATCCAGGTGGACGGCGGCGCCTATCGAGCCCTGTATTGACTGGTTGTTTGCGCGCTACATTACGTTCGCATTCCGACACTATGACAACACAGATCCGCGACTACGAACGAGCCGACTTCGAGCAACTCTATGAAATCGACCATGCCGCGTTTAGCGACGACATCGCTTATTCGCGGCTCGAGCTTCAGTATTATCTGCAATCACGCAAGTGCCGAACCCTGGTCTCTCAAGAAGGAGATCAGATCGTTGGGTTCGTGGTCGGCTGCAGCGAGCCTCGCAAGCTGGGACACATAATCACGATCGATGTGATACCTCATCGCCAACGTCAGCACATTGGCAGTTGTTTACTCGCCGAGATTGAGCAGTGGCTTTGGCGCCAGGGAGTTGAGGCGATCTATCTCGAAACACCAGTCGACGATGCCGGAGCGAAAGGCTTCTATGACAAGCACGGCTACTTTGTTTTCGATCGCTTTGAAGGGTACTACAACGATTCACTCGATGCGTTCGTGATGATGAAGACAGCAAAGCACTAGTACTCGGTCACACTCAAGGCTGATTGACATGTAGGGGCGGCCCTCCGTGGCCGCCCCTGAGTCGTGCAAGAGATTTGAGATGCCACGCTGGGGCGCCCACGGTGGGACGCCCTTACATGTTCATCTCTGTGCTAGCTTGTTGCTCAAAAGTTTCGCGTGCTATGTTTCGTTGAGCCACACACTAAAGCCGTCACAGGAGCTGCTACTGAATGAAAGTTGAAACTGGAGTGATCGCAGCCGCGGGCTCCGGAACGCGCATGCTGCCGGTCACCCTGGGTTATCCCAAGGAACTGCTGCCGATCATCAATAAGCCCGCGATACATCTGATCATCGAAGAATTCATCGACTCCGGACTACGCAAAATAATAATCATCACCGGCGACAATCCTGAGCCGCTCAAACGGACTTACGACCCTTCGATAGCGCCCTCGCGAGGCCAATTCAAGATGCTGGATGAGTTTCTCGACAAGCTATCGAACGTTGAGATCATAATGAAGCCGCAAAGCGGACCTTATGGAAATGGAACACCGCTGATCGTAGCTCGAGATGAAATACCCGAAGAACAGGGATTCATTTACGCCTACGGCGATGACCTCATCAAATCCAGAACCCCGTTTACTCGCAAGCTCATCGAGAAACACATTCGAACCGGCGCTCTGGTAGTGGGAACGCAAAGCGTTCCATGGGAAGACGTCGTTCGCTACGGCATAGCTCAGATCAAAGACGGAAGCGAGCAGGAACTTGATGACGTGATCGAGAAACCTTCGCTCGAGGAAGCAAGATCGAACCTGGCGATGTTCGGACGGTTTCTATTGTCGGCCGAGGTGATACAAATTTTGACCGAGATCCCGCGCGGTAAGGACGACGAGTTGTGGCTGACAGACGCGGTACGCGAGTACCTTCGCCGGGGCGGAAAAGTAGCCGCCGAATCGGTCGATGATGGTGAGTGGCTGACTATAGGAGATCCGGCGAACTACCTTAAGACGCTGCTCGCGTATGCGCTTTCGGACGAAGAGCTGCGCGCTGCACTGAACCCTCACCTGATGAAGTTGCTGAATTTGTGATCTGCTTTGCGAGGTTTTTTGCGATCTTTGGGCTAACGAATTCTCTCGCGGACGCGCAAAGGTTCCGCAAAGATGCTAAGGACGGCCAGCGCCGCGGCGAGCTTCATCACTGGTCAGGGCCTTGAGAAACTCGACCAGATTTCGCTGTTCTTCCTCATTCAATGCAACCGGCTCGAGCTGCCAGTCGCGATTCGCGTTTTGATTCCCGCCTTTGATGTAGTATCGAACAACATCTTCCAGAGTCGCCGCGCTTCCGTCGTGAAAGTAGGGAGCGGTCAGCTCGACGTTTCTAAGCGACGGCGTGCGAAACGCACCCACATCCAGCGTGTTGCCGCTGATCAAAAAGCGGCCCAGCTCCGCGGCGCGTTCGTGTCTTGCGACTTCAGTTGGCACTCCGTCTAATTGATCGCGCGCAGCGTTCATCGCACGACGCGCGAGCGCCCCGAACCCATCATAGTTCGCGGCAATACCCGTGTTGCGATAATTCATATCAGTCAGGAATGGGAATGTGGCAAACGTCGAAAAGTTCTGATTGAACGCGTGACAAACACTGCAACGAGCTTTGCCACGAAAGAGGCCCATCCCGTTGCGCGCCGCTTCGCTCATAGAATTGACATCGCCGGCAAGATAGCGATCCAGCGGCGAGTTCGCCGATACAAGCGTGCGCTCGAACGCGGCTATCGCTTTGGCAATCCCGTCCATTGTGACGGCTGTACCATACACTCGCTCAAACTCTCTGGCGTACTCCGGCATCGCGCCAATACGCGCGGTAACTGCGTCCAGTGACTTATTCCCCATCTCATCAGGGTTGACGAGCGGCATCTTCCCCTGGTCCTCCAGCGACGCGGCTCGCCCATCCCAGAACTGTCCTCCGTTGAACATCGCGTTGAGCAGCGTTGGAGAATTGCGAGTCCCTCGGCGTCCGCCAATACCTTCGGCTAGTCGTTTGCCATCAGTGAAGGCGCGGTTCGGATCGTGACAGCTGGCGCAGCTTACCGAGCCGTCGGCTGAGAGCCGAGGTTCAAAGAAGAGCTTTCGGCCAAGCTCCACTTTAGCCGCGGTCATAGCATTGTCTTTTGGAATGAAGTAGGCCCACAGCTCCTGAGGGATCCCGAGCGGTAATCGGATCTCCAGATTGGATGACTCGACGGAGGAATCAGCGGCGCGAACAAGCACCGGCAACAGCAAGAACAACGCAAGCGCCGCTACTTTGATTCGCCAGAGTTTGCTTTTCATTGGTCTGCCGCCGGTCCCGAAGAGCGCCCGAACTTCTATTGCTCTGCGTGACCCTTGACGATGAAAGCGATCCCAATTACAGCACCCGATTGGCTCTTGAGCGAAGCGGAAAACACCGAGTGATTCGACTCATCCTGCGAGACATTGGGAACCGCTGGAGCCTTGTCGATCTGAACCAGACTGAGCACGCCTGGATGATTGGTGCCGGTCACCCTGGTGCTCATCTTGCTCATCTCTTCAAACTTGAACGAGGCATCCGGGTTCGTATCCGCCGCGACCGGGAGCATGATCAGGAAGTCCCGAATCGGTGAGATCCCCATATGGTTTCCGTCAGCCGGGTGAAGCGCGTATCTGAGCGTATACGAGCCGGGCTTTACTGACTGGCCGCGAAAGTCGGTAGTTGCCTTTGCGAAAGTAACAACTCCTACTAGCGTCGACTCGCCCAAAGAGGTGTAGACCGCGCCGGGCTGATCGGTCTTTCCGGCTGCAATCGTCGCTCTCAGCCAGACATCGCAGTATGCCCCGTCAGCGAGACTCACCCGCCAGCCTTTCGAATCGAGAGCTTTCTTTAGAGTGTCGGAAGCGGCGGGGTCAGCGTACGCGCCGGCTGGTTCGACTTTATTGTCGCCGGCGACAGCGGGAGTCGTCGTGAAGAATGCAATTCCGATCAGGAGAAGAGAGAGCAGGGATTTTCGTGACATTGGCCTTGAATCGTTTTGCTTCTTTGCGAGTCTTTGCCGTCTTTGCGCGAGGCTCAGTCGCGCAAAGACGCCAAATAGCTCTAGCGAGCGAAGGTACCTACAAAAGCGCTGCGCTTGCCGTGAATCGTCCACGACACGCCAAGATCAGAACCCTTGTATTGATCGAGTTCTGCCACCGCAGGCATCGAATGGTTCATCTCAGCCAGCGGCTGGTAGTAGATGTCTTCGTTTCCGCACATGTGGTCCTTCTTCCCAATCGAGCGCGTTTCGATTCCCGCGAAACGACCCGCTTGAACCACCGTCTTGCTGTAGTGACCGCCCTCACCGGTGACCTCAACAGTGATCGGCGCGATCTCTATGCGCACAATATTCTTCAGCAGTTCGCCACCCATCGCTTGCGCAAACGCGACCAGCGCCTTCTGCTGTTCCGCGCAACCACGTTGATCGACAATCATCACCGCCTTCGCCGGATAAGGATCGTTATATTGGTCGCCGAGCGTTGCGTTAGCCTTGACGGCGGCTACGACACTGAGTCCATCAAGCGACACGCCGTTCCATTCGCCTTTGGTCACGCGCCACGCAAGGATCGCCTGATCGCCTACTAGATTCACTTCACCGTTGGCGACACAGGGACCGGTCCATACATCCGCGCTTCGTGTCTCAATATAGTCGCCCGATATCCCCTGAGCCTTGCTCGTCGACGCCATTGTGAAGACCACCAGCGCCAGTGCCCCGATAAACATCATTCTTCGCATCATTGATTCTCCTTCCAAACTTCTGCGTGCTTTGCGGTCCCTTGTGTCCTTGCGCGAGACGATTCACAGCGCAAAGACGCAAAGGACCGCAAAGCCCGCTAACAAACTTTCAATTTATGCTATCACACGTAACCTTTGCCGTGACAGGCACGCTCACCCGACGAACAATTGCCCGGCTCTGCCAGCTGACCGTCCGGGCCGATACACGTCTGTGTGTAGACGCACCAGAAGTGCCCGGAGTTCGAGGCCGGCACCGATAGATCCTGCGGTACCCCGATGAACATGCCCTTCCATCGAAGGCACTCGCACAGATTTGGATGGTTGATGTTGAAGCGTTCGGCTTCGTTGATCATTTTGCACCTCCCGCCGCCGCAAGCACCGCGCGCTTGACTGCGACTCGAGCGAGTTGGATCTTGTAGGCATTTCTTCCAAGGCTCTTGGCGCCGGTCACAGCCGCTTCGCCGGCGGCCTTTGCAGTGTCTTCGCTGATCGCCTTGCCCATAAGCGCCTGTTCGGCAGCTTCCGACCTCCACGGAATCGGCGCTACGTGACCCAGCACAACGCGCGCGGAAGTTACCTTTCCGGCCGACATCTTCAACGCCACCGACGCCGCAGCGAGCGGCCAATCGAGCGCTTCCTTTTGCCTTACTTCATAGGTAGCGCTGGCCGAGCCGCTCGACGACGGAATAATGATCTCGGTCACGATCTCTCCCGGTTTCAGGGCGTATTCGCGTTGGCTTGCATCCTGAGGTGTCACAAAGAACTTCTCAACCGTCACCTCACGCGAGCCCTTCGCGCCTTGAATCCTCACCGTGGCGCCGTAGGCAATCAGAGCCGGAGCCAGGCTCGACGGATTTACGAAATAAGCCGGTCCTGAATTGCCTAGTATCGCGTGATAGCGATTGTCCCCGGCGGGAACCAGAGCCTCGCCGGTCGCGTCCTGCGCCAAAAGTCCGAAGCCCGCGCGGTAGTACCAGCAGCGCGGGCGCTGACACAGATCGCCGCCGGCCGTTCCCATCGAGCGGATCTGCGGGCTGGTTATTCCCTCGGCCGCGTGCACGATCGCCGGATACGCGGAAGTGACCTGGGCGTCATCGAGGAGTTCCTGAATCGTTACCGTAGCGCCGATGCGAAGTCCAGCCTTGGTAGCTTTGATTCCTCGCAGCTCAGCTACGTCCTTGAGGCTGATGATCCTTTTTGGATGGACAACATCGTCCTTCATCAGCGACAGCAGGTCGGTGCCCCCGGCCAGGACTTCGGCGTCCGCCCAATTCCTGCCGAGCAGCGCGACCGCTTGTTCTTTCGTCGCAGGGCTGGCGTATTCAAATCCTTGCATTGTTGCCTCCCTTCTTTTCGAGCGCGTCGAGCACTCGATCCGGCGTGAGCGGCAGATATGGCACGCGCACTCCGATTGCGTTTGCCACCGCGTTCGAGATCACCGCGCCGGGCGACACCACGGGCGGCTCACCCAAGCCGATCACTCCGCGCTCGTCGTAGCCTTTGCCGGTCATCATATGAACTTTCAACTCACCGATGTCGCCGATGCCCGCGAGTTTGTAGAACTCCATGTTCGGGTTCAACATTCGGCCGGTCTTCGCGTCCATGATCTTCTCTTCATAGAGGGCGTAGCAGACACCCATGATCAAGGCGCCATAAACCTGGCTCTCGGCAGTCTTGAGGTCGATGATCAAGCCGCAGTCCTGCACGGCAACCATCTTATTGATCCGGACGACACCCGTTTCTATATCGACGGAAACATCTGCCATCTGCGCGCCGCCAACGCCCTGGTTCATCAGAGTTCCAGGTCCGGGGTTTTTGCCGCGAACGGTCAGCGGCGTTGCGCCGAGTTTCGAACAAGCCTGGGCCCAGCTCATTGATTTGCCCGGATCGCTCTTCACTCGAATCATTCCGCCAACCGCTTCCAGATCTTCCGGTTTGGCGTCGAGCGATGGGGCAGCCTTGGCAAAAATCTGATCTAACGCATCAAGTGAAGCTCGTCGCGATGACGCGCTGATTCCGCCGATCGTAGTGCTCCCGCCCGATCCGCCGGAGGCCGGGAATCGACTATCGCCGATGCTGATTTTCACAGCATCCATCGGAATACCGAGCGTGTCGGCAACGATGATATCAAGCGCCGTGCGAGTTCCGGTGCCGAGATCTTGCGTGCCCATCTTCAATTCGACCGAGCCGTCCGGTTGAATCGTCAGGTCGCAATCGCTCGCATGACCAAGCCCGCCCCAGGTGTGGATCGAAAGCCCAAGCCCGCGTTTAATGGGGCCCGGTGTTTTGTCGCCGCGCGCGTGCCAGTTCTTCTTCCACTCGATCATGTCGGCGGCTATCTTCAGCTCGTCGCTGTATATCTGCGCGCGCTGACCCGTGAGTTCGATGTTCTTCAGGAAGAAATCAAACGGATCCATGTTGAGCGCTGCCGCCGCATCTTCGAGAGCGGTCATCGTAATGGCCGCAGCCTGCGGGTGATTTGGCGCTCGCCACGCTCGAGCACTGCCGACGTGATTGACGATGTTCGTGTGCTGCTTGCGCTGGTTTGGAACGTTGAAGATGTACGGTAGCGGCGGCGAACCTCCTCCGCCAATTCCGCCCGAGCCCCAGGATTGCGACTCCCAAGCCGTGATCGTTCCGTCCTTCTTGAGGCCGATCTTCACTTTCGCGTAATCGGACGGACGAGCGCCCGCGACCATCAATTCGGCATCTCGCGGATTGAACATCTTGACCGGTTTGCCGCCGGCCTTCTTTGAAAGACGCGCCGCGGTTATATCCCATTCGTCGGGTCCGAACTTGCTTCCGAAACCTCCGCCGATGTGATCCTGTTGAACCCGAACGCTGGTTGCGGGAATCTCGAGCGGCCGCGCGATCTGCGCGACGGAACCGCTCACGGCCTGAGTAGAAAGATTCGCGAGCACGTTGTCGCCGTCCCACTGCATCACCGAGCCATGAGGCTCGAGGCAACAATGAGTGATCACCGGCAATCCGTAGTTCCCTTCAATTGTAACTTCGGCCTCACTGAAGCCCTTGTCCGGATCTCCAACCTTGTTCTCATTCGCCTGCCTGGCGAATTCACCCGCGTTCTTGGTGTCGGTGTCGATCACCAGGTGCGGCAGTATTTCGTACTCGACTTTGATAGCGCGCATTGCGTCTTCGGCCGTGGGCTCGTCTACGGCGGCAAGCGCCACGACTGAAGCACCCGCCCAGTTCAACTCTGCGCCTGGTGTGCCGGGTTGAGCGACTACGTGGATCGCTTTCACTCCGGGCATGGCCTCGGCTGCGCTGGTGTCGATGCTCTTGACGGTCGCGTGCGCGTACGGGCTGCGTACCATCCTGCCGAAGAGCATGCCGGGACGATTGACGTCGAATGAGTACTTCGCGCGCCCCGAAACCTTCTGGGGTCCGTCGATTCTGGAAATGCGCTTACCGATAAAAGTGCGCTTGTCAGCATCCGGCCATTTATATTCACCCATTGCGCCGCCCTCCTTTCTGCGCCGCTTGGGCAACCGCGGCGCGAACACCTACGTAGGTTCCGCATCGGCAAAGATTTCCGCCTAACCCTTTCTGGACTTGTTCGGGTGTTGGGTTGGGGTTTTTGTCGAGGAACGCCTTACTCGCGACAACAAAGCCCGGAGTGCAGAAGCCGCACTGCTGAGCATCGTTATCGATGAAGGCTTGCTGAATCGGGTGCAAATTCTCTTCCTGAATCAGGCCTTCGACCGTCGTGATGGACTTGCCTTGCGCTTCAATGGCGAGCACCGAGCACGAATAGACAGGCTTGCCATCAACGATCACAGTACAAGCGCCACAGGTGGCCCGATCACAGACACGCTTTGCACCAGTCAGATCGAGTTCGTTGCGCAGGGCATCGAGCAGCGTGACTCGGGGCTGGACTTGCGCGCTGAGAGTCTTGCCGTTGATCGTGAGTTTGATCGGAACCTTGCCGGGGCCGAAGACTTTGACTTCAGCGCCGGAGACTTTGATCACTCGATGGCCCATCACGAGGGGGACCGACAGCGAGATCCCGGAAACCTTCAGGAAGTTCCGTCGCGATAGCCCCGAGCCTTTGTCGTTCATATTGTCATCATCTTGCATCCCTGCCTCCTTTTGGAATTGCCGATTGCCGATTTGCGATTGCGGATTGGCAAAACCATTACAGTATCAATCGACATTCGCCAATCGGAAATCGACAATTACGGGGGTGTTTCCTTGAACTCAAGTTCGGCGCGGCAACACGGGCAAAGCCCCGGCACATAAGCCGTGATGTTGCAAACCTCACAAAAGTAAAACACGTCGTAGAGCTTTCCTTCTTTTACTGATTGCACTTTGACAATCTCGAGCTGCTCGCCCGAGTGCAAGCGCGCGCTGATTTGAAGCTCGCGCTGGCGGACTCGACTATCCGTGAAGATCGGGGTCATCGGATCACCGGCCAGAAACTTGTAAAGCTTTCCGGCTTTGCTCAGGAACCCAAAACTGTGATTCGCCCCGTCGCAACTAAGAAAGGACTCCTCATCGCGGCCTAACGCATTCAGGCATACGGCGTGTCCTCGAACTACGACCAGCGATTGATTGCCTGATTGCGCGAAGATCGGTTGCGCAGAAAGGGACGCTGAAAAAAGCCAGGCCGCCAAATGCGATGCCGGAAACGAACTCATCTTTTGAACCCGGAACGGAACGCTGTGTGATCAGCTCGAGATCCTGTGGTAGCCAAACCCGTGAGGGGAACAGGAACGTCCACTGAGTGCCGACCCCGTTTGCGCCAGAATTTGTTGCCTTCGCCTCGACTTGCTTCGGCCGCTACCTTACCATACCTGATGTTAGTCGGGCAACGAACCAGCATGAGATCCGCAACGTCAGGTTCCTTTTAAAGAAACTGCTCGTAACGCTGGAGAACGTGCGCACGTAGAGAGGAGTGTCGTTCCCTGCTAGTGAGTCAAACCCCTTCTGCACAGCGGAGAGATTCGCGGAGAGTAATAGGTAGACTGCCATAAGGAAGTGTCTGAGGGTGAGTGAAGACCTGTCAAATTTGAAGCAACTCGATGTATTCACGGCCAGCGCGCGGATGTGGGATGTGGTTATCGTGGGCGCCGGACCAGCGGGCTCAATGGCTGCGCTTCATCTCGCGAAGCGAGGACACGAAACCCTGTTGCTCGATAAGGACTCGTTCCCCAGAGACAAAGTCTGCGGCGACGCGCTTATACCAGATACGATCCGCATATTGAAGCGCAGTGGTCTTCACGCGGACGTCTCTGAGCGAGCGTTGAAAGCAGGAGTGAGCACTTTCTATAGTCCTTCGCGAATACAATATGACGTGCACGGAGATTTTCTCACCCTGAAACGAATTGAACTAGATGCATTGATAGCGAAGGCTGCGATCTCGGCGGGCTCAACGTTCTGTAGGGCGAAAATCACAAACATCCTCGTTCAACCCGACGGAACACTTAGCCTCGCTGTTGAATCAGAGGAAACGCGGTTGGCCGCTCGTATAGTGCTAATCGCAACGGGGGCAAACGTAGAAATGCCGACCCGGCTCGGCCTAGTGACTCAGCGGGGGCCAAGCGCTGTTGCGCTTCGGTGCTACGTTCGCTCGCCGGTGAAACTAGATCGGCTGGTTATTTCGTATGACCGCTCAATCACGCCAGGCTACGCTTGGATATTTCCTCTGTCCAATGGTGAATTCAACATAGGATGTGGCGTTACCTACGGAAAAAAATCGGCTGCCTCTATCAATCTGCGCGAAGCTTTCAGATCATTCACCGCGAGCTTTCCCCTAGCCGTTGAAATAATGCGTAGTGCCGAGGTAATCTCGCCGCTCAGGGGCGCCATGCTTCGATGCGGGCTAACCGGTACCCATCCGCAAGGTCCGGGCAACATACTGGTCTTAGGGGAAAGCATCGGAGCTACCTTCCCACTAACCGGCGAAGGCATCGGAAAGGCCATGGAGACCGGTGAACTTGCGGCCGATGTTGCAGACCAGGCTTTGCAGTCACGGGACATGAGACTATTAGGTGACTTCCAACATCGAATCGAGCACGAGTTGAGGCCAAAGTTCCTCGGATATCGGATTGCTGAGAATTGGTTCTCGCGGCCGTGGTTAAACGACTTTGTCTCTCGCCGAATTCAACGTAGCAGGCTATTACAGGAGATGGTTGCAGGCATCATAAACGAGACCGTTGACCCACGAGAAGTGTTCTCGTTGAAAGGCATTCTGCGCTCCTTTGTTAGCTGACTACGAGGCACTTCCCAAACTTGAAGAGACCATCAAAGAAATCGAACCCTACTGGACAACCGAGCCCTTCTTCCTGCGACGAATATGCGGAGCGCAATTATTTCGGCCTATGTTGTGTCTAATACCATGGCCTGCCGCATGGCGGGCGCTCTTCATCAGCACTGCTTCCCGCGACCGCCTTTTTTTCTTGAGCGGGCGGTTCGATCGTTGCTCCCTTAAAGGCAGCCCCCGATACGCTTCGCAGAAATTTGTTGCATATTTATTAACATAGTAGACCTGACGAAAGAGCTGTGCTATCGTTTGTTCCGATGCGAGATGCGCGAAGGTCGCAGCCCCCCGTTCATCAAAGTTAGTGAGCGCTCTGAGTCGCCGACAATATTCTGGCTATTAATCGTCGATTGGCCGGAATGAATTCGTCGCCCCTCGACGCTGCAACCTCGAAGGCAGGAAAGCGCATCCGACCGCAAAATCATTTTAGGGTGGTAGTACCATAATGACATCCGTGGCTCTCCCGAAGCTCAAGACTCTCGCAACATTATTAGCGTTTGTAATCATTTCTTCTCTACTTTTCGCTGTCCCGGCAAGCGCATCTCCAAAAGCGAAGAGGGCCGCGGTCAAATCCAAAAGCGTAAGAGGCAGAGCGAGTGCCAAGGGAAAAGTTCGATCCCGATCCCGATCTTCGCAAGCGAGTGCGCGACGCGGCGGTTCGCGCTCGTCACGAATCAGCGCGCGGTATTCGAGAAGGGGTGGGCAAGTCTATGCGACTCGCGATCGACGAGGAAGGCTGCGCTGGCACAAACGGGCCGTCGTATCGGCGAGCGCGCACGGCGTCGGCGTGCACAATTATTTGAGCGAGTCCTGGACCCAACCACTCTCCGTTGGCGAGAGAGCGCCGGCCCCAGGCGACGGGCAGTCCACGACTCCTATGCTTAGTTCTCAACCGGTCTCCGGCAGCGAGCAGAAACCGGGCGTGCAATCCGTCCCTATGAGCCGAGTCCCGTCCGCCTCCGTTGACGCGTCGCGAACAGGCTTACCCGTTAATCCGGGAGCGACTGATGCAGTGCCGATCAATCCACTCGTAGCCGCTTACATGGACAGTCTCGCAAGTTACGGATACGGTGCTGAGAATCAGGGCTTCATCGTTACGACGCTAAAAGGCGAGGTGCTTGCCGAGCACAATGCCGACCGGTTGTTCAATCCCGCTTCGGTGACAAAGATCGCCACATCGTTGACGGCCATTTCCCGTCTTGGACCGGATTTCAGTTTTAGAACCTCGATGTACACTGACGGCAAGCTCGATCCTTCGACCGGAATTCTTCACGGCTCGCTTTTCGTTATAGGCAGCGGCGATCCCGCGTTCTTCTACGAAAACGCAATGATGATTGCCGACAAGCTGAACAGAAGCGGTATTCGCGAGGTGGAAGGAAACCTCGTGGTGCTCGGGCAGTTCTACTTCAATTTCTCCGCCTCACGCGAAGCTTCAGCGAAGGCTTTGCGCGCGACCTTCTCGCCCGATACCTGGAGCGGGGCGACAAGAGAATCCTACTCGCGTTTCCTTGCAATCCGTGCCGCAGAAGACCGGATGAGCGACGCCTCGGCACGCGCACAGGGCGATCCGCGCCCGGCTCCAGCGCCGCCGCTTTCAGCTCCACCTTCACTCAAGATAACCGGGCAAACGATCACCGACCCGTCGGTCAATACCGCGAAACTAACGCCTCTTGCCGTACATACCTCGCTTCCGCTGTTGCGCGTGCTGAAGGGGCTCAACGATTTCTCGAATAACTGGATGGCCACGATCATCGGCAATCTGGTGGGCGGACCAGATGCAGTCGAGCGCTTTCTGAAGACTGACGTTGGCTTTAAGGAAGATGAGGTTCGGTTTGCGACGTCGTCGGGTCTCGGCGCCAACGCGATCTCGCCGCGCAATACCATTACAATGTTGCGCAAGCTGATCGCTTATCTCGACGGCAAAGGCCTCGCCCTTGAAGACATCCTTCCCATCGCCGGTGTCGATGCAGGCACGCTCAGCAAGCGCTTCGGCGATGCTTATCGCGGATCGGTTGTAGCCAAGACCGGAACTCTGAGCGGCGTCAGCGCGCTGGCCGGTGTTGCCTATACTCGAGGCCGAGGTCCGCTTCTTTTCGTCATCTACAATCGCGGAGGATCGGCCCATACTTTTAGAGCGGCGCAAGACGAGACTATCAAGAAGCTAATCACACTCTACGGGGGACCATCTCCTGTCCGCGCGGTGGCGACCAGCGGTTCGAGGGTTCCGGATCGACCTGCACAACAAGCTGCTCAATCACGAACGCCCTCTTCCCCGAGGTAATCAATGATGTCTGGTTTGGAATTGTCAAAGGCGCAAAAGGCTCTACTCGCCTGGAGCACCGGCTTCCTGCTTCTGGCCGAAGGTGTCAAGCGTCTGCGCATCGAAGGTCGAGCAGCAACCATCGTCGGTCTTGTCGAGTTGCTCCTGGCAATCGCCACCGGAGTGGCCTTCGGGTGGGCGACTACTGCTAACAACGAGTAGTTGGGATCCTACTCTTCTGCGATGTAGTCGATTTCCTCGTCGCTTTCAAAGTAGGCCTTGTACAAAGCAAGCGCATACTCGTGCTGACGTTTTTCAACAAGCACTCGTAACTGTCCGCCAAATGCCAGGTGCGGCATCACCGAAAGCGAGTGCATTCCCTGAATCATCACCGCGATATGGTTCTGTTCAAGTGTTTGCTTGATCAACATCGCTTCCGGATGAGTCCAGGGCCTGCATAGCTCGACGAATTCGACATCTTCTCTTCCCGATTCTTCAGCCACTGGCACAGCGAGTTCATGCAGCGAACTCGGCACCACCGCGCACCCACAACTTGCGCACACACCCGCCTTCATCTCGAACTCTCCGCCGCAGATTGCGCATAACATCAACATCGTCGTTGAATCCCACTAACATTCGAGACTGTGTGAAAAGTTCGTAGTTCGGCCTTCATCAGGCGGAAGGTTGTAGCTTGCATCGACGCTGAATTACGAACTTCCGCCTGAAGGCCGGACTACGAACATTCCCTTTTTCACACAGTCTCATTCGGTAGCTCGTGTCGCTGGTCTTCTACTTCTCATGCCGGCCCCGGAGTCGGCCCGCCCGGCTTGGGGTTCGGCTCAGGTGGAATCGGCATTGGCTCTTCAGGCGGTGGTATCGGGTCGGGGTCCAGCATCTCTTAGCTCCTTATTGCCTTCTCCAGATCTTCATCGATGCGAGATCACGACCTGCTGCATCGTAGGCGGCAATGGATGAATCTCGCTCGACGAGAAGCCCGCGTTGCTGAACATTCGTTCAAATTCCGAAAACGTGTAAGCATCGCCGCTAGGCGTCGTGCCGAGCATCATCATACTGAACGAGGCGGGCACCGGCGGCGAAACCCGATCTTCATTTGGCACAAACTCGAAGGTCACTGCTCGGCCACCGGGGGCGAGCGCTGCGTGAACTTTCTTGAGCAGTGTCTCGCAAGTCGGCGAATCGAAATGGTGCAGGAAGTTTGTCAACAATACTATGTCGTAGTCACTTCCAAAATCGACGTCGAATGCGCTACCCGGTATTGTGCTGAAGCGATCAATCACGCCCGCGGCCTCAGCATTCTCTCGAGCGACCGCCAGAACACCGGGCCAATCGACCGCCGCGATTTCCGCCTTTGAATTCATCTTTGCGATGGTGATTCCAAACAAACCATGACCCGCGGCAATATCCAGCACCTTGCACCTCTCGCCGTTATCGACGCGAATCAGTTTCGCCAGCAACTCAGCCGGCAACCCCATCAACGGAGCCATCGACCTTGCGAATTCAATCCAGACTGGATTCTCCGGTGAAACCGTCCCTTCTTCGCCAGTTAACGTGCCGCCCTTTCGAACGACCGCGGCGACATCATCGAAGCTGCCAGTCAATTCCGGCGAGCTAAGGAATCTCACCGCACCGCCAAGATATGCCGGTGAGCGTCGATTCAAAAACACAGCCGAATCCATCGTTAGATCGTAGCTATTGTTTTCTTTAGTCAGAAAGCCATTAACCACCAGAAAGTCGCTTAGGATGCGAATGCCCCGCTCCGAGGCATTGCACCGTTGGGCGATCGCAGCCGCGGTGTGAGCTCCTTCTCCGACGGCCGTAAACAAATCAAGCTCGAGTGCGCCTTTCAGACACTGTGTGCGCTGATAAGCATTCAGGGTTTCGAAAAACAGCGCCGGCGACGGCTGTTGAATCTCCGCGATACCAGACATGCAAGCCTCCTTCTATTGTCTCTAATCTTTCTGGGAACTCCGCAGCTCAGCGTTGAGCCCGCAAGCCATGTTTCTCACGGTGGTCATCGCCTGTCAATCAGCGTTGTGCCAAAGGCGCTGCGATTCCTGGTAAGAATAAGTTCTTTACTCTAGGAAGAGCGAGATTTGATCGCATTCAGCTTCTCAGTAAGAGCAGGGACGATCAAACGCCAGTCATCCACGACGCCGAAATCCGACGTGTGAAACACCTCCGCATTAGGATCGGAGTTGATTGCGACAATCGTACCGGCCTGCTGGATTCCAATAGTGTGATTCAACGCTCCTCGAACACCAATCCCGATGTAGAGCGCGGGAGATATGACCTTGCCTGTCAGTCCGATCTGCTGATGTCGAGGAAGCCAGCCCTGATCGACAACGCGGCGCGTCGCTCCTATCTGCGCTTCGAAAGCGTTGGCGAGGGCGCCAATCGCCGCCAGGTTTTCCGGACCTCCGATTCCAGCGCCGACACAAATCACTCTATTGGCCTCGTCCAACTCAACCACTTCAAGCGGCACTTCCTTACGTACTCCGAGAGACCGCGTTCGGCGTTGGCCGAAGTTTGGCGCCGTCACCCTGATCATTTCGCCGGTTCGCGACTCGTTGGTAGCTGCTGCCCGCAACATGCCGGGCTTTACGGTCGCGATTTGAGGAAGTGTTCGCGAGTAGATGAGTGCAACTATGTTGCCTCCAAACGCAGGCTTGTGTTGAACCAGCGCTCCGTTGTCGTCGAGGGTTAGATCTATGCAATCAGCGGTGAGTCCTACTTGAAGCCGAGCGGCGACTCGAGGCGCAAGGTCACGCCCATTCGAAGTTGAAGGAAGAAGCACGATGATCGGAGAGTACGCCTTGATTACACTGGTAAGCGCTGAGGCGTACGCGGCCGTCGAGTATCGGGCCAAACCTTCATCCTCGGCGAGATAGATTCTGTCTGCGCCGTGTGACGCAAGAGCGCTCAAGTGAGAGCCGAGCGAGACTCCGGCCACAAATGCCGAGAGCCGCGCGTTGAGACTTCTTGCCAGCTCGCTTCCCTTCCCGAGCAGCTCAAAACTCACTCGTCTAAGCTTGTCGTCCAGCAGTTCCGCTACTACCAATACTTCCCGGTCACCGATCAAATCGGTAGAGTCGCGCGGCACCAGAACGCTAGGGGATTGCTCGGTCCCGTTCAGCGCGCCGCAGCTTTCAAGCCTCTCCAGGAGCGTTGCCGCCTTTTCATCAGCGGTAGCTCCTTCGATGAACTCCACCTCACGTGTGCGCGCAAGCGAGCGAATCTCCTTCACCCACGTTGGAGAGCCTGAGAATCCGAATATGCTTGTGTCATTGGACAGCTCCACCGCGCGGATCTCCAGGATAGGCTTCTTGCGTCCTTCGTCGAGCTGAGGCTCTTTTACTTTGATTGGCCGGATAAGACGTTCGGCCGCGGTAAGGACCGCGGGCAGGTCGCACTCGATCGTCTCGAAGCCGTCATCGGTTTCACGCTCCGCCGTGAGTGTCCTGCGGTCGTCGCTCAGATCGAGCCTGGTAACTCCGGTTACCTGCGGCCAGTCAAGCATCTCGGCAAGCTCCGGACCAACCTGCCCAGTCTCGGCATCGACACTGTACTTGCCGCAGAAGATGAGATTGCATTCTACTGGCCTGAGCGCGATGGCGAGTGCCCGCGCAGTTGCGAGACTATCGGATCCGGCGAACGCTTTATCGACAAGGTGTATCCCTCGATCGGCCCCGGCCGCCAGGCATTCGATCAGGGCCTCGCGAGCCTGCGGAGGCCCCATTGTGATCACCACAACTTCGCCTCCGTCGAGGTCTCGCAAGCGAATTGCTTCGGCAAGCGCGCGCCGGTCGAATGGATTCACGACGTTGGGCACGCCTTCCCTGACTATGGTGTTTGTGTCGGGGTCAAATCTGATCTCCGCGACCTCTGGAACTTGTTTTATGCAGACGGCAATCTTCATGATTTGTACGGTAACATGTCCCGCAGCATGTAGGGGCGGCCCTCCTTAGAATCCACCCAACGTGGCGAGCTTTGCGGTACTTTGCGAGCTTTGCGTAAAGGAATCCGCTCGAGAAAGAGAGATACGTTGAACGCAAAGCTCGCAAAGTACCGCAAAGCTCGCAAAGCGGTTTCTTCACGGTATCGGCTCGTAAGACGAGTTCGGTTACTCCGTGTCCGCCCCTCTTCCGTAAGCCGCTAGCCTAACCGCCAGGAGGGGCGGCCACGGAGGGCCGTCCTTACATGAGTCCGGGACCGGCCTTCGCGGCCTTCTTATCCTTCTTCTTTTGCGGCTGCGGCGGGATGACGCCTGCCTTCAGCAGTTCAGCGATCGGCATCCCTTCTGCGTTCGAGAAGCTGAGACCCAGAACAGCAGCCGCCGTCGGTCCGATGTCGATCATCCGAGCAAGAGTCAGCTTCGCCCCAACCCGGGCGCCCGCGCCGTAAACAATCAACGCCGAGCGCATCTCAGCTCGCGACGGCAGTTGACCGTGCGTACCGCGATAGTCTTTTGAATCGTGAGTCTCCGGGCCGGTAAGCTCGTCGCCGAACGCAACATCGGGCGCTGCGTCAAACATCAGCGCCGCAGTCGGGACGGCTCCCAGCTTCTTCAGCTCAGTTTGTGTTATCAGACGATTGATCGGGCCCTTGCTCGAAGCGATCCGGCCAAAAAGCTCGGTCACTTTCCTGGCGGTCTCCTTGTCGTTAGGATTACGAAGCACGATTGCACAGGAGCCGCTCGCCGACCATGCAGCGGCTTTCCAGTCCGTAGGTTTTCCGTCAGCTCCAAGCGTGATGAGCTTCTCTTTTACGAGTAGCACGCCCGGCTCGAACTTTTGCGTAACCCTGGCGAAGCCGTGGTCTGAAACAAGAAAGAAAGTTGTCTGCTCAAGAATGCCCGCCTTTCGCGCGGCTTCGATAATCCGGCCAACGTAGCCATCCAGACGCTCGGTGACAGAAATTGCCTCCGGGGAACGTGGACCATTCTTGTGGTGTGCGTCATCAAGCGCAACAAGGTGGATCAGCATAAGGTTCGGTTTGTAGCTATTGATGATGAACTCGCTGATCGCAGTCCGCCGCCCGTCGGTGCTGTTGTCGCCTCCCGAGCCTCCAGCCAGCGCCTTGTCGAGCAGCCCCGGTGTCGCATATTGCGCGGTGCGCTTTCCGGTTGGCGGATGCTCCTTTGGGTCGAAGATCTCGGGCACGTTGTAGTCAATCTCCGCCCCGACAGTGACCGGCCAGCCGACACTCGCGGTAACCAGCGCGTTCTGCTTTGCGATGCTCCAGAGCGTTTCGGTCTTCACCATATTGGCGAACCAATACCATTCCAGCGTCTGAGGTGCGGTCGGTTCTTCAAACGGCCGGTTCTGAAGTATTCCGTGAACCGCCGGACGAACTCCGGTGATCATTGTGGTATGAGCGGGGTAAGTCACCGTTGGGAATATCCCTTCGACGCCTTCGGCGTAAGATCCTCCGAGCTTCATCTTTGTAAGATTAGGCACCTTGAGCCCTGACTGCGCGGGCGCGGTGTAATAGTCCGGCACAAGCCCGTCGATAGAGATCATGATTACGTGAGCATCTCTCCGAGGTTGCTGCGCCTGAGCAGCCCCCGTTTGACCACTGGACGGCCACGCCGGCTGAACAGTTGACGCGAGGAGTAGGACCGACAGAAGCACCAACCCGGTCGATCGAAAAAGACTATTCATTGTTATTGGCCTCGTAGAATCATTTGGTGGATGTCTTCCTTCATCAACACAGCAACGGGGACTTTCTTTTTCTCCAACGCCAACCTAAGGCTTTGACTTCGGCGCGTCAAGTTTTGAATCAGCCTAATAACTACCGCACGTCATGTAGGGGCGGCCACGGAAGGCCGCCCCTGTTAGGTTGTCGACACATTTGTACAAGGTAAACAGCGGCGGCCACGGAAGGCCGCCCCTACATGCGGCTGTTACACTCAGACTTCCACCGAGAATCCGTCGCTCGCTATGAACACCTCACCGGCATACGCGGCGCTCAACTCGCTTTTCAGCGCAGCTTCGTCAACATCAAAGTAGAAATGAGTAGCGATCAACCTGGAAGCGTCTGCGCGCGAGGCCAGTTGCGCAACTTCTTTGATCGACAAGTGAGGCACGCCCTCGCGCGGCTCGCGAAACGAGCACTCGGAGATCAGGACATCTGCGCCCTGGAAGAAGCACGCCAGCGCGTCATCGTAAGCAGTATCACCGGTGTAGCAGAGCGTTCTTCCGCGGCTTTCAATTCGGACCGCAAGGCTCTCGAGGGTGTGAGGTGTCTTGATCACCGACAGGGTCGAGTCATTGCCGAGCTCAATCTGCTCGCCGGAGTCCACCATTCGCAGATTAAATGGAAACTTCGTTTTGAAGACCTCGGAACCAAACGCCATCTCCAGACCGTCCATCACTCGATCGAGTCCGCGTGGTCCCACAATCGTGAAAGGTTGCTCTCGATCTGTCGTTAGGCCATACCGAAACGCAAAAACCAAGGCGGCCAATTCGCCTACGTGGTCGACGTGAAAGTGACTGACGAACAGATGGGTCATCTGCTCCCAGGGCAATCCGTAACGCGCAAGCGAATGAACGGTTCCCGCGCCACAATCCATCATAACGCCGGCGTCGGGCAATTCGACAAAATACCCGGCTGAGTTCCTCTTGCCGTTTGGAACAACCGTACCTGATCCGAGTATCGTGAGCTTCATTGGGTTCCCAGCCCGTGGATTCTATCACGCGCCATCGAGTCGCCGCACAAGTCCGATTCGGGTGTGACTAAAAGCGGGACATGCAACCGATAGCGCCCACGTAGTAACGAATTCATTCGTTGGAATTCTCAGAAACGAATAAATTCGTTTCCACGTGGGATGTCCGGCTTTTAATCACACCCGTCCGATTCAAATGCCGGCGCGCGTTGTTGACATCGCGCAGAGCAGTCCTCTAGCATCGCACAAGTTGACGAACGGCAACTGAATCGACCGGCGCGCAAGCAAGCTCGCTCCAACAGCTCGCAATAACGAATGACGGCACCGAAGACTAAGCAAGCCGATGCCACCGACCTAGTAAATGATCCCGCAAGCGCTCCGGCGCGCGCCGGGATAGTGATCGCCATCCTCTTCCTCATCTTCTTTTTGGGCAGCAGCGATAACCAGATGATATCGCCCCTGCTCCCGCTGATCGCGCGTGAGTTCGGACTCAAGGAAGGCGAGGTCGGCCAGGTGATCGGTCCCGCTTACGCACTCGCCGCCGCGACTGCGGCGCTGCTGATAGGTCCCGTCTCCGATCGCTTCGGCCGCAGACGATTCCTGCTATACGCGTCGATACTGTTCGGCGCGTCGCTGGCGGCGGTCGGTTTTATCGCCGATGTTCGCGTGCTTGCGGGTGTAAGGTTATTCACAGGCCTTGCGGCCGGCACGTTCTCGACTTGCTCGATTGCTTATGTCGCCGACTATTTTCCTTACAAGCGCCGGGGCGTCGCGATGAGCATAGTCCAGGCAGGATATTTCGGCGCCCTGGTCATCGGCGTGCAGATCGCAAACAATCTGGCGCAATGGCGAGGCTGGCGAATCAGCTTCGTCTTCTTTGGCGCGTTGTCGCTTGTTGCCTTCCTGGCGGTACTCGCGTTGTTGCCCGAGGATAAACATCACCTCACAAAGCTTCACGCCTCACACATAGTGTCGCGTCGATTCGATAAAGTGAGGATGCTCTTCGACAATCGCGAGCGAATCGCAGCGATCGCCGCGGCGTTTTGCGTGTCAGGCGGATTCGTAGGGTTCTTCTTTTATCTGGGCTCCTGGCTGAAGAAAACCCTCGAATTCACCACTCACGAATTCGACGTCGTGTTTGCGCTCATCGGCGTTGCGCTGTTAATCGGCGTCGTCGTAGCCGGTCCGGTCTCCGATAAGCTAGGAAAGCGCGGCGTGTCGATACTAAGCACGATCGTGCTGGCAGCGATGCTGCTTTTGATACCGAGGCTTGAGCGAGGCATCCTCCTTCACATCAGTCTTATGGCGGCAGCCCTCGCGTTCGCATTCCGCCAAGGACCTCTGCAGGCTCTTGCGACAGAGCTTGTGCCTCAGCGATCGCGCGGAACGCTGGTCGCGGCGCGCAACACCGCTTCGCAGATCGGTATTGCGATTGCGACTCTCGCTTGTGGCAAGCTCTATGATCTAATGGGCTATCGAGCGGTTGGCACCTTCAGCGGCATTCTCACCCTTGCAGCCGCCGTTTGCATCTTTATTATGAAAGAGCCGGTCACCGATGAACCGGGCAGCGTGAAAACTCAATGAGCGAACCAGTCAAAGTCGAAGCGTCGAAACCCAAGCCTAAACGATGGCGCCGCATCCTCAAGCGAGTGGTCATCAGTCTGATCATCGTTGCCATCGTTTTGGTGTTTGGCGTTTTCCCGTGGGGTCTTGCCGCGCTGGTAACCGGCGCCGGAACACGCCCGATGGATCGCAACCTCACTGAAACTCCCGCGGATTTCGGCGCCCAATTCAAGGACATTGAGTTTCAAACATCAGACGGGGTGAAGATCAGCGGCTGGCTCGTTCCTGGCGGCGACAAGCACGTAACGATCATCTATTCGCACGGCTTGTTCAGATCGCGCCGAGAGTTGTTGGAGCGCGCTATGGATTTGTGGAAGCTGGGTTACGGCGCCCTGTTGTACGACCAGCGAAATCATGGCACGAGCGGTCCAGCTCGTGTGACTCTGGGCTACAACGAAAGGCTCGACGTTGAAGGAGCAGCGCGCTACTTGCTCAATGACGTGCGCACGACCGACAAGATTGTTTCGCTTGGGATTTCGATGGGCGCGAGTGCTGCGCTGCTGGCGGCCGCTGAAACGCCCGAAATCGCAGCGGTGGTTTCAGACAGCTCCTTCCTCTCATTCAAGGACACGGTAGATCATCACGTAAACATGTTTCTGCGACTTCCGCGGTTTCCCTTTAGCAACGAGCTCAGGTTCTACATTCAGAATCGCGCGGGGTTTGACGGTTCAGATCTAAACGCACTCGAAGCAGTTAAGCGAATCGGCGACCGGCCCGTCATGTTTATCGCCGCGGCTCACGATCGGCGCATGCCTCCCGCGATAGCCGAGCAACTTTATCAAACATGTTCGAGCCCAAAACGCGATTTGTTGATCGTCGACGGCCCCGGTGACAACATTCACGCTCACGCGTATCAGGCGAATCCAAAGCTTTACATTGAAAGAGTCGACGCGTTTCTGCGGTCCGCTCTGCATTAGTCAGATCATTCGACCCTGGCTAAGCACCCAGATACCCCCGACAGACGCGCTATGGTCGGTCTTGCCAGGAGGACGGATCTCTGTGCAGGTGAGTTATTGCGAAAACTATTATGTCTGTATTGTCGACGCGGTAGAAAACACCAAATGGAAATCTTCGTGTCACGGCTCGGCGAGTGTTCCGATAGATAACGTCGTACTGCAGGGGATTCTTCTGGATGCATCGAGCACAGCGTCAATCTCAGCAACAAACTCGCGCCCGAGTCCGACCATCTGCCGCTCGTACCATTGTGTCGCTCGCCGCAAGTCACTTTTCGCCTGACGTCGTATCAGAAGACGATATGTCAAAGCTCCCCAAGGATCTCCTCTCGAGTATCTTCCCAGGGTTCCAGATCGGTCGGGTCCTCTTCGTGCTGTTGAATTCGCTCATCCAACATCCGGCACGTCTGATCGCTTAAGGGCATCTCTGAAACATCGTCAGCAACCACGTCCCAAAGCTCCTGCAGTAAGCGTATTCTTTCGCCGGGCGGGAGTCTTCTAAAACTCTCACTGATTGCTTGCGTGCTCATTGCCACCTCCGATCCCAACTGTGACTAGACTACTGCCAAGTGACGTTCAATTCAATCTGACAACGGCGTCTCTTGGCAATCGCCAAACGATGTTTCATTGCTGATCAGTACGCCCTGCACTATGATTGCGCCATGGACGACGATCCGCTCTTTAAAGTAACCGATATCAAGCCTCGCAAACGAAGACTCGGATTAATAATCGGGGTCGTGGTTGTGCTTGCGCTGTTCCTGTTCGGCTCTCAGTTACTGAACATCTACATCGACGCGCTGTGGTTCAAGGCAGTCGGTTATTCAAAAGTCTATTGGTATAAATTCAGGTTGGGCGGCCTGTTGTTTCTGGCCTTCTTTGTCGCGTCGTTCCTGATCACGCGAGTGCCGTTCTTCTTTCTAAACAAAGTTCTTCCGGAACTAACCGAGCGTCCCAAGTTTCGAATTTCGTCCGTCGAAGACATCCGAGAACTGAACTTTCTGCCGTTGATTTATCGTCCCGGGGTTTGGGTGCTGGCGGCCGCCGTCGCCTTGTTGTCGGCAATCAGTATGAGCCAGGAATGGCCTCAGTTCGCATTGTATCTCCATTCGCAGCCGGCCCAGGTGAGCGATCCGATCTTCGGGCGCGACGTGAGCTTCTACTTGTTCAAGCTGCCTGTCGTCGAGTTGGTTGTGGGCTGGCTCCAAACAATCTCAGTAGTGATGTTGATCGCAATTGGCGCCGCTTCAGGATACGTCTGGTATTTCGAAAAGGTCAGGGGCACTCTGACTGCTGACATTCGGCGCCGCGCTACTTCTGCGATCAGTCTCGCCGCCGCGTTCTTTGCGTTGGTGCTGGCGGTGGGCACATACCTTGATCGATTTGATCTTCTGCACGACCGGCACGACCTGTTCACTGGAATCGATTACACCGATGCAAACGTCCGGCTGATGGGCTTAAATGCGGTAGTTGGTCTTCTTCTTATTGCTGCGATTGTAGCCGTGGCGAATGCCTTCTTTATGAAGCGGCTCCGGCCGCTGATCTCCGTTGCCGCGGTCGTCGTCGTGGTGTGGGTGCTTGCGGTGGGCGTCATCCCTGGCACGTTTCATTCGTTTTCAGTCAAGCCAAACGAGCTGGCCAAAGAAGCGGCATTCATCGATCACAACATCAAGGCGACGCGCAGCGCGTTTGCCATCGATCGGTTCGAGGAACGTCCTTTCGAGCCCAAGCCCACACTGACCGCTCCGGAGATCGAGGAGAACCGTGACACGCTCGATAACGTCAGGCTCTGGGACCGGCGCGCGCTTCAATCCACGCTCAGCCAGATTCAGGAGATTCGCACCTACTACGACTTTCGTTCTCCCGATGTCGATCGCTATACGGTAAACGGAAGGCTTCGAGAGGTGATGCTTGCGACGAGAGAAATGAACGTCGACCAATTGCCCGAGCAATCGAGAAACTGGATCAACCAGCACGTCGTCTATACTCACGGTTACGGTGTCACCATGAATACGGTGAGCGAGTTCACGGCTGAAGGAATGCCGAACCTGGTGCTGAAGAACATGCCGGTTGAGAGCTCGGCTCCCGAAATCAAGGTGACTCGGCCCGAGATCTACTATGGTGAAGAGAGCAACTCGCATGTTTATGTGCATACGAAACCTCAGGGCGCGACGCTTCCTGAATTCAACTATCCAGCGCCCGGCGACGTCGATTCCCACACAACCTATGAAAGCGATTCCGGGATACCGGTCGGCGGCTTGATGCGCCAGCTCGCGCTCAGCCTTTATTTGGGAGATGGCACCAGCCTCCTCTTCTCCGACTATATTAACTCCGAAAGCCGGCTGTTGATGCGGCGTAACGTGAGCGATCGCGTCAAGCAGATCGCGCCGTTCCTCTTGTTCGAAGACGACCCTTACATAGTGATCGGCAAAGACGGAAAGCTCTATTGGATGATCGACGCGTTCACGACTTCCGATCAATATCCGTACTCAACCGCATATCAAGTTGGCGCGCGCAGTGTTAACTACATTCGCAACTCGGTGAAAGCAGTCGTTGACGCTTATGATGGAAGCGTCACGCTCTATGTGTTCGAACCTGACGACCCGATCATCAGGGCTTACCAGGACATTTTCCCGGACTTGTTTCGCCCAAAGAGCGCAATGTCGCAGGATCTGCTCGCTCATGTTCGCTATCCGAGCTTGTTGGTGAATGCCCAGGCCCAGGTGTTCACGTTGTATCACATGCAGAACACGCAGACCTTCTACAACCATGAAGACCTGTGGGCTATTGCAGCCGGCGAACCAACTCAACAAGGCGCAGACGCTTCCGCGATGCAGCCCTACCACGTGCTGATGAAGCTGCCCGGCGAACCAAACGCATCGCTCGAGTTTGACAACATCCTGCCGTTCACACCATCGGGCCCGGGACGCAGCAACATGATCGGCTGGATGGCCGGCCGGGGGGATGGCGAGAACTACGGGCGAACGCTCGTGTACAGCTTTCCGAAGAACGTGACGATAAACGGACCCGCTCAGATCAGGGCTCGCGTCAATCAGGACCCGGTCCTCTCACAACAAATGACGCTGTGGAATCAAATAGGATCGGAGTTACTCCGCGGTAATCTTATAGTAATCCCCATCGCCGACTCTTTGTTATACCTCGAGCCGTTTTACCTTCAAGCCACAGGCTCGGCATCGAAGCTTCCCGAACTGCGGCAGGTAGCCGTAGCTACACAAGATCAGTTGAAGGCGGCGAAGACTTTCGACGAGGCGCTGGCGCTTCTCTTCCCGAGCCTCGGATCTCGGCAAGCGACGAGCGCCGGTCAAGCGGCCACGAGCGCTGGTCAAGCCGTGCCAGCGGGTCAGACCGCGGCCGGCGCACAGCAACCCGCTTCGGTAGGCCAGACGGCCTCTAAGCAACCAGCGGGGGTCCAGCCAGCCGTGCAAGGCTCTTCAGGTGAAATCGAACAGCTTGGCAAACAAGCTCAGCAGTTGCTCTCGGATTACGAGCGCTTGACTGCCGAGGGTAAGCATCGTGAAGCCGGCGAAAAGCTGGATCAGTTAAAGCAAACACTCGATCAACTAAACCGCAAACGCGGCCAATAGGAAATCGAGCATGGCCCAGATCACGTCGTATTCCGATTACGTCATATTCATGTAGGGGCGGCCCTCCGTGGCCGCCCCTCGTGCAAGCTGCAGACGATTCCGCGGCTGATCAACATCAATCTTGCCTATTACCGGCGATCCTCTTCACCGGAATTCGATTCCCTGAAAAGCCCAAGTGAGGCTATACTCTGTGCGACGAAGTAACGGCCATCTCAAGAACCAGTCGCCGGTAGGAATATGCCGGAAGAAAAAAAGATAGTAATGATCAGCAGCACGGCGGTCGACTTACCCGAGCATCGCGAGCAAGTGATGAACGCGTGCATACGGATGGGCATGTTCCCAGTAATGATGGAACACCTGGCTGCCAGCGACGGAAACGCTGCTGCAAAATCGCTGGCGATGGTGGATCGCGCGGATATTTACGTGGGCGTTCTTGCCTTTCGTTACGGCTACGTTCCTGACTCAAACAATCCGGAGAAGATTTCAATCACTGAAATGGAATACAACCGCGCAGTCGAGCGTGGCGTTCCACGTTTGATCTTTTTCATGGACAAGTTGCACCCTATCACGGCAGCCGATATGGATGAGGACACAACAGACCCCGTAGAAGTCGCTCGGCGCAAGGTGAAACTGGACGAGTTGAAGAAACGCGCCGGCAAAGAGCGAGTCGCAGCATTCTTCAAATCTGCGACCGACTTGCGAGGACACGTTATCCAGGCTCTTGTCGAGTATCACAAACCTGATCTGACCGCTTTTCATTACGTCAGCGAAATCCCGGAACCGCCCGAAGCCTTCATCGCGCATCCATACACGCTGCTGCAAACGCATCGGCTGGTCGGGCGCCAAGCTGAACTCAACCTCTTGACCGACTGGGTGACGAAACCAGGCTCTGATGTTTACGCCGCGCACATCATGAACATCGTAGCCATCGGCGGGATGGGTAAGAGCGCTCTCACGTGGAAATGGTTCAACGACATTGCGCCTCAAGAGATGAAGCCGATCGCCGGGCGAATGTGGTGGAGCTTCTACGAGAGCGACGCGTCTTTTGAGAACTTCGTCACGCGCGCGCTGGCTTACGTAACGCGTCGATCGCTCGCCGAAGTTGAGCAGATTCCCGCGCCCGACCGCGAATCACAACTGCTCGCGGCGCTTGATCGCGAACCGTTCCTAATTGTTCTAGACGGATTCGAGCGAATACTGATCGCCTACGCGCGGATGGATGCGGCGCGTCTCGACGATAGTCAGGTAGGTGTTCAAAGGAAGCTTCGAAAGGCCGCAGATCCGCGAGTAGGCCGCTTTCTTAAGAAACTTGCTCACGTTAAGAGGTCCCGGGTTCTCGTAAACTCACGTCTTTATCCCACCGAACTCGAGACCGACGGAGGAGATCCCATACCGCAATGTTGCAAGCGTGATGTTCCGGGACTGACCGACGAAGAAGCGGTCGAGCTTTGGCGCGCGTTTGGTCTCACCGGGTCGCGCGATTTGCTTCTGCCTGTATTCGCTCCGTTCGGCAAGCATCCCTTGTTAATCCAAGTGTTGGCCGGCGAGGTGAAACGCTCTCACCGAGCGCCGGGAAACTTTGAAGAATGGCGCAAGAATGATCCGCGATTCGATCCAAGCAAGTTCCCCCGTTTGCAAGACGCCATGGTTCACGTTCTGGAAGTCGCGTTGGCAGGACTCGATGACAACGCGAAGAGGGTTCTTGAAACTACTGTCCTTTTCAGAATGCCAGCGGGTTACGACACGCTGGCTGCTTTGTTCATCGGCGATGGAAAGCCGTGTGCGAGAGATGCTGACCTTGACGACGTGCTCACCGAGTTGGAAGATCGCGGGCTGGTTGGTTGGGACAAACGCGCCAACCGATATGATTTACATCCTATTGTGCGGGGCGTGGTTTGGAGCGGATTGGGCAACGACTCCCGGCGCGGTGCGTACACCAACCTGCAGAGTCACTTTGACGCGCTGCCCAAGATTGCTTGGCAAGAAGTTGGCCGCCTCGAAGATTTGACTTCTGCCATCGAGCTTTACAACACGCTGATAGGACTCGGACGGTATGATGATGCTTGCGATCTCTTCTATGCCCGAATTGGTGTAGCGATCCAATATCGCCTGAGCGCTAGTCGCCAACAAGTCGAGCTCCTGGAGATGCTCTTTCCCGATGGACTGGACGACCTGCCGCGGTTGTTGGAGTCGAGTGACCGAGCCTTTATTCTCAACGCCCTCGCGACAGGATATGGGCTTAGTGGGCTGCTGGACCAAGCTGCAACATTCCTTCGCCGTGCTAACAAGATTTCTGAGGAGATAAACAGTGATGTCGACGTCGCCATGGGCTTAAGCAATCTATCGGTCTGGTTGCAGCTGTCCGGCGCGCTACATGAAGCAGAGGTCACTGCTTGTCGCGCGCAGATCATCGCATGCACGCGGAAGGATCCCGATCAGCAATCGATTAGTCTGCAGATGCTTGGATTGTTGCGGGCAATGCGGGGACTGGCTCGCGAATCTGCGTCCGCCTTGCAGCGATGCTTGCGACTCGATGTCAAGGAGTTTGAAGATCAAGCTGAATGTCTTGTCAATTCTTCTCTCGCGCAGCGGGCGGTCTGGTTTGGGGAGTTTGCGCACGCACGCGCTTACGCAAACCGCGCCTGGGAATCGGCTCAAGTCTACAATTTAGAGCGCGACCTCATTCAGGCAGCACGCCTGCAAGGTGAGGCTGCGCTGGGGCTGCACGATTCGATAAGGGACGAACGACTGAACTATGCCCTGACTCGGGCGAGGCAGGTGAACTATGTCCAAGAAGAACTTCCCGGCCTCATTGCGCTTGCGGAGTTGCGGCGGCAGCAGGGCAAGCCGGACGAAGCGCGTGAATACGTCGATGACGTTTGGGACTCCGCCGAGCGTGGGCCGTATCCGCTCTTTCAATCTGATGCGTTCAATGTTCTCGCGCAGATCGAGCACGACGCAGGCAATCTAGACAAAGCCATTGACGCAGCGACCGAAGCCTATCGACTCGCGTGGTGTGATGGGCCGCCGTTCGCTTATCACTGAGGACTCATAGCCGCACAGAAGCATCTCCAAGAACTTGGCGCGTCTGAACCTGAAATGCCGCCATTTGGTGAGTCGAAGTTCGCGCCTATGGCCGAAGTCGAGATCGATCCCGATGATGAGTTTCACGCGGGAATGAATGATACCGACGATTGAGTTTCGGCAATAGGCTGCGGTAGACCTTCCAGAGTTCGATCGCAATCGCGTGTTGATCAAACCGTCGCCAGGGCCTTACACTTACCCCAACAAGGAACAGATAATGGGGGTAACCCTGACCATTCCAGAGACTATCTTCGAGCAAAGCGGCGGCGAAATCGCCCGCGAGCTGTTGGAGACAGCCGTGCTCGAAGCTTTTCGCGCTGACGCCATCAGCCTCGGACGCCTGGCGGAGTTACTGGATTTGACCATCGACGAAGCGAACGGATTTCTCAAGTCTCACAACTTCCGTTCTCGAATGGATGCCACAGACATCGAGGAAGGCCGCGCGACCTTGCGATCTCTTATCGGCCAATGATCATCATCGCCGATACAACCCCTCTCAATTACCTCGTCTTGATTGGGGAAGTCACTGTCCTCAAAGAGCTGTTTGGGAGCATCATCATCCCCAAAGCCGTGTTTGACGAACTGCACAGAGAGCGGACTCCGCAGCAAGTCAAGGACTGGATCGATTCGCGACCTCAGTGGCTTGTGGTGAAGCAGCCGACACGTGAACTGGATGATGTTGCGAAGTCACTCGGAAGGGGGGAGCGCGAAGCGATCGCATTAGCAATAGACCTCGAGGCCGACGCCATCCTAATGGATGACAAGCGCGCAAAGAACGAAGCACGGCTGCGGAACATTCGCGTAATCACAATCCTGAACATCTTCGAAGCTGGCGCTGAAAAAGGCCTGCTTCAGTTGCCGGACGTGATTGAAAGGCTCCGTCATACGAATTTCTACATGCCTGCTGAGGAGCTTATAGAACAAGTTCTCGAGCGAGACCGGGGTCGTCGTTCGCGTATCAGTGAGGACTTGTCGCACCGCTGAAGCATCTCTGCGAGCTTGGCGCGCCCGAACCCGAGATGCCGCCCTTCGATGAATCGAAGTTCGAGCCTATGCCCGATGTGGAGATGGACCCGGATGATGAGTTTCACGAGGGGAAGGTGGTTGAGAAGTCCTAGAACAAGCAGGCAAATTTCGGGCAAGACTCGTTTCGCACAAAGGCGCAAAGAACCGCCAAAACGTTAAGAACTAAGTTTGTTGGCGGTTGCACATCGTCGTGATATCTTTTTGTTGCCTACTCCGAACTAAACGGAAGACGTCGACTCTGCGGCTCGTCCACCTGGGGGACAGCAGGACATCAGAATGAATGCTACCGTCTACCCCACGATTCTCACCGGCCTTGGTATTGTCATCACATTGATTGTGACGATGCACAACCTCGCGAAAACCAACCAGCAAGAAACTAATCGACGCATTGACGATCTGAAGAGTGATCTCAAAGAGTTGCTTGATGGCAACTTCAAAGTAATTGATTCCCGATTTGAAGTAGTTGACGTCAGGTTTCAAAAGTTGGAGAGGGATATTGCGGACCTACGTTTCGACGTGCAAGAGATCAAACATGTGATCTTTAAGCCTGCTGCCTGACCTCGGTCGCGTCAGCAGCCGGCCTCGTCCGAAGCCAAATCACGAAGCTGCCGATTGGTATTGCGGCTTCGTTCCCTCAAACTCAGCAATCATCGAATCGAGCGTTGCCGTTATCGCGACCTTGTCGAATTTCAGTCCGATCATCGGGATGAACACCCGGTCACGAGTCGGGCGCTTGATCTCTTTCAACAACAGACGGCAGAACGCGGCGACTACTTCTTCGTCGAATTGCTTTCCGGTCTGCCGCCGAAAATCCGACAGCGTCTGCTCCAATGAAAGCCGCGAACGATAAGGCCGATCCGTCATCATCGCGTCAAACGAATCGGCAAGCGTCACAATCTTGGCTCCAAGCGGAATCTCCGTTCCAAGCAAGCCCGCGGGGTAGCCTGTCCCGTCAACTTTTTCGTGATGGCACTTGGTCATGTAAGCGATCTCATCCCATGGATGCTTGATGTTCGACAGTATCTCGAACCCGGTTGTCACATGTTTGTTCAGCTCTCCAAATTCTTTTTCGGTCAACGGGCGAGGGTTGTTGATGATTGCTCGATCTACGGTGATTTTGCCGATGTCGTGCAGGTATCCGGCAACTCCAATATGGTCCAGCTCCTGTCCTGTAATGCCCATCTCTTTTGCGATGGCTTCGGCGTATCTGGCCACGCGGTCCGAATGCCCGCTGGTGTAGGTGTCTTTCAGGTCGATGGCCGCGCCGAAAGCGCGAACCGTGTCTCTATAGATCTGCCGCATCTCGCCGTAAAGCCGCCGATTCTCTTCAGCCTTTCTCTTTAGCGAGACGAGTAGTCGATGATTGTAAAAGGCTATTGCGATGCTCTGCGAGATGGCGCCAATGAACTCGATATCCTCTTTGGAATATTCGTCACGCGTGAACTTGTCGGAGAGGAATATCAAACCGATGAACTCACCTCGTGCAATCATAGGCATTGCGATTTGCGCGCGCAGTCGCTTAAACATCTCCCGGTTGCGCTCGGAAAAGTCGGCAAGCCCATCGCTCTCCGCATTAATCGCGAGCGGTGTCATCCGCCTCGTGAACAGATCGACTTCTTTAGGCTCAAGAGCGATTCGGTGACCGACTGCGCCGGTCAGTCCTTTGGCTGCAATGATCTTCAATTGCCGCGGCTTCGTTGTGTAACGCGCGATCGCGCCGCGTGGAATCGCAAGCGCGCCGAGCAACGTATGAAGCGACGCGCGTGTCACCTCTTCGAAGTTATGCGCCGAGCTGATTTCCGCGGCAAGCTCAGTGAGCGCGGTGAAGTTGTGGAGCATCTTCCTGTGCGTGAGGTCCATTCGTTCTCCCCATGTAAGGGCGTCCCTCTGTGGGCGCCCCTCCTGTCTTCCCAAACCTGTGTCTCACAACCGAGGGGCGCCCACAGAGGGACGCCCTTACAAGCTAAACCACTGCTTGCTCAACCGCACCGCAAACCTTCAACAACGCAATTTCTTCGGTGTCCACCATTTCGACGTGAGACATCAGCCCCAGCATCTCAAACAACTCGCGATTTGAACCGTTCAGGTTTGAGAGCACGAGCGTACCTTGAACGTGGTTCACCGACTCGATGACCCCGAGCAGAATCGAGATGCCGATGCTGTTGATCAATTCTGTCTCCGCGAAATTGATAACGATGCGCCGTATGCCATTCGTCAGCAATTCCTGACACTGGCTCTCGACGTCTTCTCCCCTGAGTTGATTAAGATAAGGACCGGGATAAATCACCGCCGCGTCCTCGATCAATTTTGCTCTGATTTCAGCGACACTCATAGCAACTCCTCCAGATACGACATAACTCGACCCAATCGAAGTTCCATCGACTGGAGTCCGTTGTCGTTATTCGCGATCTTCCTGCTATTTACTGTCGGGGCGTTTGAGGTACTTCGTCATTACAAGACGGGCGCCATCATCTGTTCGTTCAAACTCGACTTCATCCATTAGTGCTCGGATTATTTGAAGTCCGCGGCCGCGCGCGCCCTTTGCCGGCTGGGCTACAACCGAGGGGGTCGATTGTCCATTTGCCCTGCCAAACGTTTTGCCCTTGTTGGACACGGTGATTATAAGCCTATTCTCGTCGATTGCGAAGCGCTGATGTATTTTTCTATCCGGGCTGTCGCTGTGTTCGGCCGCGTTGATGCAGGCTTCGATCAATGCCGTTTTTATCTGATTGATTGCTTCCTGGTCGAAATCCGCCGCGCGCGCGATTTGCTCTGCGGTGCGAGCAGCGATCAACTCAGCCTCGTCTTCGATTGGTATGACCAGCTCGAACACGGTGGCCGGACGCGCTTCAGTGCCCAGTGCGAGCTTGTCAAGATAGTCCTGAAGCAAGTCGAGATGCGAATACGTCGAGCGCCAGCACAATAGGTTGGACTCAATGTTTGATTGTGAGTCCGCTTGTGAACCGATGAATCGCTCCGATGCGACCGCCGAGAAACCTTCATTGCTGACATACCAGCGAACCACGGTTGCCGCAGTATGGTGCTGAGCAGCGCGTTCGGACAACGCCAGATCAATAAACCGGTCGATCCATCCGATCGTTTCAACGTCGAGCGGCTCTTTTGAGTTGATCAAGGCAACGAGCCACAGAACTTCGTTGGCTTCGGTGTATATGCCCCCGTCGAACCCGGTCGCGGCGAACAGCCGGCAGCCTACTCCCCCCTGCTCACTCACGCCCAGATCGTTGACGAACACGATCTGCGGCAGCCGCACTCGCTCGTGCTCATCGTCCAGAGCGCGTCTCACCTGCACGCGGCTCACTCCGCGATATCGTCTTTCAAATGCAGCCTGATCAAACAAGCTCGAAGGTATGCTCTGAAAATCGAACCGCGATAACACTTCGGTCAGCTGAGCCTGGATCCCTCGATTGTATCGAGCCATCATCAGCCGGTACGAATGCTTGAGCTTCTCGCCGAGCAACTCATCGCCGGCAACCGGCCGGGGTGCACCTGCGATTTCGCTGCGATACCTTGCTCGAACGTAGTCTGAAAGCACCGGATCGGTTGAAGCGCTGACGAAGCCCAAGTTTGCTTCCAAAAGCTCACGCGAGTGCATGCTTTCGATTACTGCTTCGGCGTCGGCTGTGTGTCTGGCTACCCGTTCAATCACCGCGTCAATAGGAATCGGGGAGCCGGCCTCGATCAGAAAGCCGAGCGCTTCCAGCGTCCCGCGGCCTTTCCGTGAACCTGGCGCTACTTCTCTGAGCACCGCGTCGAAGTAATGCCTGATGCGCCCACTCACGACTTCGCTTGTATAGAGCCGCTCGAACTCAATGAAGGTCTGCAGCCTCGAGCCTCGAGCCGCCGAAGCATCAATGATCGCTCGCGTGTAGAAGAGATCGCGATTGAGCTGCTGGCTCATCAGCTCTATTGTCGATTCGCTTGACTGAACGCCGCGAGCTTCGGACATGCGGCTTACAATTGCCTCGTATTCATCCTCGGTCAACTGAGCGACGCGAATCATTTCGAGCCCGTCGAACACGTCCGCGTCCGATGGGATCAAGTCAATGAGCACGCGTTCCAGGCCGCTCAGCACGTACGTCGCCCTCTCATCCGAACCGTGGTCCGTCAGCGCTCGCAAGAATTCCTTGTGCAGGCCGGCTCCCGAAACGAGATGCCAATTATCGATCATTACAAGAGGCTTGAGCTTCGCATAGGTTCCCGCTGCTGCCGGTGTCGAAAGCGCGCACCGCAGCATCAGCGACTCATCTCCAGATTCTAAGACGATGATGAATGAATCGATAAGCGACGTCACCCACGGACGGTCTTCCAACGGCGCCGCGCGCGCGATAAGCGCCAGCGGCTCATTTTCGGAGATCAGTTTCGAGTTATTGGACCTGAATGCAAGGAACTGCGCCAACGCCTTTGAGAAGTATTCTCGCGCATACCTTTCGGGGTCGACCGAGGACCGGTTCAGAGCAAAATAAAACGGCACTACCGTTCCGCGTTCCTGGAAGAGATAGTCAAAACTCCGGAGCAGGATTTCCGTCTTGCCATTGCGCGGAGCACCGAGCAGAAGGGCATTTTTTGACGATGCCCGCAGCGCCAGGCCGCAGACTCTCCGCACCTCGGAGTCGCGGCCAATGAACTCGCTGCGCGAAAGACGGCTCAGGATCTGTGTGGGTGTTTCGCTCATCTTCTACACGGCGGAATTGGTGTCTTCATAAATCGCGACGCAATTGCGCCCTCGCGCTTTTGCTTGATATAGCGCCCTGTCGGCGGTGTCCATAATTGCAAGTGGGCTTTGCCGCGAAGCGCTGAAGGAGGAAATTCCTATACTGATGGTAACCCGCGCCATCGGATCACCCTGTTCACGACTGTATTCCGTCTCACACACGGATTTTCGCAATCGCTCAGCGATGCGCGCGGCGTCGCCGAGCTCTGTTTCCGGCAACACAATGCAAAACTCGTCACCCGCGAATCTAGCGGACATATCTATTGCGCGAATCGAAGCGCGCAGTATCTGAGCGGTCTTTACCAGCACCCGGTCGGCATTCGTGTGACCATAGATATCGTTGTAGCTCTTGAACCGATCGACATCGATTATCATGAAAGACAAAGGCGTGTCGTAACGTTTTGACCGCTCAACTTCCTCGAAGAGCCGCTCCTGGAGATAGCGGCGATTGGGTAATCCGGTCAGCGGATCCGTCAACGACATTTGCTGAAATGTCTCCGCTTTCTTTGCCCATTCCGTTCGATCGATTATCAACGCGAGATGAGGGGCAATCACGTCCAGCATGGTCAGATCGTCGTTCTCGTAGGGAAGCCCGTCCGCGCGATCCGTCAGATTGAGCACACCGATCTTGCGAAGCCCAAGCGTTATCGGATAACTGATAAAAGATTTTGTTCTGTAGCGCCCCGGGGCTGCTCGCGTGATACGCGGGTCGTTATCAGCGTCTCGTACCACCAGCGGCGTTCCGCTGGCTAGAACTGCTCCTGCGATTGGATCACCAAGCATTACCGGAACCGAGCGAAGGGTCTCAGGATCGGCCCCCAGAGCCGCTTCCAGGATAAGCTCGTTGGATTCCTGATTGAGAATCATCAGCGAGCTTCGCTCGGCTTTCATGATTTCGCTGAATCTTGCGAGGAGCGACTCATATACCTTCTGCGATTCGAGGGTGGATGCTATCGTTCGAAGAAACTCGTAGAACTGCCCGATCGACTGCCTCCTGCTTTCGAGCTGATCCGTAAGCCTAACGATTTCGAGCTGGGCGTCCAAAAGCGTTGGTGGTCCCTGGGAGACGTGCACCGGTTGAAGATCCGGCTTTCGGGCATTTTGAAAATGATACGAAGCGGTCGAACCCACGAGATCAGCCGCCTGCTCCAATTCGCGAGCGTCGATGAACTTAATATTCTTGAGGCAATCACCGCTCTCGACCGCCGGTAGATCTTCATAGCGATGGAGAAACTCCGTATATTCCGAGGTCGAGACAAACGACCTGCCACCCAGTATTACCAATTGTTTCTGATCGATTGCCACCGGAATTGCGAAGCAATGCAGTCCGGCGTGGCAGGTGAAGTTGAACTGCTTGCCGGCGGAGACCGCGTTGCTAAATGACCGTCCGCAATCCGCTGCGCAGAGCGGCGCGTGATCCGCCGAAACCCGCATTGCGCGACAGATGCTGTTGTCGTTCTCGATGCGCCCAATTGCCGCGCCGTCGCGACTCAGCGTAGTTAGCGCGATTGCGTTCTTCTCTGCAAGAGACCGCTGAAGACGCAGCCATACCGCGAGCGAGTTGTCGGAGTCGGGCTCACTCGCTGAGTCATTGGTTTTCGTTACTGTCTGCTTACTCATTATGGGTTGTACTGCGCCAGGAAAAACCGTAGGTAGCTTGATACATCTGAAACGACCAGCCTTCCTTGCCAACCTAGCACAGCGGCTTCGACGGTTTCAATAGAAACTCACAGTACCGGTTTAGGGAAGTCCCTGATTCTGTTCTCTGACAAGAAACCCGAGAAGTACGTTTACTCTGCGTTTTAGTTTTGAGTCGATTGAGTGGCGCGTGGTAACGAATTCATTTCGTTACCGCGCGGGTCCCGGATTAATGCGGCTGTGCTACGCAAGACGTTGGTTCCGCAAGCGACAGGATATCCTCAAGCTACTCTTGATAGCAGGCCTGCCATTGAGTAGAATGGCCACAGTAAAGAGGCACGAGGTTCCCCAACCACGTTCTGATCGCTTCCTCCTTGTGACCCCTGAATTGCCCCCGATCGCTACACTTTGATGTGTTGGACGCCAGCCGCACAGCGATGACTTGAGACCCAACGGTCATAGCTCAATTGTGGCGCCGCTCCACATTGATATTGAAGACTGGTTCTATCTAAGTGGGAGATTCAATATGTCAGAAGATACGGCACAGAGCTTGCCCGCAACCTCACTTTCAAACTCCGCGAGTAAGGCTGCTATGAAAATACTGGTAGTAGATGACGAACAACCAATTCTTGAACTGGTGCGCGCCGCGATGGCGGACCGTGGGTATCAGGTTTGTTGCGCTGCTAGCGGCAGGGAGGCAATGGACCTTGGATCTGAACACAACTTCGATCTCGTCTTCAGCGACGTCGTGATGGAAGGGATGAACGGATTCGAGGTGCTGAGGGCGTTTCGCGGAACCTTGCACTCACAGGCCGAGATAGTTCTGATGACCGGTCAGGCGTCGGTCGAGGCAGCCATCGAAGCCGTTCAGCATGGTGCCAATGATTACATTTGCAAGCCCTTCTCAATCGGAGTGATTCAGGCCATCGCTTCAGCGGTCGAACAACGCCGCTATCCCAGCAAGCTCGTGCCTATTGAAGCCCTGAGAGCTCCGCAACAGGAAATACTCGGCAACAGCCCGGTGATGATCGATGTGGTAAAAACAGCCGCGCGCGTTGCGGTCACTCATTTGCCGGTGATGATTCGCGGCGAATCCGGAACGGGCAAGGAGCTGATAGCGAGGCTCATACACCGCAAGAGCCCGCGCGCGGAGAAGCCGTTCGTTGCGGTCAACTGTGGTGCATTGCCCGACACGCTGCTCGAGTCGGAGCTTTTTGGCCATACGCGAGGAGCCTTCACCGGAGCCGAAAACGCACGCCGTGGCTTGTTTGAAGAAGCTGACGGCGGAACGCTTCTGCTGGACGAAGTGACCGAAACCAGTCCCGCGTTTCAGGTCAAACTTCTGCGAGTCTTACAGGAGGGCGAGTTCCGGCCGCTTGGTACGAACACCAAGAAGCGTGTGAACGTTCGCGTTCTCTCCGCAACAAACCGAGATCCGCAATCGCTCGTCGAACAGGGACTCTTCCGTCAGGATCTGCTATATCGCCTTCAGGGTGTATCCATTATGTTGCCGCCGCTCCGTGATCGCCGCGAGGATGTTCGCCCGATGGTGCTGACGTTTCTGGCGCAATACAGCGCTCCATCCCGCCGCCTTTCGATCACCAAGGATGCGCTGCTGGCGCTGGAACGATATCACTGGCCTGGAAACATCCGTGAGTTAAAACACCTGATGCAGCGGCTGGCTGCGCTGAGCGGTGGGATCATCAGGCTCGAGGATCTGCCGTCCGAACTCGTTTCGACGCCCAGTGTGGCGTCGGTGATGAACGAGGTGATTCCCGAAGGTGAATTGCCGACTTTGGACCAGCTCGAATCCAGCTACCTGGTTCGTGTGCTTGGCGCAGTGGGAGGGAACAAGTCCCGCGCCGCTCAGGTCATGGGTGTCGATCGCAAGACGCTTTACCGAATGATCGACCGACAGGGAAACGCGACCCCAGACAAGCGCAAAGCCTCATGATCTGACTTTCATTTCGCCTTCGAGACCGGGGTCAAGGATCTCGGCTCGGCTTCAGGTGGCCACACCTTTGATCGCGTGATTCCGGTGCCCGCATTACAGGATTCGAGGGCATTTTTCTTCTCCATATCTTCCGTATCTGCGCGGATATCTGCAGGTTTTGAACGCCGCTGTATCTTGACAAAGCCTACCGGCTAATATAGCTTTCGCCTTGAAAGAATTTCCTCAATTAGGTCTATCCCTGGTCTGCGCATGAAAGTCTGCCCGCAATGCGGCAAAGCCTTCGACGACTCGTCTGACGTGTGCGCCGTCGACCACACCGAGCTCACTCTGATCGATCCTGCCGACCCCGATCCAATGTTAGGTAGACTACTGGACGGGCGGTACAGACTGATTCGCAAGATTGGGCAGGGCGGAATGGGCGCAATCTACCGAGCGGTTCATACGGGTATCAGCCGGACGTGCGCCGTCAAGCTTCTCACATCATTGTCTACCGGCAACGACGATGCGATCGCGAGATTCAAACGCGAGGCCAAGAACTCCAGCAGGATCGACAATGTTCATGCAGTGACCATCCATGACTTCGGTCAAACCGAGGACGGTTTGCTGTTTCTTGTGATGGAGCTCATCGACGGGCAGCCTCTTTCGAGATTGATCGCAGATCAGCGGGTGCTGCCAGTCGATCGCGTAGTGCACATCACATCTCAAATCGCAGAAGCGCTTGCCGCCGCGCATGCGCTTGGGATCGTTCATCGCGATCTGAAGCCCGATAACGTGATGATCACTCGGCGGGGCTCGGATGCCGACTTTGTGAAGGTGCTCGATTTCGGCATCGCTAAAACAGTAGCCGACGAGGGCGCCGACAACCTGACCAAGACGGGCTTCGTCCTCGGCACGCCGGTGTATATGTCGCCCGAGCAGTTGATGGGTGAGAACCTGGACGGGCGGTCGGACATTTACTCTCTCGCGATCATCGCTTACGAAATGTTGAGCGGCCGTTTGCCCTTCGAGGGCGAGAATCCTCAAGCGGTTATGATGAAACGCGTGATGAGCGAGCCGATTCGCCTGGGCGCAGCCGCTCCGGCAGTGAGCGAATCCGTTGAACGAGCGGTGATGGATGGCCTCCAGCGCGATCGGAATTCACGCACCTCAGAGGTTCAGGCGTTTGCCGACGGATTAAGCTGGGCATTGCACAGCGGCACACAGGTGATGGGTGGAGCGGTTACCGGCAGGCTTGGCGGACCCAGTGCCCCACGACCCACAAGCGAGCGCGCGAATTATGAAACCAGATCTGACAGCGGCGGAGCCTTCCCCGGCCAACCGCCATCAGCGATGTCACCGGCTCACGATGGCGTGAAGGCTTTTGCAGCAACGGAGTTGACCTTTTCTCCAGAATCCCCTAATCGGATTTCGCTAACGCGCAACCCCCAACCCGCGATCGGTGATAGTGCCGGCAACCTGCCTGATCAGACGAACGATTCGCGGGATGCTGAGGTCTTCAGCAAAGCTAGCAAGGGTTCGAGCAAGATGATCTGGGGCGGCGGCGTGGCGGTTGTTGCCGTCATCGCGATCTTTCTGTATCTCGTCTTTTCACCGAGCTCCTCGTCGGGCTTCTCATTGGTGGTGAAAGGCGTACCTGCCGGCAGTCAGGTTTTTATCAACGAGGGTCGCCGCGACGCGGTTGCGAATGACGGCGGTCTAAAGCTGTCGGGACTCGATCCGGGCACTGTGAACCTCCGGGTTTCGCACGAAGGGTTTGCAGACTTCATAACAACGATCACCGGAGCAAAAGGCGAGGTGCGAACTTGCGACGCGCAGTTACTGCCCGAGATTGACTATGCCGGCCAAATGACACCCATTCCAGCCGGCGAGTTTGAAATGGGCTCTGACAACTTCGAAGCTGACGAACGACCGGCCCACAAAGTGGTGTTGCCTGCGTACTACATCGACAAGTGCGAGGTCTCGAACGCACAGTACAAGAAGTTTTGTGAGGAGACTCATCACGCGGCGCCGCCGAACCCAGTGTGGGACGCGAACTATCTCACCGAGAAACCCGAGTACCCGGTATTGGGCGTTACCTTCGAAGATGCGCTTGCATACGCAAGCTGGGCGGGCAAGCGCCTGCCAACCGAGGCTGAGTGGGAGAAGGCCGCTTCATGGGATCCGATAGCTGCCAGGAAACACTTGTATTCCTGGGGTGATGATTCTCCTGCCGGACGCGCGAATATTGCCACAGGCAAGCCGGTGCCGGTGACTGAGGCAAACAAGGATCGAAGCCCGTATGGCGTTTTGAATATGTCAGGCAACGCTCTGGAATGGGTCGACGCGCCGTATAAACCATATGAAGGCAATGAAAAGGCTGACTCTGATTACAATCTGGATGATAGAGTTGTGAGAGGCGCTACATTTCTCAACGCTACCAGATACAATGAAGCGCGAACCTCTTACCGAAATCATCTTCCGCGGATTTTTCCGCCGGGCAAGAGCGCGCCGGTAGGATTCCGGTGCGCGGTTTCGGCGAACGATTCCAGAATCCAGTCCCGTTTGCAGGCGCGTACTAAATAGCGAGCTCATGAAAACAATGCGATTTCATTCGTCGACAACCTGTGCGTTAGCTCTAGCGGTTTCGGTAATTGTCGCGCCGTGTCTGCTGGTTCGCCCGGTCGAGGCTCAGAAGCAGGGTGCGCCACTGTGGTACTCGGTAGTTACGGTGAATCGAGTAAAGAAACCCGATCGCAAGCCCGCCCACCCAGCTCCGAAAACTCAAAAGGCTGCGCCGCTCACGCTTCAGTGGCATATCGTGAAGCGAGTCGACGACACCAATCAGGAAGAAACGGATTCGACTAAAGAATTTCAAACTGGTGACAAACTCAAGCTTGGAATCACGACGAATCAAAACGGCTACCTCTACATAATCAACCAACCGCACGGCAAGGACGGGGTAATTCTTTTCCCCGACCTTCGTATCAACAAGGGTCAGAACTACGTAGTCAAGGACAAGGAGTACAGTGTGCCATCCTACTGTCAGAGCTTTGACGATCCGAAGGATTGCTGGTTCCAAATGACGCCGCCGGCCGGAACGGAAACGCTTATCGTGATCTTCAGCCGCGACAAAATCACGACCCTACCAAATCAGATCGCAAAGCCGTACGCTCCCGTTAAGAGCGACGTCGTGGAACGTCTGATCGCAAGCTCTCAGCAAAAGGCCGAGCAGATGACCGGAGAGTTGAAGATCCCGGGTCAGAAAGCGGTTCGGTACGCAACACGTGTGCAAAACACAAACCTCAAAGACAACGAAGAGCTAATCGCTACAATCGAACTCACGCACGCGGAGTGATCCGAAAACCGAAAGGAGTATGAAACAATGAGAATTGTAATAAAGCTTATAACAGTCGCGTTCTTGTTAGTGAGTGTGAGCGCCTCCGCGGTCGACGCCGGCAAGAAACCAGCTCAGAAAGCCAGCGAAGCCAGCCGTGCGCGCGGCATGTTTATCAAAAAGACTTCCGACGCAATGAGCATAGTCGTGTTCAAAAACGTTGGCGGGTCCCTTGTTCCGGTTGATCCGGGCGCCGAATTCAAGTCCGGAGATCAGATCAAGATCCAATTCGCGAGCAACTTTGACGGGTTCGTTTATGTCCTGAACATCGCTCCCGGCGGAAAGCGCTGCGTCCTGTTTCCCTACCCCGAAGCTGCCGACAATGCGGTACACCCAGAGCAACGCTATGACATACCGCCTGGCGCAGACGCAATCGAATTTGATCAGGAGAAAGGGACCGAGGTGCTTCAGGTTGTGATGTCACGCGATCGAATCCCGTACCTCGATGCCGCGCTCAAGGAACCCGGCAGGTGTCTGTCGGAATCCGCGACGACCGCCGCCGCGGAGTTGCAGGCAGGTATCGTGAAGAACGCCACACCGGTTATACCGCACGATGAGAATAACAAGGTCCGCTCACGCGACATAATTCTGGCGTCGGGGAAAGACAGAGATTCTAAGGGCGGTTCCGTTGTCGCGGTGCCGGACAATGGCGGAGGCGGTAAGTTGAAATCCGGCGAAATTGCCCCGTTTGAAATCCGGCTGAAACACAATTGACGAAGACGGCGCGCGATATCTTCAAGCAGGCTAATGCCACGATCCTCACCATTGCAGCGATGTGTGAGCTTGCTGCCTCGTCCCCTCAACTAACGACAAGAGACGCGGGCATAACACCTGAAACACGAGCTCTTGTCTCTCAGGCCACCGCATCCATCGGGCTGATTCTGGTTCGCAACTCATTTGATGCTCCCGGTCAGGCGGCACGCCCAAGAGGTTCTGCGGTCGTCGTGCGACGAGATGGAATAGTAGCGACGAACTGCCACGTCATCACCAACGATCGCACCGGCAAGCTCTACGATGAGATAGTGTTCAGCCTTTCCCGCGATGATGCGATCTCTTCATTGACGCGCTACAGACTCAAGCCGGTTCTGATAAACCGGGAATACGATCTTGCTCTACTGCGAGTCGAATCGGACGTCGCCGGCAATGTAATCAAGAGTTCATTCGTTTTTCCCGCAATAGAGATTGCCGACGTGCGCAAGATCAAACTGCTGGATGAACTGTTCATCATCGGCTTTCCCCAGAAAGGCGGCTCGACGGTAACAGTCAATAGAGGCGTCGTCGAAGGCAAAGACATCCTCGGGAATTGGATCAAGACCGACGCTCGTGTCATTCACGGAAACAGCGGCGGCGCCGCCGTTAATAGCGACGGCAAACTGATCGGGATCCCCACAAAAGTAGTCGCGGATGAACAGCCCATCGATAAAGACGGCGATGGGTTCCCCGACGACTATCGCCGGTACGGTGCGGTTGGATTTCTGCGGCCGGCTCACCTGGTGGGCGAGATGCTCGCGCAACTTAACCGCACGGGCACTGAACGCCAGATAACCGCCTCAACGCCGGCCATCGTCGAAGCGTCCAAACTTCTCACAGTTCGCGGCGTAGTGAAGGCTATCGACGGCAAGCCGATCGCCGGCGCGCTCGTCGGGCTTCTGGCGATCGGAGAACCTAGCGTTACCGAGCGCACTCTGTTGACCTGGGGCAGCACCAACGGCGAAGGCGAGTTCGTGCTCAACAAACCCGTGCCACCCGGCAGGTATACCCTGAGAGCCAAGGCTCTGGCGAGGCAGCCTTACGCGAGCGATGTCGAGATCGCCGCCGGCTCACCCGCGATCATCATCCGGATGAGTCCCTCATCTGATAGATAGAATCCCCCGTGTTTCCCTTTCGCATTTGACAAGAGCTTCCCCGGATCTAAGCGACCACGTGGATGACAACAGAAAATCCGGGAAAAGCGCGCACTTACGCTTGCCTCAGCTTTTTTTTATGGCTATTATGAAGCTGCACGTGGACGCAGAGGGTCAAGCGGTTCGCGTTGCAGCACTCAGCCGGTCGTTCTGATCGGGGCCGTTTTGCATAGCCGAGTAAATCTGTAGTGGCGACAATGAGGCCGCCTGATGCCTGGTGCAAAGTTCGATGCCGGGCTCAACCGTGCAGCATCCTGTTAGTTCTGCACGTTAAAACGGGGGCACCGTCATGAAAACGAAATTCCCGTGCTTCTTCCTGACTGCTCTTCTCGTTATTGCTTCGTCCCAGTTTCTCGTCGCATTCGCCTGGCAGGATAAGGGCACTACTTCAAAGGCCAATCAAGCCGAGCCGGCAAAGTCATCTTCAGACGAGAAGCGAACGCCCGTCAATACCAGCGCCGGCGAGAAAAGCACCGCTGCGAAGCCCGACGACACAAAGCTTCAAAAGCCCAAAGATGACAAGCTGGTGCTAGGCACTGACATCGTGAACGTCACTATCAGTGTCACCGATCCCTATCAGAGATTTGTCACCGGGCTGAGCAAGGATCACTTCGAGGTCTTCGACGATAAGGTCAAGCAGCAGATCGCGCACTTCACCGACGACGACGCCCCGGTTTCTCTCGGAATAGTCTACGACGTCTCTGGGTCGATGAAGGACCGAATTAACCGGTCGATTCGCGCGCTTCGCCGGTTCATCGATACCTCGCATAATGACGACGACTTCTTCCTGATTGGGTTCAACGATCGCGCCAAGCTGGTGCAGGACTTCACAACCTCCGGAGACAACATCGTCGGCCATTTGATGTTTGTAAACCCGCGGGGCTCGACGGCGCTCTATGACGCTGCTTACATCGCGGTTGAAAAAGTCCAGCAGGGCCGTCATCACAAGAAAGCGCTGCTGATAATCTCCGACGGCCAGGACAACAACAGCCGCTACACCTATAAAGAGCTTCGCAATCGAGTCAAAGAAGCCGACGTTCAAATCTACGCGATAGGCATCACCGACCCCGCCAATGATTCGCTCGCCGGGTTCGGGCGCTCAGTGCTTGAAGAGATAACCCGGATGACCGGCGGCCGCGCATTCTTTCCGAACGGTTACAACGAGCCGGAACTTGTAGAGATCTGCACGCGAATAGCTTTGGAGCTTCGACATCAGTATTCGATTGGTTTCTATCCGACCGACCTCCAAAGCGAAGCCAGATGGCACAAGGTTCAGGTCAAGGTGAATCCACCCCGAGGATTGGGCCGGCTATCGCTAACGTATCGAGACGGATATCAGTCGTTTAAGAAGTGAATCAAGGTAGTAAATCCCGCAATTTGTCCTTCCCTTCACGTTCTCTCGGCAACGGTTCCGGTGCGGCTGTGCATCCCAACCGTCGGTCCCAGTTTCCAAGGCACGCATCACGGGAGTAGAATTCGTCTATGAAGCTCGCAACCTTCAGGCTGGCGTTCTCAATCTTCGCAATAGCCATTCTCTTTCTTTTGTCACCGAGTCTCCGCGCGCCATCGATGGCACGAGTGGTTCAACAGCGTCCGGACAAACCGAAGCTCCAAAAGTCAGAATCAAAACAAAGGGACCAAGAACAGCAGTCGCAAAAGGACGATGACATCATAACCCTCGGCAGGGTGCTCGTGCTGCTCGACATTACAGTAGTCGACCCGGCGAACAAGCCGGCGATGGACTTAAAGCAAGATGAATTCTCCGTAAGCGAAGACAAGATTCCACAGAAGATCGAATTTTTCAGCCGCGAACAGGTGCCGGTCTCGCTTGTCTTCGCAATCGATACCTCAGGCTCGATGCGGCCAAAGCTCGATACGGTGGTCAAGGCATCCTCCAATTTGGTTAAGGAGGGTCGCTCCGGCGACGAAATGGCGGTCATTGAATTCAAGGACCAGCCTGAGCTTCTGGAGGAATTCACCGGCGACGTCAATGATGTGATCGATACGCTTAACGGCCTCGTAGCCTCGCGGCAGACGGCGATGCTCGATGCGCTGTATCTCGCTGCTGATTACGCGAGCAAAGAAGGCAAGAATCGACGCAAGGCTGTACTCGTAGTAACCGACGGTCTCGACAACGACAGCTATTATAAGTTCAACGAGGTTGTGAATCATCTTCGAGAGATCGACGTTCAGATCTATCTGATCGGCTTCGTAAGCGATCTCGACCGGGACTCCGGCCTCTTCAAGAAGAGCGCGAAGGACAAGGCCGAAACACTGCTAAACAAGCTTGCAGAAGAGACCGGCGGCAAAGCTTTCTTCCCACGAGAACTCTCAGAAGTCCACGCCATAGCTGAGCAGATCTCCACCGACCTTCGCACCCAGTATTCGCTCGGCTACTATCCATCCAATTCCAAGAAGGATGGCACGTTCCGCGCCGTGAAAGTTCAGGTCAACTCCGGCAGCCGCCGATTGATCGCGCGTACTCGCAACGGGTACACCGCGCCCCGCGAAGGTGAGCATAAGAGCGTAAGCAACAACAAATAAGCGCGCTTAGTTTCAGACCTCTCTTTCAGTCCACTCTTATATCGGCGAACCAGCGTCAGCTTGTTCACTCTACTTGTTCACATGAATTTAACATGCCCGTCGCAGCGCCTTAACACCCGCTCACTATAATTCCCTCTTGAAGTTCAAACCCCCATTTCAGGAGGACTGCATTCAAATGAAGAACAATAAACTGCGGGTCACGGCGGCTGTGCTGATCGTGGGAGTGTTGAGTCTCGCTTTGGTTGGCTGCGGTTCCGGGTCGACCGGCGGAGCCAATTCAGAAGTGAAGCTGCAGGGCGCCGGCGCGACCTTTCCGAATCCGCTCTATCAGAAGTGGTTTAGCGAGTACAACAAGATCACGCCAAGCGCGAAATTTGATTATCAGTCAATCGGTTCGGGCGGCGGGATCAAACAGATCACCGCGAAGACCGTTGACTTCGGGGGGTCCGACGCGCCGATGAAGGACGACGAGTTAAAGGCTGCGCCCGGGGAAATCCTCCACATCCCAACCGTGCTTGGGGCCGTTGTTGTCACCTACAATCTCCCGTCGGTCACCACCGATCTCAAACTTACGCCCGACGCTATCGCGGGAATCTATCTTGGCAAGATCACCAAATGGAATGACACGGCGATTGCCTCCTCTAATCCGGGCGTCTCCTTTCCGGATACAGCCATCAACGTCGTCCGTCGCTCGGACGGAAGCGGAACTTCATATGTCTGGACCGACTACTTGTCCAAAGTAAGCGCCGAATGGAAAGATAAGATCGGTGTGGGCGCGATGGTCAATTGGCCTGCAATCGGCACCGCTGCAAAAGGCAACGAAGGCGTAACCGGCCAGGTTAAGCAGACTCCTAACTCACTCGGCTATGTTGAGTTGATCTACGCAGAACAGAACAAGCTGCCTTATGCGTCGGTCAAGAACTCATCGGGCGAATTCGTGAAGCCTTCACTTGAATCGGTCACCGCCGCGGCGGCTGGAGCAGCCGGCCAGATGCCCGATGATTTAAGGGTCTCAATTACCAACGCGGCGGGCAGGGATGCGTATCCCATCTCTTCGTTCACTTACTTCCTTGTCTATAAAAACCAGGATGATCAAGCCAAGGGAGCGGCGTTGGTGAACTTTCTGTGGTGGGCAATACACGACGGCGAGCAGATGACCAAACCGTTGCTCTACGCCCCTTTGCCGGCAGAGGTCGCAGCGAAAGCCGAGCAGAAGATCAAGTCGATCACTTACCAGGGCAAGCCGCTTCGAACGAGCTAGTAAAGTTAGCGAGCTTTGCGGACCTTTGCGTCTTTGCGTTGAGAATGCTCTTCGTACTTGAACCATGGGACAATCGCTGGCAGGAGGAGGTTCGGCGTCCTCACTAACGCCGAACCAACCAACCTTACAATTCGGCCGAGCGCCCTCGAGTCTGAGGGCACGGCCGCGTATTGGCGACCCGTTGTTCAAATGGGCCACTGGCTTCTTTGCCGTCCTGATCGCCGCCCTCGCCGTCTTGATCATGGTCGAGATGGCGATTAATTCAAAGCTGCCATTCGCGAAATTCGGCTTTGGGTTTCTGAGCCGCTCAGTCTGGGACCCGGTCAAGGAACAGTTCGGCGCATTGCCGTTCATCTACGGCACCGCTGTGTCATCGGTCATCGCCCTGATCATCTCCGTGCCGGTTAGCCTTGGTGTTGCGATCTTTCTGGTCGAGAAGGCGCCGCGAAAACTGTCAAATCCCATCCTGTTCATAGTGCAACTGCTGGCGGCAATCCCCTCAGTTGTCTACGGACTTTGGGGAATCTTCGTGCTCGCGCCAATGCTGCGCAATCACGTTTATCCGGCTCTGCAATCCACATTCGGATTCCTTCCCCTGTTTCAGGGGAATCAGAACGGGCTCGGGCTACTCACCGCAGGGCTCATTCTGTCGATAATGGTTCTTCCAATAATAACCGCGGTGACAACTGACGTTCTTCGAGCCGTGCCGGGAACGCAACGCGAAGCATCGCTGGCCCTCGGCTCCACTAGATGGGAAGCCACTCTGATTGTCCTGCAGAACGCGAAGTCCGGCATCTCGGGAGCGATCATCCTCGGACTAGGCCGGGCCATTGGCGAAACGATGGCTGTGACAATGGTGATCGGCAACAGATCACAAATATCGGCTTCACTGTTTGACCCCTCGTATTCGATCGCCTCTGTCATCGCCAATGAGTTCACCGAAGCAACATCGGAAATCTACTTACAGTCGCTCATCGAATTGGGGCTGATTCTGTTCTTCGTGACGTTTATCATAAATATGCTGGCGCGCTTGTTGGTCTGGAGCGTGACCCGTGGTGAAGGAAGGGGCGGGCATGCCTAGTGTGGGCCGTCGCAAACTGCTAGACAGTACCATGACGGTGCTCACAGGCTTGTGCGCGCTGTTCGCGGTTGCGTCACTTTTCTTCATCCTTGGATACATCTTTTGGGGTGGATTGCGCGGATTGAGTCTTGGCTTCCTGGTGAACTCGCCAAAGCCGATAGGTGAACCGAACAGCGGGATCGCAAATGCCATAGTCGGCTCGGTCATTCTAATCGCTCTCGGATCTGCGATCGGTATGCCAGTAGGAATCCTGGGCGGAATCTATCTGTCAGAGTTTGGCTCTAACAAGTTTGGCCTTCTGCTTCGCTTTCTGATCGACACGCTCACCGGAACTCCTTCGATACTCGTCGGAGTGTTTGTGTGGACTGTGATGGTTCATCCAATGGGCTACTTCTCTGCCCTGTCGGGCGGCGTCGCGCTCGGAATAATGATGATGCCCATTGTGGCTCGCACCACCGAAGAGATGATCAGGCTCGTGCCTCAGAGCTTAAGAGAGGCTGGGCTCGCCCTGGGCGCGCCCAGATGGCGGGTGACTCTGGGCGTAGTGTTGCGCACCGCCGCAAGCGGCGTCGCCACCGGCGCGATGCTGGCAATCGCGCGTATAGCCGGAGAAACCGCCCCGCTGTTGTTCACCGCCCTGGGGCTGAACTACATGAGCACGAATGTCTTTCAGCCGATGGCGTCGCTTACTTATCAGATTTACTATTATGCCCAGGCGCCGTATGAGGAATGGCACGATATGGCTTGGGCCGCCACGCTGGTGCTGGTGACGATGATCTTAGCGCTGAATATCGCGGTGAGGCTTCTTACACGGAACCGCCATCAGCAGGCGTAACCGGTTGGTATTGGGGGGCGGGCGGCACAGTCCTCCGCGTCTCCCGCGTCCTCGGCGGTTTTCTTCACCGGGAATCATCCGCGGAGGACGCTGAGCAACAATGCAATCGTGAGTGAGTAGCACGCTACGACACAACACCCGCGGTTCAGGCCACGTGAAGCAGCGAATATGGAGCAACTAAACTGATCTTATGAGCGAGCAGAAACCCAAACAGCATACAAAGACACGGGTGCTCTTCCTGTGCACGGGCAACTCGTGCCGCAGTCAAATGGCTGAAGGAGCATTACGCGAGCTGGCGGGCGATCGTTTCGAAGCCTCAAGCGCCGGCGCCACTCCGACGAGGATCAACCCGGCGGCGGTTAGAGTGATGGCCGAAATTGCCATGGATATCAGCGAACAGCGCTCGAAGTCGGTTGTCGAGATGATGGGCGAACATTTCGATTACGTCGTCACCGTGTGCGACAACGCGCGAGAGTCTTGCCCTGTCTTTCCCGGCGGCGCGTCGAAGCTTCACTGGAGTTTTGACGACCCAGCCTCCGCCCAGGGCACAGAAGAAGAGCGATTGGAAGTATTCCGGCGAGTGCGCGATGAAATCGTTTCACGCATTAGAGAGTTCGTAGTCAAACACGCCGCCTCGATGGATACTCGGGGCGATGCTCTAAATAACAATACGGGAAGTGGCAATCCCGTAGGGATGACCTGTCTATAGAGGCGCCGCGCGTGAGGATCCCGTAACTCCGTAGGAGTGACCTATCGCAAAGTCAGCACCGCGAAAATGAAAATGACTACACGCCCACACGAGCACGAAGAGGACGAACGCATGCACAGCACCAGTTCCGCATCTTCAGCGGTTTTGCCTTCGATCAACCAGGTACGACCTCATACAAATTCGGACCTTAAGCCGGATACACAACCCGCCCCACTAGCCGCCAAAATGTTGATCGAGAACCTGAATTTCTATTACGGCAAGACTCGTGCGCTGAAGAACATCACGCTTTCAATTCCACCAAACCAGGTCACCGCGTTTATTGGGCCCTCCGGCTGCGGCAAGTCGACGTTGCTTCGAACGCTCAACCGCATGAACGACGTAATCCCCGGGACTCGTGTTGAGGGCCGGGTCGAGATGGACGGCGAAGACATCTACGCGCCGGGCACCGACGTGGTATCGCTCAGAAGGCGCGCGGGAATGGTCTTCCAGAAATCGAATCCTTTCCCGCGCTCGATCTTCGACAACGTCGCCTACGGGCTGAGAATCAACAACCTCACACGCTCAAAGAGCGAGCTGGCCGAGCGAGTCGAAGCCAGCCTGAGAGCCGCCGCGATCTGGGAAGAAGTCAAAGACCGGCTGAAGGAATCGGCCTACGGGCTATCGGGCGGGCAGCAGCAACGCCTTTGCATTGCGAGAGCGCTGGCGGTGGAACCCGAAGTCGTATTGATGGACGAGCCTTGTTCGGCTCTCGACCCAATAGCCACGCAGAAGATCGAAGAGCTGATTGTGGATCTGAAGCAGCGCTACACTATCGTGATAGTCACGCACAACATGCAGCAAGCGGCGCGCGTGTCGGACCTGACGGCGTTCTTCTGGCTGGGCGAGATGGTAGAGTTCAACGACACTGAAAAGATGTTCACCAAGCCGGACAAACAAATGACCGAGGACTACATCACGGGAAGATTTGGATAGGAAAGGAAGTGGTCGGTGGCCGGTGGGCGGCGGTCAGTTGTAATGATCGTGCGCTCGATGGCAAGAGCTACGGACGACTGACCACTGGCCACCGGCCACCGACCACTGGCCACCGACCACTGGCCACCGACCACTGACCACTGGACTTCTTTTATGCACAAACGACTAATCGAAGAGAATCTAAACCAGATTCGCGACAAGCTTCTGGTAATGGGCGGCGCCGCTGAAAAAGCCATAATGCTCTCGATGCGAGCGCTCGAGGAACGCGACTCGAACCTGGCCGAACGCGTAGTCCGCGAAGACGACGCCATTGACGGCATGGAACTCGAGCTGGATCAGATGTGTGTAGACGTGCTGGTGCTCAAGCAGCCTGCCGCGTCCGACCTGCGCTTCGTGATCTCCGTCGCCCGCACCGCCCCGATGGTCGAGCGCATAGCCGATCACACCGTGAATATCGCCAAGCACGCGCTGTCCCTGAACAACCAGCCTCAACTCGAGTTAGCTTTGGATCTGTCAAGGATGTCGACGACGGTTCAGGGAATGCTTATCGACGGCCTCGACGCCTTCACCTCAGGCGACCCCGAAAAAGCCCGAGCAACAATCGAACGCGACGACGAAGTCGATTCGTTGTACGACATCTTCTACTCTGAGCTGATCACCGCAATGTCCCGGGATTCGTCCTTAGTCGACCGAGGCGTGCAATGGCTTTTCGTAATCAAGCACCTCGAACGCATCGCGGACTACGTAACCAATATTTGCGAGCAAATTATCTACATGTCGCGCGGCCAGGTAATCAAACACTCGGTTTGGTAGTTAGGGTTGGTTACCTTCTTTTCTTAGGAGCACCTAGGCAACCGCCGATTCCCGAATGGAACTCAGAATCAAAACGATCCCATCTGCATCTGCGTTTTCGAAGACTCCGTCAAGCCCCGTAGTGTTGTAGTCAGTGAAAGGCGGCTCATATAGCAGCCCTGGATCCATCACGCCGTTCTGTGTCAGATAGTCAATAACCCGATCAATAAATCGAATCTGGCTCGCCGTGAGAGTCTTTCGAGAAAGATAATCGCCAAACGCTTGTTTCGCAGCTTCTTGATCAAGGCCAACCAGTCCTCTTATAAACAGACCGAGATGCTCTTGTTTGCCATAGGCCTGTTCGAAGTCTTCCCTGGTACCCACACCACCGGATTCAAATAGAATCCGTTCAAGCTCAGCGATGTCGCTCGGGGTAATTGGTACGTTACGCTTCAGCTTCTGAATCGCGATGTGGTTCTCGTGTTCTTTAAGAAAATACAGGACCTTCTTCCGATACTGCACTATGTTAACCGCCGAGCCGATTCCGCCGAATGAGACGCGTGACTCCCGCACCTCTCCGAGTTCATCCTCGAAATCCGTATATATGAGTCTCCTCTGCTTTTTGTCCATGAACTTAACAAGATCGCGTAGTTTCTTGCGGACCTCTTCAAGCATCGGAAGCGTGATGTCGGCCCAGTATTCATCCTGTTGGAGATCGAGAATCAACTCAAGCTGATCTCTCACCATTGGTATCGAAGCCTTCGCTTCCAATCGGTTCGCGATCTCTTTCACTTGATCTCGAAGCCTGATGAAAGAAACGTCGTTGATGAGGACCGCAAGCTGAATCTTGAGCGTCAACAAATCAAATCGCTTCGCTGTTTCATCCTCTGAATCGAGTTCGTTCGGAAGCCCCGATAGAATGTGATCGAGTTCATCAAAGTCACCCGACTCAAGTTCTTCCCATGTTGCAGGTTCGCGGAACTTCTCAACGAGCTTCCGATGCGGCCTCACCACGAAGTTGTCGACATTCATCGCGTCAATCTCGCTTCTCAGTGTCTCGCAGATCTCCTTGTCGAGTTCATCGATGGATGCTTGCTCTAGTCCGAGATGATTGAAACTCTCAAGCAACTCCACACGCGCTTTGAAGATTCTCGTGCTGAGAGATTCCTGCGCGATGCCTTCAACACCCTTCGCATTCTGATTGAAGAACTCCAGATTCTGGCAATAGTCGAATATATAGAAGAACTGTTTATCGATTTCGGGGCCGAAAAGCTCGGGGCGCAAACGAGTGCCGCGCCCAATCATTTGGAAGAACTTTGTCTTTGAGCGAACAATCTTGAAGAACACCAAATTGACGATCTCCGGTATGTCGATTCCTGTGTCCAGCATATCAACGGAAATCGCAATCTGCGGAGGCTTTTGCGGCGTGGAGAATTCATCGAGCAAGCTCTCTGCATACGTCTCGTAGTGATCAATCACGCGCGCGAACTTTCCCTTGTAGTGCGGATAGTTCTTGTCGAAGCGCTCCTGAATGAACAGGGCATGCCGGTGATTCTTGGCGAAGATAATCGTCTTGCCCAATACATCGCCGCCGCCTACCTTCAAGCCTCGCTGCATCAGGGTCTCAAGCACCTTATCGACGGTATCCGCGTTGAACAGCCACTTGTTCAATGCGGCGGCGTCTATAGCGTCGGGCGCCTCGATTTGTTCCTCGTCCCATTCGATGGCGTCCCACTCTTCCTTTTCCTCTTCGCTCAAGTCATCGTATTTGATCCCGCCTCGCAGAAACTTGAGCGGAACTTCAACCGATGCGTACGGCACCAGAAAATGGTCTGCGACAGCCTGTTCGAGATCATAGGAATAACTCGGCACACCCTTCTCAAGATCGAACAGCGAGTAAGTATTTCGATCGACCTCGTCCTTTGGCGTAGCGGTAAGGCCTACAAGTAGCGAGTCGAAATACTCAAAGATTGCCCGATATTTTTGATAGACCGACCGATGAGCTTCATCAATGATCACCAGATCAAAATGGCCCACGCCGACGCGACGCACGCCATCCTCGACTTCATTAATCTGGCCCATCATCGTGGGATAGGTTGAAACATAGACACGGCTGTCAGTGAACTTCTCGGTGACCAGATTTACCGGGCTGGAATCAGGCAAGTGCTTCTTGAACGCATTGCAAGCCTGTTTGACAAGCGCTATCCGGTCGGCAAGGAACAAGACCCGCTTAATCCAATTGCATCGCTGCAGTAACTCGCAGAGCGCGATAACCGTCCGCGTTTTGCCGGCTCCGGTAGCCATCACGATCAATGCCTTGCGCTGTTGAATCGAAAAATGTTCGGTGACGGCGCGGATTGATTCTTCCTGATAGTATCGCTCGACGATTTCTTTATTGATGCGTTCGTTCGACGGATTCGTTCTCTTCTCCCGCCGCTGAATCAATAACTCAAGCTCGTCGCGTTTGTAGAAGCCCTGCACTTCTCGCGGCGGATAATTCAGATCATCCCAGAACCATGTTTGATAACCGTTCGTGTAGAAGATCAGCGGCCGTTGGTTGAATCGCTTCTCAAGACAGTCAGCATAGAGCCTGGCTTGTTGCTGTCCGATCCGAGGGTCTTTCTTCGTGCGCTTGGCCTCTACAACCGCAAGCGGCAATCCGTCGTTTCCCCACAGAACATAGTCGACGAAGCCTTCGCCTTTTGCGTTCGGCATACCCGTGACCGGGTATTCCCGGTCCTCGACTTTGTCGAGTGGCCAGCCTGCTTCACGCAACAGCAGATCGATGAAGTAGTCGCGGGTTTCTGCTTCTGAATAATCGTGGTCGTCGCGGATTAATTCGTTCTGTTGCTTTGCTTGGGCGATTTGCTGACGAAGCAGTGCGATCTGAGTATCAGTGTCGGCAAGCGCCTTGGCCTGCTCTGCGATTTCGTGATCGCGTTCCTGTAATTGCTCTTCTAGCGCGCGAAGCTGATCCAGCGTCTTCACCGCAACCGCGACCTGGGCAGGAGGTACCTGCTGTTCGTCCCAATTAATGTTCTCGTACTCGGCAGGCGAGCGTCGCGTGTACGTGCGCGCAAGCCAATAGAGAAAATGAAATAGTTCCTTCGTCACCCGAAGCGCGTCACGCTCAGTGATTGGCTTCCGGCTGTGCACTGCAAGGTTGCCGACTTCCTTGATCGTTTTAACTTTGAGAAAAAGCTCACCCGGTAGGTTTTGCTTGAATGTAGGTTCATAGATAAGCGCGCTGAGATTGTCGTCATATGGCTTCGTTAGCGCGGCATCGTGCTCGTACAACCAATCGATCGCGAGTTCGAGGGTGCGTCGCGCATAGAAGCAACAACTGCGCGCATCGGTGCGTGCCAGCGACTCAACCTTGGCGGCTGATTCGAGCAGTTCCGGCCATTCGCTTTTTAGGAAGGCGAAGTTGGACATCACAGTTCTCCGCGAAAGGCTCGGTGCTGGAGGGAGGCGAAGAGTGCATCCATCTCAGCCAGCGACGCGCGTTGCATTGTTCTTAGTTTGTCCACGGCGCGAACTCGACGCTCGAACTCGCGCTGCAAGCCGATGGGAGGGATAGGAATAACGAATGAGCGGATGTCATCGAAATTGAGTCCTGCCTTCACGGCTTGCCGGTTGCGCCTCGAAACTTGGCGCTTACCAACTGGAGAGTTGAAGTAAGCCGACAAGAAGCGTGGAACGATGCCTTTTGTGCGCAGAATCGAGAGGTGTTGGTTTATGTACGCCGGACCAAGTCCGTCTGGTACAACTGCTGTCCGTCCCAAGTCTGCAGTGATGCTCAAAAGGACATCTCCCGCTTGGACGCGAGTTCGCTTGGCCTCCGCAGTGTTAGGGGCTCTCACATAGGCGGCGTCGGCGAGAATCAGTTCATCCCGTCGCACGTTCTGGATACGAAGAAACAGATCGCCAGAGTCAGAATAGTATTCTGCCCAACCTCGCGAACCACTCGTCAGGAAGTCGAGCAAGTCGCCGAGTCTCCTAGTCGGCCATTGGTCAAGAATCGTCGTGTCGTCGCCGAAGAGGTCCAGAAAGAGGGATTGGGTCAGAGAGTCGAGTTGGGCGAGGGCGGCTCGTCGCAACGTCCGCAACGCCTCCGCAAGGTCCAGCACCCCTGCAATCCGGCGCTGCTCCGGCAGCGGCGGCAGTGGGATTTCAAGTTCCTCAACCATTCCGCGAGTGACGTGCTGGAGCCCAACTCCGCCGTGCGCCTGCTCGATCAGCCGATCCAGCCGATGATTGACCGCGATTCTAGCCCATTCCTTTGTGATTGCTTTCTGGTCCAGATCGCAGCGAAAGATGTGCTGATTCAAGATGCCCTTTGGTCCATTCCAAATGTGTGCACCGAACGAAGTCCCGGGTGTCCCAGACCATGCAAGCAAGAGATCCCCCGTCTTCACGAGTATTTGCTTGTCGAGGGTGCCAGCCCAGTAGTTGAATGGCTTGTCCGAACCATTGAGGTTTTGAATTCGAATGATTGGAACCCCTGCACCACTCCAGTCAGTGGGTTTGAACGCCTTCCCATTTACCAAATGGCAGACGAAACCGAAAGGGATTCTGGGCAAACTCATTTCAGCATCCCTTCCAGTTCCTTGATCCCTCGCTGAATCTCTGCCTCCATTGCGCTGAGGCTAGCAATGATTTCCCCTGGCGGGCGATGCTTGGCTTCTTCATGAACGATTTCTTTGTAGCGGTTGAGCGAAAGGTCGTAGCCCTGCGCAGCAATGTCGGCCTTGGGGACGCAGAAGCTTTGCGTTGTACGCGGATTCTTGCGCTCGGCTTTGTCGCGTCGGGTCCAGCGCGCGAGGATGTCAGGCAGGTTGTTCTTCGCGTGTTCGGCGGCGGTGAGCGCGACCCTGGGAACTGCGCCGAGTTTTTCCGGCGGCAACAGCTCAGTCCGCTTGTCGTCGAGCGACATTCCGTCGGCGTCCACGTCGTAGAACCACACATAGTCCGTGCCGCCGGAGTTGGTCTTGGTAAATAGGAGAATCGCAGTCGACACGCCCGCATAGGGCTTGAACACGCCGCCGGGCAGCGAGATGACGGCATCCAGTTTCTGTTCCTCGACGAGGATCTGGCGCAGCTTCTTGTGCGCGTTAGATGAACCGAAGAGCACACCATCGGGCACGATTACGGCAGCGCGTCCGCCAGGCTTGAGCAGCCGCAGGAAGAGTGCGACGAAGAGCAGTTCGGTCTTCTTCGTCTTCACGATGCGCTGAAGATCTTTGGCGGTGTTCTCGTAGTCAAGTGAACCCGCGAACGGCGGATTTGCGAGAACCAGAGTGTATTGCTCTTCGTCGCCGGCGTGTTCTTCCGCTAGTGAATCCTTGTAACGAATGTTTGGATTCTCCACTCCGTGCAGCAACATGTTCATGCTGCCGATACGGAGCATCGTCGAGTCGAAATCGAAACCATTGAAGAGCTTCTCGTTAAAGTGATGACGCAATTCGTCCGTCCTGAAAATCTCCGGGTGATGCTCCCGCAGATACTCGCCGGCGGCGACCAAGAAGCCAGCCGTGCCGCAAGCCGGATCGCATATGATGTCCTTCGGACCAGGAGCCACCATCTCGACCATTAGCTGAATGATGTGGCGCGGTGTGCGAAACTGCCCGTTCTGTCCCGCAGTGGCAATCTTACTGAGCATGTACTCGTAGAGATCGCCTTTGGTGTCCCGATCCTCCATCGGAATCTTGTCGATCAGGTCCACGACCTTGGCAAGCAGGCCAGCGTTAGGAATGGTGAACCTCGCGTCTTTCATGTGATGCGAGTAGGTAGAATCCTCCCGCGCGCTCTTCAGTTCTTTAATGAACGGAAATACCTTAGTCGAAACAATCTCGTACATGGCCGCGGGCGCTTCGTTTTTGAAACGCGACCATCGAAGCGCTTGTTGCTTCGGCCCAAACACGGAATTCTCAATCGGTTGCTTTAGCCGGTTCGCCTTAGCTTCTTGTACGGTATGGAGCTCGTCCAGCCGCTTGATGAAGAGCAGGTAAGTAATCTGCTCAATGACCTCCATGGGATTGCTGATGCCCCCCGACCAGAAAGCATCCCAAAGGCGATCAACTTGTGATTTGAGTTCTCCGGTTATCATATTACTGAAGTCCCGCAGTATCCGAGGACAACAGTTTAGCTTGCCTCGGGGGTCGCTGTTAATATCCGCGCTGCTGCGAGGGAGGCGCATTCGGATCAAGGGCCTCTCAACAATGAAGAACAGGGATTCAATGAAGCCCAAGCAACATGTACCGTCGGCGATCGCCCAATCTCTGGTCGATCTCCTTCTTGTCGTTTTCGCTAAGTTTCGTTTTTCGCATCCACCACCTAACCGCATTACACAAATCTGCGATAGGTGGTGCCTTTCTGGATGTCGCAAGTTCTGGATAGGCTAAGCCGAAATCTTTATGATCGGTCGCGAGCACGAGACAGTTGAACTTCCCGCTGAGAACTCGGCGTTTAACGTCTTTCCAATCTCCGGTGATTTCATCGGGCTCAATGTAGTACCTCTCTTTCTGATCGTCCCAACGTAAGTTTGTCTCAATGTTCTCTGGTAGCTCTTGATAACGTGCTTTTGTATACATGAGTCGAACATGAGGTTTGGCTGGGTGTTTAGCTCTAACGGGGTCCCAGAACGATACTTTGGCGCCGTAGGCAAACAGATTCTCCATCAGTTTTATAGCTGCCGATTCTCGAATGTCCCCTACATCCTTCTTGTATGAGACTCCGAAGAATAGGATAGATGAACCAGCTATTCCCATCATTTGCTGATTTAGGAGTCTTTGAATTAGGTCGAAGGCCTCACGTCTCATATTTTGATGCTCGCTTTCTGCAACATCCACAAAAGTTGCCGCGAGGCGTCTGTTCCGAGTGGCCCAGCCGAGGTAATGCGGATCAATCGGAAGACAGTGCCCGCCGATCAACCCCGGATAGCACAAGTCAAATCCGAATCCCTTAGTCTTAGCGGCATCGATTATGTCCCAGATGTTCAGGCCTAGTGTCTTTGCTATTCTTGCCATCTCATTGGCGAAGGCTATAGATGTAGACCGGAAAGTGTTCTCAACCAACTTAGTCATCTCGGCAGTCTCAAGATTGGCGACCGTTTGAACACTGCTGAATACGGTTTCGTAAAGGGCCTGTGCGACATCGCTGCTTGCTTGATCCAGGGCGCCAATGATTCGCGTTACAGTAGATGTTGGGGGATATATCTCTTTGTCCTTGGACTTCAACGCTTCAGTAGCCTGTCTTTTTGTCGTTGCGTGAGCGCCTGGACTAGTTCGTTCTGGAGCATAAGCCAAATACCAGCGGCGTTCGTCGATCCCATACTTTTCGAGCAGCGGCTTGAAGTACTTTTGTGTAGTCCCAGGGTAAGTGGTGCTCTCCAATATGATAAGGCGCTCCTTGGGTAAGTGGCCTCTTTGCTGTTCGATCTCACATACTCGCGCGATCAGGTTACGAGATTGCTCAATCTTACCTGTATCGGGTTCCGATTCATTCGTTCGAGACAGTGGTGTTGGAACGCAGATGATGAAGACATCTATTCCTTCGAGTTGCTCCAGTATGCTTGGGGATGAATCGGCGGGTTCACGCTCACTTACAACTACTAGTCTCAATGATTTTCCAAGTACAGTAGCAATTTGTTTTGCGTCCACACCTTCAACAGTAGTTTTACCGCTCTCTAGTGCATCTACTACACTATGACTGACGTCAATACCCACTACTTGAAATAGTTTCTTACCTGACAAGCTGATTGCCAGTGGTAACCCAACGTAGCCAATGCCAATTATCCCGATTACCGCGCTGCGGTTCGAGATACGTTCTAACAGTGATTCCACGTCTAATCTCCTCCTTCTCCCTTAGCTCCGCTCCACCGGTACCCGGTTGGCTGCGAACTGAATAATCTCGCAGCTACTCCGTGCTAAGATCCATTTACTAGCGATCAGAGCCTGGTTAGATATTATGGGATAGTGGATATCGCTTATTTTCCTTGAAGGCCGATTCGCAGTGACACAACGAGAGCCCGCAAGCTCCATATTGTGTTTTCGGAAACCGCTTCCGTCGAACTTGCACTTGAGAGTCTAATACCTAACCGAACAGAGTTCAAACTGAAATATTGCTTCCATAACAATTTGACAAAATCATCATCCATCGAATATGGTTCGCCTTCGCAGTAATCGATCTCACCGTACGTTTGTTGCATCACCTCTGTCTAATTCTTAAGCGAGGCTATCTGACTATGAACGATCTAAGAACCGCTGTAGAGCTTTCATCAGAACTCAACAAATTTCGAGACCGCGCCAAGGAGCTGCGTGAGCAAGGTAGACGCGCTCTCAAGAGCATCGAACAGTCTGAAAGCCAAGGTGAGGTTTCTCAGAGCAGTCTTCAATACCCTGGAAAATGGATACTGAGTGGGAACAATGTAGAGACGGCCCTGCTGGTTAAGGTGCTAAACCATAGAGACATGTGCGGGGAGGACAAGGAGAATGAAGACTCGGACGCGCCGCCTCGACTTCTAAAGAGATTAACTGACCTCACACTCGAAGAACTCGCTTCTCCGTTGGAGATTCTGAAATCGAATAGCCGACGGACCGAAGGCCATCTTGCCAATTCATCTCATATTCAGCTTGAGCAGAAGAGCGAAGCGAGGGGAGATCATACAATTCCCGTGTTGGTTGCGGCCCGAGTGATGCAGGCGTTGGTCACAAGATCGCATACGGTTTTCTCGCGTGCCACCCTGATATGTTACTACCGTATCGTTCGCGAACTGTATACAGCTGCTCCACCAGATTGGACGATAGGAGCAGCTAGAGCTGGTGCTGGAGGAAACACATCCGCTTTCGTAACGGGTGAATGCATCAGAGCCATTTTCGCTTTTGAAGACACCATTAAGCGAACCGCTACTTTTTGCAAACAGACTCACCGACTCTTCGGCCGCTATGATTTGTTGAATGAAATGATGCGCGGCTTCGAAGAGTCGCAGTTGCGACAAGAACCAAATTCATCACCCGGATTTGATATCAAAGGATGGGCAAACCGGAACATCGAACGGATGTGGTTTGATTGGTTCATATCAACCAACCCACGGCACGGAAGCATGGCTTTGCACTGCGGGACAAAAGAGAATGAGCTGTTGTTTAATCCGGACTTGCCGGTCGACATGAGATTGCTCGGTAATTATAAGGAGGGTCTGATCAAGAAGCTGGAAGAGGCTGTCGGATGGGTGACATCCGAGATCATCAAGGCTGAGGATGAAATAGAGGTCTGGCATGTAAGACAGACTGAGGCGGCGGAGCAAGAAACCGAGGAGGGTGGGGGTATCCAGGGTCGATCTGAAAAGGAGTGGCGTGATCGGTCTCACGCCGCAAGCGCGCACGATTTCGCTCTTGGTCTGATCAAAGACGCGCGAGCGGAAGCCAAAGAGGCCGGTGATCTTCTGCGCAGTCCAGTACAGATCAAAGAAGTTCTGGATCAATTAAGAACGAAGGTTGAACGAATATCCTACCGCATCCATAGGGTGCTTGAACCCGCGAAGAGATATATCAGGACGGTTCTGAATCGCGAAGTAGCCGCGTCAGCGCTGGGGCGATTTGATGCCGGTGAGATGGTTTTTGCCGCGGCTTCCTTTGGTGCTGTGACCAATTGGCAGCAGAGCGAATTACTGACTCGAGCAAGCGCATTGCTAATTCAGAATCTGCCGGAAACTGGAAGGCTAGCTACGACTCGACCATTTCAGTCAACTCGAGAAGGGCATCGAATGCTGCCAATCGGGTGTGAGATGACAAGGAGTCTCGCTCAGGTACTGCAAAAACTCCCAAAAGAGATCGAGCCGCAGATCGTTGGCAGACTCCTCAATATCTTCGAGGAGAGATTAATATCTCTAGATCGTTCAAATGAACCGAATCACAAGAAACGAGTTGGTTGGAACTTCGATGGCTCGCCTGATCCCACTACGCCCTGTGTCTGGGTAACAGCAGTCTCAGTCCTGGCTCTGGACCGCATCGTCCGGATGCTCAATGAGCGAATCAATGAAATCATTTTTCAACACTTCGAGGTCATCCGGCCGGAAAAGCCTCATAGTCCTCTCGAGCTAAATGACCTTGTCTATCCCGATTTCGGGTCAAGTGAGAATGAACGTTGTATGGGGCTTCGTCTTGAACAAATGCGCGCGCATGCTATGCGTGTCACCCTGCCGGCAATGTATACAGACGGAAAAGGAGACAGGGAGAGGGTGTTTTCGTCGATTTTTCATGGTCCTCCAGGTACTGGAAAAACCACTTTAGTTGAAGCGCTTGCATTCAGTAGCAAATTGCCTCTCATAAGGCTATCTACTAGCGATCTTGTTGTTAAAGGTTCAGCCGCAATCGAAGGTCAGGCAAGATCCGTTTTTGAGGCCCTATCGATGCTGACACAGGTTGTTGTCATACTTGATGAGTTCGAAGTCGTCGTTGGAGAACGCGGCTTACCGGGCAAGAAGAACGAAGATGTCTTCGAGTTTCTCCGCACGGGGATGTTACCAAAACTTGTAAAACTACACGATGCTGCACGGCAGCAATCAGTTGTGTATTGTTTGGCCACCAACCATTTAAACAGAATAGATGCAGCAGCACAGCGCAAGGGCCGATTCGATTTCAAATTACTTGTTGGGTATCCTGACGAGTTGTCGCGAGCGGGGACTCTCCTCTACCGAATGCAACGAGTCGTCCAAAGACTCGAACACGATGAAACACCATTTACGAGAGAGTTGATCGGAATGCACAAGCGAATTAGTGACTTGGTTCAATGGACTGATGGGATTCAAACCGAACGGCTTGCTAACGATTTCTTTTGGTTGCCAGATTGGGTAATCAATCTAGACGATCCGCGCATCGAAAATTACAAAAGGGATGTTCCGATACTCTGGTACGTGCTGACAGGGGAAGATGAGGGCTTCACAATAAAGAAGGAGCAATTGGATGAGGAGCGACGGGGTAAAAAGACTAATCAGCCATCCGCGCATATGTCGCGGGAAAGGATGAGACGTCTACGGCTCGCGAGGTTGCAATTCTGGCGGAAGCCCCCGCGTGTGTCCTAATACCTGTAAGTCATTAGTCTCACATTGTTAACACTACTTCTCCTGAACGGCGGGTCGGCCCGAACACATCGTTGACGGACCGACCCTTCTTTCACGCCAATCTTCAACTCCCCGACGAGGAGCCCGGAGAGGGGGTCGCTTGACGGCGGGGTTGAGTGCCGCGGGGGTGGGGGGTTGTCCGGGTGTTTGCTGGTTGAGTGGCGCTCGATGTGGCTTGCGCTGGTCCACTCCGCTAGCATTTCTCGGTCGTGCGCGAATTTGTTGCGGACTACTACGTCCAGTTTCCGCAACAAGCCAACAGCATCGCTGAGGTCGTCGTCCTGCGCTTCGTGAGCAGATACCTTCGAATCTTTTGTGCGGTTTGCGTCGTTGATCGCCGACTTGAAATCGTCGATTGCCGTACTCAACTGCTCCAGGAAATCTGACGGCATCTCCTCGCGTATGAATTCCGTCTCCAGCGGAGTCGCGTTGGCCAGAAACGTCCTCGCCGCGTTCAGCAGATCCTGTTCGGGAAATGCCAGCGGCATCCGGAACTTGTTCTCGAGACCCGGTGAATCCACAGCCAGCACGCGAGATGTTCGATTCATCGGTTCCATTTGGGAATGGAAGGTAACTCCTACGGAGTTCGAACGACAAACGCGCCTCGATCCATAGACAGGCAACTCCTACGGAGTTGCACTGGAAATGTTCAAACTGGCGAGCAGCTGCATACTTCTGAAAGCTGCAAGTCCACTTTTTGATCACACCCTACAACAGCTGAGATCGGCTGTGACCTAAGGAACCGTGTGGGGAGAAGGTGTATTATTCGAAATCAACTCGGGAGGATTCCGCAAATGCTGCTTCATTCGACTAGACTCTTGCTGGCGGGGAATAAGTTCGCTCTGTTCCTAATTCAAACTGACAGACGGGCAGGTAGCGCTACTGAAGACTTCTCGATGTGGGGGACGAGCTATAAGGTGAAATGGTCTACCCTGGCTTGTGCGCTCCTGATTGGAATTGTTGCCGGGGCGATTGCGTATCGGTTCATGCTTAGAGAAGAGGCAATGGGCCTGATCACGTGCCTTATCCTGGCAATCGCCGGCTCGGTTGTTGGCACACTCATTGGAGGTTTGATCTGGAGGAATGACTCTCGCGTTTTCACTCTGGGTGGGCTGCTGCTTTCACTTCTGGGAGCAGTTGTGTGCCTGTTTCTTTGGCGAACGGTCCGCGGCAAAATGTAGGCATGCGTGTCGTCCGCAACCGCGGGCGACGTGAAAGTAGCGCAGGGATTTCGTGGGTGGGGTTCAGTCGGCCTACCGAATGAGTCCGCGAAGCAAACGGAGCCCTCTTGACGGAGGCCGGAGCTCCGTAGGAGTGACATGTCTAAGTTTAAGCGACCGTCTGGCGGCGGGACTGCGCAGGAGTCACCCGGCGCCAAAGGTAACTCCTACGGAGTTCCGAACGACGACGTGCCTTGATCAATAGACAGGTCACTCCTACGGAGTTGCGATGCAAATGTCCAAACTTCAGTCGTCCGCTTCGCGGACGAAACAATTCTGACTTCGTGGGCAAGTTCCTCTTCACTCACCTCACCTGAGAATTAACAATATTGAAACGTTGCCATAACCCGGTTTTTACATGACTACCGGATAATGGCGACTCTATGTGGCCCGATCAGATAACCAGCGGAGCGTGTACCTGCGATTCCGTAAACAAAACTAACCGTAGGTCGCACACTACCGACAGGTCGAACAGACAAAACCAGGTCGAACAGACAAAACCAGGTCGAACAGACAAAACAGCTCGAGCCGTACCGACTGCTCGAGCAATACCAACGTAGTTCTCGGAATTATTCTGCTCTGACGATCCGTTATGAGTGTTAAACAAGAACTCTCTGCTCACAAGGAGATCTCAATACTAACAAAAGCAGGAACGACATTCTGTCTCGCTTTGGCATTGCTGCTTGGCGCCACTCCCATTGCCGTCGCCCAGCAGCAATCGCCCGCCAAAGAGCTTGCGCGAAACGTCGCAGACTCGACGAAGCATCCCACAGGAGTCGAGGAAAAGACCGCTAACACTAAACGCGATGAAAGCACCGCCACGTCGCCAAGCGTCGAAGATCGCTTGAAAGCTATGGAGCAATTAATCGAGCGGCAACAACTCGAGATCAAGTCTCTGCGCGACATAGTCGAGAAAAAAGGCGATGCGACCGCGGGCGCTCGCGCGGCTGACGCACCTCAGACGCAAGGCAACCAACCTCTCGACGGGCAGCCTCAGTTGGCGACTGCTGCGAATCAGGCTAAGACGCCTGCAAAGGATCAGCCCTCGCCATCGGACTCACAAAAGAGAGTTGATGAATTGTATAAGAAGTTCGGCGCGATACGATTCAGCGGCGACCTTCGGTTCAGGGGTGAGACATTTCGGAACCAGGGCTTCGATGCGGTGACCGAGCCCGCGGATCGTAATCGGCTTCGCATACGCGCGAGGCTCGCTTTGGATGGGACTATCGATAAGCATTTTGATTGGGGTATGCGACTGGCGACCGGAATCTTCACTGACCCGATCACCACAAATCAGACATTCACGGATGCGTTTGAGCGAAAAGCGTTCGCGCTCGATCGCGCGTTTGTTCGATACGACTCGAAGACCGACGAGGTCGGAGTCCAACTCGTCGCGGGAAAATTCGAGCCCACTTTCAGGGGAACTCAGATGGTGTGGGACGATGACCTGAACGTCGAGGGCGCGTCCGAGGCTGTGTACTTCAAGACGAAGACAGCGCTGAAACAGCTCAAGTTCGTCGCGTTCGAGTTGCCGTTCAACGAAGTGTCCGGTGGCAAAGACGTTGGTGGGATTTCCAAGCAACCGGCCGCAGCCAGGTTTTGTAGGCCGGGTGTGAACAATCCACCAACTTCGTTGGTGGGATTTCCAAGCAACCGGCCGTAGCCAGGTTTTGTAGGCCGGATATGAACAATCCACCAACTGCGTTGGTGGGATTCGGAAGCGCGCAGGTGGCCAGCGGCTTTGTAGGCTGAATATGACAATCCACCAACTGCGTTGGTGGGATTCGGAAGCCTTGCTTGCTGAAGCCCCGGAACAGCAGTGAGCGCGGGTGAATCGCCAGGAAGAGGGGAGCCTTAAAATTGAACATTGACGGCGCACGCGATAAGCTTCAGACATTCAGTATGGCTATTGGAGTTGACGAGACAAGAGTCCGCAGCATTCTCATCGTCGAGGATGACGAAGATATTGCGGATTCGATTCGCTACAACCTCGAGCGCGAAGGGTTTCGAGTGCGAATCGCGACGACCGGCGAAGACGCGCTCGAACTCATTTTCAATGGTCCGCCAAACTTGATTCTTCTGGATCTGAACCTGCCGCACATGAGTGGATTCGAGATCTGCCGGCGGCTTCGCGCGGAGATGCCAACGGCGCAGGTTCCGATAATCATGCTGACCGCGCGCGCCGATGAAACCGACAAGGTGCTCGGCTTGAACATGGGAGCGGATGACTACATAACAAAGCCGTTCAGCATGCGTGAGCTTGTTGCGCGAATCAATGCCGCTTTGCGCCGAACTGAGGGCGTGGAGATTGAACGCCCGGCCTTCGACAACGGCGTGCTGCGAATCGATCCATCGACGTTTCGAGTCACTTACCAAAGCCGTGAAATAAAAATGACGCGGAAGGAGTTCGCGTTGTTGTCGGAGCTGGCTCGGAACCAGGGACGAGTATTGACTCGCGAAGTTCTGCTGGATCGCGTGTGGGGAATGAACTACTTCGGTGACTCTCGGACGCTGGACGTCCACATACGGCGGCTGCGGCAAAAGCTGGGTGACCCGTCGCTAATCGAAACCGTTACTGGCGTAGGATATAGGCTTGTGGCGAATGAAAAACAGAAGGCATAACGCAGGAGTTATTGGTCATTTGTCATCAGTCATTGGTCATTATTGGTCATTGGTCATTAGTCATTGGTCAATAGACATCGTGCGACATTGATTTCTGACTTCTACTTCTGATCTCCGACTTCTGACTTCTGATATATGAAAGACATCGAACGACGAGTCTGGATTGTTACGCTGGCGGCGCTGCTGCTGTTTGCGATCTATGAAACCATCAAGACGGTGTTGTTTCCGAGCCTTTCCATCGTCAACTCCCACATAATCACGGTCGTCGTCGTCGTGGTGATGACCTTTCTTGTCTCGCGCTATGCTCTCGGCCGCTATAGTCAGGCGCTCGGCGAAGTGCAGCGCCAAACCGCGATCACTGAAGAGACTAATCGACTGATGACCGGAGTTCTGGCGACCATGCGCGAGGGTGTGGTTATCGTGAATTCGCAGTTCGGCATCGCTCTTTATAACGAAGCTGCGGCGCGGATATTCAAGCTTCGCGAAACCGACATTGCAAAACCGGCGACGCTCCGTGGGCAAGGCTCCTCACAGCCGGCCGCTCGCGGCGAAGCGCACGAGCTACAAGAACACGTGACCATTCAATCGCAATCGGTAAATGGCGATTCGCACAACTCAACGCGCAAGTATCGTTTGACGGATGCGACTCGCGATCCCGCGATCAACAGCGCGTTCAGACGCGCACTCGAAGAGAAGATTCCGATTGAGTTGCGCGTGGACATGGCTGACCGGGAGCATCGCAGTTTTCAGTTGAATGTCGCGCCGCTAGGCGGAGATCTCGCAGTTGGAGTCTTTTTCGACATCACGCAACTCGAACGGCTCGAGCGCGTGCGAAGAGAGTTCTTCGCCAACCTGTCGCACGAGCTGCGCACTCCATTGACTGCCATTCTCGCGTATTCGGAAACCTTGCTCACCGGCGCGATGGATGATCCGGAACATAACACCAGGTTTCTTGACACGCTTTACAAACACGCTACGCGGATGAACGAGTTGATCTCGGACATCTCCGACTTGTCTGCCATCGAGTCGGGTCAAATCGAGTTGGCTCTTAAGCCCGTCAACCTGCGCCGAGCCGTCGCCGACGTAGTCATGCTTCTGGAGTCGCGACGAGCCGACACCAAGGTATCGATCACCGCTTCGGTTCCCACGCACTTGCGGGTGCAAGCAGATCGCACCAGGCTCGAGCAGATCCTGTACAACCTCGTCGACAACGCGGTGAAATTCAATCGGCCAGAAGGCTCGGTTCATATCACCGCCGAAGAGATTGACGGCCGCGCGGTCATCAGCGTTCAGGATACAGGTGTGGGGATTTCGGCATTGGATCTGCCGCGCATCTTCGAACGGCTTTATCGAGGAGACAAATCTCGCTCGCGCAAAACGGAAGGCTCGGGGCTTGGCTTGGCTATCGTCAAGCATCTGGTGCAGGCGCACGGTGGTGAGGTTTCGGTGTCGAGTGAACTTGGCCGCGGCTCGCGATTCACTTTCACGGCGCCGGTCGCGGTGGAAGACGAGCGCGCGTCTGAAAGGACAAAGGCTGAGATGTTTTCAGTCGATACCTAGATGGCGATAGGCATTACCCGCCTGAAGCAACAATTCATACAAACTTAACAGCAACGCCACACCGGTATAACGCAGCTCGTCTATCATCCGAACAGCACGGGCGAAACAGCGAGGGAGCCATGACGTTTAGAGAACCCCCAATTCCCCGCCACGTTCTTAATCCGCTGTTCTTATGCGAAGACTCTGCCCCTGCTACGTCATGCTGCAGCAACGTCATGCGCATCGGTCAACAAATCACATCAATCCTCCTGAAGCACGATGCCCTTCACCCTCTAACGTGGGCTTCGTGCAAGCAGGGTTTCGGAGGACACAATGAATGCGATCTACTCGAGTGAAGCTCAGATCCCAGGTAATAACTTCTGGCTCGAATCCGCCAATCCGGTGACCCCTGACTTTGACGCCCACCCCTTGTTGAGTGATAGCGGCAGGCAGAGCCTCGCGGCACTGGTCGACTTCGACTACGATTTCGAACAGGAATTTGCACGAAGCCTGGACCGGCTGAGTGTGCCGTGGCAATACAAGCCTCGCACGTTTGCAGTTGAATGGGACGAGAACGGCGCGTTCGTTGACAGTTTCACTCCAAGTTTCTTCTTACCTGCTCGCGGCGTGTATGTTGAACTTGTCGCGCCCGGATGCGGGTTGTCCAGCGAGAGAGTTCGAAAAGCATGGCTGCTTCGCTATCAACATCCGCAGATCAGAATCGAAGTTCTCCCAGGACCACCTCCTTATCACGCGGTCGAGCGCCTTAGCCGGAGGGGGTGAATTCCTCAACGCTACAAGCGCGATTTGTTGTTTCAGGTCCTCGAGTGCTTCGGCGCGCGCGCGCCGCCGATGGCACAGATAGTCTTTTCGCACCGCTACGCATTCCTAACCGGGTATGATTAAAGCCGGACTTCCCACGTAGTAACGAATCTATTCGTTTCTGGGAATCCCAACGAATAAATTCGTTACTACGTGGGCGTTGGTTGCAAATCCCGCTCTCAACCACACCCTTCCTTACCTAACAGCACAGACATTTCTGATCCGGCTTTGACGCGCTGTGCTAGAATCTCGGCGATCCCGCGTGAGGGTCTCCCATATCGCAGGCTACCTGAAACAGGTTGGAAGCAAGCCTCTCGCGCGATTGTGATCTAAGCTTTGTTTTTCTGTGACCAACACTCTAGAAAAATGAGTGAGCCTGACATTCTCGATATCATCGTCCGCCTGGCAATGTCCACGCTGTTCGGGATGCTCGTCGGCATAGAACGCCAGTGGCATCATAAGAACGCGGGCATAAAGACAAACACTCTTGTGTCTGTCGGTGCGACCGCATTTGGCCTCATCTCGCTCCTTGGATTCGGACCAACCAATAATCCCGCCGCGGTGGCGGCCGGAGTTGTAACCGGCATCGGTTTCATAGGAGCGGGCGTGATCATGCGCCGAGGAGGAAGCGTTCAGGGAATCAACACCGCGGCGACGTTGTGGGCAGCTGGAAGTATGGGGCTGTCGATCGGAGCGGGTTACTACAGGCTTGCCTGTGCGTTGATGGTGACGATCCTGATTATCCAGACAGTCCTTAGGCCGGTGGCAACGGTGATAAACAAACGCTCCGGCCTCATCACGCCGCTGGTGACCTACACCGTGCAGTTGAGCTTCAAGGCAGAGGCCGCCGAGTCAGTCCATTCAACGTGGTCGGCATTCGCGGCGAAAGACGGTGTGTTGATATTGACGGTCAGTGAATCAAAACCTGGGGACACGGAAATGGCTCTGGACGCCTCTTTCGGGCTCTCCGACCTGCGCGCCAGCGAAATGACGAAACTCGGGCAGTCGTTTGCGGCTATCCGGGGAGTCACGAGAGCTACGTGGTCACAAACAACCACGGAAGAGCCGGAATGACGTTCCCACTATCCGGGATGATCCGAAATCAGACTACGCCGCGAGGTGTTTGATCAGGTTCCAAACAATCGGCGACTTCTTGATGAATGAACCCGAATCATATTTATGTGACCTGTGCCGTTGATCTTGCGTCCTAGTATTTGTTGAAGGCGGCATTTTTCTTCTGGTATAGTCGAAACTAATGAGATCCCGCTGGGTCACAACGAAAGCGGTATTCTTGCTGCTGAGCATTGCAGCCTGCTCGGCCAGTGCAACTCCATTACCTCAGAATACATTGCCGGAGCCTGCGACACCGCTTCGGTTCTGTCAGATATTAGCGCTTTCGGATTTTGACGCTGATGGTCTGATGGACAAGGCAACGCTCGCAAGCTGGGGTGCGCATCGCAGCGTCGAAGTGATGCTGAGCCGCAGCGGCAAGCCGCTTGTTTTGCACTTCGATAGTGGAAGCGTAGACCGCGGATCACTTGTCGCGAAGGACATAGACAACGATGGCGCCGCCGATCTGATATGGACAGATCTAATGCATGCGGACGGTGTTGTGATTTGGCTGGGGGACGGTGAGGGCCGGTTCTCGCGAGCGCCCGCCTCCGCGTACGCCAACGGGTACACTCTGCCGGATACAAGCGTCAACACCCCGGATGAAAGTATCCGCGAAACATTAATAAGCACTGCAACCAATCGCAGCTCGGACGACCTGAGCCTTTCGAAACTCGATGACTTTCTTTCGAGCGCGCTTCCGGGGCAGCGACACAATCGCGTGGTGTTGTTGTCAGCGGCATCGGACGAGCCAACCGATCGAGGCCCCCCACTTCCACTCATCTAGTTCCACCTCTCCCGGACACCTGACAGTCAAATCTAAAGATACCGTGTAGTGACTCACGCATGAACCGGGATTGGAACTAGTCTTCCCCCGCGCCGGCCGTGTGCTCTCCGGCATACCTCATGAGAGGAGCACCCGGGAGCGCAGAAAACTTAGGGTTATTGATGCGGAGGGCAATATCACGAGGATGTCGCGATGATCAATCGAGACCAGGATGTGAGCAGCAAGAACCCGTAACGGTAAGGAGGATTCTCCTCGCCCGGATCGAGCGCGGGCCTGATGACCTGAATCCTTGTGGATCAGGGGAGAGGTCACGGGGTCCATCGTCACGCCCCAATCGATCCGGGTAAGGAGGATCCTCCCGGACCGCGCCGCGAGGCCGTCGCCCTCTGATCAACCTATCGGGCCGGAGAGTAACCGGCGTTGCAAGCCGCGAGTGGATGAAGAGAGTAAAGGGCTATGCTTTAACACTCCGTGGTCGTTGGGAAAACGTAGAATTGGGACTCCCGTTTTTCCAGCGCGCCACTCCTCCTCGTGAGGCTATAGTTCGGCTTCTCGATTCCCTCGCGGCTTGCAACGCCGGCTAGACTGCGGCTACAAATCAGTAAACAACGAAGCGATGGCAAAATTCTATGCGCAATGATCTGTCGGCAAAACTCTTATCGGGCCTGGCGCTCCTGATAATCGGTTCGCTAGCGGCTCGAGCGGGCTCGCTAGCGTTCGATGAGATGGGCAAGGAAGAGGCCGCAAGGCTTCTGAAGAGTCACGAGATGTTTGCGGCCTTTCAAACTATCAAACTTAATACCGGCACAATTCAAGCCAGGCTTTCTGATGTCGAGCGGTACCAGCCAAAGTATGTCGCGTTCAAAAGTATGGGGCTGGTCGAACTCACCACAATCACTATTGAATCCGCTGATAAGGATTCCAAAAAGAATACCGAAGCTACTCGTGTCTCGTTGACAGAACGAGGAGTCAAGGAATCAGCAGCGTGGAGACAGGAAAAGGAGAATGAGTGGATCGTCACGATCGCCGACAGACGATTGGTTGAGATCATGCAGATTCACAAGGATGGCGAAGGTCGAATCCATGGAATTGAGTTTTCGTGGACCTGGGCGCCAAACAAGATTGGTGAAGCCTTGAAGTTCAGCTACCCGAGCGAAAGAGCGTATGCAAAGTTAGCCTACGAAGGAAAGGATTGGAAAATAGTCAGCATCCGCGCGTTAGGGTGATGTACCTTGGGATCTTTAGTCAACCAGTTTATGATCTCGCGAAGACGTCGCGCTCTTCAGCAAGTTCACGAGCAGCCGGGGTAATGATTGTTTTACTGTTGATGTAGATCTTTTCGCGAGCCGCTATCGCCCGCTTCACATCTTCCTCGCAAACGAAATCATAGACTCGTCCGTTGGTCGTCCCGTTCGATGTGGAGGGTACAGGTGTGGAGGAGGCTTGCGTTTGAGCCTCAAACTGCGGAGTTGCATGTGGCGGAGCCGCTGCTGGCGGTGCTTGTTGCGCCGCCTTGTGAATGTGGCGTTCGGACAGGAAGCGATCAACCATCGCGGCGATTTCTGCTCGATCGACTACAGCGGCGGGTCGCGCCGCAGGTCGCGCATCAACTCTCTCAATCGCTCTCTCAACCGCAGCGGCCTGATTGATCGGGCGCGTCTCGAAAGCGATCCGCTTAATGTCGACGAGATGGCGCGGGGAAATATTGTCGGAGGTGACGTTGCCTCCCCACGAGCCGCAACCAAGAGTCATCGACGGCTCGAGGTCCGTCGTAAACCCGATTGCGCCGTGAGTCGACGGGCTATTCACAATGACTCGCGAAGCGGGCATTCGAATGCCGTATTCGCGCGCGGCGTCGCGGCTCTCGGTGTGAATCGAAGCGGTATGCCCCATCCCGCCGTATCTCAGAATTTGGGCGCATCGCTCGCACCCTTCTTCAAGACTGTCGACTACGTAGTACGCAAGAATCGGTGAGAGTTTTTCCATCGATAATGGATAGTCGCGGCCAACGCCGGAAAGCTCGCACATCATGACGCGAGTCCCGTCCGGTACCGTGATTCCGGCCATCTCGGCTATGGTTTTCGCGGGCTTGCCGACAATCTTCGGATTAAGCGTGTTGGTAGCTGTGGCTACAACGCGAGTCAAGGCGTCCTGTTGTTCCCCGTTGAGAAAGTGCGCACCCTCAGCCTCAAATCTCTCCCGCACCTGCGAATCAATTGCTCGCTCGACGACCACCGCTTGTTCCGAAGAACAGATCGTTCCATTGTCGAAAGTCTTTCCGGTGAGTATGTCGCGTACTGCTTTGGTTACTTTAGCCGAGCGCTCGATCATCGCCGGAACGTTGCCTGGTCCGACTCCGAAGGCGGGCTTACCTGACGAATAGGCCGCTCGCACAAGCCCGATACCGCCAGTCGCGAGGATCACCGCGGTTCGCTTGTGTTTCATCAATTCCTGTGTGCCTTCGATCGTAGCAATGGTCATGCATCCAATTGCGCCGGCGGGCAGCCCGGCCGCTTCGCCTGCTTCGCGCATGACACGCGCAGTCTCATCTATGCAGTTCGTCGCGGAGGGATGTGGGCTGAGCACTACCGCGTCGCGAGCTTTGATGGCGATAAGGATCTTGAAGATGGCGGTTGAGGTAGGATTCGTCGAAGGGATAATTGCTGCGACCACTCCTCGCGGCGAAGCTACCTCGATGATGCTGTCGGTCTGACGAAGCACGCCGACCGTTCGCATCGGCCTGATGAAGTTGTAAATCTGTTCCGCTGAAAATCTGTTCTTGGTTGTTTTGTCCGCGGCCGAACCGTAGCCTGTCTCAAGGTGAGCCATCTCACCGAGGCGCTGGGCGTCAGCGAGGGCGGCGCGTGCCATCGCGCCTACAATCGCATCGACTTTTTCCTGGGGAAAGCCGGCGAGTGATTTCTGCGCGTTGTATGCGTGTTCAACAAGCTGTTTCGCTTGTTCGATCGATTGAAGGTCCTTGTCGCTGCTCATGACAACCGCCCAATGACAGCCCGTAGTCAGTAGTCCGTGGTCCGTAGCGCGAGTTGGCGCCATTGCTACGGACTACTGACTACGGACTACTGACTTCCTACTTTGCCTTCTCTTTCGATGAGGACGAGAGCGAACGTTTGCCGTCCTCTTGCCCTGATGTCAACTGCCCTCGCGCACCCGATGCGAGTTGCGCGGTCGCGCTCACAATTCCGCTTGCTTCCAAGACCTGCTCGAGCTCTCGATGGGGCCGCGGTATGACGTGGACGCTAACTAACTCGCCGACCCGGCGCGCCGCAGCGGCGCCCGCATCGGTAGCCGCTTTCACCGCGCCTACGTCACCGCGCACCAGCACGGTCACGTAGCCGGCGCCGATGTACTCGCGGCCAACCAGCACGACGTTTGCGGCCTTGACCATAGCGTCGGCGGCTTCCACCGCTCCCACAAATCCTTTGGTCTCTATCATTCCGAGCGCTTCAATGTTCATAAGTAATAGTCCTCCGATTAAGCCGATTGAATTGAGCTTGAGCGCGAGCTTTGGCGAGAGTGCTCACGGAGAGACTGAAACTAACAAAACGCGGGGGGTGCGTCAAGCAACTGCCCTTGCGAAGCAACTGCGCCAAGTCACCCATATTCGGGTCCAAAAGTCCGGCGTCGCAACACATCACATAAGCGTTTCCTTGACACCCCCAAGTGCTTGTCCTAAGATGAGCATCTGCAAACCCCACTTCAACTTATGGGTAGGAGTTAGAGAGGCTCCTCGGCAGATATGCCTACACTGGGCGAAGAACTGAGGCATAAGCGGGAGCAGCAAGGCATCACGCTGGCTGACATAGCCGACGCAACGCGAATTGGCACGCGCTTTCTGAAAGCAATCGAAACCGACAACTTCTCGACCCTCCCCGGCGGGATTTTTACACGTTCCTTCATTCGAGCCTACGCCAAACACGTCCATATGAACGAAGACGAGGCGATCGCCCTCTATCTTCAACAAGTCTCCGAGCCAACCGTAGACCTACAAGAGCCGCAAACCGCCACCATAAATCGGTCGGCGTCAATCGAGGCGTCAAAAAAGCAGCCTGCGGCTCCGTCGATTGCCCCAAAGCAACCGGTGCGCGCGCCGGAACCGTCGGCGCGTTATGAGCCAGTAGCTTTTCGCCAGTCACCCGCCCGCACAAACTGGCCCACAATCGTCATCAGCGCAGGCATTGTGATCTTCATCGCCCTCATTGTGCTTGCCCTGGTCAAGCAGTTGAATCAAGGCAAAGGTGAAAACGCAACGCAAGCCCCCGCAGTAGCCGAAAAGAACGCGCCTCCCAAACAAACCCAACAACCGGCGGCGCCTGCGCAAAGCGCATCAGGTTCAAATCAGCCTGAGCAGCAGCCGGCATCTCTTGCGCAAGGCGAACCGCTGGTCGTGAAACTCGAGGCTGCCAGCGGAGATAGTTGGGTTAAGTATCAAGTAGACGATTCCAAACCGATCACTCTGATCCTGAAGCAGGGACAGTCCCAGGATCTTCCAGCCGCACAGACCCAGGTCACAGTCAACTACGGCAATCGCACCACACTTAAGTTCAAGATCAACAATCGAGATGCCAACTTCCCGCCCGATGCGCCGAAGTTCAAGTCCAAGGTTGTCATCTCTCGCGATAACCTCAAGTCCTTTTTCCAATAAACACCTGTCGGGCTTCCTCCTAAGAAACCACCCTGGAGCCGGCGGGGCCGATGCACTTCTTTGCGAGCTTTGCGGTCCCTTGCGAGCCTTGCGCCAACGTATCTCTCTTTCTCGATCCATTCCTTTTCCGCAAGGCTCGCAAAGGACCGCAAAGGGGAGTAAACCCATGAACTGACTGACAACCGGCACTTACGTTTGATACTATCGAACTGCAAGACCCCACGTTCGACTCGCATGTGAGGTAACCGAAATGACTACGTTGATGAACAGGGCGCTTTCAGAGGTTGACCCCGAGATCGCCGCAACAATTGCCGACGAAGAGCGGCGGCTGGCTTACAACCTGGAGATGATTGCCTCTGAGAACTTCGTATCGGAAGCAGTGCTCGAGGCGATGGGTTCGGTGTTGACTAACAAATACGCGGAAGGCTATCCCGGCAAGCGCTACTACGGCGGTTGCGAATTCGTCGACGTAGCCGAGAACATTGCTCGCGATCGAGCAAGGCTGATCTTCGGGTGCGAGCACGTGAACGTTCAGCCGCACTCCGGCTCGCAGGCAAACATGGCGGTGTATCTGGCTGCGCTGAACTACGGAGACACGATTCTCGGCATGAACCTTGCGCACGGCGGTCATCTTACGCACGGGCATCCGCTCAACTTCTCGGGTCGCAGCTACAAGATCGTCCCTTATGGCGTAACCAGCGATACTGAAGCGATTGATTACGACGAACTCGAAAGACTTGCTCACGAGCACAAACCAAAGATGATTCTGTGCGGGGCTTCGGCGTACTCGCGGATAATCGACTTCGAACGAATCGGCAAAATCGCTCGCGGCGTTAGTGCCTATTCGATGGCCGATATCGCTCACATCGCGGGACTTGTCGCCGCAGGGCTTCACCCGAGCCCGATTCCTCATATGGACTTCGTCACTACCACAACTCACAAAACGCTGCGCGGACCGCGCGCGGGAATGGTGATGTGCAGAGCGCAGTTTCAGAAGGAAGTGGATCGCGCGGTATTTCCTACCGTTCAGGGCGGACCGTTGATGCATGTCATTGCCGCCAAGGCTGTATGCTTCAAAGAGGCTCTGGAAGCCGGTTTCAAGACCTATCAAGGTCAAGTGATCGCGAACGCGAAGATTCTTGCTGAAGAGCTGTCGAGCGCGGGATTCAAGATTGTCTCGGGAGGAACTGACAATCATCTGATGCTGGTGAATGTGTTCGTGCGAGGCATAACAGGCTCACAAGCTGAAAAAGCTCTCGAGCGCGCGGCTATTACGGTCAACAAGAATGCGATTCCGTTTGACACTCAACCTCCGATGAAGGCATCCGGTATTCGAATCGGTACTCCGGCGCTTACGACACGCGGAATGAAGGAAGATGAGATGCGCGTCATCGCGGGTTGGATCAGCGAGGTGCTTGCTGATTCTGAAAACGAGTCCGTACAGGCGAGCGTCCGTAGCCGCATTAAAGAACTCTGCGAACGGTTCCCTATCTATGAGACTCGTTTGGTTCGGAGCCTCGCGCAGCATAATCGGTAGCTTGATGTTTTAGAGAAGCAGCTATGTCCGTTAGCGAATTCACCCATATCCTAGAGATCGTCGTATGGCCGATTGTAGCGTTAGTAGCGGTTGGTGTAATCCGCCCACATCTCGCTGCCTTAATGGCGAAGTCGAAAGTCAAGCTCTCTATGTTCGGCCAATCTATTGAAACCACGTTGCCTGAACTGCAACAGGTGATTGAAGAGCAAGCCGAAGGAAAACTGACCGAGGAACACATTAAGTACATCGAGTCCCTCTCCACCCAAGGCGTCAAAGACTACCCAAATGGGATCGAGAGTGCGGAGCGGAAATTCCTTCGCCCTGTAAGAAACTCAGGACTGATCATGACTGTTCCTAAAGATGCGTTTCTTGGCGATGCCCGGGGAGTTCAGTTATCTGCACTCGGTCGGCTGTACCTTCGGGCACGACGTAGGCGACTGTGAGAGCCCAATGTCGGACAAAGAACTAAAATCGCTCCTCTCGCGATGGGCGGCCGTTGAACCGCGACGCTGCCGGCAACGCGATGATTCCACCTTTGATGTTGAGTACCTAGGCCACTGGATCGGTGTAACGGCAGAGCCAATCAGTCACGGCGCGATCATAGCTTCGGTCTTCGCTGGCTGTCAGGAGCACAACATCCACTGCGCAATTGACTACACCCCACGCTATGAAAAGCAGCCAGCGATGGTCGAGGTTGGGTGTATTCCTAAGGCCTTTCGCTGGGATGAGGGAGAGGAAGTCATCTCGTCGATCCCCATTCTACTACTTGAAGAGTATCTTGAGCGGCTAGAACTACTCTGAGTGCGGCGCCGACTCAACGAGAAGGATTCGAACCCGCGAAATGATCTAGAGCTGTTGGAGCAAAGGGGGAGTTGCTCTGAAGAAGCAAGCGAGGTACTCTCACGCTATGAGCTCCGTTCAAGAGATAGAAGAAGCGGTAAGCCAACTACCGGATGAAGACCTGGCAGCGTTCCGTGAGTGGTTCGCTGAGTTTGATGCGAGTTTGTGGGATCGGCAATTCGAGGCCGACGTAGCCGCTGGGCGCCTCGATAAACTCGCTGAAGAGGCGCTACAGGATTTGCGCGAGGGGCGCTGCACTGATCTGTGAAGCATCGCGCGACACCGCGTTTCTGGGCTTGTTATCGCCGACTGCCGGTTGATATCCAGCGGCTTGCGGATAAGTGCTACACGTTGTTGAAGCGGGATTCGCAACATCCATCATTGCACTTCAAGAAGGTTGGCCCTTTCTGGTCGGCTCGCGTCGGTTTGCATTATCGAGCAGTCGTCGTGGAGCAAGCAGGCGAGTTTGCTTGGTTCTGGATTGGCCCGCACGCAGAGTACAACAAGCTTCTAGGTCACCGATAGTCGACGATCGTTTCAAATGGAAGAAGTATTCGGTCCTGGCGGGTTAATAGCCCAACATCATCCCAACTATGAATACCGGCCCGGCCAGGTCGAGATGGCCGAAGCTGTCGATAACATTCTTTCCGACGGCGGCACCGCTCTGATCGAAGCCGGCACCGGAACCGGAAAGACCCTTGCTTATCTGATTCCCGCGCTCGCCGCCGGACGCCGCGTGCTCGTCTCGACCGCTACCAAGAATCTGCAAGAGCAGCTTCACAAGAAAGATGTTCCCTTTCTTCAGCAGATCATTCCTCGCCAGTTGCGAGTCACTTGCATGAAAGGGCGCTCGAATTATGTATGCCTTTATCGATTGAAAAAAGCCGCCGGCTCCCCTGTGTTGCAGGGCCTCGATGAAGTCGATTACTTCGATCAGATCAGCAAGTGGGCCGGCGAGACCGAGACCGGCGATCGCGCGGAGCTTACAGACTTGCCCGAAGAGCTTTCCTTTTGGCGTGAGATCGACGCGCGAGCCGAGACCTGTCTTGGCCAGAAGTGCCCGGACTTCGACGCGTGCTTCATAACGCGCATGCGTCGCGAATCGATGGAAGCAGACGTCGTCATCATAAATCATCATCTCTTCTTCGCCGATCTAGCGTTGCGTGGCGGAGATTACGGAGCGGTGCTGCCCGACTACGACACTGTGATCTTTGACGAAGCTCACGAGCTTGAAGACGTCGCCGCCAGCTTTTTTGGAACGAGCGCGTCGAATTATCGGGTGGCCGATCTCATCCAGGATGCGAACAAACTGCCAATAAAGGAATCCGACCAGGAAGGTGAACTAGTCAGGGCTCTCGCTCGATTGGCCCAACGGTCAGACACGTTTTGGCTCTCATTTCGCGGAGATGAATCGGACGATGACCTTAATGCCGATGCCGACGCGTCACAGGCAACGAGTGGCTGGCGATCGCAAAGAAGCAGCTTCAGCCGACGTCAGTACGGCTCGCAGGACGGGCGCTATCCGCTGCGTCACTATCGCTTCGTCCGCGCCGATCAGGAAGGAAACCTGACCGCTACCGCAAGTGGCGAAGCTTACATTGCACTAAACAATGCAATCGGCCGGCTGATCACCACGCTTGGAGTCGTAAAGGACCCTCCGGCGGAACTCGACAACATCGTTCGCCGCGCACAGAGCCTGAAGTTCGATCTCGAGTTCATCGTGACCTGCGGTCAGCCGGACTTCGTTTACTGGTGTGAGAAGCGCGGGCGCGGCGTTTTCATCAATGGAACGCCAATAGATGTTTCCGGAATTCTGGAAGAAAACCTTTTCGCGAAGATTCAGACTTCGGTGCTGACCTCCGCTACGATGACTGCCGGAAACAGCTTCGATTTTCTGCGTGGGCGCCTGGGCATCAAGCACGCTCGCGAGCTTATCGTGGAGTCTCATTTTGACTTCAAGAAGCAGGCGGTGCTTTATCTTCCCGCGCGCATGCCCGACCCTCGAAGCCGGGAATTTCTGGACGCCTCGGTTGAAGAGATTGTTAACATTCTTGAAGCAACTCACGGCCGCGCGTTCGTCCTGTTCACCAGTCTCTCTTCGATGCGAGAGACCTATGAGCGTGTCAAGGACCGCATAGACTTTCCGGCTTTTATTCAGGGACAAGGGTCTAAAACAGGATTGCTCGAACGCTTTCGAAAGACCGAAGGCGCGGTGCTGTTTGCTACCTCATCCTTCTGGCAAGGCGTCGATGTTCAGGGTGAAGCTCTTTCGTGCGTGATCATTTCCAAGCTGCCTTTCGCGGTGCCAAGCGATCCGATAGTAGCGGCGCGCCAGAAGTACATCGATGATCAGGGCGGAAACTCGTTCTATGAGTACTCGGTGCCTCACGCGGCGATCTCGTTGAAGCAGGGCTTGGGACGGCTGATTCGGTCGACGACCGATCGAGGCGTGCTTTCGGTATTGGACCCGCGGATCAGGACGAAAGCTTACGGAAGGTTTTTTCTTCAGAGCATTCCGCAATGCCATGTGACCGCCAGCATCGAAGAAGCCGCGGCCATCTTCGAAGACTCTTAAGCCAGGATAAGCAGCTGTCCGATATGACTTGCTGACTTGCCGCTCGATTACTTAGCGGGCTCCGTTATTTCCACCGTCGTGATGACTGGATCACTCAAGCGATCTGCAGTGCTGTTTTGAATAGTAACCTGGGCTTGGCCGGCCTTAATATAGTCGGGCACTCGCACCACCAGCCGGTCGCCCATACTCAAGGAGTAGTCGGCATACTTCAGCGTGAACCTCCGGCCAGCCTGCTCGAACGTGATTCGAACGAAGTTCGGATTGTGATCGAGTCCGATCGCCTGAATCGTGACGTATCGCGCCCCGGGTTCGTACTCGTGAAACTCTCGTCCCTGCTTGAGCCTCTCTTCCCGAAGCGCGCGCAGCATAGCAAGGTCTTGTTTGCTCGCCTCGCTTACTCTGATTGCGAGAGGCGGCACTACCTCTTCGACTATTTCGATTTGTATGCCATCGGTCAGGCCTTGCTGTTCCCCGCGGGCAGGATTGTAGACTCGCACATTCACGTTACCTTTAAGATCATCATCAACTCTCGCGATGAGTATGGCGGCAGCATTGGCGCTAATCCTGCCGCCGCTCAGCGCAGTATTCAATTCGGGCTTCAGCTTGACGCGTTCCGATCCCTGCTCGAGCACGATCAAGGTCTTTGCCGGATCGGGCGCAAGCCATCTGGCGTCGATTGCCAGTGTAATTGTCTGCCCAATACCAACTCGCTTCTCGCCAAGATTCGCCAGATGAGGTTTGAGTTCATCGCCGTCCCCCGCGTTTCCGAGTGAATCGGTAATCAACACCTCCGCAGAACCCGGCTCGCTTACCTGACCGTTCACGCGGAGGCGAGCTTCAAGGTGCGCAGGGCCCAGTTGGAATTCCTCGGGCGCGCGGACGGTTACTATATAACGCGCCGGACCGAGGGTCACGGTGTTACCGTTGGCCTCCGTCGCCTCCCTGCGCGTCACTTGCGCATCGACAGTCTTAGTAAGATTGCCTTGCTTGAAAACTACTTGCACTCCGGAGCCGGGAACTTCCGGATCGATCAAGGGCTGAACGACTATTTCAGTGTCGTGTCCGCGCTCGAGCCTTATCTCCGGCCGCGTCTGCTTGATCAGTTCGGGCAATGGCTTGGGCCGCGACGCGGACGACGCCACGCCACGAATTGTGTCGATCCGAGGAGCAGGCAGGCGGTTGGCAATCTTAAAGTTGAGAGCGTTGCTGGTCTTCCCGAGATATGCAACCACAACGATGGCGTCACCCTCGTGAAATCCCGGAGGAACGGTGAACATCACCAACTGACAGGGCTTTGGCGCGCTCGACTGGTCTGTTAGGTCTGGCGCTCTATCAACCCGCGATGCCGGAGTGGCCGGCTGGCGCTGGCTGAGCATGCTGAATCCCACCGACCGGACTTTCGCCTGACGAACAACGCCCTCCTGTGTAACCGAGACCGCAAAGCGATTGATCGGGAGAGGAGGCATTTCGCGATCGCTCACGCCGGAAACAAACGCGTACAGCATCTGTCCTGGAACCGCACCTTGCCCATCCATGACAGCTTCTATCTTGATCTCGTTCTTCTGGGCCGGTACAGCCTTGAACAGCAGCAGCACCAATAAGACCGATGTAAAGGTTCTAAGCACAGCGTTCATTTCCTAAAACTCCTATTCAACTGCATTCCCGAATTGCACATTCACAGGCGCCGCAGGCAACTTCTCGCAATCTGCGCTTCGTCGAGGGCGTCCGGGAAGCGATATGAGTAATCAACAAGGATAGACAGGGTGAACAGGATAGAAGAAACCAATACGGCGAGAGTTCTTTGCCTCATTCCCTATCCTGTGAATCCTGTCCATCCCTGTTCAGTCTCTTATGTTTTGGCGGGATCACTTCCTCGCAAGCACCACCGGTGACTGCTCAGCCGCGCGTATTCGCTCGTAGAAAGCCCTGACCTTGGGATAGTCCGAAACTGAAATCGTTGCGCCGCGCACTATCAGCGACCGGGTGAACTGAAGCTGTCCGTCTTTCACCGCATAACTCGTAGCATACGTTCCAAACGCAGTGTCGAGCTTAACTGCTTCGGGCAACTCGTCTACGTCGAACCCGCTTGGGAGCTTCACGCTGACTGTCTCCGCATAAGCGCTGGATCCGAGCACGACGGGATATTTGCGTGTCGCTCCAGTCAGAAAGAGCGACTCGCGCCGCGAGACTATGGCCGGCTTGAACACAAGCAATCGACCTTGCAT